>CAJIAZ010000329.1_pt1 | contig 11534 bp, 9 predicted proteins | sample 9199181 | NCBI WGS metagenome assembly CAJIAZ01 (sample SAMEA7708285, study PRJEB35096) | sediment metagenome | biome: marine neritic benthic zone biome [ENVO:01000025]; feature: sediment [ENVO:00002007]; material: shallow marine sediment [ENVO:03000034] sea grass bed [ENVO_01000059] ...
CAGGTCTCGATGAACTTCGGCCGCATCATCGGCGAAAGCCCGGTCCTCAAGAAGATGCTCGCGCAGCTCGAGGCCGTCGCCCAGACTTCCTCGAACGTGCTCATTCAGGGCGAGTCTGGGGTCGGCAAGGAGCTCGTCGCGCATGCGCTGCATAGTCGCAGCCCTCGAGCCGATGGGCCGCTCGTCAAGGTCAACTGCGCGTCGATTCCCCGGGAGCTATTCGAGAGTGAGTTCTTCGGTCACGTGAAGGGCGCATTCACGGGGGCGCACCGGGACCGCGTCGGGCGCTTCGAGCTTGCCCATGGCGGCACGCTTTTTCTCGACGAGATCGGCGAGATCCCGCTCGAGCTGCAGGGCAAGTTGCTGCGCGTGCTGCAGGAAGGCGAATACGAGCGCGTTGGCGACGATCAAACGCGCAGCACCGATGTACGACTCGTTGCGGCCACGAACCGGGATCTCGAATCAGTCGTCAAGCAAGGCCACTTTCGCGAGGATCTCTATTACCGGCTCAGCGTATTCCCGATTCAGGTGCCGGCGTTGCGCGAGCGCGGTGACGACGTTGTTCAGATTGCGAGCCATTTCGTCGAGCGCGTTTGCGCCGACTTCAACCGGCCGCCGCTGCGGTTGTCGAAACAGCAGGTTGAGCTGTTGAAGAGCTATTCGTGGCCGGGGAACATCCGCGAGCTGAAGAACGTGATCGAGCGCGCCGTGATTCTGTCGACCGGAAAAGTCCTGCGCCTCGATCTCGCCATGGCGGGCATTGCCAGCACGGGTGGGACACCGCGCGGCGAACCCGACGAGACCGGTGCGGAGATCATGACCGAGAAGGCGCTTCTGGCACTGCAAAAAAAGAACATGGTTGCTGCGTTGGAGCTTGCGGACTGGCGAGTCTCCGGGCCGAACGGCGCCGCAAAGCTCGTCGGCTTGAAGCCCACGACGTTCACGGACCGTATGAAGAAATTCGATCTGGTCAAGCCCCGGCGCGGCGCCGGTCGGGCCGCCTGATCGACGCAGGCATCGTCGACGGCTCGATGAGGCGTTAGCGCGTGGCGTAAGGATCGCTCAAATCGGACGTCGAATCGCACACTTGCGGGGCCTTCCGATAATTTGGTATATGTTAAGCAGCTAAACGCGAATCCTCGGCGGAAACGAAGCGATCGCGTCTAGCCCGAGCGATCGGATTCGCCATACAACAAGAAGAAAGGCTACTCGTCCTATGTCCTATCTCGCAGAGCGGTTCCAGGCCGCGGTCACCGTTCTCGTCGGCGACGGGGCCATCAAGGAGCGACTCGCGTCCGCTTATGTCGAGAATCTCGACGATCTCGAAGAGACTGAATTTCCGGCATCGTTGAGAGAAGCGTTCTCAGATCTGGAGCTCGCGCTGCATGCCGAGCGCCCAATCGGCCGTGAGCCGTGCGTGCGGGCGACGGTGCGTAAGATGTCCAGCGTAGAGGCGCGCGCGCACGCCGGTACGATCGTCATGCTCTACGCCGAGCTCGTGCGCCACGGTCACCGCGCCGAGCCGCTGCGGGTCGTTACATCCGGCCAGAAGAAGCCGCCCAAATACCTGTCCGAGGGCAGCTGAACCCCACCGATTTCGGGGCCCTGAGCCAAGAAAACTCGGGGCTTTGCGACCTTCGTCAAGGTTTTATGTCCACTGCTCGGGCATAGTCGCTCATGGCCATATCCAGTACTAGCGACACGATGACGGACCCTTCCAACAACAAGGCTACCGAGGCTCCTGAAGCCGCGGGTGCAGCGGGGATCTACGCACCCTACGGCCAGCTCATCAAGATGCTGCTGCCGCGTTGCGGAGGCATCGCCTTCTACAGCCCGGAGAAGGAGTTGTTGTGGTGCTCAGACGGTTGCGAGCGACCCGATCTCAAGGTCGTACTCGACGACCTGCCGACCAATGAATCCGAACAGATGTCCGGCGGCGGCGCGATACGCAATCTCAGTGACGACGGCTCGGCGTTCGTGTACATCTTGCGAGGCGAAGCCGGCGAACATCTCGGGACGCTCGTCGTGGAGATCGGCGACGGCCAACGTCAAACGAGTGGGTCGATGGTTGCTAGTCTCTTGCGACCCGTTCTCGACTGTCTGGAGAATCGTGTCGACGTCGAGTCCACTCGGGCGTCTGCGCAGATGCCGAGCATCGATGTGACGCAGACACTACAGCTGCAACTATTGATAGGCGCCGACAGCGCCAACGGCCCGCGCGCCGACAGACTCGAATACCTCGTCAGCCAATGCGTCAAGCATCTCGACTGCGCGCTTGGCGCGCTACTGATACCCGACAGGGATCTCACCATCTGCTGTACGGCAGATGGCATGGCAACGGCGGAAGGCGAACAAGCACTTTCGCAAACGCATAAGCATCTTCTGGCATGGATCCAGCTCAACAACAAGCCGATGGTCGTGAACAAGGTCATGCCGGACGCAGCTGCCAAACGCGTGCCGCCCTATAAGATTCTGTCCTGCCCCGTGCATGACGTTCACGGACGAGTCATCGGTCTGTTCGGATTGTTCCGGGCAGCGGATGGGGCAGACTTCGAGCCGACCGACGTGAGCATCTTGGAGCTCATGAGCCGCAAGGCCGTAAACCTCCTCAGCAATCGTTACGACAGTCTCACCGGCCTGTTGAATCGATATGCCTTCGAGCACGACGCTCGGGAAATGCTGGAGAGCCAGAGCCGCGAGGGCGAGGAAGAGATCGCGTTACTCTACATCGATATCGACGGGCTCAACGTTGTCAACGGCGCGTTCGGGTTTCACGCTGGCGATGAGGTCATTCAGCGGTTGGCTGTCGTGACCAAGCAAGGCGTCGGTGAGGACGCTATCGTGGGTCGCCTCGGCGGAGACCGGTTCGTCGTCATGTTGCCGTCCGGACAGCCAGCGCGGCCCGAGGAGCTCGCTGAGAATCTGCGTTCGCAGATGAGCCAGCTCACGTACTTGCACGGTGAGCGAGCGATGCCGGTCTCGGTCAGCATCGGTATCGGACGAAGCGGCGGCACGGGTGAGAGCATCTCGCATCTCATTGCTGCTGCAGAGTACGCGTGCAAACGTGCTAAGGAGCTCGGGCGAAATCGCGTGGAGGTATCGCACGCTGACAACGCCTTCTCCGTCGCCCATCGCAACGACGCGCTCGCGTTCGCCAGTTTGCAGAATGCGCTCAAGGCCAACCGTTTTAGGCTCGAAGTTCAGTCGATCCACAGTCTCGGAGAGGAGCCGACCGTGCTGGGGCACGAGGTGCTCATGCGAATGCGCGAGGGCGACGGCTTCGTCGGCCCCGACAAGTTTCTCGCTGCGGCTAAGCGCTATCACCTGATGCCAGCGTTGGATCGCTGGGTGCTCGGCGCGGCGTTGCGCAGCCTCAAGGGTGCCGCAGCAGGTCTGATCGATGAAGGTTGGGTAAGCCTCAATGTGTCCAGTCAGTCGTTTCAGAATGAGAACTTCAGGGAGTTTCTCGTCGAGCAGCTGAGCCAATCGGGTGTCTCACTCGAGTCGATCTGCATTGAGCTCAGGGAATCCTCCGCCGCGCATCACATGCGCGAAGCCGAAGCGTTGATTAGTAGCCTTCACGAGCTCGGTGCGAAAGTCGCGCTCGATGACTTCGGCCGAGGCTTGAGCTCGCTTGCCTACCTGCGCACGCTACCTGTCCAATACATAAAGATTGACGGCGATCTCGTCCGGCGCGTTGCGACAGATCGCCTTGCCGAATCGATGGTCTCTGGTATCACCCAGGCGGCTGCGACGCTCAAGATCGACACGATTGCCGAGCATGTCGAAACCGAGGCGATCGCAGAGAAACTGCGCGAGCTCGGCGTGACCTACGGTCAGGGTTACTACTTCTCTCAACCCGTCGCGATTCCGTCGGGCTACGACGACGTCGCCGCAGTCCCAGCAGCCGGCACGGCCCAAGCCCGCTAAGCCCTGGCCACTAACATCGTGCGAGGTGGCGCGCTTAGCAATTAGCGTTGGCGCAAGGCGAGGTCCCGTGTGTAATACCTCTCCCTCGCGGGAAGATTTACGCTCTATCAACGACCCTTTATGCCCCGCGCGCCGGGCTGTCCTCGAAGGCGGGCTGGGCACTCGCGCGAGGCTTGGGCAGAATAGGCCCCATGCGCGTAGCGATCTTTGTGTTCATCGTCTCGAGTTGGGTTGGCGTGGCAGCTGCGCAGCTGCCGCCTCCCGTGCAGCGTATTCTCGACGGCCACTCGATTCCGCCCGAGGATGTCAGCGTGCTCGTGCAGCCTGTGAACGGTGGCCCGCCCGCTCTGAGCCATCTGCCCGAAACGCCGCGAAACCCTGCCTCGACGATCAAGACAGTGACGACATGGGTCGCGTTGGCGACGCTTGGCCCGACGTATTACTGGCCCACCGAAGTCTATTTTCTGGGCAATTTCGCAGACGGGGCACTCGACGGCGATCTAGCGCTGAAGGGTTTTGGCGATCCGTATCTCGTCACCGAGGAGGTCTGGAAACTGCTCCGTGCGTTGCGACGGACCGGCCTCGAGGATGTGCAGGGCGACCTCGTTCTCGATGACACGCATTTCGCACGAGTCGAGGAGGACCCGGGCGCTTTCGATGGTCAACCGTTTCGGACCTACAACGTGCTGCCAAGCGCACTGCTCGTCAATTTCAAGGCGGTGCGATTTCAGTTTCTTCCGGATCACGCCACTGCAGGCGTGCGAATCAGCGCGGATCCTGCGCCCGCCAATCTGGACATCGACAATCGTTTGACGCTCGTGGACGGACCTTGCCGGGGCTATCAGGCCGGCATCGCATTTGACCTTACTGACTATCCGACGGGCCGCAGAGCCGTGTTCTCAGGCCGTTTTCCGGCCGCGTGCGCGCCGTATTCGCTAAGCCGGACAGTGCTCGAGCACGATAGTTTTACGTACGGCGTTTACAGGACCCTGTGGGCTGAGCTCGGTGGGCGCCACCGTGGGGGCGCGCGCCGCGGCGTCGTTCCGCAGGACGTGGAGCCCGCGCTGACGTGGCGCTCGCGCCCGCTGGCCGAGATCATCCGAAGCGTCAACAAATTCAGCAACAACGTCATGACGCGCCAACTACTGCATACGCTCGGTGCTGAGCGCGACGGTCCGCCGGGCGCTGCGTCAGCGGGTGTGGCGGTTATTCACGATTACTTCGATGCGCATGGAATCAGCAGCGACGGTCTTGTCATCGACAACGGCGCAGGATTGTCACGCGCGACTCGAATCTCGGCCGATGCGCTCGCCGGCGTGCTCGTGACGGCTGCGCGTAGCCCGCTCGCACCGGAGTTCCTTGCCTCGCTGTCGCTCGGCGGCCTAGACGGCACAACCCGGGGCCGGTTCAATGGCCACGAGGTTGCCGGGAGATTACACGTGAAGACCGGGCGCCTCGACAACGTCTCGGCGCTGGCGGGTCTCGTGCATGCGCGTTCCGGTGTCGACTACGCGACGGTCGTCATGCTCAATTCCCCCGAGGCCCACCGTGGTCCGGGTACGGAGCTCCAGGAGGCCCTGGTTCGCTGGGTCTATGAGCTACCGTGAGAATCGTCTGGATAAGGCGGTCCTAGTTCTCGGTTTTGCCTCCGAAATCTTCCTATAATTGCCGTAGATTGGTGCTCGCCGCGGATTCGGCGGTCGGAGGTTGCCGTGCTGAATCGAAAATGTCTCATTGCGCTCGTTACGCTCGCGTGGCCGACGCTGCTCATGGCCGAGACGGCTTACGTCACGGACATTCTTCGACTCGGCCTGCACCGGGCCGAAGATACGAGCGACCAGCCGTTTCGAACGCTCGTCAGTGGGACGGAGCTCGAGATCCTCGCCCGAACGACGAATTATGCCCACGTTCGGGCGGCCGACGGTCAGGAAGGCTGGGTGAAGTCCGCCTACCTCGTGCTCGATAAGCCTGCGCAACTGAAAATCGCGGAGACCGAGAACGAGCTCGCTGCGCTGCGTGCGGAGCTCGATCGCGCCAAGATCGCGCAACGCAGTGCGGAGCAACAGCTCGATCAGATTACCCGGCAGAGCGACGCAGCTGCATCGTCCACCGATGCGGTCGAAGCGACGTTGAGCCGACTGAAGACGGAGAACGCAGACTTCGAGCAGCGCTTAGAGCGCTATCGCGGCAGCATACCGATCTCGTGGGTGCTCGGCGCGTTGGTCGTTACGCTCGTTGCAGGTTTCGCCGGGGGTTTCGCCTGGGTCGACTACACGAGCCGGCGTCGCCACGGTGGCTTCAGGATCTATTGATGCTGCAGACGTAACGATCGTTTTCGCGTCCAATCGACGAGTCGAAATCCGAGCAGTACGGCGAGAATGCCGGCATAGAGCAACGGCAGCGTCGTATCGAGCTTGACCTGCCAGAAGAAGTGCAACACGCCCAGTGCGGTGATGGCATAAACGGTTCGATGCAGCTTGAGCCAGCGACGGCCTAGCCGGCGCTGCATACCACGTGTCGATGTTACGGCGAGCGGGATGAGCAGCACGACGGCCAGGAAGCCGATCGTGATGAAAGGTCGTTCTGTGAGATCTGCCAATAACGTATTCATGTCGAGTCGCCAATCGAGTACGGCATAGGTCACCGCGTGCAGCAGCGCGTAGGCGAACGCGTACAGTCCGAGCGCACGGCGGAAGTTGACGAGCCAGTTCAGACCCGTAAGCCGACGCAGCGGAGTGATGGCAAGGGTTATGAGCAGAAGATTCAGTGCCGTCTTGCCGAGCGTGTGTAGGAGTTCCTGAACGGGATTCGCACCGAGATTCAGATCGCCGATCCCGAACGCCCGTGCGCTGAGCAGTACGAGCGGCACCAAAGCCAACGCGTGTGCGCCGGCTCGGAGCCACGCAAGGTGTCTGCGGGTCATCGAACTACGCGTGTGTCTTAGGACAGGACGCTAGAAATTTCGGGCGAGATCCAAACCCGTATAGAGGTCGGCGACCTCTTCGGCGTAGCCGTTGAACAGTAAAGTCGGCTCGCGCGACGCAAACAGACCACCGCCCAGCGGGCGATGAGAGGCTTGGCTCCAGCGCGGATGAGGGACGTCCGGGTTGACGTTGGAGTAAAACCCGTACTCGCGCGAGTTGGCCATGTTCCAGCTCGTTCGCGGCTGGTCCTCCATGAACCGGATACGCACGATGGATTTGATGCTCTTGAAACCGTACTTCCAAGGCACGATGAGCCGCAGCGGAGCACCGTTCTGTTTCGGCAGGACCTGCCCGTAGACGCCGACGGTGAGCAACGTAAGCGGATGCATGGCCTCGGCGATGGTCAGGCCTTCGCGATACGGCCAGCTCAGTACGCGCGAACGCACGCCCGGCATCGTTTCCGGATCATTGAGCGTGAAAAACTGCACATACTTCGCGCGGGACGTCGGTGCGAAGCGCGTGAGCAGGTCGCCGAGCGGAAAGCCGATCCAGGGCACGACCATCGACCATGCCTCGACGCAGCGGAACCGGTAGGTGCGCTCCTCGAGCGCATGTGGCTTGAGGATGTCTTCGAGCGTAAACGTGCCCGTGTTCTCGGCTTCTCCCTCGACTGTGACGGACCACGGATCCGTCTCCAGCGTGTGGGCGTAGCGCGCGGGGTCGCCTTTGCCGGTGCCGAACTCGTAATAGTTGTTATAGCTCGTAACGTATTCCAACGCCGTGGGCTCTTCTGTCGCGCTGTCGGGCCAAGTCGCAAGGTCCGTGAACTGCCCGTCGGCCGGTAACGCCGCGCCCGCCGCCGTCTGTGAATGCGCCATTACGCCTGGAATTAGGCCCAACGCAAGCGCGGTCTTTAGAAGCTCGCGTCGCTGATGAAAATCACTCTCGGGCGTAATTTGCGAGGACTTGATCGTGTTCGGTCGTTTAATCAGCATTGTTCTGCTCGGTTAGTTCGGGCTATGAGTTAGACCCCACGAACACGGGGAATATTGCAGCGACGCACGAAAAATAGCCAGTGTGAACGCCGAAACACGGTGGCCGCGTCCCGGCATGCACCAAATTGGTGCCTCCGGGCCATGGCAGTGCGTAGTCGGCTACAATCGGTGCCGCAAGAATAAAAAAGCCCGCCAGGGCCTTCTCATTTCCAAACTTTCTCGGGGGACTCTCATGAAGCTAATTACCGCTGTGATCAAGCCCTTTCGGCTCGATGACGTCCGCAACGCGCTTGCGGAAGTCGGCGTCCAGGGCATGACCGTTACCGAGGTCAAGGGCTTCGGTCGGCAACGAGGCCACACGGAGCTGTACCGGGGCGCCGAATACGTCGTCGATTTTCTGCCCAAGGTAAAGCTCGAGCTCGCGCTCACCGACGAGCTCGTCGATCGGGCGATAGAGGCGATCATCGAGTCGGCCAAGACCGGCAAAGTCGGTGACGGCAAAATATTCGTAACCGATCTGAGCCAGGTCTACCGAATTCGAACCGGGGAAACCGGCGACCAAGCCATCTGAGCGGGGAGCTACGATGAAAAGAATGATAAGAGTGGCAGCCGCTGCGGCTGTAGCATGCATGTGCCCGGCGCTCGCCGGTGCGCAGGGGTTGGACAGCGGTGACACGGCGTGGATGCTGACGTCGACGGCCCTCGTCTTGTTCATGACGTTGCCCGGACTCGCCTTGTTCTATGCGGGACTCGTGCGCAGTCGCAACGTGCTGTCGGTCGTCATGCAATGTTTTGCGATCGCATGCATGGTGACTGTCATCTGGGTCGCCTGTGGGTACAGCATGGCGTTCGGCGGCAGTGCCCTCAATGGTCTCGTTGGCGATCTCTCCAAGGCCTGGCTTAGTGGCGTCGGTCTCGATGCGCTATCAGGGAGCTATCCCGAAACCGTGTTTGTCATGTTCCAGTTGACGTTCGCGATCATTACGCCGGCACTCATCGTCGGTGCGTTCGCCGAGCGCATGCGCTTCTCTGCAATGATGTTATTTACGGGCTCCTGGGTCGTGATCGTCTATTTCCCGGTCGCGCATTGGGTCTGGGGCGGCGGTTGGCTCGGCGCCATGGGCTTTCGGGACTTCGCAGGTGGTGCCGTTGTTCATGTGACCGCCGGCGTCGCAGCGGTCTTGGCTGCGATCGTCATTGGCAATCGGCGCGGATTTCCAGAGTCCCCGATGCCGCCGCACAATTTGCCGATGACCGTGACAGGCGCCTGCATGCTTTGGGTCGGCTGGTTCGGATTCAACGCCGGCAGTGCCCTGGCGGCGGACGGCGCCGCGGGAATGGCGATGCTGGTTACGCACATCAGCGCAGCAGTCGGATCGCTGACGTGGATGACGGCCGAGTGGGTCAAGTTCGGTAAGCCCAGCGTGCTCGGTATTGTTACGGGTATGGTTGCAGGACTTGCAACGATCACACCGGCGTCGGGCTTTGTTGGCCCGATGGGCGCTCTGGTGATCGGCGTGGCAGGCGGCCTCGGGTGTTTTCTCGCCACCCAGTTCATGAAGCGAACGCTGAAGATTGACGATTCGCTCGACGTGTTTTCGGTTCACGGCGTCGGGGGCATGATCGGGCTGTTGCTTACGGCCGTGTTCTCGGCCGCGAGCTTGGGTGGACTCGGCCTCGACGACGGCGTTTCGATCGGTGGTCAGCTCGGCGTGCAGGTGCTGGGCATCGTCGCAACCGCTGTTTGGTGCGCCGCGGCAAGCCTGGTCTTGCTCAAGCTCATTGCCGCTGTCGTGCCGTTGCGCGTCGCCTCAGAGGAGGAGACCGAAGGCCTCGATCTCGTGCTGCACGAAGAGCGCGGGTACAACCTCTAGGGCATTAATCGTGTGCAATCGGGCCCGGCGCTCGCGCCGGGCCCAATCGCGCACAGACGGCCCAGCGAGACAGCAGCGCTAGGGGGTCGGGACGGCGAAGCCCGCCGGCTTGACGATCAACAAATCGCACGGCAGGCGATCGAGCACGCGCTCTGCCGTGTTACCGATGAACACCTTTTGCAGGCCGCTGCGAGATATCGCGCCCATGATCACGATGTCAGCCGGTAGCTTGCGGCTCAACGCCAGCAACGCCTCTGCGGCCACGCCCTGGTGCAAGTGGACGGCCGATTCCTGGACGGGATAATCATCGATCAAGCGCTCGAGCGCTTTTCGGTGACTCTGCTCCAACGCCTCTGTCAGTTCGCGGACAGGGATGGCGATCGGTGATGCAACGCTGCCCGACGCGCCGGCGATAACGGGCGCCGGATCGAACGCGTGAAAGACCTCGACGTTGCCGTGCAGTACGGTCGCGATCTCCGTCGCGAGCGCCAGTATCGCGTGATCGAGCTCGGCTGGTTTCGCGTGTGCGTGGAGTGGATCGACCGCCGCGAGGATCTTTGGCGTAGACGCAAACGGACGATGCTTCACGAGCAGTAGCGGCGCTGCGCAGCTGTGAATCAGGCTCCAGTCCGTATTGGAGAACAGCGCGCGTTTGATGGCGCTGTGGTAGTGCGTGTCCTTCGCCACAATGATCGGCTGCAGCTCAGCTGCTTTTCGCAGTACCCCGCGGTCAAGCGGATGCTCCCATCGTGCATCGACGCCGACGCTGAGCCCTTGCTCACGTAAGGGTGCGGCGAGCGCTTCCAGGCGCCGCTCGTGCATTCTCAGCAACTCGCGCTGCGCGCCTTGTAGCGCATCCGACGAGAAGAAACGCCCGCCCGACAGATGCTGATCGTAGTCGCAGATCAGAAGCTCGAGCGAGGCGCCGAGCTGCGCAGCGAGCCACGCAGAGCGCTCGAGCGCGGGTTGTTGATCGGCGGTCGGATCCACGACGACGAGAATGCTCTTGTTATCGCTCATAGTCTTGTCTGCTCGCGTCGAGTCGTGGAATGCTCAAATAGATTCCGAATTTATACTCGGGGCCCGAGTCAGGCCATAATCGGGTCAAATGCCTAAATCGATCTCGGGAAACACCTACGTGCCGGATTCGTCGCAACCCGGTTCACTGATGCAAGTTGAGGCTGAGCTCAAGGCGCTATTCGATGCGGCCGTTGACGGCATCATCGTGATCGATGAGCAAGGCGTGATCGCTGAGTTTAACAAGGCCGCAGAGGGGCTATTCGATCGCAAAGCCGCCGACGTCGTCGGCCAACCCGTTACGTTACTCATGGCTGAGCCGCATCGCTCCAACCATGACACCTACATACGTCGATACCTCGAGACGGGCGAAGCGCAGATCATCGGTATCGGCCGCGACGTGAGTGGACAGCGCGCCGACGGCACCTTGTTTCCACTCGCGCTGAGTGTTGGTGAGATCAAAGGCGGCAAAGGTCGGCGTTTTATCGGCTTGATCCGCGACCTTTCGGCACGAAAAGCTGCAGAAGAAGAGGCGCATCGGTTGCAGAACCGATTAGCGCACGTCGGTCGGTTCAGCCTCATGGGCGAGATGGCCGCCGGTTTGGCCCACGAGCTCAATCAACCATTGAGCGCCATCGTCAATTACTCGCAGGCGGGTAAGCGACTTGCGGGACGCGATGATCCAAACGTCGAATCCATCGACGACTGTTACACAAAGATCACTGATCAAGCCCTGCGGGCCGGCCATATTATCGACAAGCTGCGCGATTTCCTGCGTAAGGACGACGTCAGTA
>CAJIAZ010000456.1_pt1 | contig 11499 bp, 8 predicted proteins | sample 9199181 | NCBI WGS metagenome assembly CAJIAZ01 (sample SAMEA7708285, study PRJEB35096) | sediment metagenome | biome: marine neritic benthic zone biome [ENVO:01000025]; feature: sediment [ENVO:00002007]; material: shallow marine sediment [ENVO:03000034] sea grass bed [ENVO_01000059] ...
GCGGCGCTCGCAAAAGCAGCATCGGTCGCCGCCGTGTCACCGAACGTCGTATCGACACAGATGTTGTCCGGTATCTCGTTCCAGACGACCGGTGCGCCGTCACGAATCGCAGCAGCGCTATCGGCGACCCACGGTAACGGCTCGTAGTCGACACGCACGTGCTCGGCTGCATCGAGCGCCTCTCGATGGGACTCCGCCACGACCATCGCGACCGCTTCGCCGACGTGGCGCGCCTTGTCGGTCGGCAACAGCGCGTGTGGCCCCTCGAAGATCGCGCCACCGTCCGGCGCCGTCAGCTTGAGGTCCGAGCGCGTCGATGGCACTGGACTGTGCGAAATAATGCCGAGCCCGTCAGCGCGACAATCCTCGCCCGTCAGGACAGCCAACACGCCCGGCATTTGCTCGGCGCTGCTCTTATCGATCTGCTTGATGCTGGCATGCGGATACGGTGAGCGCACGAGGACGGCATGCACTTGTCCCTGCGCATTGAAGTCATCGGTGAATCGGCCTTTGCCTGTGATGAGCCGCAGGTCCTCACGTCGGGCAACAGGTCGACCGACGGACTTGAACGTCTCTGCTTCGAGCGCGTCAAACTGGATCTCGCACCCGTCAGTCATTGCCTTCGATCTCACGCGCGGGTGTTTCCGGCTTCATACCGCCGCGCCGCCGCGCATAAGTCTCTTCACCATTTTCATCCCAGCGACCGGCGACGGCACGTTGCGCGAACCGCTCCCAGGTATCGTTCCAATCACCGAGTGAGTAACCGTGCCACGGCGCACGGACCTGCAAATCTGGAAGATCGAGTTCCTCCCAGATCTCGCGCGCACGCTCCATGTAGGTTTGAGTCGGCAATGCCAATGGCGGCAATTCGTGCTTGCGTGTCGCGTCGACGAGAAAGCCCGAGTCGCTCGTAACCCGATCCGACTTCGGACCGTGACCGATTTTCCGGTCACGGACGATCTCGAGATCCTCAGCCGCGCGCGAGCGATAAGCCAACGACCAGAAGATTGCGTCGAGATTGTGCGGATCGATGTCCTCGCTGACGGCGATGACGATCTTGCCGCACTGCGCTTGCAGGGTTGCAGCGCCGTGCAGCCCCTTCCAAACCTCTTCGCGCGCCGTGCCATCGGCAAAGCGCAAAAAGATCACTGGGCGAATATTCGACAACGCCTCGTGCATCGTGACTTGGAGAATCCCTGCAACTTTGAGCTCGTCTCGCAGGTGCGTCAGAAACAGCGGCTCGTAGGCAACGCGCTTGAGCACGCTCGACTCGCTCGGCGTGACCTGGCTGATGATCGAAGCGAACACGGGCTTACGTTTGCACGTGATGGCCGTGATCTGCATGGACATATTGAAGTCCTCGAGCGCAACGTAGCCGTGGCTCTCGCCGAACGGTCCCTCGGGCTCGAGCAGCTCCGTATCGATGAGCCCCTCGACGACAATCTCTGCATCGGCGGGGATTTCGAGATCGACGGTCTTGGCCGATACGACACGGATGGGCGCACCGGCAAGCGCACCTGCCACGCCCATTTCGTCCTTCCCGACGGGGAGCTTTTGCGGTCCGGTAAAAGCGACGGCCGGTGGCGCGCCGATGACGATGGCGCATGGCATCGGCTCACCGCGTTCACGGTATTTTTGCCAATGCAGATAGCCGCCCGCGCCACCTACGCGCGTGGCCATGCGTACGCCGAGTCGATCCGGTGCTTTTAGTGCGCCACGATACGTACCCATGTTGCGCACACCCGTTTCTGGATCCACGGTCGTTACAACGGTCGCAGCCAGATACGGTGACGCGTCGTAGCCGGGTGTCGAAATCGGCACGGGAAAACGGTCGATGCCCTTGCCGCGCTCGCGTAAGTCATCGCCCGTAACAACAACTTCCTGGCACGGCGCGGCGTCGACGCGAACGGGCTCGATCGAGCTTGCCATGCACTCGATCCATTTCGAGCCGATGCCATCAACCGTTGTACCCATACCGAGCGCATAGATCTCCGCGCTCGCAGCGAACGCACCGACGGCGACGGGAATGTCGTAGCGATGCCCGGCACTGTCGACGACGTTCGTGAACAAGAATGCCTTGCGCTCTGACTCCGCGAGACCACCTTGGAATTGCCAGCGCACGAGCGGGTGCAGCTCGGTGTCTTTGTTGATCGGTCGATCGATCCGTCGGAGCAAGCCGTGCGCCTCTAGATTGGCGAGATGCGCTTGAAAATCCGGGTAGGTCGTCGTCATCGGCTTCTCTACTTCAGCTTCCCGATGCAATGGCTTGCGCTGTCGCACGCCTCGCTAGGACGCTCGTCAGGTGAGCCCGGTATTCGGGGCTGCCGTGCATGTCCGTGTTGAGTCCGTCGGCGCTCACGTCGACACCTAGCAACGTCTCTGGACGAAAGTCATCCGACAGCGCGGCCTCGAGACGGCGCTCACGGTAGGCACCTGGACCCGCTCCGGTAACGGCGACGCGCACACCGCCTCGCGTCTCCGCGACCATGACACCGACGAGCGCATACCGCGAACCGGGCGTCGGAAATTTCAAATAGGCCGCGCGCCGCGGCACAGGAAGACTCACGGCGAGGACGAGCTCGTCGCCGTCAAGCGCAGTCTCGAAAAAGTCCTTGAAGAAATCATCGGCGCTGATCTCTCGTTGCGACGTTCGAATCGTTGCACCGAGACCGAGCAATGCGGCCGGGTAATCGGCCGCCGGATCATTATTCGCGATCGAGCCGCCGAGCGTGCCGCGAGCGCGAACCTGCGGATCGCCGATGCCTGCCGCGACCGTGCTCAACGCTGGAATCTTCTCGTTGATCTCTGCGCTCTCGGCTACGCGGCGGTGCGAGCTCATGCTCCCGAGCACGAGGTGCTCGTCACCGATGCTCCACTCGTTCAGGGCCTTAACGTCCGTAAGATCGATGAGTCGACTCGGTGCCGCTAGACGCAGCTTCATCGACGGCAGCAGCGTCATGCCGCCTGCGAGCCACTGCGCCGCCTCATCGGCGCGCTTCAGGTCGATCGCCTCCTCCATCGATGCGGGGCGGCTGTAGTCGAACGGGTACAACTAGGCCTCTCGCATCTCGGCGGCCGCCGCGAGCACGGCCCTGACGATATTGTGATAACCGGTGCAGCGACAAAGATTGCCCTCGAGGCCCTCGCGAATCTCGGTCTCGCTCGGGTCCGGGTTGCGCTCGAGCAGAGTGAGCGCACTCATGATCATGCCTGGCGTGCAGTAGCCGCACTGCAGTGCATGGCTTTCGTGAAACGCCTTTTGCATCGGATGCAACGCATCGCCCTTCGCGAGCCCTTCGATCGTCACGACATCAGAACCTTGCGCCGACACGGCGAGCAATGTGCAGCTCTTGAGCGCAGTACCGTCTACGTGCACGACGCAGCAGCCGCATTGGCTCGTGTCACAACCGATGTGTGTGCCCGTCAATCCCAAACGGTCACGCAAGAGGTCCACGAGCAACGTGCCGGGCTCGACCTCGGCGCGAACCGGCTCGCCGTTGACGGTCAGTTGCAGTGGGATCACTCGGCCGTACCCGGCCCGAACAGCCACCAAGCCAGCCAGGCCAGCAGTATCAAAACGATTGAGGCCAGCACGAGTGCGTGATGACCGAAGCTCGGTTTGGCTTGCACGGCAACGGGTTCGGCGACACGCTCCGCGCGCCCATCCAACTCGCTCACAAAATTCTCGAAAAACTCATCCACGAGCTTGCGCGTCGTGCCGAGCACGAGCCGGGAACCAAGCTGTGCAAGCCGGCCTCCGACCTGAAAACCCGCCGTGTAGCTCAGCAGCGTCTCTCCGTCCGCCTCTTCGGACAAGTTGACGGCAGCGTACCCTTCACCAAAGCCGACGGCCCCGCCCTGCCCGGCGCCCTTGAGCTTATAGGCTGTCGGAGGATCGAGGTCGGTCAGCTTGAGCGACGTGTCAAAGCTCGCTTTGACCGGGCCAATAACGAGCGCAACCTTGCCCGCATACTCGTTCGGCGCGGTCTCCTCGAGCGACTGACAGCCCGGCACGCAGCGGCGCAGGACTTCAGCATCCATGAGCGCCTGCCAGACGGTCTCACGCGTCATTGCAATTCGGTACTGTCCGGAAATGTCCAAGCCGACTTCGTTCTCTTTGGTTGACTGCGGATTGGGGTCGATTATCCTTCCAGGCCACGAGGCGAACAAGCCGAAGTCGCAGCAGTGACCTCCATGCCCAAACTCATCGAGTGCGTTCTCCTCGTTTGCCTATGCGCAAGTGGCGTCGCCGTGGCGCAGCCGGCGGAGGAATTCTTTGCCGGTCGCACGATTACCATCCTCGTCGGCTCCGGCGCGGGCGGTACGACGGACATCTCAGCGCGCTCGATCGGCCAACACCTCGGCCGCCACATTCCAGGTAACCCAACGGTCGTTGTCGTCAATATGCCTGGAGGCGGCAGCGTCACGATGAGCAATCACCTCTATCGATCGGCGCCGAAAGATGGCACGACGCTCGGATATTCCTTACCGGGCATCGTTACCGCGCAGCTACTCGAGCCACGGCGCGCCCGGTACGACGGACGCGAGATCAACTGGATCGGCTCTGCCCTGAAGTACACGGGCGTCGTCTCGGTACTCAGCACGGCGCCTGCGACGACGCTCGATCAGGCCAAGGACACCGAGATCTTCATCGGGACGACCGGCAGAGGCTCTCCGGCGCATCAGTTCCCCGCGATCGTCCAGGCGTTGCTCGACCTGCGATTCCGACTCATCACGGGTTATCAGAGCAGCAACGACGTCGTGCTTGCAATGGCGCGCGGCGAAGTGCACGGGCAGTCGAGCAGCCTCCAGTATTGGGCGATCTCGCGACCCGATTGGCTCAGTGACGGGCGCATCTCGCATCTACTATATGTGGGCCCGCCCGACCCGCTCGGCACACCGGGCGTACCCTATCTCGGCGATCTGGTCACGGACGCGGAAGATCGTGCGCTCGTAGACTTTATCGAGATCAGCTCACGCCTCGGCTGGCCATTATTCGCACCACCGGGTGTTCCGCAAGCACGCGTTGAGGTCCTACGCAGAGCGTTCACGCGGCTCATCGAGGACCCCGAGTTTCAGGCCGATTTCGAAGCTACTGTCAAAGGCCGTCTGAACCCGACGGCGGGGGCGGATCTGGCCGTGTTCGTCGAGCGAGCGCTCGATACGCCCGTATCGACGCTCCAGGCAGCCAAAACGATCCTCGGTATCGATTGATAGACGCTCTCGATGAGCTGCGTCGCGAGCCGTATGCCCGGTTCAGTGGCAACGGAGCGCGAAACGTGTTGAGATTTTCGCTCCTTAGGATGGCGTAGCGATAGATCTAATGGACGTTTCGATGCTGGATATGGCGCTCAGCGCCGGCGCGATCGTCCTCGACCCCGAACGCCTGACGTTCGTCGCGCTCGGCGTCCTCATCGGCCTCGCGCTCGGCGTGATCCCTGGTCTTGGCGGCGTCGTCGGCCTGTCGCTGCTGCTGCCTTTCACGTTCGACATGGACCCGCTGACGGCACTCGCTTTTCTTGTCGGTCTGCAAGCGGTCGTTGTGACGTCAGATACGATTCCGGCGGTACTGTTTGGCGTTCCCGGCACCGTTGGCTCGGCCGCGACGATCCTCGACGGCCACCCGATGGCGAAAAAAGGTCTTGCAGCGCGCGCGTTTGGTGCGTCGTTCTCGGCTTCCGTGCTGGGTGGATTATTTGGTGCGCTGTTTCTCGCGCTCAGCGTTCCGATTCTGCGCCCGGTCATTCTGAGCTTCGGCTCACCGGAGTTACTTGCGTTTTGCGTGTTCGGCCTCTCGCTCGTCGGCGTGTTGAGCGGCGGTGCACGACTCAAAGGCCTCGCAGCGGCCACGATTGGCGTCATGATTGCGACGACGGGCGAGGAGCCCAATACTGCCATCGAGCGCTGGACGTTCGCCACGTTGTACCTGATCGACGGTATTCCACTCGTCCCCCTTGCCTTGGGCTTGTTCGCCATTCCCGAGCTTGCCGACATGGCCATCGCGCGCCGCGTCGTGCCCATTGATGCGCAACAGACCACACGCCACGGCCAACTCGATGGCGTCAAAGACACACTCAAGCACTTCTGGCTCGTGATTCGAGGTTCCGCAATAGGCTCGGTGCTTGGCGCCGTACCAGGCATCGGCGCCGCGGTGATCGACTGGATTGCCTATGGCCACGCGTTGCGCTCGGAAAAAGGCGCCGCCGAGACATTCGGCAAAGGCGACGTTCGCGGCGTGATCGCCTCGGAAAGCTCGAACAACGCCAAAGAAGGCGGTGCACTCGTCTCGACGATCGCCTTCGGTGTCCCGGCGACGGCCGCCATGGCATTGCTGCTCGGCGCATTTTTGATTCATGGCATCACGCCCGGGCCCGATATGCTATCGACGCGTCTCGACGTCACGTACACGCTTGTTTGGACGGTCGCCTTGGCGAACATACTCGGGTCTGGCATTTGCTTCCTGTTCGCCAATCAGCTTGCCGGCATCGCGAGGATCCGAATCGGGCTGCTTGCACCAATCGTCCTGTCCGTCACATTCATCGGCGCGTTTCAGGGCAGCCGACAATGGGGCGATATCGTCGTGTTGTTGGCCTTCGGGGCGCTTGGCTGGACCATGAAGCGGGTCGAGTGGCCGCGTCCGCCATTGCTGCTCGGCTTCGTGCTCGGGGGACTCATCGAGCGGTATTTATTTATCTCTTTCCAGCGCTACGACACCGACTGGTTGTCGCGGCCGATCGTACTCACGGTCTTCGCAATTACGCTCTACGGGATCTGCAAGCCGCTGCTGGGACGATTGCTGAGCCTATTGAAACGTGAGCGACAACCGTTCGTCGTACGATTCAACGCGGATTACTTGAACACGGACTTCATCTTCACGCTCGGTATCTCGATGTTTTTCATCGTGTGCGTGGTCGTTGCCGCGGATTGGGAACTCGGCGCGCGCCTCGTGCCCGTCGTCGTCGGCACGGCTGGCTTACTCTTCGTTGGACTGCAGTTGGCGACGACGATGGTCCTTCGACCGACGCCGCAACCCGGCGTATCGGATAAGCCATCGATGGATCTTCAAGCGGATTTCGCGGATCTCTCGGCCATCGACGTGCGCCGCCGCGCGATTCGCTACTTCGGCTGGTGCTTATTCGTCGTCGTTGCGGCAACGGTTATCGGCCTCCTGCCAGCCTTGTTCGTCTTCCTCCTCGGATTCACACTAACCGAGGGGCGCGAGCGCTGGGTCGTCGCGCTAGCAGTTGCCGTGCTGACGTCGGCCGCGTGGTACTTCCTGTTTCACCACGTTCTGCGCGTCCCGTGGCCCGCGTCCTGGCTCGGGGACCTGCTCCCTGCGCTGCGCAGCAACCCGTTGACAAACGTGCTCTAGCACCTGCCGCTGTCGCCTGCCATTTGCCGCCGATATCCGCTACATTGCCGATGCGCCACGTGCACAACAAGACAGATCGCAACCTGAACCCATGAACGACCCTATCATCGTCGGCGGCAGTGACGGCCAGCTCGTGACGCAGCTCGGCGGCATGAGCAACCGCCACGGTCTCATCGCCGGCGCAACAGGAACCGGCAAGACCGTGACGCTACAGATTCTCACCGAGGGTTTCTCACGCCTCGGTGTCCCGGTATTCGCCGCAGACATCAAGGGAGACCTTTCCGGGATTTCACAATCCGGCAAGCCACACGAAGAGATCGACCGGCGCCTCGCAGCCATTCCTATCGACGGCTATCAACAGCGTGGCTACCCGACATTGCTTTTCGACATCTACGCCGAGAACGGTCATCCGGTACGCACGACGATTTCCGAGATGGGCCCGCTGATCTTGTCGAGTCTGCTCGAGCTCAACGACACACAAACAGGCGTGCTCTATGCGTGCTTCGCAATTGCCGACGACGAAGGCTTGTTGTTACTAGACCTCAAGGATCTGCGCTCGATGCTTACGTGGATGAGCAAGCATCGCGCAGATCTTCAGGCGACGTATGGCAACATCGCGCCAGCCTCCATCGGCGCGATACAGCGTCGCCTGCTCGTGCTCGAGGAGCAAGGCGCCGATCGTTTCTTCGGCGAGCCCGCGCTGCAGATCTCCGATCTCATGCAACACGATTTCGGCGGTAACGGCGTCATCAGCCTGTTGTCGGCGGACCGTCTGATCCGCGAGTCGCCACGGCTCTATGCGGCGTTTTTAATGTGGCTGCTCAGTGAGCTGTTCGAAGAACTCCCTGAAAGCGGCGACCTGCCCGTGCCGAAGCTCGTATTGTTTTTCGACGAAGCGCACCTGCTATTCAAGAATATGCCGAAATCGCTGCTCGAGAAGATCGAGCAGGTGGTCCGACTCGTTCGATCGAAGGGCGTGGGTGTTTTCTTCGTCACGCAGAGCCCCTTGGATTTGCCCGAGGCCGTGCTCGGCCAGCTCGGGATGAAGGTTCAACATACGCTGCGCGCGTTTACGCCATCGGATCAAAAATCCGTGCGCGCGGTCGCGAAAGGATTTCGCAGCGATGGAACTTTCGATGTCGAGGAGGTTATTACGTCAATGGGTGTCGGCGAAGCGCTCGTCTCGACCCTGGACAACGACGGCGCCCCGACGCCGGTGCAGCGCACGCTGATCCGGCCGCCGGAATCACAAATCGGACCGATACAAGCCGATACACGCGCGACGTTACTTGGGCGCTCGCCGCTCAAAGGCAAGTACGAGCAGGCGATGGATCGCAACTCCGCTTACGAGCTACTCGCGGAGCGGGCTGCAGCCGCCGCACAGCGACAGGCCGAGCTCGAGAAACGCGAGGCGGATGAGAAGGCGGCCACAAGGACCGCCAAACGCTCGACAGGACGTCGGCGTCAAAGCGTCGGCGAGGCGCTGCTCAAGAGCGCAGCGCGTTCCGTGGGAAGCTCCCTGGGCAGACAGCTCGTGCGCGGCGTTCTCGGATCCCTGCTGAAGTAGATCAGTCCTTTAGCTGCGCTCTATCTGCAGCCAGCTCGACCCGCTACCCGTGGTCGAACGTGATCTCTCATTCGACATAACCCTGGTCTCGTCAACCAAACCGATCGTCTGCGCGTTGTAAGGGGCAGATCCAGTCGAATACCAGGGAGATGGTTATGAATGTTTACCTCGCCGGCCTCGGCCGACTGCAGCGCTTGTTGAGCCTGCTCGCGGCGATCGCCGTACTCACTGCATGCAGTAGCTCTGGCGGCGGCGGTAGCGCCGGCACCACGACCGCCGCGTGCAACCCCGCTGACCCAAGCACAGCAAGCGAATGCGGCGAGCTGCTCGTTGCCGTCACAGATGCCGACGGCGATTTCGTCAGTTACGCCGTCGACGTTTTGTCCGTCTCATTGCAGCGTCCGAATGGCGCATCCGTCGAGATGTTGCCCGCGGCGACACGCATCGACTTCGCCGAGCTCACGACGTTGTCAGAGCTACTGAGCTCCGCGTTGGTCGCACCAGGTGATATCGCCGGAGGCTCGATCCGGGTCGACTACAGCAACGCCGAGATATACGTCGAGTCAGCTGGAGGCGTCGTGCTCGCCGAAGCCGTCGACGACGCCGGCACACCGCTCGGCATCGTGGATCTCGAGATCCAACTCGACAACACCGAGCGTTTAGTGATCACGCGCGGCCGAACAGCGTTGCTCAGCATCGATTTCGACCTCGCCGCATCCCACGAGGTCGACCTGACGGTCGCTCCGGCGCGCATAACGACGCGGCCCTATCTGTCCGCCGAGGTGCGCCCGCTCGATGAGAAAGAGCTTCGCGTACGCGGTCCGCTCGTCGACGTCGACACAGCCGCGAGCACTTACGACATCCGCGTAAGGCCTTGGCACCGGCGTGACGGCGACTTCGGCACGTTGACCGTGCACACGACCGCAACGACAGAGTTCGAGATCGGTGACGAGATCTTCACGGGCGCACCCGGCCTCGCTGCGCTCGAAAGCCTCGGCCCAGGTGCCTTGACGGTTGCTTTCGGCACACTCGATGTATCGAGTCGCGAGTTCACAGCGCAAATCGTGCACGCGGGCGACAGCGTCGGCGGCGACCGGTTCTCGGCCGTGCACGGCAACGTCGTCGCACGCACCGGGGACACGTTGACGGTCAAGGGTGCACTTGCCGTGCATCGTGACCGGCCTGCCCATTATCGGCGCACGGTCATCGTCGAGATTGGCGATAACACGCGGGTCAGTAAGGTTGGCGACGCTCAGGCATCGCTCGACAAGGGAGATATCTCCGTCGGGCAACGAATTGTCGCTTTCGGCCAGTTCACGAACCCCCAGGTTGCGAGCAACGACCCGCTCGGCCCCGACATCGCACTGATTCTCGATGCGACGCAGGGCCGGGTGCGCATGCTCGTCACGCATCTGCACGGTACCGTCAATAGCGTTGTCGCCGGCCAGCTCAACATGCGCCTGCGAGGCATCGATCGGCTCGGGATCGACCTGTTCAACTTCTCGGGGACAGGCGTGAACCCAATGAGCGACGCCGACCCGCTCGACTACGAGATCGAGACCGGCACGCTCGCCCTCGATGCGCTCGAGGTGGACAAGTCAGCGCGCGTGTTCGGCTTCGTCATGCCGTTTGGCGAGGCACCGCCCGATTTCGTCGGGCGCACTGTCGTCGATCACCGCGATATTCCGGCGGCGCTCGGCATCGGTTGGGGCTTGACTGGCACTGCCACGCCATTCTCGAGCATGAATCCGACGGGGCTCGTGCTCGACATGAGCAACCCTGAGATCGGCTCGCGCCATCATCTGCTGCTCGGTCGTGAGCTCGTGGATCTGTTCGATCTGTCCGGACCGGCGACGATTGCGCCTGCCGGCACGCGTGGGCTGTACGGTATCTGGGAGCCAGGCCATATCGAGCAATTTGCCGACTTCGCCGACTTCCACGATGAGCTCGTGAATCGCCTTGGCGCCGGTGCGAACGCCCAATCGCTGGCGGCCTACGGCACGTTCGACGAGAACGCCCTGACGCTCTCAGCGCGAAAGGTCTTCGTGCACATGACACCGACGCAGTAGCGACGGTTTTTACCGGGGAGCGGCTTCAACCCCCGGGGTCGACTCACGACTCAGAAGCCGCTCCCCGCTCTCTCACGCTAGCGCCGCACTCGCGGCGCTAAGCCTGTTTCTTGAGTGTCTCTTTCGCGGCCAACCAATAGGCCTCGAGCTCTTCGAGCGCGAACGAGGGCCAATCGCGCCCGCTCGCCTCGACCGATTGCTCGAGCTGCTCGAAACGCGCCTGGAATTTCCGATTGGCTCGACGCGCACAGGCCTCAGGGTCGAGCTCTAGATGCCGGCACATGTTCACGAGCGCAAAGAACATGTCACCCATCTCCGCTTCCATCGCATCGCGATCGCCCGAGCCAATCGCTTCATCGAGCTCGTCGAGCTCCTCGCCCACTTTCGCGCGAGCACCCTTGATGTTCGGCCAATCGAAGCCCGCCCGGGCGGCGCGCCGACCGAGCTTTGCGGCGCGCGTCAGCGCAGGCAGGCTGACAGGGACATCGCCC
>CAJIAZ010000210.1_pt1 | contig 11346 bp, 8 predicted proteins | sample 9199181 | NCBI WGS metagenome assembly CAJIAZ01 (sample SAMEA7708285, study PRJEB35096) | sediment metagenome | biome: marine neritic benthic zone biome [ENVO:01000025]; feature: sediment [ENVO:00002007]; material: shallow marine sediment [ENVO:03000034] sea grass bed [ENVO_01000059] ...
GTATCTTCGTCACGGATCGCTCTTCCCATCGCTCGACCCCGCCGACATCGCGGCGGCTCAACGTGACGTAGTCGCGCGCCATGAAGCGGCCCATGTAGCGCCGGTCCTGGACGTGGATCTGATCGAGCCATTTCACGTTGGCCACGCCGTACCAGCCCGGAACGATCAACCTGAGCGGCGCGCCGTGGTACAGCGGCAGCGATTCACCGTTCATCTCATAAGCGAGCATGACCTCCGAGCTCATTGCATCCGTGAAATGCATGCTGCGGCCGAAATTCTGCTCCGCGTCTGTGTCGCGGATCGACTCGGTGCCTTGGTCGGCACCGTAGAACACGACCTCGATACCCTCGGGGCGGATGCTGCCTCCAGCAATATGTCGCGTAGGCGCGTGCCGCCCCAGCGCGCGTTGCCGATGAGTCCGTGAAACAAGGCTGGGCGGTTGCCGCCGCATTCGAAGCCCGCGTCGATCTCGACCTTCGGCCGGCGCTTGATGTCATCGAGCGTCAGCACCGTCGGGTTGTCAATGAGGCCTGTAATGCGCAGGCGGTAATCGGCCTCGGGGATCTCAGGCTGATCGTAATGCTGGACAATATAAAAGTCGTCCACGGGTGTGTAGAACGTCTCTATCTCGCGCGTATCGAGGAAGTGAACGGCGCCGGGAACCACGGGTGGCGCTGCGAACGTCGCAGGAACATCCGTGAAAGGTACGAGCGTCTCGTTCTGAGCAAGCGCAAGCTGGGACCAAAACGGCATGCCGGCTGTGGCAGCGATGCCCCCAATCGCTAGTCCGCCTTTGAGTATGTCGCGTCTCGGTTGTTGTCGTTCTTCTTTCATCGCAACGCTCGCTTGTTGTTAACAGTTCTGGCTGATTATTCGTGACTGCTCCAGGGCCGTCAATTCAGCTGCCGGGGGTAGGTCGGCTCGGTTCGGACGGGGCACTGTTTTACATAATCCCGGCCTTACGCCCCAAGCGTAGGGCGATGCGCCTGTGACAGCGCCGTACGGGATTGGTCAACCAGGCTTCGGTTTGCGCGAATTGACTTTCTCTACAATTGAGGAATAATCCCTCAATAATGGAACTCAATCTTCGAGTCAGCGCATTGGCCGCGTGCCGCGCGGCCCTACGGCCGCTGGTCCGGTTGTTGCTACGGCACGGTGTGATGCACAAAGAATTCGTTGAGCTCAGCAAGGAGATCTACGTCGATATGGCGCGCCGCGACTACGGTCTCGGTGGCCGTCCGACGAACGTGTCGCGCACGGCATTGCTCACCGGGCTCGATCGCAAGGAGGTCGGGCGCGTTCGCAGCCGACTCGAGGAGGCGCAGCGCGAACCCCACGCAGACGATGGTGAGCGCAAGCAGGACCGGATCACTCGGCTCCTGTCCGGCTGGCACCAGGATCCGGCGTATTTGGACAAGAACGGCAGCCCGATGATGCTGCCGCTCGAAGGTCCGGCACCGAGCTACGCAAGTCTCGTCAAGCGCTATGCGGGTGACGTGCCAGGCATCACAATCCTACGTGAGCTCGAGCGTACCGGCGCCGTAAAGCTTCACAACAACAACAGCGCCGTCGAAGTGCTGCGCCGAAACTATCGTCTCGATACGGTCGATCCCGAAGCACTTTCGCGTGCGGGCAGCGTGCTCGCCGATATCGGTGAGACAGTCACGCACAACCTTTATCGCGAAGCGGATGCGCAGAGCCGCTTCGAGGCGCGCGCAAGCAATCTACGCATTCCGTGCGCGGCGATGCCCGCCTACCGCGAGCTCGTCTATCGCGAGTGCCAGTCGTTTCTCGAGCGGGTCGACGCGTGGCTTACGGCGCACGAGGCCACTGATGGCGACAGCGGTCCCGTGGAGCGCGTCGGCCTTGGTGTCTACTGGATTCAGTCCGATCAAGCGACAGGTGAACAGTCATGAACCGATCAGCCCGAATCCTGCGATCCAGCGCAGCGTTCGTCTCGGCTGTGCTGCTGGGCGGCTGCGGTATCGACCAGGGCGGTGTCCAGACGCCGACCGGGCCCGGCGCTGCCAGTGGCCAAGGCACTGTCCTCGTTTCAGGGCCCGTCACAGGCTTTGGTAGCGTATTGGTCAATGACTTGGAGCTCGAGACGGGCGCGGCGCAGATCGTTATTGATGGGCAGTTTGCTGTGGAGACCGATCTCGACGTCGGCCAGGTGATCCGGGCCGTAGCTGTCGACGAAAATGGGGTTCTGCGAGCGCTCTCCATCGAGCACGAGGAAAATGTCGTTGGACCGATCAGTTCGCTCGATGTGAATGCGGGCAGGCTCTCTGCGCTCGGTCAACCTGTCATCGTCGATGCCGAGACACGTTTCGATGCGGCGTTGACCGGCCTCGGGGACTTGCAGCTCGACGATGTCATCGTTGTGAGCGGCTTGCCGCTGCCGTCCGGTGAAGTTCGGGCAACTTTCGTCGGGCGCGCCAACGCCGCGCAGGAGTTCCAGGTTACCGGCTCAATCGCGAGCGTCGATGCAGCGAGCCTTACATTCGACATCGCCGGACTGACGATCGACTACTCGCAGGCCCTGTTGCTACAGCTGTTAACTGGCATTCCGCAGCTCAATACGGTCGTCGAAGTTCGTGGCACGGTCGTCGTCGGCGACACGCTCGTCGCGGCTGAGGTACGGGCGCGAACAATGCTGCCGGGCCTTTTTACCGCTGTTGCCGCATCGCTGACCAATTTCGAGATGCTGCTCACGACTGCGGCGACGTCTAGCAACGCCCTCGACGTCAATTTCGTCGGCTACGTAACGGCGATCAATCTGCCGAACTCGATCTCGCTCGTAGACATCGATGTGCGTTTAGACAGCGGCACCAGTGTGGATGGCGGCACCGTCAGCGACATCGTCGTTGGCAGGCGAATTCAAGTTGAAGGCACCGTTTCGAGTTTCGGAGACATTCGAGCGGATCGGATCAAGTTGTTCTGAATGAACGCGCTCGGTGCGATGCGATGGAGGTAGAGTAATGAGAATACACGGAAGGTTGCGGCACGTCCTGGCGGGGCTTTCGCTGGCGGCGCTTGCTGCGTGTGGCGGATCGGGCGGGAACAACGGCAACGCGGGGCCGATCGTTGCGGGGCCAGGCGACGTGCTCAGGTCGACCCCGCCGGAAATGTTGGCGCTTAAGCAGCCCCAGAGCTGCGACGCATTCAGGTCGTACGTCAGCGAGTCGATTGCTGATCTCATTCTCAACATCGGTGTCATCGCCTGCCCCGGCTGCGCAGTTAGCGTCGGTGGCGGCGCCCAGCTTGCAGCGGCGGCGGGCACCGACGCGCAATCGTTCGATGCCTTCACGGGCACGAACAGCCAGGAAGCTGGCGTCGATGAGATTGATCACGTCGAGGTGAATGCCGGCGGCTACTTCTTCTTGATTGATGGTCGTCATCTCGTCGTAGCCGATGGCCTGCCGCCTGCGGACCTAAACGAGGTCGCGAGCCTGGAGCTCAAACAAGACGGCTACATCGAAGGCCTGTTGCTCGATGCCGACAACGACCGGCTCGTCGTCGTCGCTTCGGAGTTTAGCTTCTTCGATCCATTGCCCCTGAGCATTCTGCCGCCGAGCAGACCGAATACCGAGCTTCTGTTCATCGACGTCGCTGATCCCACGAATCCGGTGATCGAGCGGCGGCTCAGCATCGAGGGCTTCAAGCTTGCCGTGCGGCGTATCGGGAACCGCATTCATGCCGTTGCGCACACGACGCCGCCGATCCCGACGACCATATCCTCCAGCGTGCGCTTGCTCGGTCTGCGTCAGGATCTCGCAAACTCGATCGCGAGCAACAATGGGACCGTGCAGGCAAACCTCGAGAGTGAGATCCGCGACCTCGTCAATTCGCTCGTGGCCGCGACAGATCCAGACGAGTTTCTGCCCGATATCACGCTGCACGTGGGTGGGCAGAGCACGTCGGTCGGCTCACCTGTCTGTGCCGACGTCGCTATCCCCGACGTAACCATGCCATTCGCGCTGACCTCGGTGACGAGTATCGACAGCGACGGCTCGAACGTATCCTCACTCAAGGTCGCGAACAACTCGTGGAATGTCTATGCCAGTGAGCAGCACGTCTATTTGACGCAGACGAGCGGCGGCTGGTGGTTCGCGGATCGCCAGCGTCAGCAAACGGCTATCCACAAGATTGCTGTCGGTGCAGGCGCACCACGCAGCGTCGCTACCGGCGTCGTCGATGGCTGGGCCGGCTCGTCTTTCCAATACAGTGAGCATAGAGGGTTCTTACGCGTCGTGACGAGCCGCTCGGAGTTCGACCCGGCTGTCCGCATATTCTTGCGCGATCACAGCCTGTATGTGCTCGAAGATGACGGCGTCGGCTCGCTCGAGGTCGTTGGCTCCGAGCGCGGCTTTGGCGCGATGGAGACGATCTTCAGCGCACGGCTCGTGGGCGATCGCGGCTTCGTCGTGACGTTCCGGCAGATCGATCCGCTTTTCACATTTGACCTTTCCGACCCCGTGAATCCGCAGCTCGTCGGTGAGCTCGAGATCCCCGGCGTGAGCACGTACATTCACCCGCTCGGCGATACACATCTGCTGACGATTGGATACGATGGGAACGACACGCGCCTAAATGGCGATTTCGCCGTCAGCATCTTCGATGTCCAGAGGCTCGATGATCCGCGGCTCGTGCATAGATTTGTGCCGGTGTTCGATAAGCCGGGTTTCGCGTGGACCCCGGCGGTCTGGGATCATCTGGCATTCAATTATTTCGACGAGGCGGGCACCCTGACGATACCGCTGCAGTACTCCGCGAGCAGCTGGGACGACCACTTCAGCGGCTTCCTCGCACTTTCGATTGATACGATCGACGGCATTTCCGAGCTCGGCCGGCTCGATCACAGCGATCTAGCGCGCGCAGTCCATTGCACGGGTCCCAACGCGCTGGCACCGAGCCTCTGTGACTCGGGTGTCTATCTCGAGGCCGCGACGCCTCGGCGTTCAGTTTCGGCGCTGTTCGGCAGCGAGCCTTTTATTTACACACTTTCGAATCTAGGTATGAAGGTCAGCGCGGCCGATGATTTCGCTAACCCGGTAGCGGTGCTTCCATTGCCGTATCGCAACGAGTATCCGTGGTTCTAACCCATGATGGCCCCTTAGCGACGCCCCGTGCCCGGCAGGCGGGGCCGGGGCGTCGCGCCTTTCGATCAGGCGAGGAGGCGATAGCAGGGTTCGTAGGGACCAGCCAGACGCATGCGCTTTTGCGCGACGAAGTCAGTGAGTAGTTCATCGAGTGCTTGCGTGACTTCACGATCCGCATGCAACTCAAACGGCCCGTGTTTCTCGATCGTGCGAATGCCGTAGTCCTTGACGTTGCCGGCCACGATACCTGAGAACGCGCGCCGCAATTGGACGGCCAGCTCGTGTGGGTCGTGGTCGCGCCGCAGCTGTAGCCCTGCCATCGACTCGTGCGTGGCCACGAACGGCTCCTGAAACGCCGAGTCAATCTGTAAGCGCCAATTGAAATAGTATGCATCCGCGTGCTCGTGACGGAAGGATGCTACGCGGTTGACTTCATTGCGTATCAGCGCTGCGGTAGCCGCCGGCGAGCCAATCTCGATGCGGTAGTGCTCGCGTGCGGACTCGCCAAGCGTTGCCCCGATAAAGCGGTCGATGACACGAAAATAGGCTTCGCTTTCGGTAGGGCCCGCGAGTATCACGGGTACGGGCACATCACGATTGGCCGGCTGCATGAGAATACCCAGCAAGAAGAGCAGCTCTTCGGCCGTGCCGGCACCGCCAGGGAAGATCACGATCGCGTGTGCAACCCGGACGAACGCCTCAAGCCGCTTTTCTATATCGGGCATGATGACGAGTTCATTGACGATCGGGTTTGGCGACTCAGCAGCGATGATGCCCGGTTCGCTGATGCCGACATAGCGCCCGTCGAGAATGCGCTGCTTTGCGTGCGCGATGGCGGCGCCCTTCATGGGTCCCTTCATCGCGCCGAGACCGCACCCGGTGCAGACGTCGAGGCCACGCAAGCCGAGTTGATAGCCGAGGTCCTTCGTAAAGTCGTATTCGTTGCGCCCGATTGCGTGGCCGCCCCAGCAAACGATGAGATTCGGGTCGCGTGCGGTCTCGAAGACTTCCGCGTTTCTGAGAATGCGAAACACGGCGTCGGTCACGCCCGCGGTGTTGCCGAGATCGAAGTGACCGGCAGCGAGCTTGCTGTTGACGTATACGACGTCGCGCAACACGGAGAACAATTGTTCTCGTATTCCACGAATCATCGTGCCATCGACGAACGCGTCGGCCGGGGCATTGATGAGTCGAAGCTTGACGCCGCGGTCCTGTTGGACGATTTCTACCTGAAAATCCGCGAATTGCTCGAGGATTGCCCGAGTGTCGTCAGTCGCGCTGCCAACGTTGAGCACCGCGAGTGCACAGCGTCGTAGTATCTCGCGTTGCCGGCCGGCCGTGGCATCGAGCAGACCGCTGACTTCTTCCTGTGACAGCACTTCGAGGCTGCGCTCAGGCATTACCTCGACAATATCTTGGCGTGAGGGCATTGGGGGATTATCCCAACTTTCGATGACGAAAAAATGTTAAGTGCCGCTCAGAGCGGCGTGAAACGGCTCAGCCGGTCTCGTCTCCGGCCAATGCCAGGACGGCGCGTGCGCGCTTGACGACCGGCACGTCGATGACTTTGCCATCCAGTGAGGTCGAGCCGCGTCCCTGGCGTTCCGCTTCCTCGAAGGCTGCGACGATTCGACGCGCGTGCTCGATCTCAGCTTGCGACGGAGAGAAACCTGCGTTGATGGCCTCGATCTGCGCCGGATGGATCGCGAACTTCCCCTTGAAGCCGGTTTGCTTGGCCAGTGCGATGTTCGCTCTTAAGCCGTCCTCGTCCTTGAAGCGGAAGTACGGCGTATCGAGCGCTGCGATGCCCGCGGCCCGCGCGGCGATGCACAGTACGTTGCGTGGATACGCAACCTCGGACTCGTCGTCGAGCCGTTCGATACCCATATCGTGCGTGAAGTCCTCGCCGCCGAATGCGACGCCGACGATGCGTTGGCTCGAGCTACAGATGTCGTAGCAGTGCACGATTGCCTTGGCCGATTCGAGCCATGGAATGAGCTTGAGCGATCCGGTCTCGACACCGGCTTTTTCTTCGAGCTCCGTGATTAGATCGGATATCGCGGCGATGTCATCGGGTACATCAACTTTACCGACGGAGATGCCGTGGACGTGCGGTCCGACGACCGCTGCGAGATCTGCCTCGATCCATTCCGTGTCGAGCGAATTGACGCGCGGTATGACGGGCACACCCGACGCCGCGAGCTTCGGCAGATAGCGCTTGATCACCTCACGCGCGTTGGCTTTCTCGGCCGTCGGCACCGAGTCCTCCATGTCGGGAATGAACGCGTCGGGGCGGAAGGTCAGCGCCTTCTCGAGCATGTTTTCCTTATTGCCGGGGACGAACAGCAGGCTTCGTAGTATCGCCATCGGTCAATCTCCGCGAACGCCGTAAGCTGCAGGGTCGCGTTCTTTTTCGGGCCAGGCCCCCGCGCCAAGCGTGGAACTTACGGTGACGTACGCGCGTAGCGAGCAATCCCGCTGACCAGGACCGTCGCGCGCAGGGATGCGCGCGCCGGAGCCCCCAGGGATGGGTTTACGGCGTTCCTGGGCAGCGGGATTGCTCGCTATGCGGAACTGCATGCAAACCAGCGCGCTGGAGCCTCCAGGGACGGATTCACGGCGTTCCTGGACCGCGGTGAGCGTGTCGCGCGAAACGAGGTTCCACGTCAGAGTAAACCTGCCCCACGTGCCCAGCGATACTTCGCCCCGAGGATCGCCACGGGTAGCTCCGTCGTGTACGGGCATGCGACGATGCCGCGCTCGTAGAGGTACTCGGAGGCTTCCTCGACCTCGACGTCACCGACGAGCGAGGCGACGATGGGCTTGTTGATGCCCTTGTCGCGCGCTTCCTGCACGACTCGTGCACAGAGCTCGGCGAATACCATCGGTGGCGTGATGATCGTGTGCCAGTAGCCCAGGATCAGCGAATGGATGCGGTCGTCTTCGAGTCCTAGTTTGATCGTATTCTCGTAGGTGATCGGCGGCTCACCACCCGTGATGTCGACTGGGTTGCCCGAGGCACCGAACGGCGGAATGAACTGCTTGAAGGCCTCGTCGAGATCTTGTGGGAACTTCATGAGCGAGAGGCCGTTGTCGACACAGGCGTCCGATAGCAGGACGCCCGAACCGCCGGCACCGGTAATGATGACGATGTCCTCGCCCTTCGGCGTTGGCAGGATCGGTAAACCTCGCGCGAACTGCAGTAGATCGTTGAGCGCGTAGGCGCGAATGACGCCGCTGGATTTGAGCACGTCATCGTAGATCTTGTCGTTGCCCGCGAGCGCGCCCGTGTGTGATGCGGCTGCTTTGGCACCGGCTTGCGTGCGGCCAGCCTTGAGCATGACGACAGGCTTCTTCTTTGAGACACGCTTGGCGACGTCTGCGAAGCTGCGGCCGTCTTTCAGATCCTCGGCATGCATGGCGATGACGTCTGTGTTGTCGTCCTGTTCGAAGTAGGTCAGCAGATCGTCCTCATCGAGGTCGGACTTGTTGCCGAGGCCGACGATGGCCGAGACACCCATCTTCGTCGAACGACTGAAGCCGATTATCGACATGCCGACGCCGCCGCTCTGTGAAGAGAGCGCTGCCTTGCCCTTGACGTCATACGGTGTACAGAACGTTGCGCAAAGGTTGGCCGGCGTGTAGTAAAAGCCGTAGATATTCGGTCCCATGATGCGCACGTTATGCTCGCGCGCGGCCGCCAGGAGTTCATCTTGAAGCTCGTGCTCGCCGACCTCGGCGAAGCCGGAAGGGATCATGATCGCGCCCGGAATGCCTTTCTCGCCGACTTCCTTCATAGCAGAGACACAGAACTTAGCCGGGACGGCGAACACGGCGACGTCGATGTCGCCCGGCACGTCTTTGACGCTCTTGTAGGCCTTCTTGCCGAGAATCTCATCGGCTTTCGGATTGATCGGATAGAGCTCGCCTTCATAGCCGCCATTGATTATGTTCTTCATGACGGAGTTGCCGATCTTGCCTTCGCCTTCGGAGGCGCCGACGACGGCGACGGACTTCGGATTGAAAATGCGATTCATCGCCGTGACTATTTCTTCTTGGCTCGGCCGGTAGATTTCCTTCGGCGGAGAAAAATCGACGCTGACGAGCGCATCGACAGCCGTCGCGCCGTTGGCGCTCGCGAGGATCGGATTGAGGTCGATTTCTCTGATTTCTGGAAAGTCTGCTGTGAGCTCGGAAACATTGACGATGATCGACGCGAGCGCATCGCGATCGACTGGCTCTGCCCCACGCACGCCTCTGAGAATCTCGGCTGCGCCGATGCCATCGAGCATTGACAGCGCGTCGTTTTTCGTTGCCGGGGCGAGACGGAACGTGATGTCCTTCAGGACTTCGACGAGAATGCCGCCCAATCCGAAAGCGACGAGCTTGCCGAAGCTCGGATCGGTTACTGCGCCGACGATGACTTCTTGGCCGTCGTTCGAGACCATCTGTTGGATCTGTACGCCTGTGAGATCGGCGTCACCCTTATAGGCCTTTGCATTGGTCATGATCGACTCGAAGCCCGCTTTCGCTGCTTCATCATCGGTGACGCCGACGAGGACGCCGCCGGCCTCGGTTTTGTGAAGGATGTCGGGCGAGACGATTTTCATGACGACGGGATAACCGATGTCGCCGGCAATGCTCGCAGCCTCCGCGGCCGAGGTCGCAAGACCTTCTTTCGGCAGCGGGATGCCGTAGGCGTCGCAGATTTCCTTGCACTCGGGTGCCGTCAGCGACGTTCGGCCGTCGGCCTTGACGCGGTCTAGTACGCCGCGGACGGCGGCTTGGCGATCAGACATGTTCGATTCTCCTGGTTACTTTTTCGGCGGCATTGTGAATGCGCCGTCATTCTTGAACTGGCCGATCTTGGCGTCGTCGTAGCCGAGTACCTCGCCCAGAATCTCATTCGTATGCTCGCCGAGCAGGGGTGAGCGCGTAATCTCGACAGGTGAGTCCGATAGCTTCATCGGGCAACCGAGGTTATACCATTTGCCACGCTCGGGGTGATCGAGCTCGACGTACATTTCCCGGCCCTTGACGTGCTCGTCGTTCGCAAGATCCTTTGTGCTCATTATTGGCCCGCAGGGTACGTCGATCTCGTTGAGAACGTCCATGAGCTCGCGCTTGGTGTAGTTGCTTGCGAATTCCTCGAGCATCTTCCACATTTCCGCCTGATTCTCACGGCGTACATTGATGTTGTCGAAGCGCGGATCGTTGACGAGCTCCTCGCCGCCGATGCGGTTGGCAAGCGCCTTCCAGACATGCTCCTGAACGACGATGTAGATGTAGTCATTCAGTCCACCGGGCTTGCACTTGACCGCGTTTCCGAGCTGGCCACCGCCCGAGTCGTTGCCCGCGCGCGGCGTGAAGTCTTCGAACTCCTGGATCGAATACTCCGGTAGCGGACCGCGCTCGATGCGCTGATGATCGCGCCATTTGACGCGCACGAGGTTCATGACGCAGTCCATCATCGCGCACTCGACGTATTGGCCCTTGCCCGTGCGCTCGCGCTGCAGCAGCGCGGCGAGAATGCCGGCCATGAGATGAACGCCGGTGCCGGAGTCGCCGATCTGCGCACCCGTAACGACGGGCGGGCCGTCGAGAAGACCAGTCGTGCTCATGGAGCCACCCATAGCTTGTGCGACGTTTTCGTAGGCCTTGAATGCTGCGTACGGCCCCTCGGTGCCGAAGCCCTTGATCGACGCCATGACGATACGCGGGTTGATCTCGTGGACTTTCTCCCAGCCGAAGCCGAGCCGGTCGAGCACGCCCGGACCGAAGTTCTCCATCATGACGTCACAGGTCTTGACGAGATCTGTGAAAACCTCTTTACCTTTGTCGTTCTTGAGGTTGACCGTGATCGAGCGCTTGTTGCAGTTCAGCATCGTGAAGTAGAGGCTGTCCGCGTCCGGGATGTCCCGTAGCTGCCCGCGTGTGGCGTCTCCGACGGGAGACTCGAGCTTGATGACGTCCGCTCCCAAAAAGCCCATGAGCTGGCTCGACGTCGGACCGGCCTGCACATGCGTCATATCGAGGATTCGGATTCCAGAAAGTGCTTTATCAGAGCTCATGGTCAGTAGTTCCCATTTCGTTGGTTGTTTGTTTATGGAGCCGCACGTGGACCTATTTCTTCTGTAATTGGCTTTGCGGGTTCAGGTTTCCGATTCGGCCGCTCTCGCTGCCGGCAGCCGGATTGATCGCTGCGTTAACGAGGGTGGGTTTCCCGGAATCCATAGCCGCATCA
>CAJIAZ010000316.1_pt1 | contig 11087 bp, 9 predicted proteins | sample 9199181 | NCBI WGS metagenome assembly CAJIAZ01 (sample SAMEA7708285, study PRJEB35096) | sediment metagenome | biome: marine neritic benthic zone biome [ENVO:01000025]; feature: sediment [ENVO:00002007]; material: shallow marine sediment [ENVO:03000034] sea grass bed [ENVO_01000059] ...
CCTCAAGGAGATCGACGTCGACGTGCCGATCGGGCTCATGACCTGTGTCACGGGCGTCTCCGGTTCCGGCAAGAGCACGCTTATCAATGACACGCTCTACCGACTCGTCGCCGAAAAGCTCAACCGAATGCCCTACTACCCGGCCGAGTTTCGCGATGCCGCAGGCCTCGAGCACATCGACCGCGTCATCGAGATCAGCCAAGCACCGATCGGCCGCACGCCGCGCTCGAACCCCGCAACGTACACGGGTCTGTTTACGCCAATCCGCGAGCTGTTCGCGGCGACGCAAGAGTCACGCTCACGCGGCTACTTACCGGGCCGTTTCAGCTTCAACGTCAAGGGCGGACGCTGCGAGAGCTGCCAGGGCGATGGTGTCATCAAGGTGGAGATGCACTTTCTTCCGGATGTCTACGTGTCTTGCGACGTCTGCAAGGGCCGGCGCTACAACCGCGAGACGCTCGATATCCGCTACAAGGGCAAGAACATTCACGACGTCCTGCAGATGACCATCGAGGATGCACTCGAATTTTTTCGCAACGTGCCTGTGGTCGCGCGCAAGCTCGAAACTCTGCGTGCCGTGGGTTTGAGCTACATACAGCTCGGCCAGAACGCCACCACGCTCTCCGGTGGTGAAGCGCAGCGCGTCAAGCTCGCGAAGGAGCTGTCAAAGCGCGCAACGGGATCGACACTCTACGTGCTCGATGAGCCGACGACGGGCCTGCATTTTCACGACATCGCCCAGCTCTTGAGTGTCCTCTACAAACTGCGCGATCAGGGCAACACGATCGTCGTCATCGAGCATAACCTCGAAGTCATCAAAGCCGCAGATTGGATCATCGATCTGGGTCCCGAGGGCGGCGCCGGCGGCGGCACCGTCGTTGCGAGCGGGCCACCCGAGGCCATCGTCGCCGCTAGCGGCTCACATACGGGCGAATGCCTGCGTAACGTTCTCGACGCGCCCACGACCAACCGGCCGAAGGCTGGCGCGAACTAATGCGTCGCGCCGCACGTTAGCTGAGATCGGCAAGCGAACGTATGCCGACGGCCTGACGGATCTCGGCCATGTACGGCTCGCTGATTGCGCGAGCCTTCTGCGCGCCCTTCTGCAATACGCTCTCGACGTGATCTGGCGCTGCGAGGAGGCGCTCGTACTCCTGCCGCATGTCTTTGAGGTGGTCGTTGATGTACTCGAACAAGAGCTGCTTCATCTCGCCCCAAGCTATGCCCTCGGCGTAGCGCGTGCGAATCGCCGCGGTCTCCTCTGCGGTCGCAAACGCCTTATAAATCGTAAACAGCGTGCTTTCATCGGGCTCTTTGGGCTCGCCGGGTTCCTGCGAGTTGGTCTTGATCTTCATGATGAGCTTACGCAGCTTCTTCTCTTGGACGAACAAGGGAATCGTATTGTCGTAGCTTTTCGACATCTTGCGCCCATCGAGTCCCGGTAAAACGGCAACGTCATCGCCGATCTGCGCCTCGGGTAGCACAAACGTCTCGCCAAAATGGTGATTGAACCGCGCCGCGATGTCGCGCGCCATTTCGACGTGCTGAATCTGATCCTTGCCGACGGGCACTTTGTTTGCCTTGAACATCAGGATGTCAGCCGCCATCAGGATCGGGTAGCAGAACAGTCCCATCGTGATGCCCTGATCGGGATCGCGATTTCCGCGGGCGTCGTTCTCGTCCACGGCCGCTTTGTAGGCGTGGGCCCGATTCATGAGGCCCTTGGCCGTCATGCAGGTCAGAATCCAAGCGAGCTCGGGAATCTCCAGAACGTCCGATTGGCGGTAGAAAACACTCTCGGGATTGAGTCCAGCGGCGAGCCAACTGGCAGCGATCTCGAGTGTCGAGCGGGCGACTTGATCGGGATCCGTGCCTTTGACGAGTGAGTGGTAATCAGCCAGAAAGTAATAAGTGCCGTGAACGCCCTCGCGCCAGCTCGCCGCAACGGCCGGGCGGATCGCGCCGACGTAGTTGCCAATGTGCGGAGCGCCCGTCGTCGTGATGCCGGTGAGTACGATTTCCATCAGAATCCTGCTGCCTGGCCGTCCTTGCGCGACTCCGATGCGCCGAGATAGGTCTTGCGCGCGCCATCCCATTGTATGGCTTGATAGCCGCCGAATCCGTCGCGCGCGCGCTCGACCGTATGACCGCGCTGCTCGAGCGTCTCGACGACGGCGGCGTCATAGTCCGACTCAAGAAGCACGATGCCTCCGTCCGCCATGCGGTAACCGCCCGTGTCACTCGAGCCTTCGTGGCGCGCGCGTGGCGCATCGCCGGCTTCCTGAATATTCATGCCGAAATCGATGAGGTTGACGAGTATCTGCACGTGGCCCTGCGGCTGCATGTCGGCACCCATGACGCCGAAGCTCATGAGCGGTTCGCCGTCCCTTGTGACGAACGCAGGGATGATCGTGTGGAGCGGCCGTTTGCCGGGTGCATAAACGTTCGGATGTTCGGGATCCAGGCTGAACAGCTCTCCGCGGTCCTGAAAACCGAAGCCCAGATCCGGCACCGCAAGTCCGGAGCCAAAGCCGCGGAAATTGCTCTGGATCAGAGACACCATGTTGCCGTCAGAATCAGCCGTCGTCAGATAACAGGTGTCACCGACACTGAGGACGTCGGGCTCACCATGGCCTATATCGAGCGAAGCCCGATTAGGATCGATAAGACTGCGCCGCTGCTCAGCGTAGGCTTTGGAGATCAGTTGCTCCACTGGGACGTCTACGACGCGCGGGTCGGCGTAAAAACGCGCGCGGTCCTCGAACGCGAGTTTCTTCGCCTCGATGAGCGTGTGCAGATAGTCGGGATGCGCTGGACCCCAAGCCGCAAGATCGTAGGCCTCGAGCACGTTGAGCATCTGTAGGACGGCGATGCCCTGATTACTTGGCGGGATCTCCCAGACGTCGTAGCCGCGGTAGCTCGTCGAGACCGGATCGACCCACTCGGAGTCGTGCTCAGCAAGGTCGTCCTCGCTGATATAACCGCCGTTCGCCTGCATGAACTCATGAATGCGGCGTGCGACACGCCCCGCGTAGAAACCGGCGCGACCCTCCGCAGCGAGCGTACGGTAAGTCTCGGCAAGCTGCGGATTCACGAACGTCTCGCCTGCACGTGGCGCATGACCATCTGGCATGTAGAGATCGGCAAAGCCGGGATAGTCTTTGAACTCAGCCGCATCCTGCGCCCAGTAACCGGCGATGATTTCTGTGACCGGATATCCTTGGTCCGCGTAATCGATCGCTGGCGCGAGCACATCGGTCATCGGCAGACGACCGAACGCCTCGTGCAGCGTAAACCAGCCGTCGACGGCACCCGGTACGCTCACGGACAAGGGCCCGTGCGCGGGTATGCGCTCCAGACCCATCCCGTGCAGAGTCTCGAGCGTCAGACGCCTCGGCGAGCGCCCGCTACCGTTGAGGCCACGGAGCTCGCTGCGCTGCGCATCCCAGACGATCGCGAAGAGATCCCCGCCAATGCCACAGCCCGTCGGCTCGACGAGACCGAGGACGGCGTTCGCAGCAATGGCTGCGTCCATGGCCGAGCCGCCCTGGCGGAGAATCGCCACAGCCGTTTGTGTTGCGAGCGGCTGGCTCGTCGCAGCCATACCGTTCTTTGCGGCGACGACCGAGCGAGTGGCGAAGAATTGTCCGAAAGGTCTATCCATTTCTGCTGCGTCCCGTTCGATTTTCGTTGACCACGGCCCTGAAGGCTCACACGGAACGCCGGTCACGGGGTGACCGCAGGCACGATGAGCTTGGTGCCCGCGTATCGGGCACCCTATTATTCACGAGATTGACCGGGCTGTTAACCGCCCGAACCGCAGCGGAGACCCCTTGAGCCAAGACACCGAACACAGCGAACGCGACGATCTCTATCCCGCGCACTTGAAAGAATGGGCTGCCCGCTTCGAGGCAGCACTCGAGTCGACGGGCTTTGACAGCGTCGTGATTCTCGCGGGCGCCGAGCAGACTGTCTTTCGCGACGACAGTACCTATCCGTTCGTTGCCGAGCCTTATTTCAAGGCCTGGGCACCGTTGAGCCGGCATCCGGACTCGGCCATCCATTTCACACCCGGACAGCGTCCGCGGCTCATTTACTTTCGACACACCAGTTTCTGGGAGGCGCCGCCGGCGCCGCCCGCAGGCGCATGGCTCGACCACTTCGAGCTCGAATGCGTCGACAGTCTTGGCGCGCGTTCGTCTGCGCTCGGCGCGCTGAGCGGGCGCGTAGCCGCCATCGGCTCCCCCGATTCGGGTCTGAGCGATTCAGTGATCTGCAATGACGCTGCGCTGCTTGCAGCATTGGACTTTCGTCGCGCTCGCAAAACAGGCTACGAGGTGGCGTGCATGGCTGAAGCGAATGTAATCGCGGCACGAGGCCATATCGCTGCACGGCAGGCTTACGAGAACGATGCATCGGAATTCATGATCCATCAGGCCTACTGTGAAGCGAGTGCGCAGCGCGAGACCGAGCTGCCCTACCTCAACATCGTCGCGCTCAACGAGCATGCGGCTGTCTTGCACTATCAAAACCTAACGCATACGAATCCAGGAACACCGAGCTCGTTCCTGATCGACGCGGGTGCGAGCTGTCATGGCTATGCTTCCGACGTGACACGTACGTATTGCCGCAGAGCGGACGCGATGCAAGCGCTCATCGACTCGGTTGACGCAATGCAGCAGGAAATCTGCAGCCAGGTCGAGCCCGGAGTCGATTTCGTCGCACTCAACGAGACAGCGCATACACTGCTCGCGGGCGTGCTGCATACGCACGGCCTAGTTCAATGCGCAGGCGAGGAGGCGTACGAGCGTGGCATTACGCGCACATTCTTACCGCACGGACTCGGTCACCTCCTTGGCCTACAAGTTCACGACGCCGGCGGCCACATGGCTGACTCCGACGGTAGCAGGCGCGAGCCACCAATCGCCCATCCGATGTTGCGCTTGACACGAACGCTCGAGCCCGGATTCGTCGTCACAATCGAGCCGGGCTTGTATTTCATCCCCTCGTTGCTCGAGGCTTTGCGCGAAAGCGAGCACGCCGAGGTCATCGTCTGGCGCGAGATCGATGCCTTATCCCGTTTCGGCGGTATCCGCATAGAAGACGACGTGCTCGTCACCGAGACCGGCCGACGCAATCTGTCCCGACCAGCACTGGAGCACGCGTGTGTTTGATGAAGTGACCGTCCGGCCGTTAACATGCCGCGTTGGGAACCCCAAGCATGTCACATAGAACAACAGACCTTCCGGAGTTAAGCGGACTGGCACGAATCGTGCGCGAGCTTCGCTATCACGAAGCTTCGCGTCAGCTGCTGGCCTTCGTGCTCATCGCATGGTTCGCTGTCGTCGGAATCGCGATGCCGCTGAGCTTGATTCTCGGTGGCGTTGTTGTGCTGATCGGTACAGCTGCTCGCATCTATGCGAGCGGCTATATATTAAAGAATAAGCAGCTTGCAACGAGCGGGCCCTACGGCCTCGTCCGGCACCCGCTGTATACCGGTAACATATTGATAATAATTGGTTTTTCTATATGTTCTGCCGTTTGGTGGACCGCGCTCGTGGCGCTCTTATTTTTCTGGTTTTACTATCCGACAGCGATCGAGTACGAGGATAGAAAATTGCACGGGATCTTCGGTGAGCGCTGGGAAGCATGGGCAGCGGATGTGCCCGCGCTTATGCCGCGGCTTGCCGGTGCCGCAAGCCTCGCCCACGAGGACGCGAGCTGGTCATTCAAGAAAAGCTGCAAGCAGAACGGCGAGCCGCTCATCGTAGCCTACATTATCTTCTGGCTCGCTTATCTCGCATGGCCGCTGATCTGAGCGGTGATAACGCAGCCGGCAACGCTGCAGCGACAAAGCTCGAACGTATCGCAACGTGGCTGGCCACAGCGCCAACTGATACCGGTGAACCGCTTGGAAAGGGCTATCAAGCCACGACGGTTCTCTACAAATCGCCTTACGGCAATTTCGTCGTCAAGAAAGCTTGCGGCGTGTGGCCGTGGCGCGCATTTGGCGAAGCGGCGATTCGACGCGAGCACAAGATCTATTCCATCGTCGATGGCGTTCCCGGCGTACCGCAATGTCTCGGGCTGATCGACGGCCGGACGCTCGTGCTCGAGCACATCGAAGGCACGACGTTTCGTCGAGGCGAGAATCGATTGGATGATTGGGATGGCTACTTCGTCAAGCTGCTCGAGACGTTACGCGGTATCCATGCACTCGGTGTCGCTCACGGCGATTTAAAGCGCAAAGACAATCTGCTCATTGGTCCTGACGAACAACCGTATATCGTCGATTTCGGTGTCGCGAGTATCGAGAAGCGCGCCGCGATGCCGTGGTCGAACGCCATTTACCGCTGGATGTACCAGTACGACTACAACGCGTGGGTCAAACTCAAGAATCGGCGCGCACTCGACAACCTCTCGCCTGAAGATGCAGCACTCTACAAACCCACGGCAACCGAGCGCGTCGCGCGAATCATCCGCACGATCTGGCAAAAGCTCACGCTGCGTCGACTACGTCGCAAAGTTTGGCCGCGCCGGTCGTGAGCTTTGCTACTTCTATAACGCGCCTGAAACGACCCGGCCACCCACGATCGTCGCGACCGGCAGAATCTCTTTAATTTCCTCGACAGGCACAGTCAGATAATCCCGATCTAGTACGAGCATATCTGCGAGCAGTCCGGGTTTGATCGCACCGAGATTACTCTCTTGGAACATCATGGATGCGTTCGAGCGCGTGTGCGCGATCAGCGCTTCCTCACGCGTCAATGTCTGGCGCATGACTTGATCGCCGTTCAACGCCAGACCTGTCACGGCCCACCAGAGCGTAATGAACGGATTAATCTGGGCCGCCTTCGTACCATCGGTACCGAGGCCCCAGGGGATTCCGCTCTCCTGGATCATGCGTAGTGGCGGGACGTCGAGTCCTGCATCACCCATTTCCTCGAGCAGCCGGTAACGCCTCGGCTGCGCGGTCACGGAGATGCTGCGCATCTGCAGGTTCATGCCGAGATGGCGCATGCGCTCGATCTGCTCTCGGCCTACGAGATCCGCGTGCGTTATCGACCAACGTAATTGTCGCAGCGGATACTCGGTATTGATTTCTTCCATGACGTCGAGCAATTGATCGATCGTCTCCGGCTGCGAAGCGTGCGTCTGCACGGACCAGCCACCCTCTGCGGCTGCCATCAGGATTCTGCGGCCGGCCTCGAGGTCTTGGCCAACCGGCCGTCTCGGCTCGAATAGACTGTCCCAGTGGAAAGGCGCGTAGTAGATCTCACCGACGGCGAGCAGGTCCATGACGTGGTCGCCCTGAAACGGCCGTGAGGCCTCGATATCGGCGACAACTGCGGCGGCGGCCTCGGGTGTGTTCGGCGCACCACCGGCAAGCGTGTGGAACATGCGCACAGTAAGGCCCTCGGTATCGGCCATGCCGCGCAGGCGCCCGTAGCTCTCGCCTCGAATTCCGACGCCGCCGGGATCGTAGATGCTCGTGAGTCCTATTTCGTTCAGATACGTCAACGCCTGCCGAATCGCCTCTGCCTGCTTATCGGCCGTTACCTCGGGAAAACCATCGATCGCGTAACGGATCATCGGCATACCGCCGTTGAGCCGCCCTGTCGCCCGACCAGCCTCATCACGCACGACATGCGCTGCAAGCCCCGTCGCCGCATCGCGCTCCGCTCGATTCGCGAGCACCGGGATCTCCATGGCATCGAACCACGGGGTGTTGGCAAATGCGTGATCGTAGGTCGACTGGATGAACGCAGGCCTGCCCGGCGAAATCTCGTCGAGCTCCTCGAGCGTGAAGTCGGCGCGATTGCCGATGAACTGCGCCTCGGTCCAGCCGCCGAGCGCCATGAGCCACTCGCCGTCCGGGAGCGCCTCGGCCTTGGCCTCGAGCAGCGCCAGCGCTTCGAAACGATTCGTGACACCGTCGAGTCGCGCTTCGTTTGGCCAGTATTCCGTTGCGCGAATAATATGATTGTGATTGTCGATGAGTCCGGGAATTACGGTCCGACCGTCGAGATCGACGACCGTCGTTCCGGGACCTGCGAGCGCGCGAATTTCCGCGTCGGTGCCGACCGCGACGATACGTTCGCCGCCGATCGCGACGGCTTCCTGAATCGAGAAATAGTCGTCGACCGTAACGACTTTGCCGTTGAGCAAAATCGTGTCGGGTGCCTCCTGAGCACTTAGGCCGAACGCGGCCAGCAGCGTTGCAAGTACAGTCGAAAACCGCATCAATCTCGTCATGAAGGATCCCTTAAATACCCGTCGGTGCTCGGTTTTTTGCATTAATCAGCAGCTCGGAGAGCTTGCCGAAAACGACCTAATCTCCGAGCGTTACGCAATTGTAACGTGCGACGATGTCGCCGAGTGCGAGCCAATAACCGCGCAGGATAGCCGGCTGCGTGAACGTCGTTCGATCCGTAACGGAGACCTCAAAGTCGAGGCGCGTCTGATCCTCACTCAATGAGAACCGCTCGACAATCTCGGCATCTTCGCTCAACGGCGTACCAGCATTGTCGAAGTACGGCCAGTTCACGCGCGTCGTATGGACGACGAGGTCTTCATTCTCCCACGCACCAACCGAATAGCCCAGGCGCGAGGAGGGCGCATCGTCTGGCGGCGCGTCGTGATCCATATGGATCGTCCGCTCGATGTCGTAGAGCTCCGTTCTGAGAGTGATCGTATCGCTGCGATCGATGAATTCGAACGGGTGCGGATTAACCATGATGCGCGGCATGCCTTCAGGCTCGCAGCGCGTCGCGAAATTGTCGAGTGGATCCCAACCAGCGCGCGCCGCGATTGCGGCCTCGGTAAACGGTTGATCCCTGAGCTGACCGATCGCCCTGGCAAGATTTGCAGCCGGCACGCTCCAGACGCGGAAGATGCCACGATTCTCCGTCGCCGCGTCGACGATTCGTGTGTCGCTCTCGAGCCGTGTGACGTTCTGGATCCACATCTGCAGCGCGCGCCCGTCTGGTAGCAGGATCTCCCTGAGCAACATCGTGCGCTCTTCGCGCGTCGATGGCTGTCCTGTGATCACGAGGCGCTGACCGATCTCGAACGTATCTGCCGTGATGCCGCTACGCGCGAGGTTGTAGATCGAGCTGCCTTCCATCCGCCAGGTCTCCGTCAGGCCTCTGTCGTTCGTAGCTTCTAGAGTTATACGAATGTGCGGGTTGCGCCAGTCGACGCGCGTGAGCTCGCCGGCAATCTCGATGACGTCATCGCTGTAGAATGTCACCGAGTGATGCGGGAAAGTCACCAGAGGCGCCACAAAGAGCAGTACCGCCATCACCGCGGCAGAAAAGCGTCGAGTCACGAGAAGCTTACCGCGATGTCGGCATTCTCAGTTGCCGCGCTGAGCTTCGTACTCGATCGCTCGTTGTTGAGCGCCTCTGACGACATTGATGATGCCGTAGTTGTGCTCGTGGCAGGCGAACTCGTAGAGCCTTTCTATATCCATCATCGGGACCGGCATTTCCATGGTCCACGGCGCCACCCATGTGGTCGGATCCGTAACCGTGGCCTCGTACAGCAAGGCATCGTCCGCGACGCGCGTGAATCGCTCGACGAGGTGCATGTTACCGGCGGCGCCTCTCCACTTTCTCTCCTCGTGGAAATTCGTCGTCTCGACAACGAGCGTGTCGCCCTCCCAATGCGCTCGTGAATCGCCGAGCCATTTGCGAACATTCGGCGGTAGATGAGCCGAATCATCGAGCGGAAAAATGCGGACGTCACTGTTCTCTTCAGTAATGAGCAGCACGTAGTCCTGCGTCTGAATGATTCGCGAGTGCGCCGTGTTTTGCGTGAACGGCGTGTTCGGCGGTCCGTCGTTACCCGCGATGCAACGCTCGGCGAGGCCCCGGGATTCCAAGGTGTCGCGCGGCTCCTGCGCCCGAAATCGTTCCAGTCCCTCGGGTGTCAGGGCGGGCAGCTTGCCATCGGGAGGATCGACGATCAGCGACGTGCGACGGTTCGGCCGGATCGGCGTTTGCCAGTTGTCCAGGCCGAACTCCGCCCAGTCGTAATGCACCTCCGCCGGGTCGAATGAGGCGTCCGCATGAACCTGCTGCTGAAAGATCTCGATGGCCTCTTGAGCGGTATACAAAGGCTTACCGGCAAGTGCGTCCGGGCGCTCTAGGGGCGTGTACGAAGCGAACGACCAGTAGCCATGCAAGCTCGGATCTCCCCACGGCGTGCGCGGAGGCTCCGGATAGGGCTGCGTCGGGTCCCACACGCGCTCGATCGCCTCGCTGAGAAATTCCTCGGCGTCGTCCTGAAAATAGGCGTAGGTCGATTCCGCCGTCTGTGGTGATGCGGCCCGAGCCGCCTCCAGCGCTTGCTGTGCCTCCTGGTTCACGAGCGCGGACGGTGGCGCTTGGCCGACCGCCGGGCTCGTGGCAACGCCAAAGCCAACGACAGTGGTCGTAGCCAGGACTGTCACATATCCGGTTCTTGAAGCCTTCAACGGTCTTCTCCCGCGCCGATTCGCGTCTCGATCTTTCTAACGAAATCGCTCAGCCAATCAACCTGCTCTCGCGAATATATCACCAGCACGGCCACGAGCGCATAGCCGTCGACGGCTTCACGCCTCCGGTAGCCAGAGAGAGAAAGGCAGATTGGTCGCCGCCGGCGCCGGCGGGTCTTAGGTATTGCCGGTAGAGGTCTCGGGGGCGTCGGGCTGGTCGAGCAGCTGGACGAGGGCCATGGGTGCTGAGTCGCCGGCGCGGTAGCCTGTCTTGAGGATACGCAGATAGCCGCCGGGACGGTCCTTGTAACGCGGGCCGAGCTCCGCGAAGAGCTTACCGACCGCAGCATCATCCCTGAGCCGCGCAAACGCCAGGCGCCGCCGCGCGACACCATCCTGCTTGGCCAACGTAATGAGCGGCTCGACAACACGCCGAAGCTCCTTGGCTTTCGGCAGCGTTGTCTTGATTGTCTCGTGAGTCACAAACGACGCAGCCATGTTGCGATACATGGCCTTGCGGTGTGATGAGTTCCGGCCGAGTCTACGGCCGCTCCTTCTATGACGCATTGGAAATTCCTCGTCCTCAGAACGCGACCGAGGCCGGCTC
>CAJIAZ010000231.1_pt1 | contig 11004 bp, 10 predicted proteins | sample 9199181 | NCBI WGS metagenome assembly CAJIAZ01 (sample SAMEA7708285, study PRJEB35096) | sediment metagenome | biome: marine neritic benthic zone biome [ENVO:01000025]; feature: sediment [ENVO:00002007]; material: shallow marine sediment [ENVO:03000034] sea grass bed [ENVO_01000059] ...
AAGACTTCATCCTCGACACGGACATGGATCCCTCTAGTGGAGATGCGACGGCTGTTGGTGTGGCGTATGAAAAGCTCGTCGACGACGTTGAGCCCGGCGACGCGCTGTTGCTCGATGATGGGCAAATCGTCCTCGAGGTCCGCGAAGCTAAGGCAAGCCGCGTGCATTGCTCGGTGCTCGAGGGGGGCAAGCTTGCGGACAACAAGGGGTTGAACAAGTCCGGCGGTGGCCTTTCGGCGCCCGCGCTCACGGACAAGGACAGATCCGACATCAAGCTCGCGGCCGAGCTCGGTTTCGATTTTGTATCGGTGTCGTTTGCCCGAAAAGCCAAGGACATCCGCGAGGCCCGGAAACTCTTGCGCGATGCCGATGGGCACGCTCACATCGTCGCGAAGATCGAGCGCGCCGAGGCCGTTAAGAACATCAACAAAATCATCGCGGCCAGTGACGTCATTATGGTCGCACGCGGCGATCTGGCCGTCGAGGTCGGCTACGCGGCCCTCACAGGTCTACAGAAAGGGCTGATCCGGCGCACGCGAGCGCGCAACAAGGTATCGATTACAGCGACACAGATGCTCGAGTCGATGATCCATCAAGCCTCGCCCACTCGCGCTGAGGTATCCGACGTCGCCAATGCCGTCATGGATGGAACGGATGCCGTCATGCTCTCGGCCGAAACCGCCGTCGGAAATTATCCGGTGCAGGCGGTTCGCACGATGAGCGAGCTGTGCATCGGTGCCGAGAAGCACGAGAGCTTCCGCCGCGCGACGAATCAGCGACTCGACGATGTGTTCGAGCATGTCGATGAAGCGATCGCGATGGCAGCGATGTACGTTGCCAACCATTTCAGGGTCACGGCAATCATTGCCCTGACGGAGTCCGGTACGACGACGTTGTGGGCGTCGCGCGTGCGGACGGATATTCCGATCTACGCTTTTACGCGTCACGAATCGACACGCAATCGCGTGCGTCTCTATCGCGGCGTCTATGCGGCGCCGTTCGAACTCGTTCAGATGCAAGCCGAAACCGTGCACCTGGAAGCATTTCGCGTGCTGCATGACCAGGGTGCCATCGCGGCCGGTGATCTAGTGCTGTTCACGACCGGTGACATGCGTGGCGTCGAGGGCCGCACGAACACCTTGCAGATTATCGAGGTGCCCGAGGACTTCGGCGTGCAGACGGACGTTGGCTAAGGGGCTCAGGAAGGCCCTGATTCTTCCCGGCGCGGGCGCGCGCGGCGCCTATCAGGTCGGTGTTCTCAAGGCGATCGCACGCTTGCTGCCGCGCCATGCACGCAATCCGTTTGCCGTCATAGCGGGTACGTCCGCCGGCGCGATCAACGCTGCCGTGCTCGCAAGCCGCGCCTCGAACTTCAATGTTGCCGTCGGCGAGATGGAGCGGGTCTGGGCAAATTTCCACGCCGAGCAGGTTTATCGGGCCGATAACCGGACCATGCTCAAGTCGAGTTTGCACTGGCTTGCGGCGCTCGTTTTCGGCGGCCTCGGCGTGCGCAATCCGGCGTTTCTGCTCGACAATAGTCCGTTACGCGAGCTGCTGGAGCGCAACATCAACTTCGAACACATCCAGCGTGCCGTCGATCGCGGCTATCTCGACGCGCTCGCTGTAACGGCATCTGCATATACCTCGTCGCGTTCGGTGACGTTCTTTCAAGGCGCCCAGCAGTTGCGGCCCTGGGCGCGCGTGCGTCGCATTGGCCGGCCCGAGCGCATCGGTGTCGAGCATCTCATGGCGAGCGCGGCCGTGCCGTTCGTGTTCTCTCCGGTCCAAATCGGCGGCGAATACTATGGCGACGGCGCCATGCGTCAGCGAGCCCCGCTGAGCCCCGCCGTTCATCTCGGTGCAGACCGAATCCTCGTGATCGGTGTACGAGACGAGCATCCGGATCAGGAGCCGACCGATGGGACAGATGGCGAGATGCCGACATTGGCGCATCTCGCCGGCTACATGCTCGACACATTATTTATGGACGGTCTCTACGCGGATCTCGAGCGCATCAGCCGGATCAATGCGATCATCGAGCAGCTGCCGAAAGAAGCGCTTACCGGAAACGTGAGTCGGCTGCGCGTGCTCGATACGCTCATCATCGTGCCCAAGGAGGACTTACGCAGCGTCGCGGAACGCCATGTCCGGGAGCTGCCGCGCGCCGTTCGGCTGTTGCTCGGAGGGCTCGGCGCAATGAACAAGGGCGGCCGGCAGCTCATCAGCTATCTGCTGTTCGAGTCGGGCTACACGCGCGAGCTCATCGACATGGGCTATAGCGATGCAATGGAGGTCGAGGACGATCTTCGCGCATTCCTGTTCGATCAACCGACGGACACGTTAAACACGCGTTTCGATATCAAGCGCGACCTGCTCTTCGAGATTCCTTGACCGCGACTGCCGCCTAGGTCAGCTCAGTTCGTGATGGCGCGTCTGGATCGGCGCGTGCTTGCCGTCGAGCCTCTCTGCGACCCTGTCAGCGATGTAGACGGAGCGGTGCTGACCGCCCGTGCATCCGATCGCAATCGTGAGATACGGCCGCTGGAAATTCTGGTAGTACGGTATCCATTGGTCGAGGAATCCCGTGATGTCTTCGATCATCTTCTCGACGTCGGGTGCCGCCTCGAAAAATTGCTTGATGGGCTCATCCTTACCGCAGAGGTGACGCAGCGAGGGCTCCCAGTAAGGGTTGGGCAGACAGCGAACGTCGAACACGAAGTCGGCCTCCGCAGGCAATCCGTGCTTGTAACCGAACGACTCGATCAGAATTGACAGACTGTCTGCGTCCCGGCCGCCAACTCGATCGCGAACCAGATCGCGTAGGTCATAGACCGTCGTCTCGCTGGTATCGACAATGAGATCGGCCATATCGATGATCGGGCTCAAGAGCTTTCTCTCAGCCGCAACGGCCTCGACGAGCCCGAGCTTCTCTCCTGTGAGCGGATGCTTACGACGCGTCTCGCTGAACCGTGTCAGTAAGACGTCGTCGTCGGCGTGTAGGAACACGAGCTCACAGTCGATGCCGCTCTTGCGCACGTCCCTGATGAGCGGCGGCAGCTCGGCCAGATCCGGCACGTTACGCGCGTCCAGGCCGAGTGCGACGAATTCGTAGGCAGGATCCTTGCGGGGCAAGATCTCGCGAGTAAATGACTGCACGAGTGAGACTGGGATATTGTCTATACAGTAGTAGCCGAGATCTTCGAGCACGTTCAGCGCTACGCTTTTTCCTGAGCCCGATAGACCGCTGACGATGATGAGCCGCATGGCTCTTCCCTCCCAATCAGATGTTGATTCTTCGGTATACCGCTGTCAGAGAGTCGGTGAGCAGTGCATAGAGATCTTCCGGTCTGTCCGTTTGCCGCAACTGTTCTTGTAAGATCGGATCGCGCAAATGCTCGATGAGCTGTCGAAGATCGTCGATTTCATTGTCGCTGCAATCCAGTGGCATGAGCAAGCCGAACAAGAGATCGACGGCTTTGCCGTCGGACGCCTCGAAGTCGACACCGTTGCCGAGACGCAAGAAAGCGCCGTGGCTTCGTTCGATGCCCTCGATTCGCGCGTGCGGCATGGCCACGGAGTCACCCAACGCCGTGGAGCCGAGCCGTTCCCGGCTTACGAGCCCATCGAGAACGGCACCGGGTTTGAGATCCTCGGCGCTGCCGGCGAGCGTCATGCCGAGCACGTCCAACGCTTGCTTCTTGCTGCTTGCCTGCGGCTCGTATTTCACGCATCGAAGCTCCAGCAGTTCTGAGATGTTCATGACGATTCGGCCGTTTGAGTCGTTTCCATAAGTACCGCAGTCGCGGAAGCTCGGTTCACGCCAGCGGAGCCGCTCTCCTGCGCTCGCTGGAGGACGGGATGTTCATTCCTTCGCGGTATTTAGCCACGGTCCGCCGTGCAACTTTGATCCCTTGCTCGGAGAGCATTTTTGCGAGCTGGTTGTCGCTGAGCGGCTTGCCCGGCTGCTCGGCACCAATGAGTTTCTTGATCTTCGCGCGCACAGCCGTTGACGATTGCTCACCGTCTTCACTGGTCAGATGGCTGGAGAAGAAGTAGCGGAACTCGAAAATTCCCCGGGGCGTATGCATGTATTTATTCGTGGTTACACGCGAGACAGTCGACTCGTGCATGTCGATGGCCTCGGCGATGTCCTTCAAGACCATGGGCCGCATATGCTCTTCGCCATGCTCGAGGAACTCGGTTTGCCGTTGGACGATCGTCAGCGCAACCTTGAGCAGCGTTTCATTGCGAATTTCTAGACTCCGAATAAGCCAGCGCGCCTCCTGGAGTTGCGTCCTCAAGACGTCGTAGTCGCCGGCCCGTCCGAGCGATTTCGCATAACTCTGGTTGACGCGTAATGGCGGCGCCATGGAATGGTTGAGCTCCACGGTCCATACGCCATCGGCGCGTCTGACGTAGACGTCCGGTATGACGTAGTCTGACGCCGGTGCGTAGATCGCGGCGCCCGGTCGCGGATGGCACGCACGCACGAGCGCGATTGCATCGTGTAGCGCCTCGTCCGCGACATTTAGGCGTCGCCGAAGTGCACTGAGCTGATGCTCGGCAACGAGCTCGAGGCAGTCCTCAGCAACTCGCTTCGCAAGATCCAGGCCGGGTGTGTCGGGTGCGAGCTGCGCGAGCTGAAGCAGGACGCATTCGCTCACGGAGCGCGCAGCGACGCCTGTTGGATCAAAACGTTGAATCAGAGAGAGTGTCGTCTCGATTTCCTCGATGGTGCAATCGACATCGGGCTGTAACGTCGAACGCACAGTTTCTAAGTCATCGGTGAGATAACCATCGTCGTTGACGGCGTCAATAAGCGCATGGCCGATCGCCCGGTCACGGGCGTCAAGGTGCTCGAGCTCCAGCTGCCAAAGCAAATGCTCGCTCAGCGACTCGCCGGAGAGATCGGCGAATTCTTGTTGGCCGCGAGGTTCGAAGTTGCTGGCGCTTGATCCAGTGCCGACGTTCGCATCGGCGGTCTGACGGTCGGCCCACTCGGCTTCGACAGCTACCGCAATCTCGTCTCGGTCGTCTGAGTCACGCTCGTCGGACGTTTCTGCTGCGACGTCCGCGTCAGGCTCGGCCGTGAGCTCGGGCTCGTCGACCTCGAGCATGACGTTCTCGTCGAGCGCCTGCTGGATCTGCGTCTGCAGCTCCATGACGGGCAGCTGTAGCAAGCGAATCGCCTGCTGCAGCTGTGGCGTCATTGTCAGCTGCTGCGAGAGTCTCAGCTGCAGAGAGGGCTTCAACATGGCGGGGAGTTTACCCTACAGAGAGAAGCCTTCTCCTAGATAAACTTCACGGACTTTCTGATCCGCGAGTATCTCCTCTGGCCCGCCCGACGCCATGAGCTCACCGTTGTGCAATATATACGCATGCCCGCAGATACCGAGTGTCTCGCGGACGTTATGGTCGGTAATCAATACGCCGATCCCGCGTTCGGTCAGGTGCCGAATAATCCGTTGGATGTCGATGACCGAGATCGGGTCGACGCCTGCGAACGGTTCATCGAGCAGCACGAATTTCGGTTCGGCGGCCAACGCGCGCGCGATTTCGACACGCCGGCGCTCGCCGCCGGAGAGCGCAATGCCGAGGCTGTCGCGAACGTGCGCGATATGCAGCTCCTCGAGCAGCGCCTCGAGGGCCGAATGTCGTGCGCCGCGATCGAGATCTGCGCGTGTCTGCAGAATCGCGCGAATGTTGTCGGCCACGGTCAGCTTGCGGAACACGGATGCCTCTTGCGGCAAGTAACCTAGCCCTTTGCGGGCCCGGCTATGCACGGGTAGCCGCGTAATGTCCGAGCCGTTGAGTATGATTTTTCCGCGATCGCAGCGGATCAGGCCGACGATCATATAGAACGCCGTTGTCTTTCCTGCGCCGTTTGGTCCGAGTAATCCGACGACCTGACCGCTCTTGATGTTCAGGGAAAGATCTTTGACCACCTCGCGAGAACGATAGCGTTTGGCGATCCCGAGCGCAGAGAGCTCATTCATGGCGAGGGCGAGCTTTCGCTCTCTTCGTCCTCTTCATTGTCCGGCACGATCGTGATGACGACAGGTTCCCCGCAATCGGAGGACCCCGAGGATAACTGTTCCTGTTCCAAGTCGTAGATGAGATCGCAGCCCCGAAACTCGTTCTGCCCGCTCGCGAACCATGCGCCGTCGAGCATGCGCATGATCTGGGCCGCGTTGTCGTAGACGAGACGTGCCGCGCCACCGCGCACCGGGTCTGTGTCGGGATCACCGGCATCTTCGAGTGTTGCCGGATCGCCAATGAGCTCTGCCGTCTGTAGCTCGTTGTCGACGAACGTCATCAGCGCGCTGTCGGCGTCGATACGCGCTGACTCGACGGTGAACGTGACGTTACCCGTAAACCGCCATTCGCCTTCCTCGAAGTCGAGCCCACTCGCAATCGCCTCGTCTGCGCTGATAGACATATCGCCCTGAGAAATCGTCAGCTGTTGGAACTCGACTCTGTTGGTTTGACGGTCGAATAACGAGGATTCCGCATCGAGTGAGATCGGCTGTGGATCGTCTTCTTGGGCGGCCGTGCTACTCAGCGCAGACGCGAGAACTGCCGCGGCGAAGAGCCGCAGCCTATCGGTCGAATTGGCCATGGACACTCGATTCTAGTTCTAGGCGGTCGTCCTGCAAGTCCGCGCTCATACCGACGGCATCGAGCCGTTGGTCGCCGAGCACGAGGCTGACCGTCGTCTCGGTGGTCGCGAGAAAATCATCCGGCGCGAATCTGAGGCGCGGCGCCCGGATGATCGTGCGTTCGCTGCTATCGTCCGGAATCGAGCTCAGCTCGACGGCACCGCTGAGCTCTATGAAACGCTCGTCGGTCGGAATTACGCCGCTTTCGGCACTGACCTCCCAGGGCACGTCGGTCGTCGAGCTGTACCTAACGAATACGCCGCTGAGGATGGTTTCGTTGTCGTCGGGACGTTCTTCGATGGCTTCGGCGGTAATCTCATAGAGCACGCTGCCGTCCACGTCCATGACCTTGATCGCCGCATCCCGGAGGTAGTAACCGAGCGGTCCTGCTGGGCCATCGTCGGCACCGAGATCCGGCACGCTCGTGTCCCGGTTCCAGAACCAGCTCGCGATCGCCGCAGCGCCTAATAGTGCGAAGCCAAGCACGTTGCGGTAAGTCAGATACATCTCTTGGCTCAGGCTATGAGCGCGCCCCAGGCGACAATGGCGTGGTAGATGACGAACGAGCTCAGCATTGCGACACCGGCGGCCCGACCGAGCCGTCCTCTGTTCTTTCTGCGATTGTACGTCAGGACGAACACGGCCAGCGTCATTCCGGCCATGACCGGATAATGCATGCTCAGCACGCTTGGCTCGAATCGATGCGGCGCGATGATGCCGGCGATACCGATAACCGCGAGCAGATTGAAGATATTAGAGCCGATCACGTTGCCGAGAACGAGGTCCGGCTCGTTGGCACGTGCGCCGGCGATCGAGACGGCGAGCTCAGGCAAGCTCGTGCCAATCGCGACGATGGTTAGGCCGATGATGACCTCACTGATTCCGAGCGCTCGCGCAGCACGCTCGCCGCCGAAGACGAGTAACTCCGCACCGCCGAGTAGCGCCACGAGGCCGATCGCGAGCCACATTAGCGCCTTGGTCATCGGAACGTTCTCGGGAATCTCTGCCTCATAGTCGGCACGTAGCGGATCGAGAACGCTTGCGCGAAATCCCAGTACCGTGAGCCAGTAGATCAGACCCACGAGACTTATGAGCAGTATGGCGGCGTCGGTTACGCTGAGCTCACCGTCGATAAACAAGACCAACGGTAAGAATGTGACCGCAAGCATGGCGGGAAGCTCGCGTCGAAGCGTTTTCGATTGCGCGATCAGGGGCTGGATCAATACGGCGGTGCCGAGCACGAGACCCAAGTTGGCAATGTTCGAGCCCACGGCGTTGCCGATCGCAAGGCCGGGCGTGCCGGACCATGCGGCCAGCGCCGAGACGAGCATCTCGGGTGCTGAGGTCGCAAACCCTACGATCGTTACTCCGATAATGATCGGAGAGACGCCCAGATCACGGGCTGTCGCCGACGCACCGACGATGAATCGATCGCCCCCCCAAGCGAGTAGAGCGAGGCCGATGGCCATGGAGCTAAGTATCGTGAGCATTCGTTGTTGTCGATAGACCCGTCGAGGGCTGGTCGGAGGGCTCGCCGCGAATTGTAGAGTCTACGCAGAAATCCCGCACGGCTGGGAAAAAGACCCTAGTCTAAGGACGTCAGCGCCATCCTGGCTCGGTGGCGCCGATCGTGCGGCGAAGTTAGCGGTCTGTGATTTGCGGGTATTGCGCGTTTTCGCCGTGGGTTAGACTGCGCTGTTGCTGAGGCTCTAGGAACGCAGATGGACCCCAACGAAATTGCAGGCTTGATTGAACAAGGCTTGCCGCAGGCCAAGGTCGAGGTGACAACCGACGGACAAGGCCATTACCTCGCGCTCGTGATCACCAACGACTTCGCCGGAAAACGTAGCCTGCAGCGGCATCAGATGGTCTACGCGACGCTCGGCTCGCGTGTGGGCAATGAGATTCATGCGCTCGCCCTGAAGACCCTGACACCCGAGGAAGCAGAGCAAGCTTCCGACGGGTAAGACAGAGGGATCTTGGACAGACTCGAAATCCGCGGCGGCCAGCGTCTAGAGGGCGAGATCTACGTATCCGGCGCCAAAAACGCGACGTTACCGATACTTGCGGCCGCGCTACTCGGCGACGGCCCTGTCGTGCTCGAGAAGGTTCCGCATCTTAACGATGTGACGACGACCGTGAAGCTGTTGCGGCGGTTGGGTGTCGAAATCATCTTTCATGACGGCGTGCGCTTGGAAGTGGACCCACGAGGCGTCAACAACCTCGTCGCGCCGTATGAGCTCGTCAAGACGATGCGCGCCTCGATTCTCGTGCTCGGGCCATTGCTCGCTCGTTTCGGACGCGCTGACGTATCGTTGCCGGGCGGCTGCGCAATTGGCGCACGACCCGTCGATTTGCACGTCTCCGGTCTGCGTGCAATGGGCGCGGACATCACGATCGAAGACGGCTACATTCGCGCTCGGGCGGATCGGCTCCTCGGCGCTCGGATCGTTCTGGATACCGTTTCGGTGACGGGCACGGAGAATCTCATGATGGCCGCGGCGCTCGCGCGCGGAGAGACCGTCATTGAGAATGCCGCACGCGAGCCCGAGGTCATCGATCTCGCCAATTTCCTCATCAAGATGGGCGCGTCCATCGAGGGCGCCGGGACCGATACGTTGCATATCCAGGGCGTGGAGTCGCTCTCGGGCACGGACTACACCGTGCTGCCAGATCGTATCGAAAGCGGTACGTACCTCGTCGCCGGCGCGATCACGGGCGGTCGCGTGAAGATCAACCATACCTGCCCCGAGCATCTCGATGCCGTGGTTGCCAAACTCGCGGAAGCCGGTGCCGACATCGAGACAGGTCCCGACTGGATTGCGCTCGACATGGCCGGGCGTCGGCCGCGCGCCGTGGATGTGCGCACGGCGCCGTATCCGGCGTTTCCAACGGACATGCAGGCCCAATTCTGTGCGCTCAACGCAATCGCCGAGGGTGCCGGCGCCGTTACCGAGACGATATTCGAGAATCGGTTCATGCACGTGCCCGAGCTCCAGCGCATGGGCGCCGATCTCGTCGTCAAAGGCAATACGGCAATTACGCGCGGCGTCGCCGAGCTAACGGGAGCCCCGGTCATGGCGACGGACCTGCGTGCCTCGGCATCGCTCGTGCTCGCCGGGCTTGCCGCGCGCGGTTCGACCATCGTCGATCGGATCTATCACATCGACCGTGGCTACGAGTGTATCGAGGAGAAGCTGTCGCAGCTCGGCGCCGATATCCGGCGGCTGCCGGTCTAGCCGCCGAGCTGAGAGGACACGGGCCGCTCGGTCAGAACGGCCTCGGTCTGGAACAGGCCGACACCGCGGCGAACGCCTCGAATCCTAATTGTGCTGCCGGGCCGCTCGGCCGCGATGAGGTTCATCATCTGCTGGCGGCTCATCATGCGGTCGTCGTTGATATGGGTGATGATGTCCCCAGGAACGAGACCCGCGGCTAACGCAGGACCGCCGACGTTGAGCAACACCATGCCGGGCCCGTCGAGTCCGTAGGTCGAAGCATTCAGTGACGGCACGTAACGCGTGCGTACGCCGAGCCAGCCGCGAATGACACGGCCGTTCTCGATAAGCTCGGTCATGACGCCACGCACGAGGTTGACGGGAATCGCGAAGCTGATGCCCGCCGGTGTGACCTGGTTGCGCAGCGGCGCGCCCAGCACCGCTGTGTTGATGCCGACGAGCTCGCCTTGGGCATTGACGAGCGCACCGCCGGAGTTGCCGACGTTGATGGCCGCGTCGGTCTGAATAAAACTCTCGAAAGTCGTGACGCCGAGGCCGCGTCCCGTCGCGCTGATGATCCCTTGGGTGACGGTCTGGTTCAGTCCATAGGAGTTACCGATCGCGAGAACGACATCGCCGACCTCGAGCGTGTCGGAGCGCCCCAGCGTGATCACGGGCAGGTCCTCCAGATCGATTTTGAGCAGCGCGAGCTCGGTATCCGGGTCTGCACCGACGAACTCGGGCCGCGCATTGCGCCCGTCGGCGAGCTGCACGGCGATCGCATCGGCGTCACGAATGACGTGCCAGTTCGTGACGATGTAGCCCTCTTGGCTGATGACGACGCCCGAGCCGAGTCCTTGACCCGCCGCGGCGCTCGTGGCCTGGCCGCCGAAGCCGCTGCGCTGGCCTGGGATGCCGGCCGTATAGATATTGACGACAGCGGATGCGCTGGCCTGGACCGCTGTTGCGTAGCTGTCCGGCCCGCTCGGCGGCGGGGCGAGCCCCGGGCGCAGCAGCTCGGGTTTCCAGACCAGGACGACGAAAGCGATGGCCAGGCCGATGACGGCTGACTGACCGATGAACGCTAGCAGCTTCATCGTGGAGCTCATGGCATCAATATTAGCAGC
>CAJIAZ010000412.1_pt1 | contig 10958 bp, 13 predicted proteins | sample 9199181 | NCBI WGS metagenome assembly CAJIAZ01 (sample SAMEA7708285, study PRJEB35096) | sediment metagenome | biome: marine neritic benthic zone biome [ENVO:01000025]; feature: sediment [ENVO:00002007]; material: shallow marine sediment [ENVO:03000034] sea grass bed [ENVO_01000059] ...
CATCGCCCACCGTGATCTCAAGCCCGCCAATATCCTGATCAACGATGACGGCCTGCTCAAGATCGTCGACTTCGGCGTCGCCGCAGCCGCCAAAAGCGGCGACACCCAGTTAACCAAAACGGGTTACGTCATCGGCTCGCCGCAGAGCATCTCGTACAGGATGACGCCGAGGCTATAGATGTCTGCCCGTTCGTCGACTTGCTTACCGAGAATCTGTTCCGGCGCCATGTATTTTGGCGAACCGATGACGTAGCCCGTCTTGGTCAACTGCGTGTCGCCGCTCTTGGCGGCTGCGGCGACGCCGAAGTCGACGATCTTGAGCAGGCCGTCATCGTTGATCAGGATATTGGCCGGCTTGAGATCACGGTGGACGATGCCTTGATGGTGGGCGATCGACATGCCCGTGCAGATATCGCACGCGTAGCCGATCGCCTTTTTCGGATGCATCGGTTTCTCATTCGCAATTTCAGTGCCGAGCGTGTGCGACGGGAAATACTCCATAGAGATCGCGTAGCCTCCGCCGAGCGCGAGGAAGTCATAAATGCGGATGACATTCTTGTGCGTTATTTTGCGCGAGTAGCGTAGCTCGTGAACGAAGCGCTTGAGCATCTCCTCGTCGGTTGCGACGTTCGGGTTCAAGAATTTCAGGATCAGGCGATCGTCGACGACGGTATCCTCGACGAGTAGCACGGTGCCGAAAGCACCCTTGCCGATTTTTTGAATGTACTTGTAGCGGCCTTCGATAACCTCGCCGGGCTCTAGCGCGCTGATGTCGAGCATCGCGGGCTCGGGCTCGTCAATTGCAGCTTCCGGTGGCGGAGGCGGCGACTCCATGAGCATCGTGCGGACCTGACCCGTAGTGCTTGGAGACGTCGGTGTGGGCACAGCGCCCGTGCCCCCAGCCAGCGTTTCGCGGGCCGCGCGCATCTCGTCCGACGTTGTGCCTTGACCTTCGAGTTTTTTGATGGCCCTGGCTGCGATCTGTGCGATCGTGTTGTCGTTCGGATCGGCGCTCTCACGAATCAATATGCTGACAGTGTCTGCGTGAGTCTCGCCTGCGAGATCCGCGGCGGCTTCGATTGCTGCGCCTTTGACCTGTTTGTCCGCGTCTTTGATGTACGGCAGGATGTAATCGAGTGATTTGGCGTTGCCGAGCTTGCCGATCGCGCGAATGGCGACCGGCGTTGCCTGGCCGCCCCGCTTGAGCATCGCATAGACGGCGGGCAAGGCTTTGACGTCACCAATCTCGGCCAGCGCATCGGCTGCGCGCTCGCTGACCCACCAGTCCTCATCAGCCGTCGCCTTGATGAGCTCGTCAACGGCGCGCTTGTCCCTGCAGGTGTTGAGAATTTCGATTGCGGCGCGGCGGATGTCCTCGTCCTTGTCCCTGATGAGCTCGAGCACGGCATCGACGACGCGCTCTCCACCAATGCGCCCGAGCGCATCGGAAGCGCGCGCGCGTACCCACCAGTCCTCGTCCGCGACGGCTTCGAGCAGATGCTTAACGCTATTCGCGTTGCCAATTTCATTGAGTACTTCTACGGCAGCACGGCGGGAGAATTCGTTCTCGTCTTTCAATGCCGGGACGAGATACTTGACCGTATCCGGATGGTTGACTTTAGCGATAACGTCGACAGCTTTGTTGATGATCTCGACGTCGACGTCGAGCAGCATTCCGCAAAGCTTCTCGATATCGATGTCGCCACCGAGGGTGGCGAGCGCCGTGAGCGCAGCGCGGCGCACGAGCTTGTGGTTGTCGCTGAGCTGATCTGCGATCGCTTCCGGCACGCCGTCGCCGCCAAGCTTTGCGAGAAGGTTGATCATGTGCATTCGCACGATGGGGTCTTTACCGCCCATGCGCGAGAGCAGGTCCGGTACGAGGTCGGGCTGTGCAGCTTCCTCGACGAGCTTGAATACGGCGGTTTTTTCGCTCGGCTGCAGCTCATAGATCTGTGCGAGGAGCTGGCGAACGTTGAGCCGGTCCTTATGGACCGTCAGAATCTCGATGATCGCGGATTTGGAGTACTCGTCGTCCGCTAGCAGATCGACGAGCCGGTTCGGATTGAAGCGGCGATTCGATGAAAGCGCCCACGCCGTGCCCGAAACCGTTCGCGGATCGCTATGGGCGAGCCCCTTGATCGCGATCGGTAGCGTCTTGTCGTTGATGAGCGCGCCGAGTACCTCGACATATTCGACCGTCTGGCGTTTATCTGCATCGCCGAGCGCTGCGAGAATTTTTGGGATTGCGGCGGGTCCGAGCTTGCCGAGCTTTCCGAACGCCTTTTTTGCGCCCACGGAGCTGGGGTCAGCCTCACTGCTGATCTGGGCGATTAGCCGATCCGCCTGTAACGCACTGATGAAATTCATAAAACGTCCATGTCCCGCCATTACCCCAGAGGCCGCACCGGGGATTCAATCCAACATAATGACGCGACGGGTCGAAGCCAATTATGCCATAGGGCCTCTCTGAAAACGGTACATGCCTCACAGGTTTGAGGGCTGTTCAGGCCTTGTGCCAACGGGTCCGGAGACACCGTCTCATGGGTTACAATTCCGGCCCCCTCAGCACCGGATCGCGCCCAGCATGGCCGACACAGACCTGGAAACTCTCGAGAAGCATCTGACCGAGTTCATCGTGCCCCAAACAGGTGCACCGCTCGGGCGTCAGGGGTCGGCGCTGGCGATCGAGGGCGACCCCGGCGACTGCACCGTAAAGGTCACGTTGGGATTTCCAGCTGCGCGCAGCAGCGCGGCGCTGGTCGCCGCGCTCGATGCGCATTGCAAGGCGCTCGACTGGGCCAAGCCGCCGAGATTTGAGGTCGACTCCGTCATCGAGGGGCATGCCGTCCAGCAAGGTCTCAAGCCGCTCGAAGGCGTTAGCAATCTCATCGCAGTCGCTTCAGGCAAAGGTGGCGTCGGCAAATCGACCGTGGCCGTGAACCTGAGTATTGCGCTTGCGCAGGAAGGCGCTTCCGTCGGCTTGCTCGACGCCGACATCTACGGTCCGAGTCAGCCGCGCATGCTCGGTCTCACGGGTCAGCGTCCGCAGACCCACGACGGCAAGACGCTCGAGCCGCTCGAGGCGCACGGTGTTAAGGCGATGTCGATCGGTTTTCTCGTCGACGACCGTCAGCCGATGGCATGGCGCGGGCCGATGGTGACCTCGGCGCTGTCGCAGCTGCTCGGTGACACGAACTGGGGTGATCTCGACTACCTCCTGATCGATATGCCGCCGGGCACGGGAGACATTCAGCTCACGCTGGCGCAACGCGTGCCTGTGAGTGGCGCAGTGATCGTCACGACGCCTCAGGACATTGCTCTTGCAGATGCCCGCAAGGGGCTTGAGATGTTCGAGAAAGTCAACGTGCCGATACTCGGTGTCGTAGAGAACATGAGCGTGCACATCTGCCCGAACTGCGGCCACGAAGACCCGATTTTCGGTGAAGAAGGCGGCCGGCGGCTCGCTGACGAGTACGAGTTGCCGTTGCTCGGTGTCTTGCCGCTCGATCGGTTCATTCACGAGCATACCGAGCAGGGCACGCCGAGCGTCGCCGCGGATCCGGAAGGGCGTCTCGCCGGAGCCTACCGGGCAATCGCGGTGCGAGCGGCGGGTGCACTTGCCGCGACCGGTAAGGACTACAGCAAGCTGTTTCCGACGATTACGGTCGAGAACAGCTAGGAACGTTTGTATGACGATCCGATCAGACGGCTGGATTAAGCGCATGGCTGAGCAAGCGGGCATGATCGAGCCGTTCGAGCCCGATCAGGTTCGAACCGTGAACGACAAGCGCGTCATCTCGTTCGGTACCTCGAGCTATGGTTACGACGTTCGCTGCGCAGCGGACTTCAAGGTATTCACGAATATCAACTCGGCGGTTGTCGACCCAAAGGGCTTCGATGAGACGAGCTTCGTCGATAAGCAAGCGGACGTTTGCATCATCCCGCCGAATTCGTTCGCCCTCGCGCGCACGGTCGAGTATTTCCGCATTCCGCGCACCGTCCTCACGGTCTGTCTCGGCAAGTCGACCTACGCGCGCTGCGGGATTATCGTCAACGTGACGCCGCTAGAGCCCGAGTGGGAAGGCCATGTCACTCTCGAGTTCTCGAACACGACACCACTGCCCGCGAAGATTTACGCTAACGAAGGTGTTGCGCAGATGATTTTTTTCGAGGCAGATGAGCCGTGCGAAACGAGTTACGCCGATCGAGCTGGAAAATACCAGGGACAGAAGGGCGTAACGTTACCTAAGACGTAGCAATAGCCCTTAGACGGTCTATCGCCTCAAAGCCATTCGAGCGACTCGATCACGAACGCTATTGCATCGCGATCCTCGCGGTGCTGCTCCATGCGCAGCGTGACGAAGCTTAGACTCGGCGCCATCCAAATCAGCGTGTGCCGAGAAGAGCCGTTGCGCTGCTGTCGAACTCTATGAGCCGTGGTCTCGCCTAGGGCTGTTTCGATCACTTGCGTCGATTCGACAACGTAGTCGTAGGCGCGCACGACGTCGGGGTCTGCGAGCGCGTGTGTGCCTGCGCGGGCGCCACGAGCGACGTCACGTAGGAGTGCGACACGGACACTGCCTCGGTCGAGCGTGGCGGGCTCGATCGGCTCATCGCTGAGGTTCTCTCGCGATTCGATCGTCATCCTATGGGCGTTCCAGTCGAAGGTCAGGGCGATGTTGCGTCTGCCCCGACGCGTGCCATCTTCATAGACGAAAGTCATGGGTCGGATCGCACCGTCAGCTATTACGAACTCGCTGCGCTCGACGACGGGCCGAGGTGCCGCGAGTCTGAGTAAGCCGCGGAATCTCGATCGTGACTCGAACGTATACTGCTGTGAGGTGGCGTCATAGCTCAGCGTGAAAATCGATTGGCCAACGCGCTTGTCTCCCTCGAACAGGGAATAGGTTGCCCGATAAGGTGTAATGCCGTCTGAGGGTGACTGGGCAGGGGCGTTCTCGCTACCCAGGCCAATAACGATGAGTAGGACCGCCCAGCAACGAACGCGTGCCGTCAAGATGTGCCCTCGATTCGAACGGGCTCGTCCAATGCCTCGTCATCGAGCAGCACGCGGCCGGCCTCCACGCTCACTCGGCCCTCTGCGAACCAAGCGACGGTGCGCGGGTAGATCAAGTACTCGCCCTCGTGCACGCGGGCTGCGAGGCTGTCCTCCGTGTCGTCAGGCCGAATGCTGATCCGGTACTGCATGATCGGTTGTCCGTCGTCTAGCTCTGCCGTGACCAGATGCACCGTGGCGCCGTGCTCTTTCTCGCCTTCGTCGAGAACACGCCGATGTGTGTGCAAGCCTTTGAACTTTGGCAGCAGAGACGGATGGATATTGATCAGCCGGCCCTCGAAGCGACTGACGAAGGCGGGGCTCAAAATGCGCATGAAACCTGCGAGCACGACGAGGCCGGGCTCGTATTCTCCGACAGCGTTTGCGAGCGCGGCATCGAAGTGCTCGCGATCGGTAAATCCGTGCGGATCGATATGGTGGGCGGCGATGCCGGCGTCGCGCGCGCGCTCGAGACCGCGGGCATCGGGGCGGTTGCTGAACACTGCCACGACCTTGAAGCGTGCGTCGGGCAGAGCGGCGGAGTCGATGAGTGCCTGAAGATTGGTGCCCTGACCCGAAATCAGGACGACGACGTCGAGGAGCTTACGCCCGTTCAATCGAGGCGGACTCCCTGCTCTTCGTCCGTAGTGACCTCGCCGACGCGCCACGCTTGCTCGCCGCTCTGCTCGAGGTTCGCCAGTGTCTGGTCGACATCGTCGGGCGCAACGACGACGATCATGCCGAGCCCACAGTTGAACGTACGCAGCAGCTCGCGCTCGGCGATACCGCTTTGCTCGAGCCAGTCGAATACGGGTGGGCGTCGCCATGAATTGCGCTCGAGGCGCGCGCCGAGTCCCGGCGGCAGCACGCGCGGAATATTCTCGAGCAAGCCACCGCCAGTGATGTGGCAGAGGCCTTTTACGCTCGTGGCTTCGAGAAGAGAGAGAATCTGGCGCGCGTAAATGCGTGTCGGCTCGAGCAGCGCTTGGAGCAGAGGCTGACCGTCGAGATCGATGCTAGCCGGATCTGGACCGCGTTCGAGGACCTTGCGAATGAGCGAGAAGCCGTTCGAGTGAGGTCCGGAAGAGGCGATCCCGACAAGATGATCGCCGGCGTTAATAGTGGCGCCGTCGATGAGCCGGCTCTTCTCCACGACACCGACACAAAAGCCTGCGAGGTCGTACTCACCGGCCGCATGCATGCCCGGATGCTCGGCCGTCTCCCCGCCGAGCAGCGCAGCACCTGCAAGCTCGCAGCCGCGCGCGATGCCGCCGATAACGCGTGCAGCGACATCCACATCGAGGCGTGGCGTTACGAAGTAGTCGAGAAAGAACAGCGGCTCCGCGCCTTGAACGATGACGTCATTAACGCACATGGCAACGAGATCGATTCCGATGTCGTCATGGGCGTCGTTATCGATCGCGAGCTTTATCTTGGTGCCTACGCCGTCCGTTCCGGCAACGAGAACGGGTTCGGTGTAGCGATTGCCGGCGAGCGCGAACAGGCCGCCGAATCCGCCGAGCCCACCCAGCACCTCTGGGCGTTGGGTGCGTTTAACCGCGCCGCGGATGCGCTCGATCAGCGCCTCGCCAGCATCGATGTCGACACCGGCCGATTTGTACGTCAGGGGGTCCCGGGCGGTCATGGTTCGCGGTCCTGGAGGAAGCTAGGTCGTATAATAAGCCAGGCTTAGGCTTACTGGACAGTCATGAAGAAAGCGCAGTCCTCAACGTCACGGCGAATGCCGCGGATGGCAGGCGTCTCCGTCGGTCTCGTGCTGCTCGCGCTCGGATCATTCGAGGGTACGCTCGGTGCGACGTTCCCGGAGCTCTACAGCATCATCGTGCCGCGCGAGACGACGAGCGCGGCGCAGAGCCGTCCGCGCACGCAGGATGAGACGATTCGACTGGCTATGGGGCAGTTGCTCACGCGTGTGACGGGCCGGCGCGACGCACCGTTCGAGCCGCAGCTCGCGGAGATGCTTCGCCTGGCAGGTGACTTCGTCGAGCAAATCGGACAACTGGATCGCGATAACCTCGTTGTTCGATTCAACGCGAGCAACATCGAGTCTGCGCTCGTTCGACTCGAGCAGCCCGTCTGGGGCTCAGAGCGACCGCTGACGATGCTGTGGATTGCCGTAGATGCCGGACTCGGCCAGCGCGAGCTGCTGGCGGCCGAGCCTGTGACGATGGCGTCACAGTCAGCGCTCGAGACGATGCTCGCGGAGTTTCGTACCGAGCTCGTCGAGGTCGCCGATGAGCGCGGCCTTCTGCTGACGCTCCCGCTGCTGGACATCGAAGATATGACGGCGCTGAGCTTCGCAGACGTCTGGGGTGGATTTAGCGACCGCATCATGCGTGCCTCGGAGCGCTATGGCGCTGATGATATTTTGATCGCTCAGGTTCGTTTGACTGACTTCGGTATCGTGTCGCGCTGGACGCTGTTCAGAGGCGGGCGCGAGCTCCGCTTGCCCGGTCAAGCCTTTCGTGACGGCCTCGATGCGCTTGCCGACGTTTACGCTGCCGAGTTCAGCACGTTGGGTCGTGCGAGCACCGCGGCTGTGACGATCGTCGGTGTCGAGACGCTCGATGACTACGGCCGAGTCATGCAATACCTCGAGTCGTTGAGTTTGCTCGAAGTCGTCGAGCCCGAGGAGCTTGTCGACGGCTCACTGCGCGTTCGCGTAGCGGCGCGTGGCGGTGAATTCGCATTGCGGCGCGTGCTCGATCTCGGCGAGCTGCTGCAGCCGGCGGTAGCTGGCGAAGAGTTGACGTATATGCTCGCCCCGTAGGGAGCCGTGTTGCGATGAGCTTGAAGTGGCTGCCGAATGCGATTTGCATCGTACGAGTGCTGCTCGTCGGGCCGATTGTCGTCATGCTGCTCGATGAGCGTTATCTCGCGGCGCTGGTGCTCATTGCGATTGCGGGATTTTCCGATGCGCTCGACGGCTACCTTGCTCGCGCTTTCGATTGGCGGACACCGCTCGGCAGCCTGCTCGACCCGGCAGCTGACAAGCTGCTCATCATATCCGTGTTTTTGACGATGACGATCCTCGGTCTCGTGCCTATCTTCATAACGGTCGTCGTGGTCTTGCGCGACGTCGTTATTATCGGCGGTGCGGCTGCCTATCAGTGGCTCATTGCACCTGTACAGGGCGAGCCAACGGTCATCAGCAAGCTCAACACGGCCTGTCAGCTATCGTTCGTGCTCTTCACGCTCACGGATGCCGCGCTCATGTGGCCGCCCGATCCCGTGTTGACCGTGCTCGGTGCGGGCGTGCTGTTCACGAGCTTGACGAGCGGGTTGAACTACGTCGTTGGTTGGAGCAAGCGCGCATGGCACAACTCGGACGCCACGACCTGATGGCGTGCGCAACGCCGCTGTGACGTCGCAGCTCGCTTTGCCGTTGGCGTTGGCTCCGCATGCGCGCTTTGCGACGTTTTTCGCCGGTGCCAACGCAGCACTCCTCGCGCATCTGCAGCGCCTGGAGACGCGCTCGACGTGTGAGGCTGTTTGGATCTGGGGTGCGCCCGGCTCGGGGCGCAGTCATCTGCTCCAAGCGGCCTGTGCCGATCGGGCACAGCGCAGCGCGATCTATTTGCCGTTGGCCGAAAACGAAGGTCTACAGCCCGAGGTTCTCGACGGGCTCGAAACCCTCGAGCTCGTCGCACTCGATGATGTCGATTGCGTAGCGGCGTCAGCGCAATGGAATCGTGCATTGTTTCGGCTGTTCAATGGCCTGCAAGCCGAAGGCGGTGCGCTGCTGCTTGCCGCCGCCGGGGCGCCGGCGGTGACGGACTTTGAGCTCAAGGATCTGGCGTCACGCGCAGCAGCAGCCGTCGTCTATCAACTCAAGTCCCTCGATGATGCTGATCGCTTGAGAGCCCTGCAGATGCATGCGACTGCGCGCGGACTGGAGCTCTCGGACGCGGCGGGGCAGTATTTGCTGACGCGCGTGTCGCGCGACATGGCTGGATTGTGCCGTTGGCTGGAGACACTCGATGCCGCGTCACTCGCTGCGCAACGTAAGCTCACGATTCCGTTGATTCGCGAGACACTCGCCCAGCACGCCGAAGCGTTATGAATAACAGGGCGAGCTCAACGCCACTCGTGAGCAACACGATAGTCGCGCTCAACGACTGCGCTTGCGAGGCGATCGTCTCGACGAGGCCGAGACCGACATAAAAGACCATTGCAATTGAGAGCCACTGCTGTGTATAGCGGGAACCCGCGCAGAGTCCTTTGATAGCCAATGCGAGCGGTCCAGCTGAGATCAGCAATGCCGCGCCGGATGCGACGACCGTCAACTCGAGCGACATCGCGAACGCGATGACCGCGCCAAGCAAGCCCAAGTGAACCGCTAATAGCGAGTAGCGCATGGTTTTCGCAGCTCCGAGCTCAGTCCGCGAGCTGCCTGGCCAAGCGCGCAATGCGCTCTCCGAGCGCGCTTGCTAGTTCTTTCTCGTGCTCAGATAGCGTGGCGTTCCAGGATGCTGCGACGTGGGAGGCGCCGTAGGGGCCGCCACCCGTGCGCGTGTCGTTGACCGCAGCAAGTGTGTAGGGGATTCCTGCCCAAATCATGCCGTGGTGAATCAGTGGGACGACCATGGTCAGCAATGTCGACTCCTGACCACCGTGCAGGGAGCTCGACGACGTAAACACCCCCGCTGGCTTGTCGACGAGCGCACCGTTGAGCCACAACCCGCTCGTCGAATCGAGAAAGTGCTTGAGTGATGCGGCCATATTGCCGAATCGCGTTGGGCTGCCAAGCAGCAGGCCGTCGCAGCGTTCGAGATCCTCCGCCGTTGCGTAGGGCGGTCCATCGTCGGGAACGGCCGGATCGCAGGCTTCGGTCGTCGGTGAGACGGGCGGGACGGTCCGGACGATGGCTTCGCCATCCGCACGCTCGACGCCGCGCGCGACATGGCGCGCAAGCTCAGCTGTCGTGCCCTTGCGCGAGAAGTAAAGCACGAGAATGCGTGGTCTCATTCGAAGAGCTCCAGCACCTGCTCGGGCGGTCGGCCGACACGCGCGTCCTGATCTGTTTCGACGATCGGTCGCTGTAGGACCTTGGGATAATCTGCAATCAGTGAGAGGATTGTGTCGTCATCGGCCAAGGACAGATCGATGCCGGCCTCCTTGAACTCCGCCTCACCTGTTCTAACGATATCTTTGGGCTCGAGGCCGAGTTTTCCGAGAAGTTCTTTGAGTGCTTCTGCCGCCGGTGGCGTCTTCAAGTACTCGATGATTTCAGGCTCGATCCCGCGAGTCCGCAGCAACTCGAGGGTCGCTCGCGATTTTGAGCAGCGAGGATTGTGATAAATTCGAGGTTTCATGTGTAATGTCCTGTTTACTTTGAAAAAGATAGCCGAAGACCAGTCCCCAATTGCCGAGGGGTCCAGGCATAGTCGCTGCGCCGGCTGCTCAGCTGCGGTGCAGACTCACGCTCAGCTTGACGGCTATGAGATGCCCCTGCTAGGTTTCCCGTGTTTTCGAGCATAAGCATAAGAATGAAATCGAAGCGCGTCACCTCGACGATCATTTTAGGTCTTGCGACTAGCTGGCTCGCGGCGTGCGCGGCGTCGGCTCCCGTGCAGGAGATCAGCGACGCGCGTCAGGCTATTGCAGCGGCCGAGGAGGCTGACGCTGAGCAGTTTGCCCCGCAGACGCTGAGTGAGGCCAGAGAGTTTCTCGTGCAGGCCGAAGCGTTGATTCGTGAGGGCAGCTACAACCTCGCGCGCGGCGATGCGGTCCGCGCGCGGACCTGGGCCATCTCTGCGCTCCAAGCCAGTCAGGCCGCACAACAGGCCGTCGCACCGTAAGTTGACCTCTTCCAACGTTCGGGCGGTCCGCTGCCTCGTCGCGGGCCGGGTTCAGGGTGTGTGGTACCGCGCAACAACGA
>CAJIAZ010000429.1_pt1 | contig 10943 bp, 9 predicted proteins | sample 9199181 | NCBI WGS metagenome assembly CAJIAZ01 (sample SAMEA7708285, study PRJEB35096) | sediment metagenome | biome: marine neritic benthic zone biome [ENVO:01000025]; feature: sediment [ENVO:00002007]; material: shallow marine sediment [ENVO:03000034] sea grass bed [ENVO_01000059] ...
CTGCGGATCGTTACCAGGTTGTCGTGCATATTGATCAATCGCGTCTTACCGAGCACGAATCAGACCGGCTGGATGAGCCATGCGGTAGCGGCTGCTGCGAGATCGAAGACGGCGCGCAGCTGGCCGTGGATACCGCGCGGCGCCTGGGCTGCGACGGTGCGCTCGTCGGGCTCGTAGAGAATGCCACGGGTGACCCGCTCGACATTGGCCGCAGGACTCGGGCGATCCCTCCGGCGCTCAAGCGTGCGCTCAAAGCCCGAGACGGCGGCTGCCGCTTTCCAGGTTGCACGCACGGACACTTCACAGAAGGGCATCACGTCAAGCACTGGGCGGATGGCGGCGAAACCAAGCTGTCCAACCTCATTACGCTATGTACGTTCCATCATCGGCTCGTGCACGAGGGCGGTTTCGGTCTGATTGTCACCGACGACGGCCTATTCGTCTTCACGCGCCCAGACGGGCGGCGCATCGACGCTGCCGGTCAGATCGGCCGAGGCTTTGTCGGTAACCTGAATCAACCTTCGTTATTCGACCTCAACCGTCAACGCGGCCTCGACATCGACGCGCAGACAAGCCGCTGCCGCTGGCAAGGAGAACGGATGGATTACGGCTTGGCAACCGAGTATCTCTATGCCGCCGACTATGCCTCCCAGCCTAGACGAGCGCGCCAAGATCGGCCGATCCTAGAGGTCGTGCGTTGACGCGCTGCTTGACGGTAGACGTGGGTTGGCGCATGTTTTGAGCTCGATCAGCGACATCCGCACAGAGCTTAGCGAGGCGGCCAGATGAGCACGATCAGAGCACTTATCCTTGCTTGCGCCCTTTGCGTCCCCGCGCTCGCGCATCACAGCGATGCGGGCCTGGACATGAATGCCACTATCACGTTCGAGGGGACGATCAAGGAGTTTCACTTCCGCAACCCCCATGCCTATTTCATCGTCGATGCCGACAATCCGGCCGGACAGCCGGTCGAGTGGTCGATTCAAACGGGGTCGGCGATCGGACTAGCGCGCCGCGGCTGGAGTCGCAATACGCTCGTACCCGGTGACCGCGTGCTCGTCGCCGCGCATCCTGCGCGTAATGGCAATCCCTACGGCATCCTCGAGTCGATCGACAAGGAAGGCGGCCTCAGCGTCGGTCCAGCGCCCGGCGAGGTCGAAGTGACGGCTAGTGCGAAGTCGCTCGAAGGCCGTTGGTTGGCAAAGTTCTCCGAGGTGCCGAGCTTTCCGGGCGGCATCGATGGCTTCTTCAATGCACAACTCGTGTTGACGGAGAAAGCTGAGGCTGCGAAAGCTGCCTACGATCCGCTCTCGCCCGAGAACCCGGAGTCGCAATGCATCGGCCGCCCGAGCCCGGGCATGCTCGTCTCGAGCACGCGATACCCGATCGAGATTACTTTCAACGACAGCGAAGACACGATCACGATCCGCTCTCAGTATTGGGATGAAGTGCGTACCGTTTACATGGACGGGCGCGAGCATCCCCCCGTTACTGAGCGAACGCACTCAGGTCATTCAGTCGGGCGCTGGGACGGCGATACGCTCATCGTCGATACGCAGAACTTCGCCGATCATCGGTCGCCGTATCAGGTCGGTGTACCGTCTGGCGCGCAAAAGCACGTTGTCGAGCGTTATCGACTCGCCGAGGACGGTACGCGGATCGCCGTGGAGTTCACGCTCGACGATCCCGAGTATCTCGCCGCCCCGTTGAACCACGCACGCGAGCTCATTTACGTGCCCGACATCGATATGACGCCTTTCGAGTGCGATATGGAGGCGACAAGCCGCTTTCTACAGACCGAAGGCTAGTTCGCCTGAGCTCAAGGATCTTGTAGCTCGCGCAGGTAGTCGACGACCGCCTGTACTCTGAGATCGGCGGCGTCGGCCCCTCGTACGAGCTCCGTTGTCGCGTCGAAAACATCGCCCCAGACGGGCATGAAGCGGTCGCCATGCGCAACGGGAAGGTCGCGGCCATCGATATAGCTCGCCACGGCGGCTGCAGGAAATTCACCGCCGCTGCGCCGCGCCAGTGTGCGCAGGTTTGGTACGGACACCGTCAAAATAGCTGCGACAGAGCCGTCGCCCTCGCCAGTTGGGCCGTGACAAGACACGCAATGAATCGCGAACATCTCTGCCCCGGAAGGTGGCGGCAATCGTTCGGTTGCACAGCCACTTACAATGACTGCAATACCGACTGCGACAAACCTCGTGCCGTTGACCATGGAATACTCCGTTGCAATACCTGTGCAAACTTAGCCTAGCAGAGAATTAATTTCAGCCGCTGTACGCATTTCTACGTGCGCCAGCTGACGTCGGCGCCGCTGCAACGTAGACTTGCGCGAATCGCACATAATCTTGCTCGATAGAAGGATACTGCCGGTATGAAGGTCTCGCGCCGAAACGTTTTCGCAATTCTCAGCACGTTCGCTTTGGCCCTTTCGCCGTCACTGGGCGTAGCGCAGGATCATGAATCTGGCGCGCGAACCATTCTTGTGTCGGGTGCAACAGGCACGCAGGGCGGCGCTGTGGCCCGAGCGCTCGTCGAGCGTGGCTTCTCCGTGCGCGGACTCACGCGTAATCCCGACAGTGAGCGGGCGAGGGCGCTGAGTGCGCTCGGTATCGAGATGGTGCGCGGTGACTTCGATGACACGGCGTCCCTGGACGCCGCGCTAGCCGGCGCGTACGGCGCCTACTCAGTGCAGCAATACCGCGGCATCGGCGTAGAAGCAGAGATGCGCCAGAGCAAAGCGTTCGCCGACGCAGCGAAGCGCGCGGGCGTTCAGCACTTCGTCTATAGCTCCGTCTTGTTTGCTCGACTCGGCACGGGTGTGCCGCAATTCGAGAGTAAGCGTGAGATCGAAGACTATATTCGCTCGATCGATCTGCCGTATTCGTTCGTACGACCCGCGAGTTTCATGAGCAACTTCGAGGGTGTTCGGGAATCCTTGCAGGGCGGCGTCTATAGAACGCCGTTTCCGCCCGACATGGCACGTCTGCATATCGCGCCCCAGGACATTGGCCGCGTCATCGCGGAGGCATTTGCCAACCCCGAGACATGGATCGGCCGCGAGCTCAATCTCGCGGGACAGAGAATCTCATACGCCGATATCGCCGCAACGATGAGCCGCGTGCTCGGGCACGAGGTTCGCTATGAGCAGATTCCTTGGGTCGACTATGCCGCTACAGCGACGCCGACGGCCGTGTCTCGGGAGCAATGGTTCATGGCAAACCCGGTTCCGATCGACCTCGACGCGCTACATCGCGAGTTCCCCGGTCTCATGACGATCGAGGATTATCTGAATTCGGTAGGCTGGGGCAAGTAGAGCGTATCCATGGGCATCAAGGACTGTTCGATCGCGATCGTCGGCGGCGGGATGGGTGGACTTGCGACCGCCGCCACGCTCGGCCAGCTCGGTGTCAACGTGACGATCTATGAGCAAGCGGAGGCGTTCACGCGCATCGGTGCCGGTATTCAAATGATGCCGAATTCGATGAAAGTGTTGCGGCGTATCGGCATCGAGGACAGGCTGCTGCGTACATCGTTTAAGCCTTTCTCACATCTGAATCGCGAGTGGGATTCCGGCACGGTCATACGTGAGCTGCCTATGCCCGCGGATTTGTTCGGCGCACCTTACCTCTGTATGCACCGAGCCGATCTCACGGACGCGCTCGCATCGGCGATTCCGGAAGGCTCGTTGCAACTCGGTAAGAAACTCGCCGGCCTCGATCAAGACGGCAATGGCGTAACGCTGCGCTTCGAGGACGGCACGACCGCGACGGCGGACGCCGTCGTTGGCGCAGATGGCGTTCACTCGCTCGTGCGTGACGTCATCGTCGGTCCCGATGAGCCGCTTCACAAAGGGCGCATCGCGTATCGGGCCGTATTCTCATCGGACCGACTCGGCGGGCGGGATATCGGTCCGTCGCGCACGAAGTGGTGGGGCGTCGATCGCCATATCGTCATCTATTACGTGACGGCGGCCAAGAGCGAAATCTATTTCGTCACGAGCGTGCCGGAGCCCGCGGGTTGGCTCACGAAGGAATCCTGGTCGGCGAAAGGTGACGTCGAGGAGTTGCGCGCGGCCTACGACGGCTTCCACGAGGACGTGCGTGCCGTGCTCGAGGCGTGCCCGGATTGCCACAAGTGGGCAATCCTCGAGCGTGAGCCATTGCCGCACTGGAGTGACGGGCGCATCGTACTGCTGGGTGACGCCTGTCATCCGATGACGCCGTACATGGCGCAAGGTGCTGCGTGCGCGATCGAGGACGCGGCCGTGCTGGCGCGTTGCATCGAGCGGTTCGACGGTGACGATCTCGAGGGAGCGTTCGCGCTCTACGAAGCAGTGCGCAAGCCCCGCACGTCCAAAATCCAAGCGATCTCGAGCGCCAACACGTGGATGAAAGGTGGCGATGACGATACGAGCTGGCTGTATGGTTACGATGCGTGGAACGTGCCGCTCGAAGCCGATCCCGAAGCGTTGGCTGGCGGTTGAGCGCTGTCGTTAGTACCGACCGCGCAGAGCAGCTGCTCGCGCGTATGGAGGCCGTGCCGTTCGGGCGCTGGCACCACAAGCCGCGCATCGTCATCGGTACCGCGACGTTCTTCGATGCGTTCGACGCGCTTTCGCTGGCGTTTGCGCTACCGGTTCTCGTCATGCTCTGGGATATTGCGCCCGCGCAGATTGGGATTCTGATTTCTGCGAGCTACGTCGGTCAGCTAATAGGCGCTCTGGTTTTCAGCAGCCTTGCTGAGAAACACGGACGAATTCGCGGCGCGACGGCGGCCGTGACGATCATGTCGATCATGAGCTTTGCTTGCGTCTTTGCCGGCAACTTTCAGATGCTGCTGCTGTTGCGGTTTTTCCAAGGCATCGGCATCGGCGGCCATATGCCCGTCGCGGCTGCCTATATCAGTGAGCTCTCCCGGGCACGCGGCCGAGGCCGGTTCTTCCTGCTCTACGAGATGATCTTTCCAGTCGGGCTCATGGTCACGGGCCAAATCGGGCGTCTCGTCGTTCCAAGCCTGGGCTGGCAGGCATTGTTCCTCGTCGGCGCGGTTCCGGGTCTGATCGTGGCCTATTTGATCTCGAAATTACCCGAGTCGCCGCGCTGGCTCATCAATCGAGGTCGCCTCGATGATGCCGAGCGGATCATCGAGGTCATGGAGGCACGAAACGCTTACAAGATGACTGGCGCCGCTGAGGAGGCGCCGCCACCACCGCCGCCGCCAACACCCAAACCAAGCATGCCGGCGCAGCCGAGGCAGAAGACGCGCTGGCTTGAGCTGCTCTCGCCTGCGTACCTGAGTCGCACGCTGACGGTATGGGCGCTCTGGGCAAGCGCCTACTTCATCGCCAACGGCCTCAACAACTGGATGCCCACGCTATACAGCACCGTCTACGAGCTCGAGCTCGGCACGGCGTTGTTTGCAGCATCGCTGAATAATGTTGCGCAGGTTCTTCTGCTGCTCGTCTGCGTTTTCACGATCGATCGCATCGGGCGGCGCAACTGGGTGGCGGCTTCGTTCGTACTGGGCGGTGCGGCCTTGGCGTATTTCGGCATGACGGGTGCGCAGAACCCCATCACACTCATGGTGCTCGGTACACTGGCCTACGGCATCATCGGCTCGACCAATGCCGTTCTGTATCTCTACACGCCGGAAATCTATCCGACACGCATGCGTGCAATCGGCACGGGCCTTGCGACGTCGTGGCTGCGGCTGGCCTCGGCCGCCGCGCCTACGATCGTCGGCCTCATGGTAGGAGAGCAGGGGATCGCGGCCGTATTCCTGATGTTTGCCGGCGTTGCCGTCGTCGGCCTGATCGCAGCGACGCGCATGATCGAGACGAGCAACCGCCGGCTCGAGGACATCGCTCAGTGAGTGCTTAGGCTGCCGCTAACGCCTTACGAAGCTCGGTATCGACGGTGTCGGAGGTGCGGACATCGCCGAGCGAGTCAGCGAACGCGGCAATCGCCTGCGCCAGCCCAGCATCGAATCCCCCGAAGGCCATGTTCGCGGCGCACTTGGCGACGAGCTCTTCTCGGCTCATAGGATCGTGGCTGCCGCCGCGCAAATACGGCTGCGATTCCTCGACGATCGATCCGTCCGCCATCGTCGCAGCAACATGGCCTGAATAGTTGCGCGGGTATTCGTCATTCGGATCGATTTCATAGCTCACGCGGCTGGCGAGATCGAGCACGGCCGAATCGTCGACGGCTTCATCGGTAAATTCAGCGAGCCCTGCATTGCCTCGAACGAAGCCCACGGCAATGCAATACGGTGTGCTGAATTTCGCAGCGTACGCGTTGGGCGGTCGTCGCTTAAGCTCGAGCGGCTCCCAGAGGCGGTGAACAGTGCCTTCACCGACGCGACAGTGCAGCGAGACGACTTTGTCTACGTCCACACGTTCAGCAAGCCGCTTGGCGCAATCGATGAAGGGTTGCGTCATCGTGCCGCATGCGTAAGGCTTGAATGCAGTCTTGGCAACGTGCCAGGTTTCGCCGAGCTCACCGCGTAACGTGTTGAAGTCCGGCGTGACCGATGGCGCAAAGCCGTGCAGGAGCCCATGCGTTCCTTCGAACACGCTTGCAGGCCCCGTGAAGCCGGCCTTGGCCATGCTTGCGGCGCGAAGACCCGATTGCGCCGCCCATCCGGCATGCATGCGCTTGGTCCATGACCCGTCGGCGAGATACTCGATGATCCCAGACGCCATGCTGCCGGCGATGCCGAGTGCATTAGCGGTTCTTTCAGGTGTCAGGCGCAGTGCGGCGGCGACCCCAGCTGTTGCGCCCATGGCGCCGAGCACGGCCGTCGGATGAAAGCCCGCAGCATGCACACCTTTTTGCGCGAGCAAGCCGAGCCGACACATGAGCTCGCCGCCGACGGCGAGTCCGATGAGCGCCTGCGGCCCGCTCAGTTTGTGCGCCTCGGCCGCCGCAAGCACTGCGGGCACGATGACTGCGCCCCAATGGACGGGACAACCCTCGAATGTGTTGTCGAAGTCCTCGCCATGCGCGGTCGTGCCGTTGATCATCGCCGCGCTTGCAGCATCCAGCGTCCGTTCCGAGCCGAGCACGGTGCACGAACCTTGCGCCGTCCAGGATTCTCGTAAGGCCAGCGCATAATCCGTGTTGCGTGCCGCAATACTCAACGCAAGCGTATCGATGACGGTGTCCGCGCACGCGCGAACGACGTCCGCCGGTAAGCGCCGCGACTCCAGTGTGCTGAGCCAGGTACCGAGTTCGTTAGCGATCGGGATTTGTTGTTTTGCCGGGCTCAAATCAGCGTGCCTTTGTCCGCAGGAACAACCAAGCGCGCGTTGCAAGCGAGCCGATGATAAAGAGCGCCGCGACGCTCAGCAGTCCGAGCGCGATTCTATCTTCTATAAAAATGAAGTGATCGCCGCCGGACAACACGAGTGACCGGCGGTAGTTCGATTCGACGAGATAACCGAGCACGACGCCCAGCACGGCCGGAAGAAACGGCAGGCCGACCAGACGCATGATCAAGCCGATCGTTCCAGCTCCGAGCACGAGTGCGAGATCGAACAGGCTGTAGTCGATCGAATACACGCCCGAGAAGATCAAGGCGTAGATGAAGGCCATGAGATAGGCTTTCGGTCGATTCACGAGCCAGAGGCACACCGGCAGGATCAGCATGCCAAGCACGAGGAGCGAGAGACTCGCGACGAAAAGCCCCGCATAGAGTCCGAGGATCACGTCGCCGTTCTCAGTGAAAAGCCGAGGTCCTGGAATGATCCCATGCACGAGCAAGCCACCGAGCAGGATAGCCGCTGAGTTCGACCCTGGGATGCCGAAACTCAGGACAGGTACGAGCGCTGTTGCGGCGACTGTGTTGTTGGCAGTTTCCGGCGCCGCGACACCTTCTGGCGATCCCTTGCCGAACTCGTCACGGTTTCGCGACCAGCGCCGGGCTTCGTTGTACGACATGAACGAAGCAATCGTGCCACCGGCACCGGGCATCACCCCCTCGAACGTACCGATCACCGAGCCGAAGAGCTGCGGTTTGATGAGTCGTCGCCGCAACGCCGCGTCGGGAAAACGCAGTCGCGTCATGTTTTGGTCCGTCTTGCGCCATTCACCCATGCTCGATTGCTGTAGAAGCTCGCTGACTGCGAACAGCCCGACCATGACGAGAATCGGTGGAATGCCGTCTAGCAGATCAGCTTGTTCGAATGTGAAACGCGGTACGCCCGAGATTGGGTCGGAGCCGACAGTTGCAATCATGAGTCCAATGATGCCGGCGGCCATGCCCTTAATCAGCGATTCACCCGAGAGTGAAGCAATGACACTCAAGCCGAGCACGCCGAGCGCGAAATAAGCCATCGGCGTAAAAGAAAGTGCGACCCGCGCGAGCGGTTCGGTCAACAGGACGAGCATCGTCAGTCCGAACAAGCCGCCGAGCACGCCGGAGTAGAGCGAGATACCGAGGGCTTCGCCGCCGCGACCCTGCTTTTGCATCTCATAGCCGTCGAGAACGGTTGCGGCTGCTGCATTCGTCCCTGGCGTGTTAATCAGAATCGCTGGAATCGAGCCGCCATACTCTGCGCCGACATAGGTCGCTGCGAGCAGCACGATGGCAGCACCGGGATCCATTCCGTACGTGAACGGCAATACGAGCGCCATCGTGATCGACGGTGAGATACCGGGAAGGGCGCCGCCGAGTATGCCCCAAGCGACGCCGACGGCAGCTGCCGGCACGAGTGGCGTCGTGACGAGCAGCGTCAGGGCTTGTGTCAGGCTTCCCATGCGCCGCTACCCGAACGGTCCGAGCCAGGGCTGCGGCATCGGTATGCCGAGCAACCAGACGAACAGAACCCAGAAGACGGTTGCGCCCGCGATGGAGATCAGCGCCAAACGCCGGCCGATCGGCTCGCCTTGATAGGCTGCCATCGCGGGCAGCAGCAGCGCGAGGCTGAGCCAGTAGCCGAGAACATTAACGAGCAGCACGTAGCCGGCACCGATCGCGAGCGTGCCGGCCGCGCGCGCGAGCACGTATCCGGCTCGGGGCTTCTCGGAAGCCGCGCTCGCTTGCCGTTGCCGTGCGATGACGTACTGGAGACCTGTCTTGAGCGCAAGCAGGATTGCCAAGCCGCCGAGAATTGTCGCGTAGACGAGCGGTAATCCGGCTGGCCCGACTTCATCGGAGAGCGCGCTGCGGCCGATGCCACTAGCGAGCACGTAATACACGGCTGCAATGACGAAGAGGACGGCGGCGCAGGTGAAATCTCGAGCCATTGAGCGCGCCGCCCGCGTGCGACTTACTGAAGCACGCCGGTCGCGCGCAGGAAGTCTTGTGTGCGCGTCGCGAAATCGTCGATGAACGCGCTGTAGTTCGCATGCGCGATGTATTGCGGCGCGAGTATTCGAGATTCGTAGACGTCGCGGTACTCGGGATTCTCGAGCACGCGCTGAACACCCTGTTGCCACGCCTCGACGACGGCTGGCGGCATCCCCGGGGGTCCGGCAATGCCGCGGAACTTGGTCAACACGACGTCATAGCCGAGCTCTTTGACGGTTGCGATGCCTGGAAGGCGCTCGGTCCTTTCGGGGGCAAAGACCGCAAGAATGCGCAGCTGGCCGGCGTCGAGTTGGCTGCGGATCTCCTGTGCTTCGCCGACACCGATGTCGAGCGTACCGTTGAGCACGTTGAGCATGAGATCGCCGCCACCTTCGTGGGTCACGATGGCCGGTGTGACCTCGGCAGCCATTTTCAGTTGCTCTAGCGCTTGGCGCTCGAGGGAGGCGGGCGTCGAAGCGCCCCACCGGCCGCGACTCGTGCGTGCTTTCTCGATCACTTGCTCGAGCGTCTCGAATGGGCCGGCCGTTCTCGTGTAGACGACTTCCTCGTCGAAGAAGACGTTGACGATGGGTTCCAGATCGCGATACGTGTTCGCCGGACGGCTCAGCAAGGACGTATAGATGTATGTCGGCGTCGTCGCGTAGAAAACGCTGCCGTCGGCCGGCGCATTCGCGAGTTGCGCCATTGCGCGCGCACCGCTGCCGCCACGAACGTTCTCGACGACGAACTCGACGCCCATTTCTGGACCCAGGAAACGCGCAAGCTCACGCAGGAAGACGTCACTGCCGCCGCCTGGGCTCGAATGTGTCACGAGCGTCACGACACGATGCGGATAGCTCGATTGCGCAACGGCAACGCTGCTGGCCAGTGCCGCGAGGCATATCGCCATCGCTGTCGAGAAAACCTTCATCGCGGCATTATATCGGGGTGCGCGGCGCGGCGCCCACGCAGTGGGCGCGCGTTAGATGCGGTTGAACGCAGGCTCAGTAGCCGGACGCGGTATTCCAGATATACACGGCCAGCGACTTGATCGTCGCCGCATCGAGCTCGTTGCCCCAGGGTGGGCATTGGCCGAGCCGGCCGGCCGTGATCACGCTCGTCAGCGTGTCCCGATCGCCGCCATAAAGCCAGACGTCGTCCGTGAGGTCAGGACCGCCATAGGGCTTGTAGCCGAAGCCATCCTCGCCATGACATTCGGTGCATACAGGCCAATCGTTGTCGGCGCGTGCCACGGCTTCAGCATCGGCGTCACCGCCGCTGAGATCGATGACCTTTTCGACCATATCGCTGATCTGCTCTGCGCTATAGCCGAGCATCGCGTAGCCCGGCATCTCCGAATACCGGGTGTCCGCACAACCACCGTAGTAGGAGACATCTTCGATATCAGGGCACTCGGTGTTGCGCACGCCGTAAAGTAAGGTTTGCTGAATCGCCATGACGGGCTCGGCGTCATTGGACTCAAAACCTGTGACACCCCAGAGCCAGTCGTAGTCGACGAGGTTCGCAATGCCGGGGCTGCCTTGCATGTCGGCGCCGTGGCAGCCCTCACAATTCGCTGCGTAGGCAGCTTGTGCGGTCGAGTTGACGTAGTCGAGAAGCTCAGCGTCGGCGCGAATACTGTA
>CAJIAZ010000241.1_pt1 | contig 10773 bp, 13 predicted proteins | sample 9199181 | NCBI WGS metagenome assembly CAJIAZ01 (sample SAMEA7708285, study PRJEB35096) | sediment metagenome | biome: marine neritic benthic zone biome [ENVO:01000025]; feature: sediment [ENVO:00002007]; material: shallow marine sediment [ENVO:03000034] sea grass bed [ENVO_01000059] ...
CGTGCCGCGAGCTTCTGCTGCGCCTTTCAGCCTTCGCTTTGAGACGTAGTCCCTAGCAATGCGACCATGCAGTGACCGACTTAGCAAGGCCGTCTGCTGCGCTTGGACCGGCGGTCGGCGTGCAGCCAGGGTGGGTGGAGCGGGCGAGGACCTGTTCGAGGTGGCGGTGTAGGTGGCGACGGAAAGCGCGCATAGTCGGCGAACAGCGCTGCTATTTCTCAGAACATTCGGGCGCAAATCGTTCGAGTACTCGACACGCAAAGCGCAGAAAGGCCCATTGTCTGTTAAGCAGTGACCGGATGTCGGGTCTGTGACCCATGATCGACCGAGTCGGCTAATGCGGTCTCGCCGTCTCGTGTCGTAGGTTCGCCGCTGCGGTTATCTACGGGCGCCGCGAGAAGACCGCCGGCTAGTCATTCCTCAGGCCGCGGCCAGCGCGTCTCCGCGCATCTTGGAGGGACTCCAGCACTCCGGACACGACTTCGATGCCCTATTCGACGCGAGCCGTAGGGCTCGCGCTTGGCGTCTGACGAGTTCGAGTGTCTCATGGAGGTCGTAACTGCGGCCATAGTAGATCTCGTCCGGTGTCTGGCCTCGGAACGCCGAATGCGGGATCTCGGCGTTGTGCGCCGCGACGTAGAACTCGACGAGCCGCCTGACGGCCTCGAGGCTGTCCAGGGTGTTCATGTACAGCCACTGATGTTTCAGCGTTCGCCACCACGCTTCGATCATGGAGTTTGAGAAGGTCACGTCTCGCAGTGCCAGCACTCGAGACAGCAATCCCGACTCGATGAGTCCATCCATACCCGCGTTGTCTTGAAGCATCGCCGTTCACGACCAGGACTCACGGGCGCTGAGCGCCTGTTCTGGGTGCTGCTATCAAGACTCTGGTCAAGTTGGCGGGCGTCGCTGCATATCGTTCAAGCAGAAACTGTCGTGCGTTGGCATCGACAGAGTTTTCGCTGCTACTGGCGCTGGAAGAGTCGAGGCCGCGGCCGTCCTACAATCGATCGTGACGTTCGAGATCTGATCCGGCGGATGTGTCGGGCGAATCCGTTGTGGGGCGCGCCACGCATTCATGGCGAATTGCTCAAGCTCGGCGTTGAGATTTCCGAGACGACGGTTTCAAAGTACATGATTCGAGGCCATGGACCGTCGTCTCAGACGCGGCGAACTTTCCTTGAGAACCACGCCAAAGGGCTCATTGCGTTCGATTTCTCCACCGTTCCCACAGCCACATTCAGGGTTCTATTTGTACTCGTCATCTTAAGCCACGACCGTCGGCGGATTCTGCATTTCAACGTCACCGAACACCCAACCGCAGGCTGAACGGGGCAGCAACTTCTGGAGGCCTGCGGAGCGGATCCTCTCAAGCTACGTGCACTACTATGACCGGACGCGCACGCACCTCTCCCTAGAAAAGGACGCTCCAGCCGGACGACCAATTCAGCCGCCAGAACAGGGGAGGGTGGTTGAGTTCGAGCGCGTCGGCGGGCTCCATCATGAAAACGTTCGGATGGCCGCCTAAGTGATTTTCGGGTCGAATAAACGGGAGGCACAGCCTGAAAACGCCCATCGTCTTCGTTTGCCGCGCGTTTCAGATGGGAGCAGGTTTCCGGGCAAGCGATCGCACCTTGACGGTGCTCGCCGCAGCCGGGGGACGTAAACGGATCCGATCGCGGGACACGCTGTCTTGCTCTTCTTCAGTTCGCACCACGAGCACTTGCTCATTCAACTGGTCCGGGTGTTGTCGTCAGGAGCTGCCGGCGGACGATCTGCGCGGTTCAGTACCAGTCATAGAGGCGTAGCCCGCCGATACGCGAGAACTCGTCGGTGTTTCGTGTGACCAGGATTGCACCGCGCGCTCGTGCGGTACCGGCAATCAGGTTGTCAATCGGCCCGATGGGACTGGCGATCGCTTCCAGGGTCGCTCGAATGTCAGCCGCCTCCTTTGCCTCCTTGTCGTCGAAGCTCAGCAACGTGACGAACTCCATCATGGCGTCGAGCTGCCGACGCCTTCGATGGGGCGAGGTCGATTTCGCAATTCCCACATGAAGCTCGTATAGCACGCCTGGATGCAGCGGCTGAAACGGGTCTTTTCCATCGACTTGAGCGAATGTCCTTGGTGCGGCGCACAAATGCGGGTCATTGCCGAGATCACGGAGCCGGAGGTGATCGCCCAGATCCTCGAATACATTGCGGCGCGCGAGGCGGGCGAGACCACAGCTCGCGGCCCGCCGTCAGCGAACGCCGCGCCGCATTGAGTTCGCGTCTCGAGCGCATCTTGTGTGCGCCGCCAAAACCGCTCGCGCCAAGAACCCGCGAGTCAGATTCCCGCCCGTCCCCGGTAGGCGTCGCCACCCCCGACGTGTCAGCACCATTGTGTGCCCGAGGTCGTGAGCCGCGCCTGTCAGGTCTTGCTTTCAGCCAATACTGGCCGGCCAGGGCAGATCGGGGGCTGATTCGTCCTATCTCGCATGCACCGTCAAGATCGACGACTGAATGTCGTCGATCTTGTAAGCCAAATGGAAACCGCCCCGTAATGGGCGTTTTCACTTGCCGGCTCTGATTCATTCCATGGATGGCATCAATCAAAGGTCCCCTAAGTTAATCTGAGCTGCATAGAGATTGACCAGATTAACGGGGGCTAACGCCCCGATTGTTGGCCATCGAAAACGTTGTGACAAGCCGCAAATTAGGCAAAGTTGCCGAAAATCGACCGCACACCAGATTCTGCCGTGACTATAATCATCGTAGAGGAGCACAATAGTGAGCAAACGCATGACGATTCGTGCACGGCACGCGGCGATGGTGGCACTCGTCTTGTTGACGGCCGGTACTCTCCGCTCAACGCTCGCAAGTCAGCAGGTTGGCGTCGCAGCGGGAGTCGTCGGTGTGGTCGAAATTTCATCGGAGGCTCGACAACCGCCGGTAAAGGCGAAGAGCGGCTTGGAGCTACTGTTACGCGATCGATTGGCAAGTAACGATGAATCTCACATGCAGGCGGTGCTTCTTGACCGTACGACCTTGACCCTCGGACCCAACAGCGTTCTGGTTATCGACGAGCTCGTTTACGATCCGGCTACCAGCGCTGGAAACCTCACGGCAACCTTTTCACAGGGCATGGTGCAGTACATGTCCGGGGATATCGCCAAGAGCGAGGCCGAGAACATCACCATCGTCACTCCGGTCGGAACGCTCAAGGTCAGCGGTACCAGTGTTTTCATCATGAACGATTCGAAGTCTGGCTCGATCTTCATCGGGTTGCTCGGCCCTGGACGTTCGAACGACGCCAGCCTTGTGCCCGGCGGGTTCGTGCTAAGCAACGAACTGGGAACGACGACGGTGCTGCGCTCTGGCCATGGCGTGTTCACGGACAAAGGCGCTGCCCCGGGTGCACCCATGCTGGCGCCGGCCTATCTCCTAGACCAGCTGCAGGCAGGATTCACATCAATGCCGGCCACGGCCGGCGCACGCGGGGCCGGCAAGGGGCCCGCCAATGCCGCCACGTCTGCCGGTCAGAACCTCGCCGATACCGCGATGATTGCAGGAGAGATGGCGCGAGTTTCTGAAATGATGAGAGAGATCGAGGAGGTGGTCAGGGAGGGACCGGAGGTCGGCGTTGGTCTGCCGGATTCGTTTTTCAGCTTTCGATAAACGATCATGATGAGCACAGACAACCCGTTACGCCTTCGTCGATCCGTGCAACCGGCCAATTGTGACGGCTCCCATGGCGCGAATAAAGGTGTACGAACGCTACCCTGGCGACGGTGCATCGACATTCCGAATGGTTGCGAACGCAAAGCAAGCAAGCGGTCAGGTTGCCTGCGTCGGAGCGTAGTGAACTTGAGCACACTGCGCTTCGTTCCGGTCAACAGGCCACGCGTGATAAGTCTCGTTTGCACATGGCATCTACTGGTTCTCGCGCTCGCTGCGCCGACGGTTTTCGGCCAATCCGCACAAGCATCATTGGACAATGCGGCGGGAAGCCCAGCAGTCACTCTTGAAGAAGTGCTGGCCGCTCCGGATGACCCAATCGTGAACCTCCGTTATGCGCATCAATTGGTGAAAGAGGGCCGCCTGGACCTTGCCGCGTCGACGCTGCAACGGATTCTTTTGACCGACCCGGAGCTCGACAGGGTGAGGCTGTTTTACGCCGCCGTGCTTTTTCGGCTTCGAAATCTCGACCAAGCTGAAAGGGAACTCCTCGCTCTGAAAGGCAAAGCCCTGCCGTCGGACCTGGCAGAGCAAGTCGAGCACTACATCGGGCGCATCGCGAAGGAGCGGGATCCTCTCGATGCACATTTTCAGTTCACATATGGCGTGCAATACGACAGCAACCGCAACTCGTTCCCGACATCTGGCACTTACGAGCTTAACGGCTTTCCTGTTGCGACAGGATTCTTGCAGGGGAGCGGGGAAGATGTGAAAGAGGAGGACGACTTCGGCCTCCTTGGTCTCGCCACGTTGGCCGGGCGGTACGATACCGGTCACCAGCGGGCTCGGGAAGTGTTCGCTAGAGCCGATGTCTTACTTGGCCGGCAGTTCGACGTCACGGACTTCAACACGGAAGCCGTTCGGCTTACCGGTGGCATGGTGTATGAGACAGATCTTGCGACACTGATTCCAAGTGTACGCTACGACTACGTTCGGCTCGACGGCGACGGGTTCGTGCATGACGTTGTCGGTCGAATTCGCGCCGAGCATCGATTCCCAACTCGTCGCTATCTCGGGTATGGCGAAGCGGCCATTGGCTACCGCGAGTACAACTCGACGGTGTCGACTCCGTTTGCCTCGGACCGTGACGGGTACTATCTCGAGGGACGGGTCGGTACGCAGGTTCCAATCAACCAAAAGACTCAACTCGATGCGACGTACCGCTTCAGGTACAAAGACGCTGAGGAGCAATGGGAAGCCTATACGAGCAACGGTATCAGAGGCCGGATTTCCTATACATTGCCGATCAATGGTTTCGTAGCGCTTGACGCTTTGCTGGATCGTCGTCGCTACGATGAAAATGCCCCTTTTACTTCACCGTCTGCTCGTCGCGACTGGTTTACACGGCTACAGATCTCGTTCGGCGTCCCGCTGAAGGATCTGCTGAGTACGCGCAATCTACCCGAGACCCTCGCCAATACGGTGTTTTTGTTCGCCGGTACGTACGTTCGGCAAGACTCGAACCTTCTCCAGTACGATTACGACAACGTGCGGCTGGGAATGTATCTCACCACCCGTTGGGATCTCTGAGTGAACCTAGTCGAGTGGCCGTCACCCGCTTCCCCAGCTAGTCTTTGGATTTCCCGCCCTCGACATTGATGGTTACGTTGCCCTGAACGTTGGCAACGGCTGGACTACTGTGTCCTTTCGTTTGCTGAGTCACGCTCCCCGACACAGGCGCCGCTGGCGGTGACGCAACCTTGATTACCGTCACTTGTGAGTCGTCGCCGCCTGGCCCTTTGATTGTCAGGCGCACCGGATATTCGCCCGCAGCAGTGAACGTGTGTTGCGGGCTTTCGTACTGACTCATCGTGCCATCGCCAAACTCCCAGCGAATCTCGTCGATGTCGCCGGTAGATCGGTCGATAAAGGTCACGGCCAGAGGCGGCGTGCCGCTAGTCGGTGCAGCGGTGAAGTTCGCCGTCGGCGGTGTTGGCCCTTGCAGCATAAAAACGGCCACGATTACGAGGGCGGGCACGGCCAGCCCCGCAGCCAGCAGCCACGTGCGCGGTAACCGGCGGGAACTCGATGTGGCAGAGGGAGCTGTGGTCTTCATCGCGCTCGCAGTCGTCGCTGTCGACCTTCGCTCGGCGTCGGCAATGCTTGTCGCCGATTGCAGGGCCCGGCGCAATTTGGCCAGCCCCTCCTCGTAGCCCTGTGTGAAATCGATGTGCTGTAAGCGCCGCAGACGAAACGGAATCTCGCAGGCCTGGTAAAGCACCGGGATGACCTGCCGCCCCTCTTCGAGGGCGAATGATACTTCGTCCATCACGTTTTGAGAGCTGGCTGAAGCGGGCGAAAGAATGACCAGCAATCGTTCAGATGAGCTGAGCGCGCGTTGGATCGAATCATCCCAGCGCTCTCCAGCCGCGATGTCGAGCTGGTCCAACCAGATGTCATGGTCAGCCGAGCGCAAATCTTGGGCGAGCCGAGCGGTGAACTCGGAATCGGTGCGGCTGTAGCTGAAGAAGGTCGTCCATTGCAGTGACATGACTGACCTGCGCATCAGTGGAAAGTCGAAACTCAAATGTTGAGCTCTTTCAAGCCCAGGCTTTGAACACCAAAATCATACGCGAGTATCACGGCCTACGATACGTCCAGTTTGGGCTCGGCACATCACCCCTATCATCGACACCGCGCAGTTCGGTAGCGCTCGATCGTTGCCCTGAGCTCATCATTTTGCGTGACGCGGTGTCCCTCCAAGAGAAGGGGACAGACCTTGGAGGCCTCGGCTGGGCTGCGCGCCTTAATCTTTGCCATGAGGATCAAGCTGCGGGCCAGGGAGTCGTTCAGTCTTCTCGCATCAGTCTTCCAGATAGCTCGATAGATCGACGTCGCTTCGCTCGCGTACAGATCTGCCTTGTCGAGTCGCTGTCCTGCAAGGGAGCGCCGGCTGAGCTCGAGGAGCACGGATGCTAGCTTCGTCTGATACTGCTGCGGAGACAGTGCATATAACCTACGGTAGATTGTCAACGCTTCCTGAGTCGCTGCCTCTGCAATGTCCGTTTTGCCGGTGGCAGACAACAGCGTCGCCAGGTTCATTAAAGTCGCCGCGACGGGTATGTCGAAGGTCTTCGAGCTTTCGTCGGCCAGTGCTTTGTAAATTCCCAACGCTTCTCGATAACTTTCCTCAGCTTCCTCGAGGTGACCGGCGAGCCCATATACGTTGGCAAGATTGTTAAGCGCTTCGGCCACCGACGACCGGTGAATGGTCGGGTTGGTCTTCGCCATGGCACGCCGGATTTTAAGCGCCTGCTTGGACATTTGTTCTGCTTGCTCGTAGCGAGCGGTCGCGCTGTAAATAACGGCGAGATTGTTGAGGGCGATGGCCTGGTTTTGCTGGAACGCCGTCGAGTGAGTCTTGGCTACACGGCGATAGATGGTCATCGCGTCCAGCGTGAATTTCTCCGCCTCGGCAAGATTGCCTACGTCCAGATAAAGCTTTCCCAGATTGACGAGCGTGTCCGCGAGATCCGGCTGATGAGTTTGTGGGTTACGCCGTGCGAGCTTGCGGCGAAATCCGAGCGCTTTCTTGTAGGCCTTCTCTGCATCTGCGTGCCGACCCATTTTTCGGTAGAGCACGCCGAGATTGCTCCAGGCAGAGGCCAAGCCGGCGACGTAGGCGGCTGCGTTGCGTTTGACCAGTACTCGTCGAATTTTTATTGCCTCGGCGAAAGCGGTTTCCGCTCGTCGAAATCGCCGGATTTCCGTGTTCAGGACGCCGATATTGCTGAGAGTCGTGGCAAGCTCGGGCTCGTATACGGTCGGATTGCGTTTGACGAGGGACCGTCGGATGGCCAACGCTTCGTCGAAAGCTCTCTCGGCATCGGTGGGTCGGTGCATGTCGACATACAGGTTGCCGAGATTGTTGAGCGTCGCGGCAATGCCGGGCTGATATGCGACCGGGTCGCGCGCTGCCAGGCGTCGTTTCATCGCTAGGACGTCTAACTGGGCTCGTTCGGCCTCTGCAAAGCGTTGCGTGTCCTCATAGACCAAGGCGAGATTGCTCAATGTGGTTGCGACGAGCGGTTGATACGTCCCTAAATCGTCGGCTGCCAGCCCTCGATAGATTGCGAGAGCCTCCAGAAAGTGTGCCTCTGCTTGCGCGTAGCGTTTTGTTTCTCGGTAGAGAATGGCGAGATTGTTGATGGTGCTCGCAAGATGAGGGTGCGCCCCTAGTGCACCCTCATCCGCAACCTGCTTCCGGCGAAGCTCAATGGCCTGACCATAAGCTTCCTCGGCCAAGTCGGGCCGCTGGGTGATCGCGTAGACAATTGCTACGTTGTTCGACGCCGTGGCCAGCACGTCGATATCTTCCGACGAGCTGCCCGCATCGACGGTCCACTCGAGCTGCTCGATGAGCCCCTGGTAAATCTCGACCGCGGGCTTGTATCGCTTGTGCTCCTGAAGTGCGACGGCGTTAGCTAACGCGTAGTCTGTTACATCGGGACGCAACTCGTATGCCTTATTGTAGTATCGAAGCGCACCTTCCGGCTTGAACTGGAGGCTGAAAACCGAAGCCCGCGTGAAGTGCAGCAGCGCCAACTGTTCTTCGTCATCAGACTCGGCCTCTATCGAGGCGTCGAGAAGTTTGCCGGCTGTTTCGAACTCACCCTTGCCAATGAGCTCCTGGATACGGTCTAGGGACACGACCTCGACTGTCTTCGACTCGAGCCGAGCTTCGAGCTGGCGATAGCGTTCGACCCATTCGTTCGCTTCCTGTATTTTTTCTTCGAGCTCCATCTCCTTGTGCTGCAATAGTTCGGTGAGACGCTCGACTACCTGCGGGTCGATGCCTTTGCAATTGATAGTGACGTTGCCGGTTACGTTGGCGATGGCGGGACTGCACCAGCCCCCCGCCTTTTGCGTGATGGTCTGCGCATGTGCTGAGGAGAGGCCCAAAAACAGCAGGCCCACCATTACCCTCTTCATCACGAAGCCATGACTTGCGGGTCCCTTGAGCGAACGGATGTAACCCATTGGGGGGACGATTGAGGTGATGGCGCGCTGTGCTCAGCAAGGAACATTCTCCGCTCGGCTCCGATTAAATTCAACTGAGTTGCCGTGCGTCCAATCCTGTCCCGACCGGGGCCATAAATGGTGCGTGCTCAGCACGCGTGCGAGCGTAGGTCTGATGACCATTTGCATTTACATGTCGGTCACATTGCCGTCTTGCTCCACGGCGCACTAAGGATAGTCGCAGTTGCCCTTGATAGAGTGGTGCTGGCCCATTGCGCATCGAATCCACCGGACACCGGCAGCTGGCATTCCGAGCTGACGTACAAGGATGAGCCGCCTTTTGCCACGATATTGGTTGCGCGAGACGTCCCTTCGAGCGGGGGCGACACTCTGTGGACCAACATGTATGCCGCTTATGAGGCGCTACCCGACGAGATGAGGTGCTATCTGCGCGGGTTACGCGCGGTGCACGAGATGGAGAGCTTTCGCAACAACATCACGATCGACGCTGTGGCCGACAATTCGGCTCTGGCGAACAGCTGGTGGCGGCGGTGCAGCGCTTTGGGACGGCGATGCATAACGTGTTGCAAACGCATCCTGTGACCGGACGAGAGTTCCTATATGTGAACGAAGGATTCACTGCACATATTGCTGGATTTCGATCGGGGGACAGTCGCCGACTGTTGAACTATCTGATTGATCACATCAATCGCCCCGAGGCCCAGGTCCGTTTCCGCAGGGGCAATGGGTCCCAGGCCATGTGGGACAATCGGTGCACGCAGCACTACGCGGTCGCCGAGTACAATCCAGCCTCTCGCTGCATGCACCGGAGCACCGTCGTCAACGATTGTCGCGTCAGCGTGGCTGCGAGCGCGTCGGTCAAAAAATGTGACCGTAGTCGAATGAGTAGTCCGGCCAGTCTATGACGTTTCGAGTACATCAGAACATCGTGCGCTGCCGTTGAGCCTGCTCAAAAGGTGCGCTGATGCAACTGGCGCTGCACCTCGAGACGCGTTCTTCATCTGCTCTGGGAGCGACCCGAGCGCGCGTCGTGCGTTGCGCGAAAGCGTGGCTTCTCGCGGTGCAGAGCAAGCAGAGATGTTCGCTTCGAGAAACGCAGTCGCAAGATGGTGCCACGCGGCGACACTCTAGCTGTTCGCCCGGGAACCCGAGCTGCGCGTCTAAACGACGTCGTGCCGGCCTGCGCAGCGTCACGATAGGGCAATGCCCACCGCGGCGGATGGGTCAGTTGATTGTCAGCGCCAGCTGCCGTCCGCGAGCAGTCAGCACGCCGCTTTCGTTGACGAGTCCTCGCTGATAGGCCAGACGAAACAGCTGTCGATCTTTGGGTGACGTGAAGTAGACCTGCCCGTCGCCGTAGTGCTGCATCAGCAGTACGGCCAGGTCACGCTCGATGCTGCTGGAATGCATGCCGCCTGTCATCGCTCTCGCTCCGGCTTTCCGTAGTTGTTTTCAGCCATGCATAGGGCATGCCAATACCGCCTACTCCGACTTTTGCGCCGTTCGTCGCCGTTTCGCGGCAATCCACTGACGCGACGTCGTCGCAACCCGACAGCGGCGACATCGTGGCTTCGCTCGTGGCCTACTCCCTTCGGTCGAGCAGCGCCAAGGAATGTGACGGGCGCACGCGCTCGACGGCCAGTACGATGGCCCTCCTGGAACGTGACATGGACATGTTCCTGGCAATTCTCACACCTCACTTCGCAACCACCTCGGGCTCGGTCAGAATGCGCTAGCCGCGGAGGCCGAGTCGACGCGACTGCTCCAGCTCCGGCATAGAAATATCTGCCCGAAATTCAGAGAGCTCTGCGGTCCCCGACACCCGCCGGTGTCAGTGCGCCCGCGGTCGCCGATCTAAAGCGTCTTCAGGTACTCGAGCAGCGCCTCCTTGTCCGCCGGCGGCAGCTCGGTGCCAAAGGTGTGCCCTTCGTTTCCGGCACCGAGGGAGCTGGTGTCGAACCGGGTTCCCCGCTGCTCGGCCTGTGTGCCAGCGCTCACGAAGCCGACGTCGACCGGATCGTAGAGATCGTAGCCTCGATAGAACAGCGTCGGGCGGTTGGCCACGGGTCGCAGCAG
>CAJIAZ010000424.1_pt1 | contig 10769 bp, 9 predicted proteins | sample 9199181 | NCBI WGS metagenome assembly CAJIAZ01 (sample SAMEA7708285, study PRJEB35096) | sediment metagenome | biome: marine neritic benthic zone biome [ENVO:01000025]; feature: sediment [ENVO:00002007]; material: shallow marine sediment [ENVO:03000034] sea grass bed [ENVO_01000059] ...
CCTCGAGTTGCTCGCGCAACTTGTCGTAAGCACCGTAGAAACGCGCTTTGATCTCAGGCCCAGGCGCGTCGGCCCAGGCAGTGATGCCTGGCGTGTGGCTCACCGAACAAGCGAATGTCATCGACATCAGTCAACTCCCTCTCGGATGGCGCTCAGGTAATCCGGCTCGGACACGCCGTGGATAATCGTGAACGGGCGAAGTAGAAGCGGGTGCACGCCCATCTCGTAAAGTGTACCTATCTTCAAATCTGAGATTGCGAGGCCTTCTTCATCAGTCAGCTCAAACTCTTTGACGAAGTCCTCTTTGTTCTCAAAGAATCGCTCACGCGACTGCGGGTCCCGATTGACGCTCTGAATGAGTTTCTGTACCTGATAAATACTCATCTGCTTGCGATCCTCACTACAACGTTGGCGGCAGTGACACACCAAGGGTCTCGGCGGTCTCTGCCAACTGCGTCCATACCCTACCTCGAATCGGGATGCCGCTCCGGCGCCGTTCCGATTCACGAATCTCTGGCTCGCCGGGCAGCATCACCTCGCCGGTTGACTCCAAAGCCGGCAGGCCCTTAATTGAGCGCGCCAAAGCAAGTATCGAAGATTTGAAATCTGTCACGCTCGAAAACGCCTCGATGTCGATTGCGACCACTAGGCCGTTCTGAGCGTGACCCTTGCCCGGGCTCGTCAACGCAGGCTCCAGGAGCGGGTTTCCGGCTAGTACACCGGTCAAACATTCGAAAAGCAAAGATAAACCCGACCCTTTCGGCCCGCCGAGTGGAAGTGGAATCGTCGCCTTATTCGGGTCATCCGTCGGCTCGCCTTGCTCAGAGAGCGCTACGAGACCGGGAAGCGGCTTACCCGCCGCCCGAGCTGCCCTGATCTTGCCAATCGGTATCTCGCTCGTCGACATATCCAACACGAGCATATCGTCGGGTCCGCCGGGCACGGCAATGGCGATCGGCGTTGTCGCAACGCCGGCAGCGCGTGCACCGAAATAGGCCATATTGGGTCGGCTCGTCGCCACGGCAATTCCTGCCATGTTCTGCTGCGCAGCCATCGCCGCATAGTAACCGACGGCACCAGAATGCGTAGTTCGGCGCACGACGGTCCAACCGATCGCCTCCGTACGCGCCCGACGTAACGCATCGTTCATTGCGAACGTCATTGCAACCGCGCCGGGCGCCTGCCCAGCATCGACCACGGCTGCAGCACCAAGATCCTTCTCAACTTTCACTGTCGCGTCCGCGCGCATCGTTCCGGATTCCAGCCATGCGACATATCTGGGGATCCGCATAACGCCGTGCGAGTCGATACCTCGAAGATTGGCCCAGATGAGAACGTTTGTCTGCGTACGAGCATCTTCGTCGGAAAAACCGGTCGCGCGAAACACGTTCTGACAGAACAACTCCAGGTCGTTCACAGCGATTCGCGTCGAAGTCTCTGACATAACGATTCGTATCAGCTATTCGCTGCTACAACGGATAAAAACGATCGAGCCAGTCTTTCACAATCGCGCGGGCACGATGATTCTTCTCCGCGAGAAGAAAGTGGTCGACGTCGGTCAGGAGGTGCAATTCCGTCGGCTGACCCGCTCGCTTAAACAATTCAATAGATTGTTCCGTAGGTGTTACCGAGTCTTGCGCAGCATGCATGAGCAGTAGCGGGCGCGGCGCGATATTCTCTACGACGTCCTCTGCACGAAAATCGAACATGCTCTGCGCCGTCTCCACGGGGAACTCCATCACCGACTTTGTGCTCAAGTGCCCACGCAGCTTCTCAGGGATCGGCACAATGTCGTATCGGGAAACCATCATCGGCTCATCGGCCGGCGACTTACGCGCACGACCCGCCTCGAGCATGTCCAAGAATTTCTGCCAAGCGTCGGGAGATTTGTGTTGGCCTCGGAACTTACGCTCGCCATGCCCCCAGCCTCCGGCCGAGACGACAGCAGAGACGCGTGTGTCTATGCCCGCCGTGTACAGTGCGACAGCAGCGCCAAAACTGCTGCCGATCAGACCGACGCGACCATCGGCAATCTCGGACCGGTCGAGCAAGCAATCCAACGCGCGCTGGGTGTCCTCGACCTGCTCGAGACAGATTATGTGCCCGAAAGGTCCTTCGCTGTCGCCGCAGCCACGCATGTCGAAACGCAGCGTGATATAGCCCCAGTCGCAAAGCATACGCGCGGGGTCGACGACGTTTCCGGCGTTCTTATTGCTGCCGAAACCGTGCAGCACGATAAAGGCCGGACGGGGATGACTTTCTTGAAAGCCGTCGGGAATTTGCAGGACGGCCGATAGCGAAAGTCCGGCAGATTCGAACTGTAGTTCTTGCTCGATCAATGTGGATCGTAAGGGTGTCAGGAGAGCGCGCGCTACCTTACGACTATAGTCGTCCTAGGGCAAGCGCAAGCGCCTTGCCGCTCGGCGGGACCCTTACGTGCGGTCTACTCGGGCAGTGCGAACGCGTAAATCGCGTTGTGGCCCTGAACTGTCGATATGCGGCTAATTGACATCGGTGTCGCAGTGCCGGATTGCGCGTTGCCGGTCATTACGAGCACGTACTGACGACCGTCCACGGCGTAAGTAATCGTGCTCGTCTGAGCAATACCGCCGAGCACAGTCTCCCAGAGCACGTCACCCGAATCCGAATCGAACGCGCGAAACCGTCGCGCCATATCGCCCCAGAACAGCAAATTGCCGGCCGTCACGAGCGCGTTGCCGTTCCCGGGCTCAGCCTGCGAATAGATCCGCTCCATCGTGCCGGTTGCAAGATCGATCTTGGCGATATTGGCGTAGTCATCAGGATCGATCCCTGGCCTCAAAATACCGTTTCGCGGGCCATAGCCACTAGCCGCCTGCGAATTCGCCGTCATGTCGAGACAGGCGTCATGATACGGAATGTAAAGCGCATTCTTGTCAGGATCGTAAGCAGTCGACCAGAAGCTGCGCGTGTTGTGATAGCAGACGAGGCGGCGATCGCCGTCTTGCACGAAGAGCCGCTCACTGTTGATTTCGGTTCTTCCCGTTTCAACGTTGATGTTGGAGATATGAAACTCGGGAATGTCATACGGGAATGGCATCGCCCAAAGAAACTGCCCTGTCGCGCGATCGAGCATCCAGATCCCGCCACCCTCACCGACGGCGACGACCGCATCGCGGTCCTCACCGCGCGCAACACCCGGATTGATCCATTTGACAGCGGCCGGGTCGGGCTCGAGGCGCGTCGTCACGAGCGTACGCTCGTGCAGGTGGTCGAGATCCCAGTCATCGCCGGGACTGTGCTGGTAGTACCAGACGAGCTCGCCCGTATCGATATCGAGCGCGACAGTCGAATTGCTATAGAGATCGGCTGGCGCTGTATAGGAGATCGCATCCGCGCTACCGTGACGCGTCAGGCGCGTGTACGGCGACGGGTTGGCGATACCCCAGTATGTGATACGCCGTTCCGGGTCGTAGGAACCTGGCAATCCCCAAGAGCTTGCAGCCCGCTGATCCTCCGGCACGTCGCCCCAGCTGTCGCCGTCGGGCGTCCCTTCCGCAGCGGTGTTGTAGAACTTCCAGAGCTCTTCGCCCGTCAGCGCATCGTGCGCGGCGATGAAACAGCCGATACGTTGCGCGCACGTTCGATTCGTAATCGCTTTGCCGTCGGCAATGAGCACGCCACCCGTATGCTGGGTTCGTGATGCGGGATCGAAGACTTCCGTCTCCCAGCGAAGCCCACCGGTGCTCGCATCGAGGCCGACGAGAAACCCGTCGGGCGCCGGATAAACGATCACATCACCGTAGATGCCGATGTTCTTCGTGCGCGAAAGCTCGGGCCGACCGATGTGTTGCGTCACTTCGGCAGAAATATTCCGGTAGTAGGTCCAGAGCTCGTCGCCGGTCGTCGCATCTACGGCCAGCACGCTTGCGCCGGGCTGAACAACGTAGAGGACCCCGTCGTGGACGAGCGGCACGGTCTCCTGTGAGCCGAGCGGTAGTCCACGAGCCCAGGCGAGCTGGAGCCCGCCGACGTTGCTCGCGTTGATCTGATCCAGCGGGCTGAATCGCTGCTGATCGTAAGTACGGTTGATCATCAGCCAATCGGACGGATCGGGATTCAGCAACATTTCCTCATCGACGAACCCAAGAGTGCTCGTCTGCCCGAGCGCCTCGATTGCGATGCTGCCGAGCAATGCGACGCCGATCCCGGAAATTTTGTTCATGATCGCCCCCCTTCTTCCGCACTCTGCTTGGTCGTTATTCGTTGCACCAGTCTACCGCTAAACGCAGGTCAAAAACCCGATTTCAATGCGGACAGCACGGTCGTATCGCGCGCGTATACATCCTCGTAGAAGCGCACTCCCCCGTCCTCTAACGGTTCTGCCGACCAGTAGACAATGAGGACCCTTAGCGGTGTTGTCAGATACACGGTTGTTGTCTGACCGTCATCGATTGCTCGATCGATCGCAGCCCGTGTCCAATCGGACTGATTCTCGAGCAACCGGGCAGCGAACTCCAGTGGATTCTCGACGCGCACGCAACCGTGCGAGAAGGTGCGTGGAACACGGGCAAAAAGCTCGCGATCCGGCGTGTCGTGCAAGTAAACAGAATGGGCGTTCGGAAACATGAACTTGACGGCACCGAGCGCGTTACTGGGACCGGGCCGCTGCACGATGTGGTAAGGAAAATCTATCGCGCTGACGCTATCCCAATCCAGCGTGGCCGGATCCACGCTCCTCCAGTCCTGATCGAACAAGCCGAAGTTACGCGCCGGCAGATAGCTCGAGTCAGCCTTCATCTGCGGCAACATCTCGTCTTGGATGATGCTACGCGGTACGGTCCACGTGGGATTGAGCACGATGTAGGTCATGTCCGCGGCAACGGTCGGCGTCTGATCGTTCTCGGTGCCGACGATGACCCGGGACTGCCAGCCGATCTCTCCGTCTTCGTACAGTCGGACATAGGCCCCGGCGACGTTTACCAGCACCAAGTCCTGTACTTCCGCGAGTTCGGCCTCGGCCCAACGTGCTCGCTCCAAATTGACTCGGATTTGATCAACCTGCTCCGTAGCGCTGATGTTCATCGCGCGCAAAGTGGCCGGGCCTACTACGCCGTCCGTCTCCAGGGCACGCTCTGCCTGGAAGCGACGTACCCCTTCTTCCAAAGTTGCATCGAAAACCTGCGGGTCGGTGCGCGGCGATTCCAGGTCAGCGTACTCGAAGGCCAAGCGAGCGCGCACGGCAGCAACTCGGGGGCCGGAGTCGCCTTGCTCGAGCGGACCGCCATCGGCCACGGCAGGCCACGGACCGCGATTCGCGATGGCGCGGTAGGTCGACAGCCGAGCCTGCATACCGCGGTAATACGGCGAAGTGGGCACGAGCGACTCGAGAAATCTTGCCAGGTCAGTTTGCGCGAACATGTCCGCAAGCGCCTGTTCCGGCTCGCGTGCCAACAGCGGGCGGTTCGGATTCCAGGAGGCCGTGAGTGTGTCCGGATCGACCTTGCCGTATGCGAGTTGGTTCGCGTAGGTGACGAGGCCGTCAGTTAGAAGTATGTCGAGGCTGGCGCTGATCCATGAATCCCCGCGCTGCTCAGCCTGCATCTGAAGAAGCAACTGAATCGCATCGACGTGAAAGTCACGTGGTGACAACCCGTGTGACTCGCTGCCTTCGAGTGCCGCAAGCAGGATTTCTACATCGCGCATATCCGACCACGCGGGCTCGAATCTTCGTGCCGCATAAAAGCGGGCGAGAAGATCTGCCCCGACGAGCCGGGCCCCAGTAACTTCTCCGTTGCCGCCAACGCCAGCGTACTCCACCGTACGTCGAAGGACCTCTGGGACCGTCTGTCCCCAGCCTGCTAATGGCGCAAGCCCCACCCACGCAACGAGCACCCATATCCCACTGCGAAGGATCGTTAAGGCCATTTCGTGCACTCGACAGTCATGCCTGCGATTTCCGTGAAATTCGACATCCTAGGGTATTGCGTATCTTGGGTATAATCTGCCAATGCTCAATGCGAACGATTATCGATCAGTTCTAGTGGCGGCGCTGGCCGCGGTACTCGTACCGCTTCTTCCTGCGTCCGTCAACAGCGCAACGACACTCGAAGAGCGTCGACTCTCTTTCTATCACACGCACACCCAAGAGACGCTGAACGTCGCATACGCCATCAACGGGGAGTACGTGGACTCTGCTCTCGCACAGATCAACGAGTTCCTATCAGATTTTCGGACAGGCGACGTCGAGGTCGTCGACCCCGAGCTCCTGGATCTGATCCACGACGTCCGTGAGTCACTGAATAGCAGCGGAACCTTCGAGATCATCTCTGCGTACCGCTCACCCAAGACCAACGAGATGCTGCGTGTCCAAAGCCAAAGCTCCGGCGTTGCGCGCAATAGTCAACACGTGCTCGGCAAGGCTATCGACGTGAGACTTCGTGGCATCGAGACGAGCAGGCTCAGGGACACCGCGATCGCGCTGCAGCGTGGTGGCGTCGGCTACTATGCCCAGTCTAATTTCGTACACCTCGACACCGGACGCGTGCGACGCTGGTAGTCAATCGTCCTCTAGCGACCCGACCTCAGTTCCAACTGACACCCATTCATCGCTAGAAATAATCGTAGTGCGGCATGTGGCTGGTGCCTTCGGTTGGGACCACAGCGGCCACGAACCCCGCGAGTGCCTGATTATCCCTCTGTCGAGTCTCATTGGCTCCCTCCTCTGCGCAGATAGAGTAACGCCAGACTGCGTGCGGGAGGCTACGTACTTGCCACTACATTTGCCTGCGCGAAGGGCACGCCCGAGTGAGCGTTCGCGCGGCTATCGGCTTTCGGCAGCGACGTAATACGGTCGCCACCAGCGAATCGTCAGCGGCACGGCGATGTTCAGGAAAAACGCCGTGATCATAAGCGTGAAAAACGCTTCGGGCGGCAGAATGTCGTTTTGGACATAGGCTATGTCCATGACGACGAAGGCAAGCTCCGCCCGGCCAAGCATTCCAAAGCCGATCATGAGGCTCTGATGCCAAGTCATCGCACCTGTATAGCGCGCTGCGAGGCCAGCCGTCGAAACCTGGACAACGAACATTCCCGTGAAGAGCGCTGCGGCGTAAGGTAATACACTCGTGAACAGGTTCAAATCGAAGACGATCTTCGCGCCGAGGTCGACGAAGAACACAGGACCGACGAGCGAGAATGCCGCCGTATCGACGATTCTCTTGGTTTCGGCATAGACGCTCGGCGTGAGCGAGGTCTTGATGATTTCCTTGGTTTCGACGTAGATGCTCGGCGCGGGTGAGCCTTCTTGAACGACGTCGGGATCGTCATCGATGTCGAAGTACTCTTCCCGGATGATCAGACCTGCCATGTATGCGCCGACGGCTGGGTGAAACCCGAATACGCTCGCAAGCAGGCCGACAACGAGCGCGACTAGAAGTATTGAGATCGTCGCATGGCGGCCCTCATCGAATGACAGAAGATGCATCATGCCGTAGCGGCCGAGCAGCGGTACGCGACTGATCCAGCCCCTGAGCCGATGCGGAAATATCCAACCGCCAATAACGGTCACGATTACGAAGAATAAGACCGCTCTGCCACCCGCCTCTGCAATACCGGCCATGCTCAGTGGCTCACCCCCGATCGCGAGTGGTACGACGATTGCGACGGCGACGAGTGAGCCGATGTCGTCGATGACGGCCGAGGTCATGACGCGAGTTGCGACAACCGAATTCTGCAGGCCTTCGCTGCGCAGCGACACCATCGTCAGGGACACGGCTGTCGCGGTCATCGCGAGCGCGCACATGAGCGACACGTTGATGTCGCTCCAAATGTAGTCGGCAACTACATACGTGATCGCAAACGGGCCGAGCGCGCCGAAAAGCGCGATACCCCAACTCCGTTTTATGCTCGCGAGGAAGTTGTCAGGCGATTCCTCGAAACCGAGCGCGAACATGATGAAGATAATGCCGAGTTCCGCAAACTCTCGGATAAACAGGTCCGACTCAGTCGGCACGATCCCGAGATTTACTAGCGCAAATCCGGCGAACAGGAAGAATAGGACCGGCGTGAGCCGCGTCTTCTTGGCCGCAACGACGGCGACGAATACGGCTGCCCAGATGATGGCGAGATGGGTCAGCGGGTGCATAAGGCACGCATTGTCGTGTAATTAAGCTTTGCCGTCACTCAGCGTCTTGAGCACCTCATAAACGGCGGCCGTATCCTCATGCCCGCGCCCCGCCTCGACCGCAGCCGTGTAAACCGGTGCGGATGCTGCGAACAGCGGCGTGCTGACGCCGTTCTCCTCGGCAAACTCGCGAATGAGTTTCATATCCTTCTGCCAAACTTCGAGCTTCATCGTCGCGGGCTCGTATTCCTCTCTGACCATGAGCGGCCCCCTGAGCTCAAAAACTCGAGAATTGCCAGCACCGGAGCCGACAACCTCATAGAGCGTCTGAGCATCGAGCCCGCTGCGCACGCCGAGCAGCATCGCTTCAGCCGTTGCAACGTTGTTGACAGCGACAAGCAGATTAGCGACGAACTTCATCTTCGTCCCGTTGCCGAAGTCGCCAAGATATGGACACGCGCGGCCGAAGCCGAGAAACACGTCTTCACAGGCTTTACAGCTCGCCTCATCGCCACTGGAATAGACGACGAGATCTCCGACGGCTGCTTGTGCTCCCGTGCCGCTGAGCGGGCAATCGAGCAACACGATACTGTGCTCGGCCAAGCGGTCGCGGCTCACAACCTTATCTTCGATCGGCAGCGTGCTGAGCTCGGCGACGATTAGGCCAGCGCCTTCCGAGCTCGGGAGATCGGCAAGCTCATCCGTGACGCTTTCGAGCGCAGCGACGCTCGGCAGGCTCGTCAACGCGATGCTCGCGCGTGCAGCGACTGCTGCGGCCGAGTCCAGCACCTTTACGCCGTTGGCCTCGGCCTCGCGCTGACGCTCGGGATCAGGATCGTACCCGCATACCTCCTGTCCTGCAGCGACCAGATTCCGGGCAATGGAACCGCCCATGATGCCCAATCCGATGACACCTACCATCGATTCTCCCTCTACCCTCGTGACGAACTAAAGCTCGGCGATGGCTGCCGCGAGCTCGGCGTATTCGCGCCCCAGCGAACGGCGCTCGTTTTCGTAGGGCTCGCCGTCGAGATACTCGGTGTTCTCACCGAGCTGCTCCATGGCCGCCCGGTAATCCGGGTCCGACTGTAGCTCGGCGAACGCGGCCCGCAGACGCGCGATCCGATCAGCGGGCGTTGCTCGCGGCGCCATGACGGCGCGGTGCATATATCCCGTCGTCGGCGACACGCCGAGCTCAGCGAGCGACGGCACATCTGGAATCGTACGTTCCTCGCCAGCCGTCGCGAGTATCCGAATGAGCCCTGCTTCGACGTCGGGCAGGATCGTCGCGGGGAAAGCCGCCGACACGTCTACGTCGCCCGCAAGCAGCGCGGCCTTCGCAGGGCCGCCGCCACGGTACGGCACCATTCGCAGGCGCAAGTCGCGGTCTTTCATGATGTGGGCGCCTGCAACGAAGAAAGCCGCCCAGAGCCCGCTGTGCGACATTTTGAGCTCACCGGGACGCGCACGCGCGTCATCCTCAAAATCCTGCCAGGTCTGATACGGGCTGTCGCCGCGCACGATGATACCCACCTGCCCGTAGTTGACGCGTGCCACGGCAACGAGATCCTCAGTCGTATCGTAATGCCGAGTCCCGAACGTGTGCTGGTAGAGCTGATCGCGGTAGTTGTCCGTGAATATCAGCGTGTAACCATCAGGTGGAGCTTGTACGGCTTCTAGCGTTCCTTTCTGGCCGGCTTGCCCAGGCACGAGCTTGATGACGACGGGCTGACCGAGGTAGCGCTGGATGTAGGTCGTGAAGACGCGCGCATTGAGATCGTGCGAGCCGCCCGCTGCATAGGGAGTGATCAGCGTAATCGGGCGTTCCGGGAATTGCGCCAACGCCTGGCCGCTGACGAGCAACATTGCGAGCACACCACCCGTCATCGCTGCACGAGCCGCCCGAAGAAACAGCGAGTCGTTCACCATCTACCTACCCTCCCTGAATGAGCTCTTGCTTGCGCAGACGGTTCATACGCAGGCCGATCAAGGTTCCCAGGATCGGCGTTGCAATAACGATCGCCGTCATACCGAGGCGCTCGGTGAACGCAAATTGCAGCAGACTGTCGCCGGCGAGCGAGAGCGTCTGGCCGAAACTGTACTCCAACTCTCGCCCGAGAATGAAGCCCATGACCATCGGCATGACGTCGAACGATGCTCTTCTCGCCGCAAGACCAATGACGCCAAAACCGATCAGCGTAACCAGGTCGAACGGATTGCTGCGCGCGAGATAGGTGCCCGTAAAGGCGAGCATGATCGTGATTGGTATCAGCAACGACTTTTTGATTGTCACGACGCGGCTGAATAGCGGGATCGTATAGTGCCCGATAAACCAGAAGATAACGTTCGCGAAAAGCATAACGATCAGAATAGCGAACACAATCGACCCGCTCGTCTCGAACAGGGTGGGTCCTGGCCGCAAGCCCTGCATCATAAAGGCACCGAGCAACAAAGCCGTCACGTTGTCGCCGGGTATGCCGAGCGTCAGCAGCGGCACCATCGTAGGACCGTTGACTGCATTGTTGGCGGCTTCGGCGGCCGCAACGCCGTCGATATCACCCTTGCCGAAAGTCTCTGGATGCTTCGATGCGTTCTTAGCGGCAATATAGCCCATCATCGCAGCAACAGTCTGCCCGAGTCCCGGCACGAGGCCGACGGCTGTACC
>CAJIAZ010000398.1_pt1 | contig 10731 bp, 9 predicted proteins | sample 9199181 | NCBI WGS metagenome assembly CAJIAZ01 (sample SAMEA7708285, study PRJEB35096) | sediment metagenome | biome: marine neritic benthic zone biome [ENVO:01000025]; feature: sediment [ENVO:00002007]; material: shallow marine sediment [ENVO:03000034] sea grass bed [ENVO_01000059] ...
CCGAGCCGCGTGACTCCGGCTTTCTCGACTGAGTAGACGAGTGCCATGTTGCGCGTCGAGTTTCTGCCCGGATGTGCCTGCACGATGACCTCATCGCCTGGGACGAACGTGTCCGGTGACCAGCCGCGCTTCTTCATCGCGGTCGTCGACCCATGCTCGATCGCCCACACCACCGGCTCGCCGGACTCACTTCGCGTCTCGACGTGCAGATACACATGCGGGTTGGCCCACTCGAACTCGCTCACGATGCCTTCGAGTCTGATCGTCTGATCTTCGTCGTAGATCGCTCGGCTATGGTGGGCGGCTGCGGGTAGCGCTCCGAGCAGGAGCGCTGCGGCCGCAAGCCGTCTGAGGCGCTTTGGTTTGTCCAGGAAGGCCATGGCAGCCCTCGTATGGTTTCTTCGTTGCGATTCTACGGTAGCGTCTACGGCAGGAATAGCGCCGAACACATTCTTCGTAGCGCGAAGCCGTGGCGCCGAGTTGCTATTATCATGGGCTCAATTAAGGGGGCATGCGATGAGATCGAACGGTTCTATCGCACTGGTCGTGCTTGCGGGCGCTGTGCTTTGCGCCTCGCTGGCCAATGCACAGACGGCGTTGACGCCCTGGGGCGATCCGGATCTTCAGGGCATCTGGAGCAACCCCTACGTCACCCCGCTCGAGCGGCCTGACGAATACGGTACGCGCGAATTCCTGACCGAACAGGAAGTCGCGGCGGCTGAGCAGGAGCTCCTCGAGCGCGCGCAGCGGCCTGGGCGTGACGGGCGCGAGTTCGCGGGCACAGAGAAGGACGTCGCTCGAGCTTATAACAACCACTGGTTTGGTGATCCCTCGGTCGAGCGGGGCCGACGCACCTCGCTGATCGTCGACCCGCCCGATGGTAAGTTGCCAGCGCTGACGCCAGAAGCCGCCGAGCGCGTCGCTGCGAAGACCGAGTTTCTCGCAGCGCTACTGCAGGGGACTTCGGGCGGACGGTCCGGGCCGATCTCGACGCGTCGTAACGAGCCTTCCCCGGACTACAACCTCGATCGCATCAACCGCGCCGACGGGCCGGAGGACCGCAGCGGGACCGAGCGCTGCTTCGGCTACGGTATGCCGCTCGTGCTCCAGTCCGGCACGTTCGGCGGGGTGGCGAGGCTCGTGCAATCGCCTGGTGCAATCGGTATCTACTACGATGCGGGCCAGGGACAGGGCTTCAGCCGCATCATCCCGATTACGGACCGTGCGCACCTACCGGCGTCTATGCGCCAACGCTATGGAGATGCGCGCGGCCGCTGGGACGGGGACACGCTCGTCGTAGACGTTACTAACTTCAGCCAGCAGACGAACTTCCACGGGTCACGCGAGAACCTGCATCTCATCGAGCGCTTCACACGGCTAGACGCCGAGACGCTACGTTATGAAGTCACGGTCGATGACCCGACCACGTTCACACAAACGTTCACGATGGTTCAGGAGCTCACGAAGAACGACGAGTATGCGAACCAGGTGTTCGAGGGCGGTTGCCACGAAGGCAACTACGGCATGATCGGCATGCTGGCCAATATGCGGGCCGCGGAGCGCGCGTTCGCCGAGGGGCGCGGCCCCGACCCCGCAACTCAGGACAACGCGACGGGCGGAAACGTCGAGTAACGCGGCGGGTCAGGACTTCGACGTTACTGGTTAGGCGCGCCGGTCCCGGGCGCCGTCATGAACAGCGTGTTCCCGTCCGGAAGCGTGATGTCCCGGCCGTTGGCCCGGCGTGAGCCATCCTTCGCCCGGTAACCGTCGATGACGACTTGCGTGCCGGGCGCCAGCGAATCTTTCGTAAATCCGCGGCGGTACAGCACGTTCGGCGTGCCGGCCTCGATCGCCCATTCCTCGACCGTGCCATCCGGCTGCGTGACCTCGACAAAGAACCAAGTGTGCGGATTGGTCCAGCGTACGCGCTTGATGATCGCGGTGAAGCGCACCGGTTGATTGGCATCGAACTCGGCCGCGAAGGCATGGTGCGCGCTCGAGGGCCCGGCCGCCAGTATCGACAGGACGGCTGCGGCGGTGCAAAATATTCGGCTCGCTCGCATCGGATCGACCCTCCTCGCCAGTCTCATTGTTCCTCGGGCGGGTTGCCCGACCATAGTAGCTCGTATAGCACGTCTTCGGGGGGCACCTTTCGTGTAACGTCGATGATCATCGTCTCTCCCTCCCAGCGCTCCACGAGCGGCTCCTTGCGTAGATGCCCGTAGATGGTCTCCTCGACCTCCTCGATGCACTTGAAGTCGAGTATCTGCGCGTCGGGTTCGAGCCGGCGAAACAGCGGCACGCGGATCGTCCACGGGCGCGTGAAGACCTTCTCATCTTCGATCGTGGCTTCGTACTCAATCGCGTTCGGACCGAGTGGTGTGTAACGCTCGACGACACGCAGCGCATCGCTGTGGAAGTTTCCGGCTCTGTCGAACCAAGTGTAGGGTGAGAAGTCGGTGACCTCGACGACGAGCGTATCGCCTTCCCAGCGTCCGACCGAGTAGCCCATGAAGGCCTCGCCAGGATACGCAGCGACCTCGTCGAGGTTGATCGTTCGCTGCGCGTTAGCGAACTCGAACACCATCATGATCTTGTTCGTGCCCTGAATGATCTGGAACGGATAGGGCATGTACATCGCGCGCGGGACACCGGGCATGTAGCAGCCGAGCTCCGGATCTCGATCGAGCCAGTTCGCGTGGTTATCGCGTTTGCGCTCCGCGGCCCAGGGCTGGTACGGGATCTCGCCGCCGCCGACGACGCCCAGGCCCGGCGGTACCCAACCGACCGTGCCGAGCGCGACCACGGGCGCAGCAAGCACAGGCCGATCTTCGTAGACGCCCGGGTGGGCGACCATCGGTCGCGCGTCATGTGTCTCGAGGTCCCAGTTCGCCGTACTGTTCGTTTGCCAGATGCCGCTGAAGTCTGGTTGCCCGTCGGCGGTCCTCGCAAAGTCGACGGTCTGTGTCTCGGGTCCGGCGGCGCGCTCGGATTCAGTTTGCGAGTCGGAATCTACGCGGCCAAACACCATAAATGCCGCAGCGACGATTGTGGCGGTGACAATGACAATTGCGAGGTCTCTGAACATCTAAATGCGCTCTTCGAGTGTCCTCAGCGGATGGGTAGCAGCGCGTCTTGTCCTGCCGGCAGCTGTTGCTGAAACGCGATCAGCACAATCGCATCACGAGCATGCTGTGCCATCGATTCGACCAAGTCAACGAGATCCGTTTGGCCGAACAGCGCGAGTGCGCGAGCGTAGGTCGCAGCTGAAACCGTGTTGTTCCCAAATAGCTCGCGGCCAAACGCGATGAGAGCGGCGTCCTTCTCGTCGATGTCGGCAACGGGCAGGCCATCGCGAATTTGGTCGATGACGTTCGCGTCGACTATCTCGGCGGCGGCGAGCTCGTTCATCGTCCAGTGATATTGGCTGTCGAGCCCGCGGGCAGCGATGAGCGCCGTGAGACGGACGAGCCGACTGCCGACGCGTGCTTCTAGTGAATCGAGACCAGCGCTATGACGTCTGATCTGCCCGGGACCCGTGCCCTCAGGCGCGAGTTGGCGACCGTAGAGCGGCGGGCTGGTCACCGAGGCTCGAATGTCTTGGCGCTGGTACGGCAGGCGGCTTCTACTGTCAGCGTGAACGTCGTGGGGCGGTTCGAACGGGAGCGGTAGAAACTGTACCCAGCCTGGCGGCATTTGTTGGTTGAACGCGGTCAAACGCAGGCCGGTTGCAACGTAGTCGCCCATGAGCGAGACGACGTCCACGAGGTTGGGTATGCCGAGTACGCTCTGAGCCCGCGCATAAGTCTCTGTAGAGACGGCATGATCGCCAACCAGCTCCCGTCCGAGCTGAACGATCACGGCTTCCTTCTCGTCGAGTTCCGCAAGCGATTCCCGGTTTCTAACGATGTCGATGGTGCGCGGCGCCAATCCGACGGCGAGCGCCTCGATCTCGTGCAGCGACCACTCGTAGGGCTGATCGAGCTCGCGCGCGACGGCAAGGATTGCGAGCTCGGACAGCGCTCGTCCTTCGGCGAACTCCCAACGCACGATGTTTCCCGAGCCTCTAGCCCTGATGCTTGCCGCGATGCTGACCGCCTCGACGAGCGGGGGCGGCAGCCGATTACGCGTCTCGGGATGGGTGTCGGGCGGCAGCGATTCTTGGGCGTGCGCCGCAAACGCCGCCACGGCGGTGAGTACGAGACCGACGCTCAGGTTGCTTACATTTATCATCGTGCGCACTCAGTGAATACCGGCGCGTCAGGACTGTCAAGAAGCAGCGACGCCCGTGTTCGGTGCGCGAGATGCGGTATATTCGTGGGCGAGCAACGTATTGCGTTAACGACATGGGTGAGGGGATGTCTACACAAGCGGGCGCACCGGAAAAGGGTGGAGTCGTCTGGGAGCGATGGAGCCGCAAGCGTACGTTCGTGCGAGCCCTCGAAGGTACCTATGGCGAGCTCATGCAGGAGCTGTTCTCCCAGCCGCGCGTGTACAAGATCCGCGACAAGGCGTGGCGAGGCGGTCCTCAGAACTTCCACAAGAGCATCATCAATCCTCACTCGGTGAAGATCGCGCAGTCAATCGAGTCGCACGTCGATGCCTTCGCGCCAGGTGGACACGGTCAGAAGCACGGGCACATGAACAGCGCGGTGTTTTTCGTGCTCAAAGGGAAGGGACACGACGTTCACGACGGCAAACGCATCGACTGGGAGGCGGGCGACGCGCTAATCGTCGAAAACGGCTGCGTTCATCAGCATTTCTCCGACGATCCGGACGGAGAAACCATCGTGCTAATCATGAAAGCCAAGCCGTTGTTCTTATTCATGCATCTGATCTTCCAAAAGATGGTCGAGTATCCGCCGACGGAGCCCGTGCCAGGGCAGGAGAAATACGCGCCGCCGGAAGCCCTTTAGGCGAGATGAGAATCTATAACGTCGCAGCTGTGGTTCTCGTAGCGATTGTTGTGCTGCAGCCGCTAGCTCGCGGCGATGAAATATCGGATTTCTACGCCGGACGCGAGTTGCGTCTGCTGATCGGCTACAGTGCAGGTGGCGGTTACGATACCTATGCGCGGCTACTGGCCCGGCATCTCGGCAGACACGTTCCCGGCAATCCGACGGTCGTGCCGCAAAACATGCCAGGGGCGGCTAGCCTTAGGCTCGCAAACTACCTGTTCAACGTTGCGCCGAAGGACGGCAGCGTCATCGGCATCGTGGCGCGTGGCATGGCCATGGAGCCGCTGTTATCGGCGCGCGGAACGCGATTTGAAGCGAGCGAGCTCTCCTGGCTCGGCAGCTTGAACAACGAGGTCAGCGTCTGCGCCTCCTGGCATACCTCGGACGTCAAGACGATGCAGGATCTGATGACGCGAGAGCTCATCGTCGGCGGCATCGGCTCCGCTTCGGGCACCGACGTCTTTCCGCTTGTCGTGAGAAATCTGCTTGGCGCCAACATACGACTGATTACGGGGTACCCCGGAGGCAATGACATCTTGTTAGCGATGGAGCGCGGTGAAGTCGATGGTCGCTGCGGCTGGTCCTGGTCGACCGTGCAGGCAACGCGACCCGACTGGATCGCCGAAGGCCGGCTCAATATGCTCGTCCAGTTCGCGCTCGAGAAGCATCCTGATTTACCCGATGTGCCGCTCGTCACCGAGTTCGCGGATAGCGAGGACGAGCGCATGGCGCTCGAGCTGATCTTCGCTCGCCAGGTCATGGGCCGGCCGTTCCTAGGGCCCCCGGGTATTCCGCCCGAGAGACTCGATGCGCTGCGACGGGCTTTTGACGCGACGGCTGATGACCCAGCGTTGCGCGCGGAAGCCCGGCAGATGCAGCTCGAGCTCAACCCTGTGAGCGGTGAGGAGATCGATGCGTTGCTCGAGCGAGTCTACGGCGCGTCGGAGAACGCAATCCGCCTCGCAACCGATGCCACCGCCAATTCGGACGGGCGAAACTAAACGTTACGCGTGCGGTTATCGGCGACGGAGTAATCCGGGTACCAGCTAAGCTCCGCGCCCGCCCCGAGCGTGCGCGTGCGAACGTCGAGCATGAACGGCCGCCCGTCTCTGAGCGTGCGCAGGCCCTCCGCGATCGCGGGCTCGAGCTCGTCGCTGTGGGAGACGACTGCCCCGGGGATGTTGTAGGCCGAAGCGAGCTTCGTGAAGTCGACGTCGGGATCGCCGAGATAGGATACGTAGTCCCGGTTCGCAAGCCCTGCGCGGCCGCGGCGATTGAATATCTGCCAGCGCGTCTCCTCGTAACTGCGGTTGTTGGTCACGACCGTCATGACCGGGATGTCGTAGCGCGACATCGTCCACAACGAGTCGGTCTGACCGAATAAGAAACCGCCGTCTCCCTGCAACGAGACGACCTGCCTGTCGGGCAGCGCGAGCTTCACGCCTGCTGATGCGCCGACGCCCCAGCCGAGCGACCGCCCCTCGGTCCGGCCGATTTTCATTTTCGCGTCTTCGTCAAACGGAAAATAGCCGAGCGTCTTTTGCTCCGTGCCGAGCTCCTCGACGACGACGGCGTCGGGCTCGAGCTGTCGGTTCAGCTCGTACATAAGGCGCTGCCAAGGTACGGGCGAGCCGCCGACGCGCCTTGCGGCCTCGACACGCGCAGCACGTACCTGTGCCGTGTGGGCCGCGCATGCGGCGCGGCGCTGGGCCGTGCGCCTTTCGATCTCACGCGGCGTCGCGAGATCGTTCACAGCGTCGATGAGAGCACGCGCTACCTCATTGAGATTGCCAACGAGAGATCCAGCGAGCGGCACATTCCGACCGACGGTGGTCGCATCGACGCTCGCATGGATCACAGCTGTGTTCGCGTAATTCCAGTTGTTCGGATAGCGTGCGCCGAAGTTGATAAAGCAATCGATCTGGGTCCCGTATGCGTTTACGTAGCTCGGCACGTTCGGCACTTCGCCGATCCAGAGCGGATGGAAGTTCGGGAAGTCGGCATGGAAGCTGCGGTGCTGGACGACCGGGATCGCGAGCAGCTCTGCCAGCTCGACGACCTCGGCGCGCGCGCCCGATTGACTGACCTCCGGTCCGACATAAAGCAGTGGCGATGCGGACTCGAGCAGGAAACGGGCTGCGCGCTCGACCTCGCCGGTGTCGGGGCGCAAATCCATCGCGATGTTCAGTGCCTGCCCGGAGTAGACGCTCGCCGTGACGTCGGCCTGATATAGCAGGTCGCGCGGGACGCGAACGTGAGTCGGCCCACCCGGCATAACGCTCGAGAGCTTGTAGGCGCGGCGCACCCATTCCGGCAGTCGCGTCGGCTCATGCACGGTCCAGCGCCACTTCGTGTAGGGCTTGACGGCTTCGAGCCAATCGTCGAGATCCTCGTGACTGTCAGTGCCCAGGCGGTCTGGATCGGCATGGTCGCTAAATAGAACGAGGGGTGTCCGGTCCTTCATCGCGTTGTACATGTTGGCCGACGAATGCGGCAGCCCGACCCGACTGAACATGCCGAAGCCGGTCTTCCCGGACGCCTTCGCGTAGCCGTCGGCAATCGCGACGAGCTGGCCTTCGTGGGTCGCCTGGATCGGCTGTAGCTGCGGATGATCGACGAGCGAATCGCAGATCGGGCCGAGCCCGGAGCCGTTGGATACGAAGAGATACTCCGCGCCGGTTTCGAGCACTTGCTCGACGAGCAGGTCAGCCCCGGTGCCCGTTACCGTGCGCGTATAGTTCTCCGGCATCTCTGATCCGGGCACGAACGGCGCGACCGACTCCAACGCCGACTGAGCCGCAGCGGTCGTGAAGCTCGCGGCGGACATGCCGGCAAGAAACTGGCGCCGAGAGATCTTCGCGCTTATCAGGTCGTCGATGAGGTCACGCATCGGTAGCTCCTCTCATTCGCTCTCGATGGCGAAATTGTCGATCAGATACTGACGCACGGCTTCGAGGTCCTCTTCGTGCAGGGGTGCGCCGCGGGCGATCATGTCATACAACGTGAACGCCCACTCGTCGGCGTCGAGATCGTTTTCGGTGATCCGTGTCAGCGGGTGACATGCCGTGCACGCTCGCAACATTGCGTCTCGGGCCGGTCCCTCGGGAAGGGGCCCTTGGCTCCGCGCAAGGATTGGCACGAGCAAAACGGCCGCGACGGCCGAGGAGGCCGCGAGTGCCGATCTGCTGCCTGTATTCATTTCCCCCTATACTTCCTTTTCGCGGCTCATGAAGCAACACTCGCATCACTATCATCCGGATCCGGATCACACGCCGGACGGTCATCACGTCGGGCCTGATTTCGAAGGACCTCTCGACGAGCACCCGCTGTGGCAGCGTGACAACGTGACGCTTTCGAGTGTCTGTGTCGACATCGGCTCGGCGGGAACCCAAGTGCTGTTCTCGCGCGTTAGGCTGCGCCGCCAGGCCGTCGATCTGTCGAGCCGTTATCTCACCGTATCGCGCGAGACATTGTTCGAGTCACCGATTCACCTGACCCCGTACATCAACGAGAAACTCATCGATGCCCAGGCGCTCGGCGGGCTCGTCGACGAGGCCTACCGCGCCGCCCAGCTGCATCCCGATGAGATCGACACAGGAGTCGTCATACTGACCGGAGAAGCCCTAAGGCGAGAGAATGCCGAGCAAATCGCAGACGTTCTCGCGCGCACCTGCGGCGAGCTCGTGTGTGCAAGCGCCGGTCATCACATGGAAGGGTTGCTCGCCGCCCACGGCTCCGGCGCGGTGCAGGCTTCGCACGCGCGTGGCGAGAAGATTCTGAATATCGATATCGGCGGCGGTACGACGAAGCTCAGCGTGGTCGAGCGCGGTAACGTCGTCTCCACGGCCGCGCTCCACATCGGCGCGCGCCTCGTCGCCGTCGACTCGAACGGGACGATCGTGCGCCTCGATCCAGCCGGGTGCACGCATGCCGCGCGCGCTGGTTACGCGTGGTCAATCGGCCAGGACGTTACGCATGTGCAGGTCGACGCTGTTGCGGAATCGATGGCGGACGCTCTCGTCGCGGCGCTTAGCGTTCCGGCCCCACCGCCTGAGGTGCTGGCCTTGTACCTTACGGAGCCGATCGGCCAGCTAGATGGCGTCGACAGCGTGATCTTCTCGGGCGGCGTCTCCGAGTATGTCTACGGACGCGAGGATCGAGATTTCGGCGATCTCGGACGGGCTCTGGGAAAGGCGCTACGGCAACGCGTAGAGTCCGGTGAGCTGCCGTGGCGGTTGCTGCCGGATAGTCGCGGCATTCGCTCGACGGCGCTCGGCGGCTCCGAGTTCACGGCTCAGATGAGCGGTAACACGCTGTATCTCAGCGACCCCGAGCTGCTCCTGCCGCGACGCAATCTCCAGGTCATCGCCGTGGACTACGAGTTCGCCGATACGGTCGATGCGGCGCGTCTCGCAGCGGCCATTCAGCGAAGTCTGGAGCGCTTCGATATCGACGATGGTGGCGCTGACGTCGTCCTCGCGTTTCGTTGGGCAGGACGCCCCGAGTATCAGCGGATCGAGGCCTTGGCCGAGGGGATTCGTAGAGGTCTTGCCGGTCGCATCGGTGACGGTAGGCCCATCTACATCGTTCTCGATGCCGACATCGCCATGAATCTCGGTGCCGTACTTCGCGAGGACATGGCGCTCGACAACGAGGTCCTCGTCATTGACGGCCTGACGCTGTGGGATTTCGATTACATCGACCTCGGTCGTCTTCGACTGCCGTCGCGTACCGTGCCGGTCACGATAAAGTCGCTCGTCTTCGCCGACACGCCCGAGGGCGCTCGTCGAGAGCAACGCATTCACCATCGCCCCGTAGCAGAGACGGTATTGTGAGCGCGATCGAGCTGACGGCCGTTAGCCGTACGCAGGGCAATAATGCCGCGCTCAAGGGTGGCGCCGTCGCTCCGACCGGATTCGCACTCGACTTCATCGAGGTGCCCGTGCTCGTGCACGCCTTCCGACGCATGGTACGGAAGCTCGAGTTCGATATCTGCGAGATGGCGCTGACGACGTATCTGTGCGCGCGCGAGCACGGCGTGCCGTTCACGGCTTTGCCGATTTTCCTCGTGCGCGCGTTTCATCACGGCGCGATCGTTTACGACGTGAGCTCGGGCCTCGAGGGTGCGAAGCAGCTCGAGGGTAAGCGCGTCGGCGTGGGCCGCGGCTATACCGTCACGACAGGTGTCTGGGCGCGCTCGATACTGGCGGACGAATACGGCGTCGATCTCAGCAAGGTCACCTGGGTTCCGTCGGGGGACGAGCACGTGGAAGCCTACGAGCCGCCGCCGAACGTCGTTCCAATCGAGCTCGGGAAGACGATCGAGGCGCTGCTCGAGACCGGCGAGCTCGCCGCGGCCGTCAATATCGATGCGACCAACCCCGACATCCAGCCGCTGATCCCCGATGCGCTCGAGGCTGGGATCGCTGCGTTTCGTCGCAGCGGGCACTACCCGATCAATCATCTCATCGTCGTTCGCGACGACGTGCTCGAAGCGCACCCCGACCTCGCCGTCAGCTTGTTCGATGCGTTCGTCGAATCGAAGCGTCTGTACCTCGAGTCTCTGAAGTCGGGAAGCATCGACTCGCTGACGAGCGCGGATCGCTTGCACCTCAGAATGCTCGAGCACTTTACCGACCCACTGCCCTACGGCATCGAGCCGAATCGCCGTGTGCTCGAGAGCCTCATCACCCACGCGACGGCTCAGCAGATTCTCAAGGTACCCGTGACCGTCGAGTCGCTGTTCGCGCCGACGACGCTCGAGCTGACCGGC
>CAJIAZ010000245.1_pt1 | contig 10721 bp, 10 predicted proteins | sample 9199181 | NCBI WGS metagenome assembly CAJIAZ01 (sample SAMEA7708285, study PRJEB35096) | sediment metagenome | biome: marine neritic benthic zone biome [ENVO:01000025]; feature: sediment [ENVO:00002007]; material: shallow marine sediment [ENVO:03000034] sea grass bed [ENVO_01000059] ...
CGGCCGCCGCCCAGATGGAATCCCAGACGAATTACCGTGTGCTGGGTTTCTTCGAGAACGGCCTGCGCCACATCTCCAACAGCGTACGGCCCATACGTACGCCGGCCGATGCGCGTGGCCTGCGCATCCGCCCGCACCGCAGCCAGTTGCGACTTTTCGAGCTTCTCGGCGCTGCGGGACCGGTGCTGCAACTGCCGGCTACGATTCCTCTCATGGCGGAGGGAACAGTCCACGGTCAGGAGAATCCATTCGAGAACATCGTGAGCTACGGTATCCATGGTGTTCAGCGCTACTACACGACGACGGCTCATTCTTATCTTTCGCGTCCGATCTTCGTGAATCGCGAACGCTTCGACGCCTGGCCGGAGGAATTGCAGCAAGAGATGCGCGCCGCCGTTGCCGATGCTGTGCGCCTCCAGCGCGAGGTTCACGATCGCGAGGAGCTCGCGGCGCGCGAGCTTATCGAAGCTGAGGGCGGCGAGATCGTCGATCTCACACCGGAGCAACGGGCCGAGTTCGTCGCAGTGGCCGAACCGATTTACGCCGAAGCGCGTCAGACCTATAGCGCAGAGCTCCTCGCACTCGTCGGTCTGTAATGATCGCGTGGGCGCTGGTTCGAATAGACGCCATCGCTAGACGTCACATCGAACGGGCAAGATGATCGACGATGTCGCGCGCGTCATCCTCGGCACCGTGGATGAACGTCGATTTACGCCGGCGTAGCACAGGTAAGCCAATGACGTACATGCCGGGCGCGTCCACGACACCGCCATCGTGTCGCAGGCGGCCCTTGTGGTCGAGCACGGGCACGTCGAGCCATCGATAGTCCGGCTTGAAGCCCGTTGCCCAGACGATAGAGCCGATCTCGCCGCTATTGAGATCGAGCGACAGCCGTGGCGCCTTCGGTGGTCGGCTCGGCTCGAATCGCTCCGGGGGCTCGACGTCAACCTCACCTTGGTCGCGCGCCCACTCGTCGAAGGAATCGAGCAGTCGGTTCATCTTCAAATCGGCAAGTGCGAACTGATTGCGCAGTCCGCCAGAGAACAGGGCAGTCCCATTGCGTACGGCCGCAAGTCGTCCGACAATCTCGATCCCTGAGTCGCTCAGCATATTCAGATCTATCGTTGCGCGTTGCGGTGTGCCGATTAGCTGAGGAGACGGTAAGCTTCGGGCACGCGTAAGGTCGTCGATCTCATCGTAGCGCTCGTTCCAGATATCGGATGCTTCCATCCACCACAGTACGTCACGACCGCGATACGTTCGCGGAAGCCTAACGTGCTCACCGACCGACAACGTGACCTGCCTGCCGGATCGGGCAATCTCATCGGCAAGCTGCACGCCCGTCGCCGATGCACCGACGACGAGTACGCCGCCCTCTGGCAATTGACTCGGATCACTGTAGTCAAACGGCGTAAAGCATTTGACCGATGCCGGAACATCCTGGCTAAAGGCCGGCACGGTCGGTGTGTTACATGCGCCGGTTGCAATGACAACGTGACGGCAACGAATCTCGCCCCCTTGGGTCGATAGGCGATAGCCACCATCCGCCGGGCGAACGGATTGAACTTCCGTCTGTGTACGAACCGGTGCGCTGATCGTCTCGGCGAAGTCGCTGATGAAGTCGACAACCTCGGGCATCGTCATGAAGCCGTCGGGATCGTCTCCTTCATAGCGATAGCCTGGTAGCCGGCTCTGCGAATTGGGTGTCAGAAGCCGCAGCGAGTCCCAACGCTCGCGTCTCCACGAGCTGGCAACCTCGTCGCGCTCGAGGACGACATGGTCAATAGAGCGCTCCGAAAGAAAACGGCTCGTCGCAAGCCCCGTATGACCGGCGCCGATGACGACCGTAGTGACGCGTTCGATTTTGAGCCCCGCTACGGTCTGTCAGCTACAGTTTGTGCACTTCGACGGATACGTCCGTCGGATTCGTCACGACGTCGTAGACAGCCGATCGTTTCTGCGATTGCGCAACGAGTGCCTCGATGTCTGCCTGAGACGCATCGGCATCGATATTGAACTTGACCTTGATATCGTCGTAGCCGTTACGCACGTCACCGTCGATACCGAGGATGCCCTGGATATCCATGGCGCCTTCGAGCTCAGCCTCGACGGATCGTAACTGGATACCGCGATTCTGCGCGACCGCGGCAACACCTGCTGTCAGGCAGCTAGCAAGACCTGCGAGCACGAGCTCGACGGGCGTCGCACCGAGATCCTCGGACGCGAAGACTTCGGGGTGATCCGCCTCGAAGTGGAACTCCGTCTTGTGGTTTTGCTCTGCGCCGAGTCCAAAGAAGTTTTTGATGGTCGTTCGGCTATGGGTCCCGTTCTGCCATTTACAGGATGCGCGCCATTTGAATTTGGCTGCGTCGGGGGCCTCTCGCAATGCCTCTCGGGCTTCCAGCAGCGCGCCGACGTTGACGCCGTTTTCTACAGCTACCTGACTCATTGGGATCTCCTGGTTATCGTTTCTTGTTGTTGGCGTTGTGAATACGCAGCGGCGAATGATAGCGTCTCATCAGCACCCGTGTCTAAGTTCCAGAATCGTAACGTATAATCTTCGGATGTCAGCGCACGCGGCCAGCACCACCGTCGGCTCAGTCGGCACGGTGGATACCCAGTTTCTCGACCTCCCGGGCCCGGTCGCGCTGGATTGTGGGCGGGAGATCCAGCCCGTTCGCATCGCCTATGAGACCTACGGCACGTTGGCGCCTGCCCGCGACAACGTCGTGCTCGTCTGCCACGCCCTTTCCGGTGACGCACATGCTGCCGGGTACGCCAAGACGCCGCCGACCGCTGGAACCCGCGACGGTTTCCGCGCAGAGGAGCGTGACAAGGCGGGCAGCCGTGGCCTGGGTTGGTGGGACGGCATGATCGGCCCCGGCAAAGCGTTCGACACGGATGAGTTTTTCGTTGTCAGCACGAATTTGCTCGGCGGGTGTCGCGGCTCGACTGGACCTTCCTCGATTGACCCGAGTACGGGTCAGGCCTACGGTTCGAATTTTCCCGTGATCACCGTGGCCGACATGGTACGGACCCAGCGTGCGTTCCTGCGCGAGCTCGGCATTACACGGTTGGCGGCGGTAGCCGGCGGATCGCTCGGCGGCATGCAGGCGCTCGAGTGGGCCGCGCTACATGGAGACGAGGTGGACTCGATCGTCGTCATTGCGAGCACGCCTGCGTTGCGCCCGCAAGGCGTAGCGTGGAACGCAATTGCGCGCAACGCAATCATGACCGATCCGAATTGGCAGGGCGGTCAGTATTACGACACCGGGCGCGCTCCAACTGGCGGCATGGGCGTCGCGCGTATGCTCGGACACATGACGTATCTCTCAGCGGCTTCGCTGGAAGACAAGTTCGGCCGTCGGCTGCAGTTCTCCGACGATATTCGCTACGTGCTCGATGAGCCGGAGTTCGAGATCGAGAGTTATTTGAGGCATCAGGCAAAGAAGTTCGTCGAACGATTCGATGCCAACACATACCTTTATATGTCACGCGCCTTGTCCTATTTCGACCTCGCTCGTCAGCATGGCAACGGTCAGCTCGTGGATGCTGTGCGCGACGTAACGGCGAAAACGCTGCTGATCGCGTTCAGCTCCGACTGGCTTTATCCGCCCGAGGACTCCGAGGCGCTTGCCGAGGCGCTCAGCGAAGCGGGTAAGGACGTCGAGCACCATGTCATCGAGGCACCCTACGGGCATGATTGCTTTTTGCTCGAAGAGGCGCGCCAGACGCCTATCATTCGACGGTTCCTCACAGGTTAGGAAGACCGCTATGGAAGAATCCCACAGCTTCGACTTCGACACGCTTCAGGTACATGCCGGTCAGCGGCCGGACCCGAATACGGGCGCCCGCGCCGTGCCGATCTACCAGACGGCTAGCTACGTGTTCGAAGATCCAGAGTCGGCGTCGGCGTACTTCAATCTGCAGGAGTACGGCAACACGTACTCACGAATCATGAATCCGACCGTGGCCGTGTTCGAGGAGCGCATGGCGGCGCTCGAAGGTGGATGCGGTGCGGTCGCGTTCTCGAGCGGTCTTGCTGGACAAGCGGCTGCGTTGTTCACACTGCTGACGCCAGGCGATCACGTCGTTTCCTCGGCAGCGCTGTACGGCGGGACCGTCAACCAATTCAAGCACCTGCTCCGCAAGATGAATGTCGAGATGTCGTGGGTCGACCCGGACGACGCCGACGCCTGGCGCGCGGCCGTACGCGAGAACACGAAGGCTTTCTTCAGTGAGACGATCGGTAATCCCGGCGGCAACGTATTGGACATCGAGGCCATCGCTGCAATTGCACATGAGCACGGCTTACCTTTACTCGTCGATAACACGTTCGCGACGCCTTACTTGTGCCGCCCAATCGAATGGGGCGCCGATATCGTGCTGCACTCGGCGACGAAATTCATCGGCGGTCATGGCACGAGCATCGGCGGTGTCGTCGTCGATTCTGGGACGTTTGATTGGTCGAATGGCCGTTTTCCGGTCATCGCCGAGCCATCGCCCGCGTATCACGGTTTGAAATTCCACGAGACGTTTGGGACTTACGGCTACCTCATGAAGCTGCGCGCGGAAACACTGCGTGATCTCGGCGGTGCGCAGAGCCCGTTCAATGCTTTCTTGTTTCTGCAAGGGCTCGAAACGCTTTCGTTGCGCATGCAGCGCCACGTCGAAAATGCCGTGAAGATCGCAGAGTATCTCGAGGGCCATGAGCTCGTGTCGAACGTGACGTATCCCGGTCTTGCGAGCAGTCCTTACCGAGCCCTCGTCGAGAAGTACTTGCCGCGAGGTTGCGGCGCCGTATTCTCGTTCGATATTCGAGGCGGACGCGATGCCGGGCAGGAGTTCATCCGTGGCGTCACGCTCTGGTCGCACCTCGCCAACGTTGGCGACACAAAAAGCCTGGTAATTCATCCTGCGAGCACGACACATCGCCAGCTTGAGGAAGCAGAGCTCGAAGCTGCGGGTGTCGGACCGGGTACGGTCAGGCTCTCGGTCGGAATCGAGAATACCGACGATTTGATTTGGGACTTGGAGCAAGGGTTTGCCAATGCTCGGGCGCTGACAGATGGTCAGGAGGCTTCGTCATGACGGACAGTTACGATCTAACGAAGTATCAGGATCCGCTCGAGATTCAACGCGCACTGCGCAGTGCGAAAACGATAGCTGTCGTCGGGCTCTCGGGAAACTCGCTGCGCGCGAGTAATTTCGTCGGGTACTATCTGCAACGTCACGGCTACCAGATGATTCCCGTTAATCCGCGCGAGGAGGAGATTCTCGGCGAGAAGAGTTACGGCAGCCTGCTCGATATTCCCGTGCCCGTCGATATCGTCAACGTCTTTCGTAACCCGGACGCTTTACCGGGCATTGCGAAGGATGCGGTTGCGATTGGCGCAAAGGTGCTCTGGTGTCAGTTCAACGTGATCAACGAGGAAGGCGCCCGTATCGCCGAAGAGGGCGGACTGACCGTGATCATGGACCGCTGTATCAAGGTCGAGCACGCCCGCTTCATCGGGCGTATGCACTGGCTCGGCTTCAACACCGAACGCATCACGTCCGTTCGCGGTGGGCTCGACTAGCCATACTCGACCCTGGATCTAAGGCGCGAACGACGTAACCTTACGCAAGCCCGCCTGGGCGTCGAACGGGGGAAGGCGCCGAACGCAATTCCCGCCAGGCGCTGCTCAGAACCCGGCCGGCAGAGCGCAGGAACAGAATCAGGAGCGCGATCGCAACGATCACGTCGGGCCACCCTGAATTGAATATCCAGACGGCGAGGGCCGTAGCAATGACGGCGAGCCCTTCGACGACGTCATTGCGCGAGCATTCCCAAACCGAGCTCATATTGACGTCGTTGTTCCGGTAGGGACTCAATAGGAACAGGCACAGGGTATTCGCGCCCAGGTTCAGGATCGCGGCAATACCCATGGTTTCGACGATTGGAGCCTCGAGGTGCGTGATGCGCCAGCTGATTTGAATAGCTACCGCAAAAGCGGCGGCGAGAATGAGCAGGCCTTTGAAGAATGCGACGCGCGCCTTGGTCGTGACCGCGGCGCCGATGACCGCCAGGCTCAGCGCATAGGTGAGCGCATCACCGAAATTATCCAGCGTTCCCGACAACAGAGAAGAAGAGCCGCTAAGCACGGATCCGGCTACCATCATCACAAACGTGAAGACGTTTATTGCGAGGACCCAGGTCAGCACGCGGCGCTGGCCGGACTGAAGTGCGCGAGCGTCCAGTTCCCCCTGACAGCAGCTATCACCCATGGCCGCCATTATCAGGTACCGACCGCTTCTCGTCACTCCAGGCGCCCGCGCTGAAATCGCGTAACCGGCGTCGGGCGTGAGCCGGCCATTGCGCCGGAGGCGATACGCGGCCTAGTCGCCCTGCGCCTTTTCCGCGTCGGGCTTCTCATCATCGGCTGCTGCCAGCTCGGCCTCGAGATCGTCGAGTGACGGCGGCACCCAGCCGCGATCGAGGCGGCTACCGAATGCTGCGCTATTGCCGCGCATGACCTCCTCGTAGCGGCGGAGAAACTCCTTCGTCTTCTCGACGTACTCGACGTTTTCATGCGCCGGAACGTTGGGATCGTACAAGCTCGCAGATTCGTACATTTGCTCACGGTCGTTGAGCACAAATCCGCGCACCTGGCGCTCTGCGTCGTAGGGGTGAACGCCGAGCGCTTCGAGCGCCGAGCGTCCTGCCCGCAGCGAGCTGTCGAAGGTTTCGCGGATGATGTCTCGCGCGCCTGCGCTCCAGAGCTCGTAGACGTGATGGCGGTCGCGCGCACGCGCGACGATGTAGACGTGCGGGTAGGTTTCCGTGACGTAGCGCACGAGCTCGATCGTGCTCTCGCGCTCGTCGATCGCAATGACGAGCATCTTCGCTTCCTCGATGCCAGCCGCCTTCAGCAGGTCCGGCCGCATGGCGTCGCCGAAGTACACCTCGATGCCGTAGGTGCGCAGTATCTCGAGCTGCTCCGACTGATAGTCCAGCACCACGGTCTTGAATCCCGCGGACAACAGGATGCGATTGACGATACCGCCGAATCGGCCGTGACCGGCGACGATGACACTGCCATGTTCCTCGATCTCGTCGGCTTCTCTGCTCTGGGTCGCCGCAAAACGGGGCGCGATGAGCTTGTCGTAAATAATGAACAATACCGGCGTCAGTAGCATCGACAGCGCGACGACGAGCAACAGCTGATCGGCGAGAGCCGTGGGTATGACCGAGCTTGCGACGGTGAACGCGAGCAGCACGAAGCCGAACTCACCCGCCTGGGCGAGCCCGAGGGTGAACAGCCAGCGGTCGGAGCCGCTGATGTGAAAAACGCGGCTCAACGCGTAAAGCACAGCCGCTTTCAGGCCGATGAGACCGAGTGTCATGGCTACGACTTCGCCGAGGCTCGCGAGCAGCAAGTCGAAACGGATCGCGGCGCCCACCGTGATGAAGAAGAGACCAAGAAGCAGGCCCTTGAACGGATCGATGTCGCTCTCTAGCTCGTGGCGGTACTCGCTGTTTGCGAGCACGACGCCGGCCAGGAATGTGCCGAGCGCCGGAGACAGGCCGACGACAGTCATGAGCAGCGCGATGCCGATGACGAGCAGCAACGCGGTTGCGGTGAATAGCTCGCGCAGCCGCGCGACCGCAATGAAACGAAATATCGGCCGCGTCAGATAGCTTCCGCCGACGATGACGAGCCCGATCGCGCCTGCCGTGACGAGCGCACGCTGCCAACCATTCAAGCCGTCGACGATGCTCATGGATCCGTGATCTGCCTCGCCGGCCTGGGCCGCTGCCGCGCCCGCAATCTCGGCCAGCTCAGGTAGCGCAAGCAGCGGAATGAAAGCGAGCATCGGAATGACTGCGATGTCCTGGAACAGCAGTACCGAGAAGCTCGACTGTCCGCCGTCGCATCTCATGAGGCCCTTCTCGTTCAGCGTTTGTAGAACGATTGCGGTCGAGGACAGCGATAGAGTCAAACCCACCGCGAGCGCGACGGACCATGAGTGGCCGAGCAGCATTGCGATGACCGTCACTGCGGCTGCCGTGACTGTCACCTGCAGGCCGCCGAGGCCCAGCAATTTAGTCCGCATCGACCACAGCAGGTCCGGTTCGAGCTCGAGCCCGACGAGAAAGAGCATCATGACGACACCGAACTCGGCGAAGTGCTGGATGCTGACGACGTCGACATGCAGAGCTTGTAGCAGCGGGCTGATCGCGATACCGGCGATCAGGTAACCGAGCACGGAACCGAGCCCGAGGCGCGAGGCGATCGGGACCGCAATGACACCGGCGATGAGGAACGTGAACGCTAGGAGTAGGAATCCGCCCACGCTCAAGCCTCCGCTCTAATCGGTAGGGAGTCGAACGTCACGGCCTCCATCGCGCCGGCCGCCTCGAAGTCGTAGCGGTCGTCGCGAATGGCCTCCAGCAATCGGACGTAGCCCTCCACATGCGGCTCGACGAGACCGGCAGCGGGTGCCGTCAGTGACGAGTAGAGCACGTAGGGCGCGGTGAACTGCATCTTGCACAAACGCGCGGTCTGCTCCAGCGGCGTTAGAAACGTACGAATCGGATAGTGCTGGTAGCCGTTCTGCGTATACGCATCTTCAGGTCCGGCCGCGGTCACGGCCAACAACATGTGTTTCTCGGCGAGCTTGTCGCCATCGGCGCCGTAGGCGAAGCCATGCTCGAGCACGAGGTCCTCCCACTCCTTGATGATCGACGGCGTCGAGTACCAGAACATCGGAAACTCGAACAGGATGACGTCGTGATCGACCAATCGCGTTTGCTCGACCACGACGTCGATGTCAAAGCGCGGGTAGTCCCGGTACAGGTCGACGAATGTGATGTCCTCGACGTCACGCGCGGCCCGCGCCATGTGCTTGTTCACGTGAGAGTGTTTATGCCCCGGGTGGGCGTAATAGACGATGAGCCTGGCCATGGCGCGCAGTCTAACCGAGACGACACGCGAGCGGGCTGCGGGTCTATGCTGCTAGAGATTCGGGTCCGAAGGCTCGGCTATTGCGTTCAGCTACGCATTCTTAGCGAACCATGACCCGCCGCCGAGTGCACGGAGCACGTCCCTTCGGCTGATGAGTCCGACGAGTCGGCCGTCCTCTAGAACTGGAAAACGCCGGTAGGGGGAGTCCGTCATTCTTATGGCGACATCGACGAGATTCTCGTCCGGGGAGACGGTCTCGACCGGCGCGCTCATGAAATCCGACGCGGGACCTCCGAGCTCATCGTAATAGCCGGCGCTCGACGCTGTTGCGATACAGTCGCGCTCGGTCAGGATACCGAGGAGCTCTTGCGAGTCGCTGACGACCAGAACGCCGGAGATATCGTTCGCGATCAGCATTTGTACGACCTGGGTAATGTCAGTTTGCGGCAGGACCGTCACGAGATCGGTCGTCATGTAGTCTCGAACACGTAAAGAGACACTCATTGATCTCTCCTACAATCGCACTGCGTATCGCGGCCGCAGCTACCGGCAAGCGGCGCGCGGCCGAGCAACACCCCGAGGGCCATAAATGCCATGGCAAGTCCGAACCCTATGAGGCTAATTACAAAAAGCATCATCCACCAAAGTCGTCAATGATTATCTGACTGCGGGCTACGCCGAGTTGCTCGAGCATCTCGATGACGGATGCACTCATGAGTGGAGGCCCGCAGAGATAGTATTCCACATCTCCTGGTGCCTTATGCGTGCTGAGGTAGCGCTCGTAGACGGCCAGGTGGATGAAGCCCTTGTGTCCCTTCCATTCGCCATCGTCGCGCGGTGCCGACAGACCGACGTGAACCTCGAAATTCTCGTGTCGGGCCGCCAATTTCTCGAACTCCTCGATGTAACAGATATCGAATCTGTCGCGCGCGCCGTACCAGAGACTCATCTTGCGGCGTGTTCCTCGAGAGAGCTGATCGAGAATGATCGACCGTATCGGCGCGATGCCGACACCTCCGGCAATGAACAACATTTCACTGTCGCTGTCCCGAGCGCGAAAATCGCCGAACGGGCCGGAGACCGCGAGCGTGTCGCCCTTACCGAGGCTGAAGAGATACGACGACGCCTGCCCGGGAGGCGTGCCTGGCGGTGCAGTGGCCGGCGGTGGCGCGACGCGCACGAGTAAGACCAATCGGTCATCCTCCTGCGGGGGGTTCGCCAGCGAGTAGGCGCGCAGAGCGGTCGTATCGGCCGTCGATTCGAGGTCGAGGAGTCCGGACGATTGCCAGTCGTCGAGGTACCGATCACCGATATCGAAATCCCGGAACTTGACGCGATGCGGCGGCACTTCGACCAATACATAGGCTCCCGCAGAGAAATCGATTCGCTGCGGCGCCGCAAGTTCGAGAACGAGCTCTCTAACGTAAGTTGTGACGTTTCGCGCCGAAGTTACCTCGCACGACCATTGCTGGACGTCGAGCGCGGAAGCGGGAACGACGATCTGCATGTCGTCGCGAACCCTGACGGAGCAGGCGAGGCGCACGCCCTTCGCTTGATCTTCCGCGGTAATGTGAACCGCTTCGGGCGGCAGCGCGGGACCGCCGCCGGACTTGACCGTGACACGACACTGACCGCAAGTGCCGCGCCCGCCGCAGGCTGCCGGCAAATGAATACCGTTGTCGGTGAGTGTCCACAGAAGCTTGCGGCCTGCCTCTGCATCGATCACGCGCTCGCCGTTCACGTCGATCGTTACAGGGCCGCTGGGCTCGAGTC
>CAJIAZ010000213.1_pt1 | contig 10702 bp, 11 predicted proteins | sample 9199181 | NCBI WGS metagenome assembly CAJIAZ01 (sample SAMEA7708285, study PRJEB35096) | sediment metagenome | biome: marine neritic benthic zone biome [ENVO:01000025]; feature: sediment [ENVO:00002007]; material: shallow marine sediment [ENVO:03000034] sea grass bed [ENVO_01000059] ...
CGACGGGATGGCTCGCTTCGCTGCGCTTTATTCCCATCGAATGACAGTAAAGGCGGGAGCCGGAGACGTCGCGCAACAAGCAACCCACTGCGTTGCGGCTCGTGCCTTCCGTAACGGTCCGGCACGGAAGCTGTCTAGCGCAACGCGGCTAGAAGCTACCTCGGACCTGGCGGCTGCGCTCGAGTTCTCGCGTCTGTCGTTACTCGACGAGGAATAAAGCGCAGCGAAGCGAGCCATCCCGTCGAGTAACGACAGACGCGAGAACTCGAGCGAACCCGCCAGGTCTGAAGTGGCTTCTAGCCGCGTTGCGTCGACAGCTTCCGCCCCGGACTTTTACGCAAGGCACGAGCCGCAACGCAGCGGGTTGCTTGTTGTGCGACCTTTCCGGCTCCCGCCTTTACTGTCGTTCGATGGGAATAAAGCGCAGCGAAGCGAGCCATCCCATCGAACGACAGTAAAGGCGGGAGCCACAAGGTGCATTTCTCAATGCCTGCGCCCATATCTCGCGGCCAGCTCTTCGCCATCGCGCGGAGTCCGGGTAAGATGGCCGGGCTGGCCCTGCAACTGGGGGATCGTCTAGTGGTAGGACTGCGGACTCTGACTCCGCCAGCGGGGGTTCGAATCCCTCTCCCCCAGCCACTTCTTATAGCTGATGCTGCGCGCTCGGCTTTGCGGCTCAGCCGATCACCGTGATCCCATCGTCTCCGCTGACGAGCAGTAGATCGGCGCCGCGTTGCGCGAATAGCCCGACCGTAACGACGCCTGGAATCTGATTAATCGTCGATTCGAGCTGTGGTGGATCCTCTATTGTGAGGTTATGGGCATCAATAATGTGATTGCCATTGTCGGTAACGACGCCTTCTCGCCAAATGGGTTGGCCGCCGGCCTTGACGATTTGCCGAGCAACATAGGACCGAGCCAGCGGAATGACCTCGATTGGTAGCGGAAATGCGCCGAGAATCCCGACGAGCTTGGACTCATCGACGATGCAGATGAAGCGTCGCGCAGCCCCCGCGAGTACTTTTTCCCGCGTCAGTGCGCCGCCTCCGCCCTTGATTAGGTGCAGATGGCGGGTCGCCTCGTCTGCGCCGTCGACGTAGAGGTCCAGGTCTCCGGTCGAGTTCAGGTCGGATACCTCGATGCCTGCAGCCTGGAGTTTTTCCGTAGAGGCGATGGAGCTCGATGCGACGGCTCTGAGCTGCGGAGCGTGTTCGGCGAGTGCCTCGATGAAGAAATCCACAGTGCTGCCCGTTCCTACCCCTAGGGCCATCCCATCCTCGATATGGGGAAGAGCGGCCTCGGCGGCTAGACGTTTCTTCTCGTCTTGATTCATTGTCCCGTCTCCAAAAAAAGTGCCCGCATATAGCGGGCACTTTATTCGTGTCAGAGCCTAGTGGCTCGTATAAGACATTGAAGAAGTTACTTTTTCTTGCTAACTCTCTTCTTGGCCTTGCGCTTAGCAGCCTTCTTCTTAGCCTTTTTCTTCGTCTTACGCTTAGCAGCCTTCTTCTTGGTCTTACGCTTAGCGGCCTTCTTCTTAGCCTTCTTTTTCGTCTTGCGCTTAGCGGCTTTCTTCTTCGTCTTGCGCTTAGCAGCCTTCTTCTTGGTCTTACGCTTCGCAGCTTTCTTCTTAGCTTTCTTCTTCGTCTTACGCTTAGCCACTCTCTTCTTAGCAGCTTTCTTCTTCGTCTTACGTTTAGCTACCTTACGTCGCGCTGGCTTGCGCTTGGCAGCTTTCTTCCTAGTCGAACGCTTCTTAGAAGCAGGTTTCTTAGCCATGGGTAGTCTCCGTGTCGGGGTTAACCGGCGTTGAGTATATATAAACGCAACAAAATTTCCAGCAAGTTGAACTTTTTTGCACTTCTCAATTGTGCAAGTACTACATGCAGAATGTGATGGGGTCCACAGTCTGAAGCGAATGTTGTGTCATCGCAGTGTGTTTGTAGAACTCAAGCAATCGGTTTGCGTTGTTCTAGTCCAACAATAAATTTCCATTGCGCTGCAGTGACCGGCATGACGGAAAGCCTGTTTCCACGACGTAACAGCACCAACTCGCTAAGCGCATCGTCCTTGTAGTGCTTCATTTCTTTAAGCGTTATCGGTCGTTCGAGCGCGCGTTCATAACGAATGTCGACCATGTACCAGCGCGGATTTTCCGGGTCGCTAGCCGCGTCGAAATGCTTGTCGTTCGGATCGAAAGCCGTATGGTCTGGATACGCAGCCGAGACGACACGCGCAATTCCGGTGATTCCTGGTTCAGCGCAGTTGGAGTGATAAAAGAACACCAGATCGCCTTCCGTCATGGCGTCGCGCATGAAATTGCGCGCCTGATAGTTGCGCACGCCGTCCCAGCAAGTCTCCTGCTTTGGGCTTGCCTGGAGATCGTCGATGCTGAATTCGGATGGTTCAGATTTCAGTAGCCAGTAATTCATCGGTCGTAGTGTCCTCGAAATAGTCGACGCCTGTATTCGTAACCGCAGCCCACAGCGGTACGTCCCAGTTTTGCGGTACGAGCTGATCTATTTTCTGGAAGTCAAAGCCGATACCGATGAGTTTGGGTTTTCGCCAGCACGTACGTCGTCTGAGAAAACCGAAGCTTCGATCGTAGTAGCCCTTACCCATGCCCAGTCGATGGCCACGCGCATCGAACGCCACGAGCGGTGCGAGCACGACGTCGAGGTGCCGCGGGTCTATGGATCTGCCACCGCGGGGCTCAGGAATGCCAAATCGGTTGCGCCCGAGACGGTCGCGAGTGCCGAGTTCGATGAAGCGCAGACCGTTTCGCGCTAGCACCGGAACGAAGATCGATTTGCCGCTGGACTTCGCGGGCTCGAAGATCGAGCTCAGGTCGACCTCGCCGTCGATGCCGAAATAGACGGCGATTGTGCGCGCACGCTGATACGTGCGCATACGTTGCAGATTGCGCACGATGGCGTACTGAGCGGTGTGCCGCTCGGATCGCTTGAGCTGTCGGCGACGCGCGCGCAGTTCGCGCCGAGTAGTACTTCGGCTTCTGTCGTTTGTCGGAGTGATCGTCGTCAAGGGGGATCAGCGTCGGTGCCGTTCGAAAGGGGATGACGCTCCCCGCCTGTGCCGTTGCAGTTGGTTGCTCTCGAACCAGAGCAATAGGTGGGGTAAGCCGTGATGGTTGCAGGCTCTCCGGCAATGCCGGATCTGCTCAACGCCACCGACAGGGCACAACCCCGAGGTCAAGATTTAGGGTCGAAAGACTATCCAATCTGCATCGAACACCGCAGGGAACGCCAAAACTGTTTGCCCTAGAGGCTCAACTGCTGGCCAGGCCCAAGCGCGGAGTCGAGACGCTCCCGCATTGCCTTGATACGGAGGTCGAAAATGTCTTTGAGTTGTCGATCCTCATCGTTGCGCTTGATGAGCTCGTTAGCGAGATTCAAGGCGGCCATGACCGCAACACGATCAAGCCCGAGGACTTTTCCCGTGCTTCGAATGTCCTGCATCTTCTCGTTTAGAAGTTCGGCCGACGCCAGCAGCGCCGATTTTTCCTCAATCGGGCAGGCAACCTGGTATTCCTTGCCCAAGATTCGGATGCTGACATGCGCGTAGGTTTCGCTCATTGGGTCTGCTCCATTGCCTTGAGCCGGCTGATCATTGCCTCGACGCGCCCGCGCACCTGTTCGTTTTTCTGCAGCAGGGTTGCACGGTCCTCGATGAGCGAATCCTGGCGCTGCTTCAGGGAGTCATTCTCTTCCTGAAGCTGTTTGCAGATGACCACAAGCTCATCGAGGCGTTTCTCGAGGCGCTGCAGCTCGAGGTCGAAACGTTGGTTTCCGTCGTCGGCACTCATGGCTGCAGACTATAGGCCCGCGGCCCTTGAGGGGTCAACAAGCTGCAGCTGGGTGTTAGCATAAGTGGCGGATTTACCAATATTGAATGTTAGGGAGGACGGTGCCGCGGTGAGCAGTTCGTCTCTGGATGATTTGACGATCGCTGGTGCGATCGACGTTTTGGGGCTCGGCGTCGACGTCGCCGAGTTTCATGGCGGTATCTGCGGGCTGCTCTGCTCCAGCGGACCCGGCGCTGCGGCCGCATGGATACGTCACTCCGATGGCGGCGAAGCGGCTTCAGGTGGCGATGCCAATATTGCACGCGAGCAACTGCACGAGGCCGAAGCGGAAACGTGGCGTTCGTTGAGCAGCCCGGACTTCGAGTTCGAGCCGCTGATTCCTCCCGTCGAGGCCGACCTCGGCGAGCGAGTCGCGGCGCTGGCGCTGTGGTGTCAGGGATTTCTAACCGGGCTCGGTCTGGGCGGCGTCGTGGCCGAAGATCTCGAGGCCGGGGGCGATGACGGCGATCGCAACGCCGAGCTCGCCGAAGTCGTTGCCGACTTCGTCGAGATCAGTCGTGCATGCGTAGACGCAGAAGATCTCGCGGATACGGATCGAGCCGATTTCGATCTAGTCGAGGTAATAGAATATGTGCGAGTCGGTACCCAGCTCGTCTTCGAGGTCTTGCAGAGACACCAGGCGCTCGCGGCCGCTCGAGCTGAACCTCAAGTGACGCACTGATGCATGTTCAGGAGTTCACGCGGCGTCGCCGACACCTCATGGAGCTCGTCGGTCGTGACGGAATCGCAGTTCTCCCCGCGTCACCGGAGCGAACGCGCAGTCGCGACACCTTGTATAGCTATCGCCCGGACAGTGATTTTTTCTACCTGACGGGTTTCGATGAGCCTGAGGCCGTCGCCGTTTTGATACCCGGTAGACCACAGGGCGAGTACGTGATGTTCTGTCGCGAGCGCGACCCGCTCAAGGAGCTGTGGGACGGCTACCGCGTCGGGCCCGAGGGTGTCGTTGAGCATTTCGGCGCCAACGATGCATTTCCGATTACCGATATCGAGGACATATTGCCGGGGCTTATCGAGCGTAGCGACCGAGTCTATTACTCGATGGGCATCTCCGCAGAGTTCGACCAGCGTCTCCTCGGCTGGATGCAGACGTTGCACGCGCGCCGCCAACGCGGCCATGCACCAAACGAGCTCATCGATCTGGATCACATCCTGCACGAAATGCGGCTCTTCAAGAGTCGACGCGAGCTCAGCGCGATGAAGCGTTCGGCGCGTATCGCCGTTAACGCCCATAAACGCGCATTGCGACTGTGCGAGCCCGGGATCTACGAATACGAGCTCGAGGCGGAGTTCCTGCACGAGTTCGCACGAAATGGTGCGCGCTGCTCCTACGAGCCGATCGTAGCCAGCGGCGAGAATGCTTGTGTGCTCCACTACACGAGCAACCGTGCCGTGCTCGAGGATGGCGATCTCGTGCTCATCGACGCCGGGTGCGAGTTCGAGCTCTACGCATCCGACATTACGAGAACGTTTCCCGTCAACGGCCAATTCTCCGAGGCCCAGCGCGAAATCTATGAAATCGTTTATGAAGCGAACCGCGCCGCGGTCGAGCAGGTCCAGCCTGGCAACCACTGGAACGACCCGCACGACGCCGCCGTCAAGGTCATCACCCGAGGTTTGCGCGACGTCGGTATTCTCGAGGGCAGGCTGCCGAGCTTGATCAAGGCCGAAGCCTATCGTCCGTTCTTCATGCACAAGACCGGTCATTGGCTCGGTATGGACGTGCACGACGTCGGTGATTACAAGGTGGCCGATGACTGGCGGTTGCTCGAGCCAGGCATGGTCACGACGATCGAGCCAGGCATATATATAGCGCCGAACGCACGAGGGGTCGCCAAGCATTGGCGCGGCATCGGTATTCGGCTCGAGGACGACGTGCACGTCGGCCGCGATGGTCCTGAGGTCCTGACTGCCGATTTGCCACTTGCAGCTGATGACATCGAGGCGCTCATGGCGCAAGGCCGTGAGCGCGACTGAGCTGTGCGCGGACGTCGTCATCATTGGCGGCGGCCTCGCCGGCTCGGCATTGGCGCATGCGCTGTCGACAACGCCGCTGAGCGTTACGCTGGTCGAAGCCCGCGATCCGGCGCAGCTGCAGCAACCAAGTTTCGACGACCGTGCGACGGCACTCGCCAACGGCAGTAAGCGCATCCTCGATACCCTTGGCCTCTGGGACGAGGTTAGTAGGCACGCAACGCCTATTACGAGCATTCACATTTCCGAGCGTGGGCGTTTCGGTGCCGCACGAATCATTGCGGATGAGGAGGGCGTTGCCGCGCTGGGATACCTGCTCGAGAACCGCGTTCTCGGTAAGGCGCTCTGGGATTCTTTGTCGCGTGCCGAGCGCTTCACCGCGGTTGCGCCGGCGCAAGTACAGTCATTGGAGCCGGGTCCCGACGCGGTTGTTGTCCATGCCGAGAAGGACGGGCAAGCGCTCGAGATTCGCGCGAAGCTCGTCGTTGCGGCTGACGGTACGCAGTCACAAGTGCGCGAGGTGCTCGGTATCGAGGCTGTCGAGGACGACTACGCACAGCATGCCGTCATCTTGAACTGTCAAACGGATGTACCGCATCGCGGTCGGGCGTTCGAGCGGTTTACGACCGATGGTCCGATCGCATGCCTGCCTATGACGAACGATCGCGTTGCCGCGGTCTGGACGCTGCCGCAGGCTGAAGCCGAGCGCGTCATGCAACTCGACGACGAAGCATTCGCACGTGAGCTGCAACACGCATTCGGCCATCGACTCGGTCGTCTGACGAAGGTCGGCCGCCGTAGCGCTTATCCGCTGATGCGCCTGCGTAGCGAGTCGCTCGTCGCCGAGCGCACGGTGCTGATCGGGAGTGCAGCCGTGAATCTGCACCCCGTTGCCGGACAGGGATTCAATTTGGCGCTGCGAGACGTTGCGGCGCTCGCCGAGGTGTTGAGCGATGCGATGCTCGCAACGGATTGCAAAGCTGATCCAGGTGCAGACACATCGCTCCAGCGCTACGAGCGCTGGCGTATACGTGACCAGGAGCGCGTCGCGGCGTTCACGCATGGCCTGATTCGATTCTTCGGCAAGCCGTCGACACCGCTCGAGATATCCCGCGGCCTCGGTCTCATGCTGTTCGATTTGATCCCGGGCGCAAAGGCGGGACTTGCGAGGCACACGATGGGTTTGTCTGGCCGTCTGTCTCGGTTGGCGCGTGGCTTGCCGCTGTTGCCTGGACGCGGCTCGTCAGGAGGCAGCTAGCATGCCGCGCGCGACATTAGATAAGAGAAGCGTGCTGATCGTAGGCGGCGGGCCGGTCGGTCTCGGAGTTGCGGCGCTGCTTTCGTCGAATCGGCAGTCCGAGCGTTGGACCGTCCGGTTGGTCGAGCCGCGCTCAGCGCCTGAATGGCGCGAAACAGACCTCGATCTGCGCGTGTACGCATTGTCGCGGGCCTCTCAACATGTGCTCGAGTCCGCCGGTGCCTGGTCGGGCATCGCCGCACGGCGTGCGAGCCCTTACCGGCGAATGCATGTCTGGGAAGGTGAATTCCGTGCAGCGGTCGGTGCGCTGGCGTTCGACAGCGCCGAGCTCGGTGAGCCTGATCTCGGTCACATCGTCGAGGACCGACTCATTCGCCATTGCCTAATCGAGACGCTGTCCACGCGATCGAATGTCGAGCTCGAGTTCGGCACAGAGCTTGCCGGTGTTCGTGCGGCTGCGGATGGCGTGGAGATTACGACTCAGGATGGCCGTGCGTTGACCGCAGACGTGTTGGTTGCGGCTGACGGCGGCGCCTCGACGGTGCGCGGACTTCTAGAGTTCCCGGTAATCAGCGTACCGTACGGTCAGGAGGCCGTGGTCGCGCATGTCGGTACGGCGCAGCCACATGCCGAGACTGCGTGGCAGCGGTTTCTGCGCACGGGTCCGATCGCGTTACTGCCCCTTGCAGATGGACGCAGCTCGATCGTTTGGTCGACGAGCACGGATCGGGCGCAGTCTTTGCTAACGCTCGGCGATGACGAGTTCATGGCAGAGGTCACCGCGGCGACCGATCAGGCGCTCGGCGCGATCACGTCGGTCAGCGCGCGCGCGAGTTTTCCGCTGCGAGCCGTTCACGCACGCAAATATTGTGCGCATCGCGTTGCGTTGATCGGAGACGCAGCCCACACGATTCATCCGTTGGCGGGGCAGGGCATGAATCTAGGGTTGCTCGATGCGGCCGTGTTGGTTGAGGTGCTGCAGGATGCGTTGCACCGCGGCGAGGATCCCGGCGATCTACGGATACTCAGGCGCTACGAGCGGCGTCAGAAAGGGCGAAACCTAAAGACCATGCTCGCGATGGATGTGCTGCATCGTTTGTTCACTCGCGCAGGGCCGTTGCTTGCGCCCGTGCGTGTCTCCGGTTTGACGCTCGTCGACGCGTTGCCTTTCGCCAAGCACGCGTTCATGCGCGAGGCGCTCGGGCTCGTGGGCGAGCTGCCCAAGACAGCGCGACGCCGAGTTGCATAGTGTCGTGGCTCAAGACTCTCTGAGACGCCTTCTCGTCGACGATGTCGCAAATCTCTATCAGTGGGTGTCCGATACCGAGAGCGCTTTATAAAGCCGCGTGTTGCGCTACGGTGGTCGTTTCAGAGAGATTCGCTTTTTTTGGCAGTCGATCTAATCGACCGAGCAGCTAAACAGGCTGGGACTAATGAGTGAGATTCCGAGCGACCTGAAATACACGAAAGATCACGAATGGCTGCGTGAGCAGGACGACGGCAGCTGGGCCGTTGGTATCACTGACCACGCGCAGATGGCGCTTGGCGATCTCGTTTTCGTCGAGCTGCCCGAAGAGTCTACTACGGTCGTAGCCGGTGATGCGTGCGCCGTCGTGGAGTCCGTCAAAGCTGCGTCCGATGTTTACTGTCCTGTCGCTGGCGAAATTGACTCTTCGAATAGCGAGCTTGCCGATACCCCTGAGCTTGTTAACGCTGACCCATATGGGCGAGGCTGGCTGTTCACGATTCGCCCTGAATCGCCTGCGGAGCTCGATGAGCTCCTGTCTAGCGACGATTACGAGCGATTGCTCACCGAGCTCGACGACTGAGAAGGTCTGAGACCGTTCATCGCGTCAATTGGCCAGCGGTAGGAGGGTTCAGCGCCGCGACACGCCGCGTTACGAGACCGGTCGGTGGGAGCGAGAATCGACGGCCCGGGAGCAAAATGGCGCTTCACTGGTCACAGTACCTATGCGGGTCATACAATTCGACTTATGAGAACGATTATTCGATATGCCGTTGCGGTCTCGGCTTGCGCGTTCGCGCTCGGTGCCGCTGCACAGGAGCGCAGTTGGAACACGACACTCGAGCAGATCTCGACGGTCGTCGTTTCGATTCGCGTCGACAGCACACGCTCATTCGATACTGAGCGAAACCAGTCGAGCCAGGCGACGGGATTCGTCGTCGATGCCGAGCGCGGCCTGATACTGACGAACCGCCACGTAGTTACGCCGGGGCCGGTCGTTGCGCAAGCGGTTTTCCTGAATCAAGAAGAGGTCGAGCTCGTGCCGGTCTACCGTGATCCGGTGCACGACTTCGGATTCTTTAAATACGATCCGGCAGATCTCAGGTTCATTCGTCCCGCGGAGCTCGCGCTCGTGCCTGAGGCCGCGCAAATCGGCAGGGACATTCGGGTCATTGGCAACGATGCGGGAGAGCAGCTATCGATACTCGCGGGCACGATCGCGCGCCTCGATCGTCAAGCGCCGAACTACGGGCGCGGGAACTACAACGACTTCAATACGTTTTATCTTCAAGCCGCATCGGGCACGTCCGGCGGCTCCTCTGGCTCCCCGGTGGTCGATATCGAGGGGCGTGTCGTCGCGCTCAACGCCGGGGCCAACTCGCAGGCCGCTTCAAGCTTTTTCCTGCCGCTTGATCGCGTACAGCGTGCGTTCGAGCTCGTCCGGGACGGGCAGACCGTACCGCGCGGTACGCTGCAGACCGAGTTCGTGCACAAGCCCTATGCCGAGCTTCGCCGCCTCGGACTGACCGAGGCGACCGAAGCGCTGATGCGCGAGGCTTATCCTGACCAAACTGGACTGCTCGTTGTCGAGCACGTTATCCCGGGTAGCGCGGCCGGCGACTTGCTTGCGCCCGGTGACATCGTTGTGAGCGTGAACGACGAGCTCACGACGGCGTTCGTGCCGTTGGCGCGTGTGCTCGACGATCACGTTGGTCGGACTGTGAGCATTGGAATCGAACGTGGAGGTGTCCCGTTCGAGGCGGATCTGGACGTGGACGACCTCCATGCGATTTCGCCAGACGAGTTCATCGAGTACGGTGAGGGCATTCTCAACGATCTTTCGTACCAGCAGGCTCGCCATTTCAATCGGGCGGCTTCTGGCGTCTATCTTGCCAATCCCGGCTACGTCTTCGGCACGGCGGCCATTCCGCGGGCAAGCTTGATTCTGAGCATCGCCGGCGAGCCGATGAACAGTATCGACGATCTTCAACGCGTGCTCGAAGGCCTGCCCCAGGGTGAGCGCGCGGCCGTGCGCTTTCTGCAGTTCGACGATCCGCAGACGCAGCGACAGCGATTGATCAGGAACGATCGAAGCTGGTTCCCCAGTGCTCGTTGTAAGCGAGACGATCAGTCAGGCCTGTGGCCGTGCGAGCCACTGGCAGATCCGCCACCGGCTCGGGCCGTCATCGCAGGCGAGACGACCTTCCCCGAGCAGCCGGGCGAGCGCTACGTCCAGCGTATCGCAACCTCGCTCGTGCTCATCAATTTCGATATGCCGTATACGGTCTCGGGCGTATCGGATCGCCACTACTACGGAACCGGGCTCATCGCTGACGCTGAG
>CAJIAZ010000450.1_pt1 | contig 10693 bp, 9 predicted proteins | sample 9199181 | NCBI WGS metagenome assembly CAJIAZ01 (sample SAMEA7708285, study PRJEB35096) | sediment metagenome | biome: marine neritic benthic zone biome [ENVO:01000025]; feature: sediment [ENVO:00002007]; material: shallow marine sediment [ENVO:03000034] sea grass bed [ENVO_01000059] ...
AAACCGTCTCTGTATTCGTCGATGGTTAGCCGTTAACTGACGTCGGTGAGGGTGGGATCACTCACCGTCCTCGACTATCTCGGGCGGCTCGCCCTCAGGGGGCCGCTCGCTTGCTGCGCAAGCTGCGCGTTCTCTCGCGAGCGCGACCGCCTACGCGCCGCTCGAGTCGAACCCGGTGTGGGTTCGTCCACATACCCGCACCACCCGAGAAAACAAAAATACCCCACAAGGGGGCATTTTCGTTTTCTGGCGGAGAGGGTGGGATTCGAACCCACGGTACGGTGTGACCCGTACACTTGCTTTCCAAGCAAGCGCCTTCGACCGCTCGGCCACCTCTCCGGCTGGGGTAGATTTTAGATGTTTAGGCTGCGCCTGGCACGCGCATGACAGCTATTTCTCAGCGTGCCGGAGCCTCATCTGGTTGCGGTTGTCGAGCGGCGGGGCGCGATCACGAGTAGGCGTCGCACTCGAAGTCTTCGCTGAGCCTCTTGAGATGGGCTTGCGCAGCCGCCTCGCTCAATTCGTGATTTTCGTACAGATCGACCGCCGCGAGCACCAGGCTCTTCGCAGCACGCGTCGCGACTTGCGAAGGTTTTTACCGCAGCTATATCAGTAAGTTCTGAGTGTTTCTTAAGACACTTTGATAGGCAAAAGCTCAAGAGGCGGCGCATTGGGTACTATGGGATCTTTAGCCCACTCGCCGACGCTTGCCGAATAGAATAGCTCCAGCGGCCGTGACAAACAGCGTTCGGATCCGGCTGTCCCTAACCCGTCTCGAGGACTCATGAAATCTCACGTAAGCATCAATGTCACGTTCGTGCTGGCGATTGTTGCAACCACGGTCGTGGGTTGGGCAGCTGCAAATAAATCTCGGTTCGAGCCGCGGTGGCCAGCTGCCGTGCATGGCTTCGCATACTCACCGCTACAGCGCGGTCAAGCGCCGTCGCATGGCGATCAGCCCAGTCTGGCGCAGATTGATTCCGATCTCGCCTTGATGGCGCGCACGGCAGGCTCGATCCGTACCTATTCGCTGGACGGTATCTACAGCGAAATTCCGAGCATGGCAGTGCGGCATGGTTTAGACGTGACGCTCGGCGTGGATCTGAACGGCGAGCGGCGCCGTGACGTAATGCGCGTGGCCCGTCTCGGCGCAATCACCTCGGAAAATGGGGGCGTGCAACGCGCGATCATCGGTAACGAGACGCTGCTGACCGAGACGTTGACGGTCGAAGATCTAACAATGCTGCTCGAGCGCGCGCGGCAAGACTCACGCGTCGCCGTCAGCACGGCCGAGCCCTGGCACATCTGGCTAGAGCATCCCGAGCTGGCGAGCCATGTCGATTTCATCACCGTGCATCTGCTGCCGTACTGGGAAGGCATCGCCGTCGATGAGGCTGTGGACTACGTGTTCTCGCGAATGGCGCTGCTCGAGGCGACGTTCCCCGGTAAGCCGATTGTCATCGGTGAGGTCGGATGGCCGAGCCATGGCCGCATGCGCGACAGTGCCGTTCCGTCGAAAGCTCACGCAGCAACGTTCCTAAGGCGCTTTCTCGAGCGCGCCGACGCGCGCGGCTACGAGTACTTTCTAATGGAGGCGTTCGACCAGCCCTGGAAGCGCTCTGTGGAAGGGGAGGTTGGGGCCTATTGGGGTGTCTTCGATGTGGACCGCGCCGCGAAATATGATTTCGTCGGCCCCATCGAATCGCTCCCCGGTTGGCGGACGCTGGCGATTGTCTCTGCGTTGCTCGCGGCTCTCGTGTACTGCGCGATGCTTGTCGACGGGCGTCGTTTGCGTGGTCCGGGACGACTATTCATCGCTTGCTCGGCCGCAGTCGTAGCGATGATCTGTGTCTGGAGTCTCGCGGCGTACGTGCCGCAGTACTGGAGCACGCTCGATGTTTTCGGCGCGGTGCTGTTGCTGATCGGTATGCTCGGTGTCGTCGTGCTCTTGTTCGTCGAGCTCCACGAGTGGGCTGAGGCGATCTGGTGCGCCCGCGCCCGTAAGACGCTGACGGCCGAGACCGCAGCGCGAGCGCCTTTACCAAAAGTTTCGATCCACGTTCCGACATATCGGGAGCCTCCCGAGCTCCTTGCCGAAACATTAGGAGCGCTTGCAGACCTCGACTACCCGGACTTCGAGGTCATCGTCGTCGACAACAACACGAAGGACGAGAGTCTCTGGAGGCCTGTCGAATCGCTGTGTGGGCGTCTTGGGGAGCGGTTCCGCTTCTTTCACGTTGAGCCGCTGGCGGGCTACAAGGCCGGGGCGTTGAACTTCGCGTTGGAGAGGACAGCAGCCGACGCGAGCGTCGTTGCGGTGCTGGACAGCGACTACAAGGTCGATCCGCGCTGGCTGCGCGACCTGGTCCCTTATTTCGCCGACGACGCTGTGGCTATCGTGCAGGCGCCGCAGGACTACCGCGATGGCCGAACGAGCCTTTTCAAGACTGCGTGCGACGCGGAGTATCAGGGCTTCTTTCGCATCGGCATGGTCAACCGCAATGACCGCAACGCAATCATTCAGCACGGCACCATGACGATGATTCGCAAGCGTGTGCTTACCGATGTCGGAGGCTGGGACCCGAGCACGATCACCGAGGATGCAGAGCTGGGCTTGCGGGTTCTCGATCGCGGGCACGAAGCGCGCTACATACCCCGAAGCTACGGCAAGGGCTTAACGCCGGATAACTTCCACGACTACAAAGTGCAGCGCTTTCGATGGGCGTTCGGTGCCGTGCAGATCCTTCGCAAGCACGGGGCCAAGCTCACGGGGAGACGACCGAGCGCCTTGAGCTGGGGGCAGCGATATCATTTCGTTGCGGGCTGGCTGCCGTGGCTGGCCGATGGGCTGAGCCTGATCTTCAGCGTTGTCGCAGTTTTCTGGTCGCTCGCGATTATCTTCGCGCCTGCGCGCTTTTACCCGCCGCTTGCTGTTGTCTCTTTGTTCGTCATCGGTTTCTTTGCTTTCAAGCTATTGAAGATGCTCGTCCTCTATCGTTGGCGGGTCCGTGCGAGCGCGTGGCAGACGCTCGGCGCCACAGTGGCAGGCTTGGGCCTTGCGTTCACTGTTGGCAGGGCCGTGCTGGCAGGCATAACGATCCGTGAGATGCCTTTTCACCGCACACCGAAACTCGCTCGTCGCCATAGCTACACGGGTGCGCTGGCCGCGGCCGCCCCCGAAGCCGTGCTGGCAACGATGCTGTTTGGCTGTGCCGCGGGCGTCTCGGCCACCGCGCCGGTTGGAAACATCGACACGACGCTGTGGTGCCTGCTGCTCACGGTCTTCGGTGTGCCTTACTTATCTTCGGTCATGCTCTCATTGTTCAGTGCTACGCCGCGTGCGGCTGCCGAGCAATTGCCGCGCCCGATCGAAGAAATGGTCGGCGAGACGCGGCGCGGCTGACGGCCTAGCCCAGCAAAGGACATGGGCAGAGTCGCGACGTTGTTCGGGCTGGCGCGCTCAGTCGCTATCTACTACGGAGTTCCGTTTCGTCGCAGGCGGCTCGAACGGCTCTATGCTCAGTTCGTCGCGCCAGGTTCGTTGTGTTTCGACATCGGCGCGCACGTCGGTAATCGAATTCGCTGCTGGCGCGCGCTCGGCGCCCGCGTCGTCGCGGTAGAGCCCCAGTCGAACGCCTTTCGCTTTCTCGCCAGATGCTATTCGCGCGACGCGGATGTCTCGCTCGTGCGCTGCGCGATCGGACGCACGGCTGGCGTCACGACGTTGCAAATCAGCGACATGAATCCGACAGTCGCCAGCGTATCGACGGACTGGATAAATCGGGTCAGGACCGATCCGGATTTTGCGGGCGTCACGTGGAACAGGACCGAATCCGTCGAGCAGCGCACGGTCGACGATCTCATTGTCGCGCACGGCCGGCCCGATTTTTTGAAGATCGATGTGGAAGGTCACGAAGCCGAGGTGCTTGCGGGGCTGTCCACGGCCGTTGCTGCGCTGTCGTTCGAGTACATCGCGGCCACCCGCGATGTCGCGATCGCATGCGTCGCCCGCTTAGCCGAGCTCGGTGAGTATCGCTATAACGTATCCCACGGTGAGAGTCATCGACTAGCGTTGCGCGAGTGGGTCGACGGGACGGGCATCAAGAAGCTCATCGCCGGGCTGCCCGAGCGGTCCGGGTCCGGCGACATCTACGCGCGGCTCGGCGGCAGCTTCGCTGGGAGATCGTCCGAACAGTAGATTCCCGAGCTCGTGCGTCGAGCCGATCGGCGTCGCCGCCGGTTCGATGCCCGGCGAGAAACCGGCTGCGATCAAAGCGTCGAGCACAGCTGGCCGGCTCGCGATCACGTGAATGGGAACGTCCCACCGAACGCCCTCGCCGGCGACGCTCGCCGGCGGTTGATGATCGCCAAGCACAATGAGCATAACGTCGAGCTCCGGTCGCTCGCGCAGATAGCCGCTGACGGAATCGAATGCGTAAGCGATGGCTGCGGCGTAATCCATCGACAAGTCCGTCCAGTTGGGCCTTGCGGCGAGACTCGCGGCAAGTTCACCGGAGTCATACGGTTGCGCGCTGAGCACGCGCGGCCAGTCGGGCTGATACGGTGGCGTCGGCCGAAACGGCATATGCGAGCTAATGGTGGGAAAGAACAGGAACACGGGCGGTCTCGGTTGCGTTCGTAACTCGAGCTCGTCGAGCTTGGCGATCGCGTACTGGTCGGGAATGCGCCACCAACCGAAATCCGGCCCGCGGTAATCGAGAGCCTGCTCGCCGAGGATTGCATCGAAATGGTAGAAAGCACCTTCGGGCCAATCACGCTTGAGTCCGGGCATCAGGCTCAACGTTCGGTAGCCGTTGCGGGCAAACGCTGTCGTCATGACCTCGCAGTCCTGCGTGAGCAGCAGGTTGTAGGTGCCGTTGTCGCGTACGGGCCGGCCCGCTAGGAAGCTGCTATGTGCCAGCCATGATGCGCCGCCGAAGGTCGGCGACTGCACGTATGCGGAGACGACTTCGCGCCCGGTTGACGCAGCCGATTCCAGCAGGCGCAACCGGCCAGGCTCGACGACGTTCGAGATTTCGGGCCTGTCATAGGCTGTTGCGCCGTAAGATTCCAGGAACATGATGAAGACGTCGGCGCCGGCTATGCGAGTTAGATCATAGTCGTACGATAGTCGCGCGCACACGCTCTCATTGCGGCTGCGCGCTTGCCGATAAGCGTCGAGGGTGAAACTGGCCTGGTCCAAGTAAGTCCAAGTCACGGGCACGGAAAACCACCGCAGTGTGCGCAGCGGCGCCGACGTATGCCCGATCGAATACAGCACGACGAGCGCGAGCGAGAGCGCCGTGAGCCCCAACCGCAGAGGCGGGAGCGCGAGCGCCGCGCGTACCTGCATGAGGCCCCACCGTACTGCGAAGAACCACAAGCCGATGATGCCGGTGAGACCGGCGACTACGAGTACCGCCGTCACCGGGCTCGCGGCGACTTTGAGCATCGTGGCTACATTGAGCACATGTGGCGCATCCCAGTACAGGTTGACCGGGCGTCCATAAAGCGCCGGGGCGGTGACTTCTGCGTAACGGCCGATCGAAAGCAGGACGACTACGACCGCCAGGGCAGTCATGCCGCGTGCCGATGGAGGTCTAACGAGTGCGCCGTATGTTACGAGCGCAGCGAGTAGCAGCGCGATCTCGATTGACAGCTCATGGCGCGTCGTGATCCACAACGTCGGCCAGATGTTGTGGAAGGTAAGCGCAAAGTTGAGGATGAATAGCGCTACAACCAGCGCAAGCCAGGATTGCCATGTTGGTGCGCGAGAAGCATTCGGCTCTCTGTCCGCGGTCGATAACGACAGTCGACGTCGGAAACCGGAACGCTTCATGAATTAGCCTGACCTGTCGCGCGAGTCGAATAAGCGATGTCAATCGTGAAGGAGGCCGTCAGTGTCAGTAGTCCTGCAAGCGCGAGACCGACACTGAGCGGCGGGTTCACGATCGGTGCGAGACACGCAATCAAGGCCATCGCGACGATCACGAACGCGGCCTTGCGCCTCAGGCTTGGCGGTAACGGTCCGGCAAGACTCGGCACCGCTATGGTCGCGGTCACGAACGCGTAGCGCATGAGCCCCGCAAGCAGGACCCACGGGCCGGCCTTGCCGCTCTGCCAAACCAGGCCGGTAATGGCGAGAAGCGCAAGCGCATCGGTCTCCATGTCGAAGCGTGCGCCGAAGTCGCTGGCGATCTCGAGCTTGCGTGCCAGCCAGCCGTCGACGCCATCGAGGAGCAGCACCGTCGCGGCGACAATGAAGGCAGTCCAGCCTACATGGATCTCGCCGATGAACGCGATCAGCAGGGCCACGAGTCCGGCGCGGGCGAGCGTGACATGGTTGGCGGCGCCGAGCGTGCTCGTCGGCAGACACCTGGTCGCGAGACTCAGGGTCAAGGCACCGCCGGCGAACACAGCTGTCATGACCTTCCAGACGAAAAACTCACCGAGCGGCAGCGCGTGGCGCAGAGCGACCGCGAGCGCCACGAGCAAGGTGCCGGTTATGATGTGCTCGAGCAGAATGCCGAATCGCGATCCGCGTCGCGGCGCGTTCGTAGGTGCGGTGTCGAGCATGGCCGCAAGCTTGCATGTTTCAAACGGTCTTGCAAGTATGGGACGGCCCAAGCGAAAGCAGCTCTCCGGACCACTCATGGCCAACAACAAAGGGGCACGCGCCCTCTGGATCACGGGTCCGGGTAGTGCAGAAATACGCGAGGAACGCTTGCCCGAGCCCGTCGCGGATGAAGTCATCGTCCGCACGACGTATAGCGCGATCAGCCGCGGCACGGAGTCCCTCGTTTTCCGAGGTGCGGTTCCGCCGAGCGAGTACGCGCGCATGAGAGCGCCGTTCCAGGCCGGCGAGTTCCCGGGGCCGGTCAAGTACGGCTATATCAACGTGGGCATTGTCGAGCACGGCCCGTCGGCGCTGCTCGGACGCGCGGTGTTCTGTCTTTCCCCCCACCAGACCCGCTACGTCGTTCCCGCTGCGGCTGTGGAGCCGCTGCCACAGGCGCTGCCGCCGCGACGCGCCGTTCTTGCGGCCAATCTTCAGGCGGCGGTCAACGGGCTCTGGGACGCGGCCCCGTGCGCCGGGGACCGCATCGCGGTCGTGGGCGCCGGCACGCTCGGCTGCCTCGCCGCCTGGCTTGCCGCAGGTTATCCAGGCTGTGAGGTCGAGCTCGTCGACCTGAACGCCGCCAAGGCTGCGGTCGCGCAAGCCCTAGGGGTCGCGTTCAGGTCGCCGAGCGAAGCAACGTCCGAGGCCGATATCGTCATACACGCAAGCGGTACGAGCGATGGGCTCTCGACGGCGTTGGGACTGGCGGGATTCGAGGCGACGGTCACCGAGCTCAGCTGGTTCGGCGATCGGCAGGTCAGCGCGCCGTTGGGCGAGGCCTTTCACTCGCAGCGGCTCACGCTCAAGTCCTCGCAGGTCGCCTCTATGGCGCCCGCGCAGCGCGCGCGCTGGACGCGGCGGCGACAAATGCAGCTTGTCTTTCGCCTGCTCGGCGACTCGCGTCTCGACGCGTTGATCACGGGTGAGAGTGAGTTCGAGGAGCTGCCGTCGATACTCGAGACCTTGAGCCGCGAGCCGGGCGACACGTTGTGCCATCTTATTAAATATACTCGTGACTCGAGCCCCGCCTGAAAGGATGCCTATGTACAGCGTCTGTGTCAGAGACCACTTCATGATCGCGCACAGCTTTGCGGGCGATGTCTTCGGCCCCGCGCAGAAGCTGCACGGTGCGACGTACGTCGTGGATGTGGAGTTTCGCAGCGAGACGCTGGACGAGAATGGCATCGTCGTGGACATCGGACGCGCCGGTCAGGCTTTGAATACGGAGTTGGGCGCGCTCAATTACCGCAACCTCGATGACGCGCAAGCGTTCGCGGGTCAGAATACGACGACGGAGTTCTTAGCCTCCGTGATCTTCGAGCGCATGGCCGCCCGTATTCGTGACGGGTCACTCGGGGACTGTGCGAGTCGGCTGAGCTCTCTGCGCGTCACGTTGCACGAATCGCACGTTGCTTGGGCAGCCTACGAGGGCCGCCTCGATATGCCTGAAGCGAGTTGAGCGCCAACGAGACGCTACACTTCGTTCTGCCGGGAAACCCGGAGACGCTGACGGGCGGTTACATTTACGACGGGTATGTTCGGACCGGACTGAAGGGGCTCGGTTGGGACGTGCGTCTGCACGTGCTCGATTCGAGCTTTCCGTTTCCGACAGATGACGCCATGCGCTTTGCCGAAGACTGCCTGTCGGGCATCGAAACACGCGGTCTAGTCGTGATCGACGGACTCGCGCTCGGTGCGATGCCGGAGCTCGTCGCTCGACACAGCGAACGCCTGGATCTTGTCGGCCTCGTACATCATCCGCTGTCGGATGAGACGGCACTCGATGCTTCGCAGCGCCGCAAGCTCGCCGATTCTGAGATGCGCGCGTTACGCAGCGTACGCAGAGTAGTCGTCACCAGCCCGTGGACAAAGCACAGGCTGACCGACGATGGCATTTCTGCTGAGCGCATTGGCGTCGTCATACCCGGCACGGAGCCGGCGCCGCTCGCTCGCGGTTCTGGCAGTTCTGCGCCGAAGCTGCTCTGCGTAGCGACTTTGACGCCGCGCAAGGGTCACGCGGTGTTGTTCGAGGCGCTCACGCACCTGCTGGACCGGCCCTGGACGCTTGATTGCGTCGGCAGCCTGCACCGCGATGCCGCCACGACGGAGGGGCTGCGAGAGCAGCTCGAGCGGACTGAGCTCGCCGACCGTGTTCGCCTGCTCGGCGAGATCAACACCGAGGCGCTCAACGAGTGCTATTCGAGCGCGGATGTCTTCGTGCTCGCGTCTCATCTGGAAGGTTACGGTATGGCGCATGCAGAGGCACTGGCGCGCGGCTTGCCGATCGTCGCAACAGCGGCGGGCGCCGTGCCGCATACGGTCCCATCGACGGCCGCGCTGCTCGTCACGCCGGGCAATGTGGATGCATTAGCGAACGCGCTCGCACGGGTTCTCGACGATTCCGACCTGCGAGACACGCTCGCGCGCGGGGCGCAGGCTGCGCGCGAACGCCTACCGAATTGGGCGGAGACCTGTTCCCAATTCGAATCGCAGCTGCGAACGATCCGGTGAGCGGGTTCAGCGACACATGGCTGCGGTTGCGCGAGCCCACCGATGCAGCGTCGAGAAACCGCGAGCTCACAGCGCGTTTGGTGCGCCATCTGGCCTACCCGATCCATGTGACCGATCTCGCAACCGGCACGGCAGCCAATCTGCGCTATCTGAGCCCATTGCTCGGCGGTGCGCAGACGTGGCAGCTCATCGATCACGATCAGGCGCTGCTCGATGCAATCCCTGCGCGACTCTCCGAATGGAGCCGCGTACGTGGGTCGACGTTGCACGATCTCGGTGACGGCCTGCGTATTGACGATCCGGGTTTCGAATGCGAGTTGCGCTACAGGCGCAGAGATCTCGCCAGGGACCTTGCTGCGATCGATGTCCCTCGCGGCTCGCTCGTCACGGCAGCTGCGTTGCTCGACCTCGTGTCCGATTCATGGCTCGCGGATCTCGCGGAGCACTGCCGTGCATCGTGCGCACCTGTGCTGTTCGCGCTGACTTATAACGGTGAGATTCGCTTCGAGCCATCAGACCCCGAAGACGAGCAGGTCACGGCGCTCGTCAATCGCCACCAGTTGACTGACAAGGGCTTCGGGCCCGCCCTCGGCCCTGCGGCCGCGGTTCGAGCCGTGGAGCTGTTCGAGCAATGCGGCTATCGCGTTGAGACTGCCCACAGCGACTGGCGTGTGGGGCCTGAGCATCACGAATTGCAGCGTGCACTAATCGAGGGATGGCTTGCCGCCGGCATCGAGCTCGTGCCCGAGCGGGCCGACGCCCTCAGCGACTGGGCCGAGCGTCGCGCCGAACAACTCGCCGGCGGCCGTTCGACGTTCGTCGTCGGTCACTCGGATCTGCTCGGTTGGCCTCCACGTGATTCGTAGGGCCGTTTAGACGATTCGGCGCAGCGGACTCGTCGATGGCTGCTCGCTCACCGCGCCGGCGCCGCGTAGGTCGCAATCGAACAGGATGTCATTGCCCATCGTAACAATACGAGGCGATAGACGCGGACAGTCGGCGAGGCGTTCTCGGACAGGGAGGTGAATGCCCGCTCGACCCGTGCCAATGATCAGGGGCGCGACGGCGATCTGCAGACGATCGACAAGCCCTTGCTCGAGGAATGTAGAGATTGTCCTACCGCCGCCTTCGACGAAGACTGACCAAAGTTGCCGTGCACGTAGCGTCGTCAGCAGCGATCTCAGATCGAGGCCGTCCTTGCGCATCGGTACGCCGAGCACCTCGGCAGCACCGACCTTCTCGTTTGCGCGCTCGATGAGGGCCTCGTCGCAAACGAGCAGCGTTGCGGCGGCACCGTCGGTAAAGATGCCGTGCGCCGTCCCCAAACGACGTTGCGGGTCGAGCACGACGCGCACCGGGTTGTCGCCCGAGGTGCGCCGAACCGTGAGCTGCGGATCATCCGTCGCTACCGTCTCGGCGCCTACGAGCACGGCATCGCACAGCGCTCGCATCCGGTGCAGGTGCAACAGGTTCTCCGGTCCGGTCACGTAGTCGGAGTCCCCCGAGCTCGTCGCAATATGTCCGTCGAGACTCTGACCGAGATGAGCGATTGTGAGGGGCGTT
>CAJIAZ010000260.1_pt1 | contig 10460 bp, 9 predicted proteins | sample 9199181 | NCBI WGS metagenome assembly CAJIAZ01 (sample SAMEA7708285, study PRJEB35096) | sediment metagenome | biome: marine neritic benthic zone biome [ENVO:01000025]; feature: sediment [ENVO:00002007]; material: shallow marine sediment [ENVO:03000034] sea grass bed [ENVO_01000059] ...
ACTGCGCCGAGAAATACCTCAAGGCGCTGCATCTGTGGGACCGCCGACACGACATTGCGCGAAATTTATCGGGCGGCATGAAGCGCCGCCTCATGATAGCTCGCGCGCTCGTTCACGAGCCGCGGCTGCTGATCCTCGACGAGCCGACGGCCGGCGTAGATATCGAGATTCGCCGGTCGATGTGGGATCTCATGCGCGAGCTCAACGACGGCGGCATGACGATCATTCTGACGACGCACTATCTCGAGGAAGCGGAGAACCTGTGCCGCAACATCGCAATCATCGACGATGGGCGAATCATCGAGAACGACTCGATGGTGAACGTCGTCAGCAAGCTGCAGCGCGAGGTTTTCGTGCTGACGCTCGCCGAAGCCGTCGAGCGGGCGCCGACGCTTAACGGTTACGATTGCAAGCTGCGCAACGAGCACGAGATCGAGGTCGAGGTCACGAAGGAGCACAGCTTGAATGATCTTTTCACGGAGTTGTCCGCTAACGGTTTGCATGTGACGAGCATGCGCACGCGCGCGAATCGTTTGGAGGAGCTCTTCATGCGCCTCGTCGAGAGCAAGGCCACGGGGGGCGGCGCCTGATGTCCGGCTTAGGCGCCACAGCGGCGGCAAAGGCCTCTACAAGGCCGCCCGCGATCAATCTTCTCAAGGTCAACCTCGTCGGCCTCGGCACGATAGTGCGCAAAGAGATCAACCGCGTTCTGCGGATCTGGGTGCAGACCATCGTGCCGCCCGCGATCACGATGACGCTCTATTTCATCATCTTCGGCAGCCTCATTGGCCAGCGTATCGGCATCATGGACGGTGTGCCCTATACGATGTTCATCGCGCCCGGGCTCATCATGATGGCCGTGATCACGAACTCGTTCGGCAATGTCGTCTCGTCGTTCTTCTCCGGGAAGCTGCAGCATCATCTGGAGGAGATGCTCGTCTCGCCCTTGTCCGTGGCGACGATTATTGCGGGCTACGTCGTCGGCGGTGTCGTCAGAGGCCTGGCCGTCGCCGCGCTTGTCACAGTCGTTGCGATGTTCTTCACGGAGCTGCGCGTAGAGCATCCGCTCATCACGCTATCGGTCGTCGTGCTAACTGCGATGGCGTTTTCTTTGGCCGGACTTTTGAACGCGATCTTCGCGAAGAATTTCGATCAGATCTCGATCATTCCGACGTTCGTCCTGACGCCGCTGACCTACCTCGGCGGTGTGTTCTTCTCAATATCGTTGCTGTCGCCTGCGTGGCAGGCAATTGCGAAGGTCAACCCGATCCTCTACATGGTCAACGCGTTTCGCTACGGTATGCTCGGCGCATCCGATATTTCGATCGGGGTAGCCTATGCGATCATCATCGCGGCCGTCGTCGTGCTCTATGCCACCGTGTATCAGTTGCTGAGCCGAGGCACGGGGGTTCGTACCTGACGTGTGCGGCCGGTTCGCCTACTTCGTTCCGTACGAGCAACTGACCGATCACTACGGTCTCGCGTCCCCGCCACCCCAGTTCGAGCGTTACAACGTCGCACCGAGCCAGGACATCCTCGCGATCCGTCAGGCCGAATCCGGCGAGCGAGACGCCACACCGCTGAAGTGGGGGCTCATACCGCACTGGGCGAAGGATCCGACGATCGGCAACCGCATGATCAACGCGCGTGGCGAGACCGTGGCCGAGAAGCCGGCCTTTCGCCAGGCGTTCAGCCGGCGTCGCTGCATCATTCCGGCCAGCGGTTTCTATGAATGGGGTCCGAGCGGCGCCGGCAAATGGCCGTACTACATCAGCCCCGTCGACGGACCGCTGCTGAGCTTTGCGGGTCTCTGGGAGCGCTGGCGCACACCGGAGGGTGAGCCGCTCGAGTCGTGCACGATCATCACAATCGATGCCAACGAATCGCTCGCGCGAATTCACCAGCGCATGCCAGTCTGCCTGCCAGCGTCGAGCTATGCTGCGTGGCTCGATCCCGCCTCTTCGAAGGAGACGTGTCTCGAGCTGCTCGCCCCTCTTGCCGATGCGGCGTTGGAGATCCGACCCGTCAGCAAGACCGTCAACAATCCCCGCAACGACGCAGCCGAGCTGGTCGAGCCCGTCGAGATCCCTTCGGCGTAGCTCGCGCTGATCTTTCTATTCTTGCGGCAGCAGGAAGTTCTGACCGGCGTAGCTCAAGATCGCCCCTTGGGGTGAGATCTCGATCAGGCGTGGCCCATCGGCGAGTGTCTCGCCTTCGACATACTTGCTCGCATTGATGAAGACGAACCGCTGCGACGGCTCCGGGCCGTAGACGAGCAGCTCGAGCCTGAGCTCGGGCACGGCGAGACCTGCGGCCCGCGCCTGGAGGATCGACATCGGCGATGGTGTGATCACGGCCGGTGCAGCTTGGACGATGAGCGGTTCGGTAGACGTTGCAGAGGTAGCGGGCGGAGTCGTTACAGTCGTTGCGGCTGCCATGCGCGCGGCCTCGTTCGCGAGGCTGCGTGTCGTCGTGCTTGCGAGAGGTTGTGGCTCGGCGGGCACAGGCCCGGGCGGCGGCGTCGTCGATACGACGGGCGCAGGCGTGACCGGTGCAGGGCTCGCGACGATCGGCCCGGTCACCGAGTTCCGCCACCAAGCCCACACGAGCACGACCACACCGATACCGAGTGCTGCGACGGCGGCAACCATCCACGTCGACGTGCGGGTCTGATGAATGACGATCGGCAGGTCGTTGATACCCGGCACGGCCTCGCGCTGGCGTTCCTTCTCGGATTTCTTCAATGCGTCGAGAATGAACGACATCTCAGCCTGCCTCAGTGAGCAAAGGTGTGCCGGGTACGCCGAGCTCTGTGTTGATGGCGACCTGCGTCTGCGTGCCGACGATGCCGTCGACGTCGAGGCGACGCGCGCGCTGGTAGTCGCGAACACGGGCCTCGAGCGCGCTGTCGTAGAAGTCCGACGGGACGACGGGGCTCGGTTCCCCATAAATCTTCGCGAGGCTTTCGCGCAGCCAGATAACGTTGTCGCCCTGCGTGCCGGGTGAGATCACGGCGCCGGAGCCGTTGCCCGGTTGCCAGAGAATCAAGTGATCGCCGTACCAGTACTCGGAGAGCTCCTCCAGACCCAGGACAAATGTGTCTTCACCGGTAAACAGCGTCGCCGTCGACTCGTCGAGCCGGCCGAGCACGACTTGGAACTCCTCGCCATGTCCATCGATGAGGCTCAGAATTGCCGGGCGATTCAGACGCCGCAAGTGGCTCAGCGTGCCTCGCTCGTACCAGCATCGCAGTCGCTGAAGCTGCGCCTGCTCGCACGCCGGCGCATCACCTGGAACGAATTGCACACCCCATAGTGAGAACAGCGTTGCGAACGCCGTGTCGGTGTCCTTCGGCACAGCCGGCTCGGCCAGCAGTCCTGCGAGCGACGGTGGCGTCGGTTCGGCGGGCGATGCATCGGCAGGCTCGAGGTCATCGACGGGTTCGATAACCTCCGGTGGTGGTTCTACGAGCTCAACGGTCGCTTGCTCGATTACCGGCTCGATGACGACGCCGGGCGCGTCGAGCGTCGCGTAATGCCAGGATGCAAACGCGAGGGCGGCCAGCGCGGCCACGGTCGTCGTCGCAGCAAGGTGCGCTTTCCATCCAGCACCGCGCGGCTTGCCGTACACCTCGGCTGCGGCGCGCCGGACGAGGCGCCGATCGATATTACGCGTGTCCTGCGTGTAGCCAGCGAGCAGGGCCCGGTCGGAGACGACGTTGATGAGACGCGGCACGCCTTTCGACTGGCGATAGATTTCGCGAAGCGCGCTCGGCGTGAAGATGCCTCCACTAGCACCGGCGACCTTGAGACGGTGCTCGATGTACTTGATCGAATCGTCGAGGATCAGCGGCTCGAGGTGATAGCGCCCCGTCACACGTTGGGCGAGTTGACGCATGTTCGGCTGAGCGAGCAGCGTTCTGAGCTCGGGCTGACCGATCAGAATGATCTGCAGCAGCTTTTGCTTCGGCGTTTCGAGGTTGGTCAGGAGGCGGACTTGCTCGAGGAGGCCCGGCGCAAGATTCTGCGCCTCATCGACAATGAGCACTGTGCGCCGGCCGCGTGCATGTGCCTCGAGCAAGTACTTGTTGAGGTGATCGATCAGGCCTTTGTTGGATCGGTCGTCGGGCAGATCGACTTTGAGCTCCTCGAGTATTGCAGCGAGAAACTCGGTCGCCGAGAGCTCCGGATTGAGAATCAGCGCGACGTCAGCTTCGTCGGGTAATTGCTCGAACAGCGTTCGTACGAGCGTTGTCTTACCCGTGCCGACCTCGCCTGTGAGCTGAATGAAACCCCCGCTATGCGAGATACCGTAGATTAGGTGCGCCAACGCATCGGCGTGGCGTTGGCTCAGGTAGAGGTAGCGCGGATCCGGCGTTATCGCAAACGGTTTCTCTCGCAGACCAAAGAACTGCGTGTACATGGTCTAGGTTCCGCGTCCCCCGAGACCCGCCGAACGCTTGCTTGCGTCAGGGCGAGACGGTGATCGTAACGACATCGGACATCACGGGTGGATCGTGAGGCATGTGCAGGTGATCGCCGAGCACGAGCCGCAGCTCGTGGCGTCCGGGCGCGAGCTCGACCGTCGTCTCGGTTTGGCCGAGGCCGAAATGCACGTGCTGGGAGTCGGCCGGAATCGGCGAGTCGAAGTTCGTAAGCTCCCTGTCGATGAGCAGATGATGGTGACCGGTGTTCGGTAAATCGATGCCTGCGGGCGCGACGCCGATTCCTCTGAGCCCAAATGCGACGGTGAACGGGCTCGCCACGGCAGCGCCGTCTGCCGGCTCGATGATGTAGGCTTCGGCGCCGGCCGGTGCCGAAGTGCGCATCACAGCCGTTGCAGGGGGAGCGGCGGCGGGCGCAGCCATTTCAGCCGGGGCCTCGGCGGGCGCCTCGGGCGCGCTTTCCGGCGTGCAGCCAGCGATCATGAGCGTGGCGGTGATCAGTGCAATAGTCAGTCGGGCCGGCATCGTGCTCCCCTCGGAATTGTTTGTAGGAACCCGCAAATGTAGCACAGGCTTGGCGCAGCGCATGCCGATTTCGAAACGGTTGCTTGCCAGCTACTCGTCCGGTTTGACTTCAGCCTGTTTCGTCTTTGCCGCTGCGCTGCGAGCCTTCTTCTTGCGAGGCTGCGCGGCAGTCTTCTTCGCGGGTTTTTTCTTCACCGCCGCTGTCTTCTTCGCCGGCGTGCTCTGGTCAGCTTGGCGGGCGTGCCGCGCGAGCTCCTCTGGAGCGAAATCGTTGACGGCGAGCAGCGCCATGGTCTTGGCGTCGAACGCACGGATCTGATCAGCCTCCTCGGACGTGATGACGCCGAGCGTCTCGGCCTCGTCGATCTGCCCAGGCGTATCCTCGCGCTGGATCCTGCCTTCGCGCACGGCGTCGAAGACCTTGCGCTCGAGCCGCTTGATCTCCTCCGCGGCCTCGAGTGCCTCCTGCAGAAGCCCGATGGGATTGCCGGGCTCGGCGGTCTTGTAGATGTGGTCGCAGAGCCGCTCGCGTGTCGAAGTCGGATTGATCATGAGCTCGACGATCTCCTGACCGAGCTCGTCCGACGGCGAGGAGAACATTCGCCCACGCGGGAAGATCAGCATGCGCAGTCCGGCGGCGACCCAGCGATTCGGGAAGTTGCGCAGAAAGCTGTGTAGCTGCTCCTGTGTGCGATAAAACAGCGTCCGGCAGGCCCACTCGACGAGCGGGCGGTCGGCGGCAGGCGAGCCCTGATCCTCATAGTCCTTTAGCACCATCGAGGTGAGGTACAAATAACTCAGGACGTCACCGAGCCTCGCGGACAATAGCTCCCGGCGTTTGAGCGAGCCGCCGAGTGTGAGCATGGCGACATCCGCAGCCAGCGCAAACGAGGCGCTGTATCGGTTCAACCGCTGGTAATAGCGTCGCGTGAACCCGGTCACGGGAACCTTGGTAAATCGAGACAGCGTGAGCCCCATGATCAACGAGCGCATGGCGTTGGAGATCGCATAGCCAATGTGTTTGAACAGGAGTCGGTCGAAGTCGACGAGGCCTCTGTTGCGGTCCTCGTCCCCGGCCGCGTTTAGCTCGGCCAGCACGAACGGGTGACAACGAATCGCACCTTGGCCGAATATGATGAGGTTGCGCGTGAGAATGTTCGCGCCTTCCACCGTGATGGCGATCGGCACGGACTCATAGCCTCTGGCGAGGTAGTTCAGCGGCCCGAGCATGATCGCTTTGCCGCCGTGCACGTCCATGGCGTCGTTGGCAACCTGTCGACTCATTTCCGTGTTGTGGTATTTGAGAATTGCCGTTGGTACGGCGGGCTTCTCTCCTGCATTTAACGCAGCGCACGTGACGCGCGATGCCGATTTCATGATGTAAGTTAGGCCCGCCATGCGCGCGAGCGCTTCGCCGACGCCGTGGAATTTGCCGATAGGCAGCTTGAATTGACGGCGAATGCGGGCGTACGCGCCGGAGGCATAAACGGCGGCCAAGGCGCCGCCGAGCGCGTTACTCGGGAGCACAATGCCGCGGCCGACCGCAAGCAGCTCCACGAGCATGCGCCAGCCTTGGCCGGCCATCTCAGGGCCGCCGATGATGTTGTCGACGGGAATGAAAACGTCTTTGCCGCGCGTGGGACCGTTCTGAAACGGAATGTTGATCGGAAAATGCCGTCGACCGATCTCGATGCCCGGAAGATTCGTCGGTACGAGGGCGGCCGTGATTCCACGACTCTCTTCCTCGCCGATGAGATGCTCCGGGTCGTAGAGCTTGAACGCGAGGCCGAGAACGGTCGCAATCGGCGCAAGCGTGATGTAGCGCTTGTCCCAATTCAGACGTATGCCGATAACTTCCTTGCCTTCGTACGTGCCGCGGCAGACTACGCCGGTATCGACGATCGCCGTCGCGTCGGAGCCCGCGCGTGTGGACGTCAACGCAAAGCACGGGATCTCGCTCGAGTCGGCGAGACCGGGCAGCCATCGCTGCTTTTGTTCCTCGGTGCCGTAGTGCATGAGCAGCTCGCCGGGGCCGAGGGAGTTCGGTACGCCGATCGTCGACGCTGCCGTCGCGTTTCGCGAAGCGATCTTCGTCAGCACGATGGAGTTGGCCACCGGGCTGAAGCCGAGGCCGCCGTATTCCTTCGGCAGGATCATCGCGAAAAAGCGCTTCTCCTTGATGTACGCCCAGACGCGCTCGGGCATGTCGGCGAGCTCGTGAGTCACCTCCCAGTCGTCGAGCATTCGGCACAACTCTTCGGTTGGCCCGTCGAGGAACGCTTGCTCCTCTTCGGTCAGACGCGGTGGCGGTAATTTGCGCAGGACGCTCCAGTCGGGCATGCCGGAGAATAGCTCCCCTTCCCACCAGACCGTGCCGGTCTCGAGCGCATCCTTCTCCGTTTGCGACAGCGGCGGCAACATGCGCCGAAAAACTTCGAGCAGCGGTAGCGTTACGTACTCGCGCCGCGTCGATTCCACGTTGAGGAGGGCAAACGGCGCGTATAGCAGCCAGAGAACGATCGGCAGGACAACATCGTCGCTGAGCACCGTGTACGCGATGAGTGCAACGCCGACGGCTGCCGTGGACGTTTTCAGATCGACACGCCGGTAGGCCAGCGTGATGGCCGTGCCTATGACGATGAGCAGCCAGAACCAGCTTTCCACGACGATGCCTCCGTTCAATCAGGGCCGCACGTTTGTTGGCCCGTTACAGCAGATCCGCGACTCCAGCGCGCTCCTCCCGCAGCTCGGCGTCCGTTGCATCGAGCATGCTGCGGCTGAAGTCGTCGATCTCGAGGCCGTCGACGACAGTGTACTCACCGTCGGTGCAGGTGACGGGATAGGAATAGACCACGCCCTCGGAGATACCGTAACTACCGTCGGACGCCACGCCCATACTGACCCAGTCGCCAGCCGGCGTGCCGTTGATCCAATCGTGCATATGATCGATTGCGGCGGACGCTGCTGAAGCGGCGGAGGATGCCCCGCGCGCTTTCAGTATTGCCGCGCCTCGCTGCTGTACGGTCGGAATGAAGTCGTCGCGATACCAGTCTTCAGGCACCTTAGGCGCGGCGGCCTCGCCCCCAATCGATGCATGCGAGATATCCGGGTACATCGTCGAGGAGTGGTTGCCCCAGATCGTCATCTTGCGCACATCCGATACATGCGCACCCGCTTTCTTTGCGAGTTGAGTCTTCGAGCGGTTGTGGTCGAGCCGCGTCATGGCTGTGAAGTTGCGCTGATCGATATCGGGCGCGTTCTCCCGAGCGATCAATGCGTTCGTGTTTGCCGGATTACCAACCACTAAGACTTTGACATCGCGCGAGGCTGCATCGTTCAACGCCTTTCCTTGCACGGAGAAGATCGCGGCGTTTGCAACGAGCAGATCTTTTCGCTCCATGCCTAAGGCTCTCGGGCGGGCCCCGACGAGAAATGCGCTATCAGTGTCGCGAAAACCCACGCTCGGATCGTCGGTCACGACGATGTCGTCGAGCAGGTTGAACGCGCAGTCGTCTAGCTCCATCGCCACGCCGCTCAACGCGTCCATTGCGGGCGGGATTTCCAGCAACTGCAGAACGACGCGCCGGCCGGGACCGAACAGCTGTCCGGACGCGATGCGAAAAGCGAGTTGATAACCGATCTGACCGGCTGCCCCAGTAATTGCCACGCGCGCCGGTGCCAAGTTTTCCTTAGTCATGATTCGCCGAAAGCCTCTGATGTTGATCTGTGAATTCGAGGGGCCGCGATTCTAGCACGCTGTTGTGGAGCAACCGCCTCAGGGATCGAGTGCCTCGACGATGTTCGCCGGCACGGCGTAGTCGGCAAATGCGGCTCGAAACTGTTGGAGCTCGGTACGCGCTGCATCCAGTAGCTCTGCATCGATCTGAGCGGCAATACAGGCGAGCCAGAGGTCGGGGTCGCTGCGCTCGGGCTGTGTGCACGGTACCGACACAGGCATCGGCGCCGCCATTGTGCCAACGACGCTGGAGGCGATGCCTTCGTTCTGCACCACGTCCGCCGCAGCGGGAGCCAGTGTCACCGTGGCCTCCTCCTCGGCTGTCGCTGCGCTCGCTCGCGCGGGGGTGACGACCTCCTCGAACTGGACGGCGCGCTCGCGCAATACCTGTTCAGAGACGTCCTCAGGCGTCGGAACAAATTCGGCGCCCGGCACGGGACTGTCCTCGAGCGGGGCGGCCTGTTCCTGCAAATCCTCGGGCGCCTGAAAAGCTGCGGGCGCCTGCACGCTCGGTGCGCCAGCCTCATCCGCCTCCGGTATGGCCCCAGGTCCTACGAGATCGCGACCCGGAACCGTCAGTCGCAGCACGAGGCCGAGCGCGAGCACGACCGTCGCCGCCACTGCGAGCGCTGGCAGGTAATCGTTGAGGTTGCGTTTCGACTCACGCTTGGCTGCAGCGCGGATGAAGGCGTCGACGTGCGCTGGCGGCTCGTCGTCGAAGCCGGCCTCACGATAGGCTTTGCCGACGGCCTCCAGATCAGGTAACGCTTGCTCGTCGCGTGTTGGGCTCATGCGGGCTCTCCTGCTGTCGCACCGAGATCACGACTAAGCGACTCGCGAAGCCGCTTGGTGGCATAGCGCAGACGACTCTTGATCGTCTCGCGGCCCGTACCGACGACTTCGGCAATTTGCTCGAGCGTTAGACCAGCCTCCTCGTGCAATAGAAACGCTTCGCGCTGCTCGGGCGGCAGCGAGCCGAGCGCGGCGACGAACGCGCTACGAACTGTCCCGGCTTCGTAGTTATCCTCCGGCCCGTCCGAGGTGTCGATTGGATCGAGCGCCGAATCGGTCCGCGGGCGCGATGCGTGGCCGTGACGGCGATAGTGGTCGACGAGCACGCTGTGCGCGATCTGATAGAGGTAGGCCCGAAACGGCGCTTCGGGTCGATAGCGTGCCTTGCTTCGAATGAGCCGCAACCAGGTCTCCTGAAATAGGTCGTCCACGTTGTCTTTGGCTGCCTGTCGAGCGAAGTACCGATACAGCGGGCCGCGATGGCGTTCGTACAGATGCTCGAACGACACGGCGTGGCCGTCCCGAAAACGCTCCATGAGCTCACGATCCGCTGCCGCGTCCACGTACCGAGCTTAAGGGCTCGACGGGTTGTGGAGGAAGCCCGTAGTCGTGTCGTTCATTCTCGGCGAATTTCCTATTACTACGAACGTGCCGGTGCGACGGATGGGGTCAGTTCTGTTTCATCCGTGCCGTGTATACGGTGTTGTCCCGAAGGCATCGCAGTATAGCCGATATAAATCAATAGCTTACCCGCGCACGCTCGGCCCGTGCCGTGCTGCCGCGCCGCTACCGCGATGACAGCTGAACCTCACGATTTGAGACGCTCAACGCTTATCGAGGGATTCGCCGTACTTCCTGATCAGCCCGCGCACTTGGTGATAGCTCAAGGAAAGGAGCTGCGCTGCTTCGCGCTGGTTATGCTGCGCGCGCTGCAGCGCCTCGCGCAGTAGCGCCTGCTCGAGC
>CAJIAZ010000385.1_pt1 | contig 10449 bp, 9 predicted proteins | sample 9199181 | NCBI WGS metagenome assembly CAJIAZ01 (sample SAMEA7708285, study PRJEB35096) | sediment metagenome | biome: marine neritic benthic zone biome [ENVO:01000025]; feature: sediment [ENVO:00002007]; material: shallow marine sediment [ENVO:03000034] sea grass bed [ENVO_01000059] ...
GACTCGCACGATGAACGTCACGATTCCGGCCGAGTCAGAGACCGAGATCAAGACCGTCCTGAGCGAAAGTAAGATGATTGTCTATACCTGGTCGGTCGATCGCGGCGACATCTACTCGGATTTTCACGGCCACGATCCGGAAGTCAGTGACGAGTTCTGGGTCCGATACCGTGAGCATCAAGAGGGTTCCGGCGGTAGCGGATCGCTCGTCGCGCCGTTCAGCGGCGAGCACGGCTGGTATTGGCTCAACTACAACGAATACCCCGTGACCGTGACGCTGACGTTCACTGGCTACTTCGACGACGTGATCGACTACGGCATCTTCTAACTAGGCGCGTCAATCGCGGACGGGCATCGGCTCGCGGTAGACTGACTGTGCGAGCACATTGCTGACCGTCGTCGCGAGCAGCATCATCGCCGCCATGGGCAACAGGCTGCCGTCGAACATCACGCTCGTCAGTGCGCCTAAACTCGAGCCGAGCGCGAACATCGTCACGGTAAACAGCGCCGCGGCGCTGCCGCTCAGTTGTTTGAAATAGCCCATATAAACCGCGTTTCCGGCTGGGTTGATCAAGCCCACGCTGCCGATGCCGAGCATGATGAGCGGGACGACGACCCAGATCGTCGCCCATCCGGCCAAAACGGCAGTGAATAGTGACGCGACGGCTACCCATTGCACGATGCAGCCTGCGCGAAACATGACTCGCGCATCGATTCGCGGCAGAAGTTTCATGCAGATGAGGTTGGCTGCCATGAGCGCGAGGGCACTGGCTCCGAAAAAATAGGGAAAGACGCTCGGGGAGAACCCGAAGTATTCAATGTATAGGAACGAAGCATTCGGCAAGAACACCATGAGCACCGAGGCGGCCGTCGCCATCGACACGGCATAGCGTGCAGGCACGCGCCGATCGTTGACGCGACGGTTCAGAACGTTGAAGACCTGCCGGAACGTCGCCAGGAACGAAACCGGTAGCCGCGGGCCCGCTCGCGTCTCTGGAATTCGCAACGCATACCAGGCGATCAGGATGAGCGCGTAGACGACCAGCCCTAAGAAGATCGCCCGCCAGCTCAGCGGTAGCAGCAATGCGCCCGCGAACGGAGCGAGCAAAGGCGCGAGTAACATGATGAGCATGACGATCGCGAACTTTTCGCCAGCTTCGGCCGGGCTATACATGTCCCGGACCGCGGCGAGGCTAACGACGCTCGCAAAGCCGCCACCCAACGCCTGGGCGAGACGTAGCACGAGAACGAGGCCGATCGAATTCGCTTGAGCGATGCCGAGGCTCGCGATCACGTATACGCTCAGTCCCCACAGGCCGACGGTCTTGCGGCCGATCTGATCCGACAGCGAGCCGCCGAAGAATTGGCCGAACCCAAATGCGATCAGGTAGAGGCTGACCGTGTAGTTGACGATCTCGATGCTCGTGCCGAACGTGCGCGCCATCGTCGGCAGGGCGGGCAGGTAAGCGTCTACCGTAAGTGGCCCGAGCGCAGTCAACGCACCCAGGAACACGAGGAAGTAGGCCGGCATAGCAGGCCTGCCGACGATAGTCGTGCCGTCGGTCATTCGCGGCGAAGTCTAGTGGACAGCGTATCGGGTTGCGGTTGGGTCAAACGAGTCGCAACGCTATCACAAACGCCGTTGCAGAAGGCAACGGCGTCGCGTGTCGGCTCGGCTTACGTCGATGCCGACGCTCGGCTCGTGCGTTGAGACGGGATTTCAGCGGAAGCGGCGTTGTCCTTCGTCCCAACCCTGGTCCCAGCCCATCTCGTAGCCGTGCTCGGTGTCGTCCTTGGGGTCGCGCGGGCCCTTACGCGGCATCAGAGGGCACATTGGAATGCTCGGCTGGAAGATACTGCCGGAGGAGCGTTTGTAGGCTTCCAAGTAGCCGCGGTAAAACCCTTCGCAGAACTGGTCTTGTCCCGCGAGTGACGTCAGCGGCAGCAGCGCAGCGACAGCGATAGCGAAAAGCCGCAGTGGTTTGCGCACAGACATAGTGCTCTCCCTCTCGATAGTGCTCGTAATGTACCAGGTTTTCGATGTGTGCCGTATCATGGCGCCGGCATTGGCGAGCCGGTATCGGGGCTCGAGAAGAGGATGGCTTTATGCGAATTGCAATGATGGGCTCGGGTGGTGTCGGCGGCTATTTCGGAGGACGCCTCGCAGCAAGCGGGGCCGATGTCACGTTTATTGCGCGCGGCCGTCACCTCGAGGCGATCCGTGAGCACGGCCTTCGCATCGATAGCAGGGACAAGGGCGATGCGACCGTCAGTCCGGCGAAGGCAACGGATGACCCTGCCGAGGTCGGCGAGGTCGATTACGTCATCCTCGGCGTGAAGCTCTGGGATACGGCAGCAGCGGGTGAAGCGATTTTGCCGATGCTCGGAGCAGAGACGACCGTCTTATCACTGCAGAACGGCGTTGATTGCGATGACGTGCTTGCGCCGATCGTCGGTGAGCAAAGGTTGATCGGGGGCGTTGCGTTCATCGCGAGCTCCGTCGGCGCACCGGGTGTCATCAAACATATCGGCACGATGCAACGCGTCGTCATCGGCGAGCGGTCGGGCGGGTCGTCCGCCCGCGTCGCGGCATTGCACGAGGCGATGGCTGGCGCCGGCATCACGGCGGAAATTAGCGACGATATCGAAAAGACGATCTGGGAGAAGTTTGTTTTTCTGATTGGCTTGAGCGCGACGACGACGCTGATGCGCACGACGCTCGGCCCGATTCGCAACGACCCGGACGGCCGCATATTTTTGCTCGACGCCATGCGTGAGACCGTCGCAGTCGGTCGGGCAAAGGGTGTCGACCTGCCAGCCGACTTCGCTGACGATCGACTCGCGTTCGCGGATGGTTTGCCCGTGGATATGACCTCATCGATGCACCACGATCTGGAGAACGGTAACCGGCTCGAGGTCAGCTGGCTGAGCGGCACCGTGGCGCGGCTCGGTAAGGCGCTCGGTGTGCCGACGCCCGTGAATCACACGGTCTACTCGGCGCTCAAGGCGCGCGCAGCGCCGGGGCCGTGACGCGTCCGCAGCTCACTGTTCGTTCACTACGAACGCGCGTCGTCAGTCCGCCCATGCGTCGGCCGCTCGGCACGAGCGCGACACGCATGGAGCGTGCGCCGTTCGTTCTTGTCGAGCTCCAGACCGAGGAAGGCATCACGGGGCGGTCACACGCATACTGCTATACCGAGGGCGCAGCGCCGGTGTTGCGAAACGCGCTCGCTATCGCGGGCGAATCGATTCTCGGCGCTGACGTGGATCCGTCCGCAATACGGTCGTCTCTCGATGCGAGGTTTCGTCTACTCGGGGTACACGGCATAGTTGCCATGGGTCTGTCAGCGCTCGATGTCGCGTGTTGGGACGCACTGGCGATTGCCGCTGACGTTCCGCTCGCGCAGTTTCTCGAAGGGCCGCTTCGCGCCGTACCGACTTATAACAGCAATGGTCTGAGCATTGCGGCACCCGAGACACTCGGCGAGGAGGCCCAAGCCTTGCTCGAGCCGGGCTTCGGCGCGCTGAAAATTCGCCTTGGGCGAGGTGACCCCGCTGGGGATCTTGCAGCGGCGCGCGCAGTCCGCGCAGCAATTCCAGACGGTACCCTGCTCATGGCCGACTACAACCAAGCACTCAGTGTCGCCGATGCCGTGTCACGCGGGGCACAGCTCGAAGACGAAGGCCTATGCTGGATCGAGGAGCCCGTGGCCGCGGACGATTTGACAGGGTCCGCCGAGGTTGCTCGTGCACTGATGACGCCCGTGCAGATTGGCGAGAATATCTGCGGCCCGCGTGGCGTTGCCACCGCCATCGCATTGCGAGCGTCGGATTACCTCATGTTCGATCTCATGCGCATCGGTGGTGTGAGCGGTTGGCTCGAGGCTGCCGCGTCGGCGGCGCGCGCAGAGATCCCCGTATCGTCGCATCTATACCCGGAGGTCAGCGTGCATTTGCTCGCGGCGACGTCGACCGCGCACTGGCTCGAGTATGTCGATTGGGCTGAGCCGTTTCTCGAGGCGGGAGTCGAAATCGTCGATGGCGAGGCGCGAGTGCCCGCACGGCCCGGTACCGGCGTCGTCTGGGACGAGCAGGCGATTGCGCGTTATGCTATGGACTAGCGAAGCGCACAGGGCCGTTTACGAGACGCGCCCCAAGGGGATGTCATGAAGAGAACGATTATCGTCGCTTTGAGTCTCACTGTGTTCGCGAGCCAGTCCGGGCTGACGCAAGGTCTCGCAGGCCTTGAGGACGTACAGATTCGCACGCAGCAACTGTCTGATGATCTCTATATCTTGTTTTTCGAGTCCGGCGGCAACTTGCTCGTATCCATCGGTGATCAGGGTGTCTTGATCGTCGACGATCAGTTCCAAAATCGAGTGCCCGCCTATCAAGCGCGGATACGACAGCTCGGCGGGGGCGCGATTGACGTCGTCCTGAATACGCATTGGCATGCCGACCACGCCGAAGGGAATCGAGTGCTCGGGGCCTCGGGTAGCTGGATTGTCTCTCATATCAACTCGCGCGAGATTCTAAAGCGCGAGCGCATCGTCAATACTGTGCAGCGTCAGACGACTTATGAGCCGTGGGAAGAAGCTGCGCTGCCAGTTGCGACGTTCGACGACACGATGCAGGTGCACTTCAACGGCGAGCGCATCGATCTTATGCATTTCGGCCGAGCACACACGACGGGAGATGCCGCCGTAATATTGCGCGGTCACAATGTCGTGCATTTGGGCGACGTGTTTAATACCTCGTCCTATCCTTTCATCGACGCCGACAACGGTGGTCATGTCGATGGCGTCATCCAGTTTTGCGAGGCCGTGCTGATGCAAATCGACGAAGACACCGTCGTCGTGCCCGGTCATGGCGAAGCAGGTACGTACGCCGATCTACGCGACTACGTCGACATGGTTAGGACCGTGCGCGATCGAATCGCTGCCCTCGTTGAGGACGGCGCGAGCCTCGACCAAGTCGTTGCTGCGAATCCGACGGCCGACTGGGACGACGATTTGACGAACTCGATCCGTTTCATCGATCGGGTGTACGCCAACCTTACGCGTTGAGAGACGTAGGAGAACGGACAACGGTGATTGCGGTAATCGTTATCGGGACGCTCGCGAGCATCGTCGCCTGTCACATGATTGCCGCCTCACGCGGCGGGAACGCGGTTTTCTGGGGTACGATGGGTTTTCTGTTCGGCCCGATCGCCATCCCGTTCGCGTTCAGAGCTAAGCCGAAGCCTGTCGAGCCACGCCCCGCGGAATAGTGAGCTAATTCAAAGCGCGCTTGCCACGGTGCTCAGGCGCCCGGCCAAGGCGCGGTTGCCTGCTCGGGCTAAGGCTGCGACTCCGCTTCGAACTCCGCTGCTCGAACTTGCGCGCCTCTGACGACGTTAATGATGCCGTAGTTGCTCTCATGGCAGGCCCACTCGAACATGCCCGGAGGATCGAGCTTCGGCCAGGGCACCTCGAACGTCCATGGCGCCTCCCAGGTCGTCGGGTCGGTCAGTGTTGCTTCGTAGAGCAGTAGATCCTCCTCGATACGAGTGAAGCGTTCGACGAGGTGCAGATTCGGGCCCACTTCCTGAATTCGTCTGACTCTCGCTTCCTCGCGGAAATTCGTCGTCTCCACGACGAGCGTTTCCCCTTCCCAATGGCCACGTGAGATGCCTAGATAGGTACCAACGGCAGCCGGAGGTGCCGGGCGGCCATCGAGCGGGATAATGCGCGCGTCGCTGTTTGTCTGCGTGATGAGCAGCACGTAATCGGGCGTCTGGACGATCTGAGATTCGCCGACGGCTTGATTGGCCGGAACTCTGGGCGGTCCTTGATCACCCGTAATGCAGCGTTCGTATAGGTTTCTCGAGTCCAGCGTGTGACGCGGCGCGTGCGCTTCGAATCGTGCTCTGCCTTCGGTTGTCAGCGGCGGCTTTCGTCCATTCGGCGGATCCACAATCAGTGATGTACGCAGGTTCGGCCGGATCCCGGTCTGCCAGTTGTCCATGCCGAACTCCGCCCAGTCGTAATGCACTGTGGCAGGGTCCGTCGCGGCGTCGCCGCGGACACCGCGCCCGAACGCCTCGATGGCCTCTTGCGGTGTGTAAAACGGCTTGTCGGCAATCTCGATGGGCCGTTCCATCGGCGTGTAGCTGGCACTGACCCAATAGCCCGCGACGTCTGGGTCACCCCACGGCGTGCGCAAGGCGCTCGGCTGCATCGTGCTCGGATCCCAGACGCTCTCGATTGCTCGTTGCATCGCGGCGTCAACGTCCTCTTCGAAATAGGCGTAGGTCTCGTCGGGCGAGTGCGGAGAAACGGCCCGGGCCGCCTCCAAGGCGTCCGGGTCTCGCTGATTGACGAGTGCTGATGGAGGTGGTGACTGAGCGGCAGCGGGCAGCGCGACGGACCAGGCGACTGCCAACGCCAAACCGGAGACTATCGTTTCGCGCGCCGCCATCGAGTGCGGCAGTCTGTATCCCGCCAGGGTGATGATGGGCACAGAGAATAGTCCTCGAGTGTTCACTGCCTGCTCTCCCTTAATCGCACCCGCAGCCGGCGCATTTGGCCGATTATCGGCTAGGGCCTCTTTCGGTACCTGGGAGTCTACCGCCTTTGGAGGTCGTTGGTTTAGCTCACGCGCCAGCGAATTGCGCGGCTGCGCCAAGCGTCCTTGAAATCACACGCTGTGATTTCAATAATGACTTATCAGAGCAGTGTCAGCAGGGGAGATATCATGCGAAGTGCGGGCTCGTTTATCGTCACACTGTGCTTCGCGGCCGCTGCCGCTGCGCATCATTCACCCAATTTGCATTTCGACAGAAGCGACGTCGCGGCGATCTCAGGGGAGATCTCAAGCGTCGCATGGCGCAACCCGCACACTGAGCTTATCGTTTCGGTGCCTGACGACAGCGGACAAGAGGTTGAATGGGTAATCGACACTCGCAGCGCGTCGCAGTTTCTGCGCGCCGGCCTGAGCCGGGAGATGTTTCAAGTCGGCGACCCGGTCCGAGTTGCCGGTTTCCGTGGCCGGCGAAACCGCAACGCGCTCTTCTCTACGAACATTCTCTTGGCAGACGGTCGTGAGCTCGTAGCGGACAACTTCGCTGCGCCACGCTGGACGACAGAGCAGGCGGTCATGCTTGTCTCCGGTGGCGGTCCGGCACCGCAGAGCACGACACCGAGTAGTGGCGAGCAGGGGATCTTTCGGGTCTGGAGCCGCGATCGTTCGGACCACGGGATTCAAGGAACGGGCCGTTCGTTATGGCTCGACAGCTATCCGCTCACCGAGCAGGCACGTGCCGTTCAACAGAGCTGGGATCGAATCGCTGACAATCCCTATATCCGCTGCGAAACCGGCATGCCGGCGATCATGGATCTCGGTACGCCGATGCAGTTTGTTGAGGAAGGCGACGACATCGTGCTCCATCTCGAGGAGCAGGACACGGTACGGCGCATTCACATGATGAGCGCCGGCGAAGCTGTCCGCAGCTCGTCCCTTGGCTATTCCCTTGGGCACTGGGAGGGTGAGTCGCTCGTCGTCGCTACAACCGACGTCGATTGGCCATGGTTCGATCAATCCGGAGTGCCGCAGTCAGCGGACGTCCAGTTCGTCGAGCGATTCACGCCGAGTCCAGACGGCCGCGTATTGACGTACACGATCACTGTGACAGATCCGGCGACGTTTACCGAACCCGTGACCTTGGAGCGGTATTGGATCTGGGTGCCCGGCGAGCAGATCAGGCCCTATGACTGCACGTGGGACCGGGACGACCTCTGATCCAATTTTTTCTACAGGCACTTATGAGCGAGGTGTTTCGAACGCCTTCAATACTTCGCGAGCGAGATCCCAGCGATTGAACCCCTGGCGGCCGTAGTCGAGGCCGCGACGCACGATAACGAGGTCGTGTGACGGAATGACGATGACGTACTGGCCACGATTCCCTGATGTCGAATACGCAGTTCGCGGCACATCGGTTCGGTCATCGGGCACGAGCCACCACTGTGCGCCGTAAAAGTTACCGCGGTCGGCTGTAGAGGGCGCCGGCGTGCGAATGAAGTCTATCCATTCCTCAGATATCAGTCGCTCTCCATTCCAGACGCCGCCCTGCAGATACAGCAGCCCAAACCGGGCCAGGTCTCGCGCGTTCGTGTAGGCCTGGCTGCTGAGAATGAAATCACCGAAACGGTCTACAGACAGCAACGTGTTGCGCATGCCGATGCGATCGAGGAGGGCGCGCCGCGGGAACTCCAGATACGTGTCCTCTCCGAGCGTCTGCTTCATGGCGTAGACGGCGCGCAGGGTATCGTAGTTTTCGTAGTCCCAATACGTGCCCGGCTCACGAATCAGGCCGCGGTCTCTCAAGCCGTGGATCGAGCTTGCGCCTGCCCAGTACGCTAAACCGGAGCCGGTCGCATATTCGAGTCCATCATTGTCGAGCGGGTACAAGCCGCTCGACATGTTGAGCACATGCCGAAGCGTGATCTCTGATCGTGGGTCGCTCTGCTCAGAGGAGACCTTCGGAAACCAGTCGAACCCGAGTGGCGCGTCGAGCGACATCCGTCCTTGGTCGACGAGCATGCCGATCAATGTTCCCGCGATGCTCTTCGCCGTCGACCACGTTCGCGTGCGTGTCGAGACGTCCACACCAGGGGCGTAGCGCTCGTGAATGAGTTGGCCATCGTGAACGACGAGAAGACTGAGCGTTACTTGCTCCGGGGACGCTCGGTCGAAAGCCCAGTCGGACGCGGCTTCGAGCAGCGACTCGTCGACGCTCGCAGGTAGCGAAGAATTTTCGATACGGTCGCCGTCGGGCCAGGCGATCGTCGCTGGATCACCCGGAGGAGGCGGCATGTCGAGAATCGGTAAGCTGTCGATGTCGTCGAATGTTTGATCCGGGGCCAAGATGACACAGCCAAGCCCATCACGAAATGCGGCTCGCATCGTTGGGTTGCTGCCGATCGCGACGGCTTGCAGTTCGCGGTTCACGATGTAGTCGCCACCGCTGGGTGTCCCGACAGGGTCCGGCAGGTAGGCCAGCTCTTGAGCGAACACTTGCTCTAGCGTCCGGTTGGACGTGAACAAGCCATTGCACATGAAGATTGCCTGCTGACCATGGCGAATCATCGTTCTGTTGAACTGCCAGTAGTCGTAGGTCTGCTCCTGCTGCGCGCTGGATCCAATAGGCCAACAGAGCGGGAGTACAGCGAGCAGTGTTGCAAGACCGTGCTTCGGATACTTCGCTTTAGTTAGATCGAGATTGATGTTCTTCACGTGCGATCCCCTTAGATTGCCGATCACCTAGCCAGAGAGCAGTTCAGTCGTCCTCGTACTCCAGCCCATCGGACGGGCGCTGGAACCTCTCGATATGTAGAAGGCGTGAGCCATCCCGAGCTGGAAATCCGAAGACGACAATTTCGTCTCCGACCAGCAGCGTCTCCGACGTGACCCCCTGTTCGGCCATATCTTCGACGTCGTCCATCTCGAGCGTCCAGGTCTGCGTCTTTCCAGAGTCATCGGCAATGTCGAGGCGAATTCGAGAATGTGGATTGCGCATCATGACTTCGACGACAGTCCCTTCGACCGTGACAGGGTTGCTCGGGTCGTACTGTCCGGCAACTGAATGGTGTGCGTGAGCGTTGGTTGCGACCGCAAGCGCCGCAGCGCTGAAAAAGTAGAAAACCGGATGTGGTAAGCGGTCCACCGCATGCTCTCCTAGGCTGGTGTCATACCAGCCCGCCTATCGACGGTGAGGCGATGTCCGCTCCCGGTCGGGAGCGGACATCGGTAAACACCAGCTAATGCCCGCATCGATACAGGCTATGTCGCGACCTTACTGGTCGTTGATGTTCAGCGCGAAGCAATAGAACAGGCCGTCGCCACCGGAGGCTCTGAGCGCAGCCGGGCTGCAGCCTCTGGAATTGTGCGATGACGCCCAGGCGGCGAAGTCATGATGACCGACGCGGGCCTTGTTGTTGCCGTCGCTGCTGCTCGTCCAGTTGTTGCAGGTCATGTCCTCGCCTGGAGGATAAGCCATACCGTCGGATGTCGACCCTGTCAGCGTGTCATGCCGGTTCGGTACGGAGAACGAGCCTGGAATGACACGGCCGCGCTCGTCGAGCGCCGTCTCAGCACTCACGCGATGGAAGAGGTTGTGGAGATCCTCTACGCCTGCGGCAACCCGGTAGCCATTCACGTTGAACCACGGCCCGGGGCCGATCCGATCTCGCGCGTTGACGGCATTGTTGCCTTGCGTGCTCAGATAGGCGCGCCAGGTCAGATGCCCCTGATCGACGCTTTCGGCCAGGTTCTGGCAGATGGCATCAGCGCCTTCCAAACCCCCCAGGTCACCACCGTTGCCGGAGCCCTGGCTTGTGACGAAGAAGGACATCGGTCCCGTCGGCGGCTGTGCTTGCGCCAAGCCTGCGAAAACCAGACAGACAACCCCCA
>CAJIAZ010000374.1_pt1 | contig 10389 bp, 8 predicted proteins | sample 9199181 | NCBI WGS metagenome assembly CAJIAZ01 (sample SAMEA7708285, study PRJEB35096) | sediment metagenome | biome: marine neritic benthic zone biome [ENVO:01000025]; feature: sediment [ENVO:00002007]; material: shallow marine sediment [ENVO:03000034] sea grass bed [ENVO_01000059] ...
CGCAAGAAGCTCGACCATCCCCATAGGCACTGGGTGCCCGGGGCGAAGGATAGCGCAAAATCATCGGCGGTTGCTACACGTATCTAGCGATCGACAATGAGACCCTCTCCGCGCCAAGGGACTGCTTGGTGTGTCGCGGTTGGCATTCAGCCGCCCCGAGGCCAGAGATCGCTTACGTCAAATCAGCCGCTTACGCGCGGCTCGGCAAATTTTTGGCTCTTTCGCCCTAATTCGTTGACATGGCTCGGCTTTTTCTCCATGATCCGCGCACTAGAAGGAACTTGACTGAGATGTTTAGGAACCACCGAACCCTGCTCCTCGTCGACGTGCTGCTTAGCAACGGCAGGTGCGGGCGCGTGGGTTGACGACAACGAACCAACGAAACCCCGCACCCGAAAGGCTGCGGGGTTTTTTTTTGAGCGATCGATATGCGATCGGAACGAGCTTGAGAACAAATGACTATGGAGGCGAAGTGAGATGAAACTGTTTGTCGAGGCGGATGTTCAGCCAGAGGTGCTCGCGGGCGAGCGTATCGCTGTTTTGGGGTACGGCAGCCAGGGCCGCGCGCATGCCATGAATCTCCGGGATTCAGGCTTCGACGTCGTGATCGGACTGCGTCCGGGTGGCAAGACGACGGCTAAGGCGGAGAACGACGGCTTTCAGGTGCTGCCGCCCGATCAGGCGGTTAACGGCGCGGGCCTCATCGCGTTCTTAACGCCCGATATGGTCCAGGCGACGCTGTACGAGGCGATCGAGCCGAAACTCAAAGAGAATGCGACATTGTTGTTCGCGCATGGTTTCAACATTCACTACGGGCGAATCAATCCGCGCGAGGACCTTGACGTCGTGCTCATTGCACCGAAAGGACCGGGCGATCTCGTTCGCCGTCAATACGAAGCTGGCCGGGGTGTGCCCTGTCTCATGGCCGTGGCCCAGGATGTCACTGGCAAAGCACAGGCGCGGGCGCTGGCCTATGCACACGGCATCGGCGGTACTCGCGGAGGCGTGTTGGAGACGACATTCGGCGAGGAAACCGAGACAGATCTCTTCGGCGAGCAGGCTGTGCTTTGCGGCGGATTGTCCGAGCTGATCGTTCGCGGATTTCAAACGCTCGTCGATGCAGGCTACCAGCCCGAAGTTGCCTACTTCGAATGTATGCACGAAGTGAAGCTCATCGTCGATCTGCTGCACGAAGGTGGACTGGCGAAGATGCACGAGTTCGTCAGTGAGACGGCGAAGTACGGCGACCTGACGCAAGGCCCACGGGTCGTGGATGACCACACGGCTGAGCGTATGAAACTCGTGCTCAAGGAAATTCAGGACGGTACGTTCGCCAACAACTGGGTCTCGGAGTACGAGTCCGGACTTCCGGAGTACACACGTCTGATGGAAGAGGACCTTAGAAGTCAGATAGAGACCGTTGGAAAAGAGCTACGCGGCCGTATGGCCTGGTTAAGGGAGTAACGATTTTAGTTGGCAGACAGATCTGCCGTATTTAAATGAGGAGATAAACCCATGAACGCAGTGAACGACAATCGAGTCGTCATATTCGACACCACATTGAGAGACGGCGAGCAGGCTCCTGGCTGCAGCATGACGCTCAATGAGAAGCTTCGTGTCGCCGCTGCGCTCCGGGATCTCCGCGTCGATGTGATCGAGGCCGGCTTTCCTGCTGCATCACCCGGCGATTTCGAAGCCGTGCGGGAGATTGCCCAGACGATCCAAGGTCCGACCATTTGCGGCCTGGCCCGCTGCAACTCGAAAGACATACACCGTGCCTGGGATGCGCTCAAGGACGCCGAGCGCGCACGTATTCACGTCTTCGTCGCAACAAGCCAGATCCATCGTGAGCACAAGCTGCAGATGGCCAAGGATGAGATCATCCGCACGGCCGTCGAAGGCGTAGAGCTAGCGCGTGAGCTCTGCGACGATGTCGAGTTCTCACCCGAAGATGCCTCGAGAACGGAGCTGGAATACTTGGGAGAAGTTGTCGAGGCCGCCATCCGTGCGGGCGCGACGACCGTGAACGTCCCGGATACCGTTGGCTACACGGTACCCGGTGAGTTCTACGAGCTGTTCAGCTACTTGAAGCAAAACGTCGCTGGCATCGACGATATCCGGCTAAGCGTGCATTGCCACGACGATTTGGGTATGGCAGTCGCCAACAGTCTCGCCGCCGTGCAGGCCGGCGCACGCCAGATCGAATGCACGATCAACGGCATCGGCGAGCGCGCGGGAAACTGCTCGCTCGAGGAAGTCGTTATGGCAATCAAGACTCGAGAGAACTTCTTCGGCGTAGAAACCGGCATCGACACGCAGCGCCTCTACCCGACGAGTCGAATCGTCTCGACAGTCACTGGGATGCACACGCCTCGAAACAAGGCAATCGTCGGTGAGAACGCCTTCGCTCACGAGGCCGGCATCCATCAGCACGGCATGATTCAGCACAGGGCGACGTACGAGATCATGCTGCCCGAGGACGTCGGCTTGTCACGGTCGAATCTCGTGCTGGGCAAGCACAGCGGACGCCACGCGTTTCGCCAGCGCGTCGAGCAACTGGGCTTTGAGCTAGACGACGTCGAGCTCAACCGCTGCTTCGAGGAGTTCAAGGCGTTAGCGGATCGAAAGAAGGATATGTACGACCGCGATATCGAGGCAATCATCATGAACGCCGATATCGGCAAGGCCGGCCCTTGGGTCATCGATGAGCTTCATATTACCGCCGGTACGGGCACCGTCGCCGCCGCAGCTCTGTTGCTGAGGCATACGGACGGCCACGAAGTTCGCGAAGCCGCCGAGGGAGATGGTCCGGTAGCCGCAGCGTTTCGGGCGCTCGAGCAAGCCACGGGTATCGATCTAAAGCTTACGAATTTCGAGGTCCACGGTGTCACTGTAGGCGACGATGCCCAAGGTGAGGTTACCGTGACCGTCGAATATAATGGGCAAAGCTTCCGCGGACATGCGCTGAGCACTGACATCGTCGAATCGGCAGCGCTTGCCTATCTCGAGGTCATGAACCGAATCAGTCGCCGCGAGAATAGTGACAGCGCCGGCGAAACCGCGGAGACGGCCGCTAGCGGTACACCGTGAATAATAAGGATCAGTCGGAATGCCTCTAAAGACCAGCAAGCTCATTTGGCACGATGGATCGCTCGTGCCCTGGGAAGAAGCGACTGTGCACGTATTGACGCACGCGCTGCATTACGGCTCGTCGGTGTTCGAAGGAATTCGGGTGTACAAAGGCTCGGAAGGCTTGGTCGGATTGCGCCTCACAGACCATATCCGACGCATGTTCAACTCGGCGAAGGTTTACTACCTATCGATTCCTTTCTCGGTGGATGAGCTCGTGGCGGGCTGTAAGGACGTCGTGCTGGAGAACGCTTTGTTCGACGGCGCGTACGTCCGCCCGATCGCCTATCGCGGCTACGGAGAAATGGGTGTCGCCGGCGACCCGGACGAGCCAGCACGCTGCTCGATCGCAGCCTGGGAATGGGGATCTTATCTCGGTGAGCACGGCCTCGAGCAAGGTGTGGACGTCTGTATCTCGTCCTGGCAACGCGTCGCGCCGAACACCGTGCCGACGATGGCCAAGGCCGGCGGCAACTATCTATCGAGCGCGCTGGTGACACTCGAGGCACGGCGACTCGGCTTCGCCGAGGGCATCGCTTTGAACAGCGAAGGCTACGTCAGCGAAGGCGCCGGCGAGAACCTGTTTCTCGTGCAGGACGGCACACTTTATACGCCACCGATTTCCGCATCGATCCTTGCGGGGCTTACGCGCGATATGGTCATTAAGCTCGCCGGCTCGCTCGGTCTTACGGTCAGCGAGCAGAACATTCCACGTGAGATGCTCTATATCGCCGATGAGGTTTTCCTCACGGGCACGGCAGCGGAGATTACGCCTGTACGATCAGTCGATCGAATTTCGATCGGCAGCGGTTCCCGCGGTCCGGTCACGCAGCAGCTTCAGGAACGATTTTTCGGGTTGTTCGACGGCTCGACACCGGACCAATGGGGGTGGCTCGAGCTCATTGAGCCTGCCGAGTCAGCGGATGTCGGCCAACCGGCTGCCCTATAACGCGACCGACACCATGCAACACATGCTTACGACCGCCGCGATGGCGTGCCGGTCGAATTGAGCTGAGGAAATACAGCACATGAAATCTTTGTTCGATAAGTTGTGGGACTCGCACGTCGTCGTGCAGCAAACAGCCGAAGCGCCAGCAATCCTTTACATCGACCTTCACCTGATCCATGAGGTCACCTCGCCGCAGGCGTTCGACCTTTTGCGCGAGCGTGGGCTGACTGCGAGGCGTCCCGACCGGACACTCGCGACGATGGATCACTCGATCCCCACTGTGCCCGTGAGCTCGCTCAGCGAGCTCGACGTCGTCAGTGACACTGCCGCTGCACGCCAGATTCGCCAGATCATGACGAACTGCCGCGAGTTCGGAATCGAGCTCAAAGACTTTGCGAGCCCGGATCGCGGAATCGTCCACATCATCGGCCCCGAGCTTGGCGCTACGCAACCGGGGAAAACCATTGTTTGCGGTGACTCGCACACGAGCACACACGGCGCCTTCGGCGCTCTGGCGTTCGGCATCGGCACGACCGAGGTCGCGCATGTCCTCGCGACACAGTGCATGTTGCAGCGCAAGCCCAAATCCTTCGCGATTAATCTAGACGGCACGCTGCAACCCGGCGTGTCCGCCAAAGACATCGTCTTGCGCATCATCGGCGAAATCGGTGTCGACGGTGGTACGGGCTACGCTGTGGAGTACCGCGGCTCGGCAATCGGCGCACTATCGATGGACGAGCGCATGACGATCTGCAATATGTCGATCGAAGCCGGTGCCCGTGCGGGCATGATGGCTCCGGACGACACGACCTTCGAGTATCTCGCCGGACGCGAGATGGCACCGAAAGGCGAAGCCTGGGACGCAGCCCTCGCGCGTTGGCGCGAGCTGCCTGGCGATGCTGATGCGTCTTATGATCGAGAGATCAGCCTCGATGTCTCAGCCATGAAGCCGATGGTCACGTTCGGCACGAATCCCGGCATGGTGGTAGCTATCGATGAGCCTGTGCCGATGCCTACAGGCAACGACAAAGCCTTTGCGAAAGCGCTCGACTACATGCAGGTCGAGCCAGGCAAGCGACTTGCCGGCACGCCCGTCGATGTGGTTTTCGTAGGCAGCTGCACGAACGCACGCCTCAGCGATCTCGAGGCAGCGGCAAGCATCGTCAAAGGCAACCGGGTCGCGGACAACGTCAGGATGCTCGTCGTTCCCGGCTCGCAGCGCATCAAGAACGAAGCGGAGGCTAAGGGACTCGATGACATCTTCAAAGCTGCCGGGGCTGAATGGCGCGAGCCCGGCTGCTCGATGTGCATCGCGATGAACGGCGACACCGTTGCCCAAGGGCGGCTCGCCGTTAGCACGAGCAACCGCAACTTCGAAGGACGCCAGGGCAGCGGCGCACGTACCGTTCTCGCCAGCCCGCTAACGGCGGCAGCGTCGGCCATTAGCGGGACGGTATCCGACCCAAGACAACTCGTGGATTAATCCTATGGAACCTATCAAGAGCGTGACCTCAAAGACGATCGTCATACCGCTGGATGACATCGATACCGACCAGCTCATTCCGGCGCGTTTCCTGACGACAACGACCCGCGACGGGCTCGGCGAGCACCTGTTCACGGATTGGCGCTACGAAAAAGACGGCACACCAAAACCGGACTTCGTGCTCAACACGCCCGAGGCTAAGGGCGCGCAGATCCTGGTAGCCGGACGTAACTTCGGCTGCGGATCTTCGCGAGAGCATGCACCGTGGGCCCTGCTCGACTTCGGCTTGCGGGTCGCGATAAGCACGGAGATCGCAGACATCTTCTTCAACAATGCGTTGAAGAACGGCTTCATACCCGTCGTCGTCGACGACGATACGCACGCATGGCTGCTCGACAATCCCGGTACCGAAGTGACAGTCGATCTCGAGAGCTCGACTGTCATCGTACCTGGACGCGAACCCGTGCCCTTTTCGGTCGATAGTTTCGCGAGGTATTGCTTGCTCAACGGGCTCGATCAGATGGGCTTTCTGACCCAGCACGCCGATGACATCGCAGCGTTCGAGGCCCGAACCGAGTGAATCGCGCCGTCACTATCTTGCCGGGCGATGGAATCGGCCCGGAAGTCACTGCGCAAGCCACGCGCATATTGAAAGCCGCCGCTGCGCGTTTCGACGTTGAAATCGAACTGTCCAGCGCATTGCTTGGCGGTGCGGCAATCGATGCGGAGAATTCCCCACTCCCAAAGAGCACACTCGCACTGTGCGAAAAAGCCGACGCGGTTTTTCTCGGCGCGGTCGGTGGCCCACAGTGGGCGAACGTACCCGTCGATCTCAGGCCGGAGCAAGGACTGCTCGACCTGCGCCGTGCACTAGGACTGTTCGCGAACCTTCGCCCCGCAGTGACGTACCCCGAGCTTGCCGCCGCCTCACCGCTGCGCCCGGAGAAACTCTCGGGTGTCGACATCATTATCGTGCGTGAGCTCACGGGGGGTATCTATTTCGGCAAACGCGGGCGTACAGCAACGGCGGCGTTCGACACTTGCGAGTACACGGTTGCCGAGATCGAGCGCGTCTGTCGCGTCGCGGCACGCCTTGCACAATCCCGTCGTGGCAAAGTTACGTCTGTCGACAAAGCCAACGTGCTCGATACGTCGCGGCTTTGGCGCGAGACAGCCACACGCGTGTTTGCCGAGGAGTTCCCGGAAATCGAACTCGAGCATCTTTACGTCGACGCGGCCGCCATGCATCTGCTCGCACGCCCAGCCGAGTTCGACATCATGGTCATGGACAACATGTTTGGCGATATCCTGACAGATGAAGCATCGATGCTTGCAGGCTCCCTTGGGCTACTGCCGTCGGCTTCGACGGGCGAGTCTGCCTTTGGCCTCTACGAGCCGATTCATGGTTCGGCGCCAGATATCGCCGGCGAAGATAAAGCCAACCCGATCGGCGCGATTCTCAGCATGGCTCTGATGCTGCGCTACTCGCTCGAACTGCCCAAAGCGGCCGATCTCATCAACGCGGCGGTACACGCCTGCCTCAAGGCCGGACTCAGGACAGCAGACCTCGGCACGCTTGGTGACGACCGCACCCTTGGCACGACAGCATTTGGCGACGCCGTGCTCGCCGAAATCGGCGCCCCAGCTTAGACACCCTCCTCGCCTTAGAAACTGCTTGACCTGTCGATACACGTCGTAGTAATGTGTTAACGCGTTAATACATTAGGACGTATGGCACACCATGAAGAACCTCAATCGGTCCTCACGGAGCGATACCGCTCAGGCACGAAAACGCCTGTTTAGCGCGATCCTGAGTCTGAAGAACGAACGTGAATGTGAAGAGTTCTTCACGGATCTATGTACCCCGGCTGAGCTCGAGGCGATCGTCGACCGCTGGGTCGTCGTCGGCTATCTCAACGACGGCTTACCTTATCGAAAGATTCACGAGCTCACGGGTGTCTCAGTGACCACCATTGGGCGAGTCGCCCGCTTTCTTACCGCCGGGCATGGCGGTTACAGCACGGCGTTGAAACGACTCAGCGCACGTTAGGACAAATATATGAAATCCCAGCAACGCGAGAACCGCATCAAGATAGCGGTGCAGAAATCCGGGCGCCTAACTGAACACTCGATGGAATTGCTCGTTCGCTGCGGCCTGACTTATTCGAAGGGCCGCGATCAATTGATTTGCTACGGCGAGAACATGCCCGTCGACGTTCTGCTCGTACGTGACGACGATATCCCCGGTCTCGTTCAGGAAGATATCTGCGATCTGGGCATCGTGGGCGGCAATATCACCGAAGAAGCGCGACTCGACTTCGAGAGCAAAGGCGAAACTGAGCTCTTCCAGCAAGTTTTCGCCCTCGACTACGGTCACTGCCGGCTATCGTTCGGCATGCCCGAAGGTACGAGCTTCGATGGACCGCCAACGCTCGAAGGCAAACGCATCGCAACGAGCTACCCAGGTATCGTTAGAGATTACTTACGCCGCAACAATGTGACGGCGTCGGTCGTGGAGTTTTCCGGTGCCGTCGAGATCGCGCCGAGCCTTGGCAAAGCGGATCTGATCTGCGATCTCGTCTCCAGCGGCTCGACACTGCGTGCGCATCACCTTTTCGAAGCGGAGACGATTCTCGAAAGCAAGGCCGTTCTGATTCAGACTCCCAAAGGGGTACCTGACGAGAAGGCCGATTGGATTCGTCGGCTACTGCAACGCGTTCAAGGCGTACTCCAGGTCAGGGAGAGCAAGTACATCATGCTCCACGCGCCGCGCTCCGCATTGAAGGAGATTCGTGCGCTTTTGCCCGGTAGCGAAGCGCCAACGATCATGCCGCTCGAGGGGCGCGATGACAAAGTCGCCCTACACGCCGTCTGTCGCGAGAACGTTTTCTGGGAAACGCTAGAGCAACTCAAAGAAGCTGGCGCGAGCTCGATGCTCGTGTTGCCCGTCGAAAAGATGCTCGCCTGATCAACGATGAAACGGTACGCATGGAATCAGCTTTCGGCGGACGAGCAGACTGCCCTGCTCGAGCGCCCCGCGCTGCGCGAGGATGCCGCGCTGCAGGCGCGCGTTGCCGAGATCATTGCGCGTGTCCGCAACGAAGGCGATCGAGCTGTATTCGATCTTACCCAGCAGATCGACGGCGTAAGACTCGATTCGCTCAAGGTCACACGGGCAGAGTTCGACGCTGCAGAGTCCGCACTGGGCTCAGACCAGAAAGCCGCAATTGCAGCAGCGCGCGCGAATATCCAGCGCTTTCACGAAGCCCAGCTGACCGCACCGACAACCGTCGAAACCGCGCCCGGCGTGGTCTGTGAGCGACTGACACGGCCGATCTCCAATGTCGGGCTCTACGTGCCCGCCGGCAGCGCCCCGCTGCCGTCGACAGCCTTGATGTTGGCTGTGCCAGCTGCGATCGCCGGATGCGCGACGCGTATCCTTTGCAGCCCCCCACAGCCCGACGGTCGCGTCAGCGCTGCCGTGCTCTACGTGGCGCGACTCTGCGGTCTTGGGGAGATCTATAAGGTTGGCGGCGCTCAGGCAATTGCTGCGATGGCTTACGGCACCGATAGCATCCCCAAGGTAGACAAGCTCTTCGGTCCCGGCAACGCCTGGGTGACTGCGGCCAAGACACAAGCTGCACAGGATCCACTTGGCGCTGCCAAGGATATGCCAGCCGGCCCGTCCGAGGTGCTCGTGATCGCCGACGACAGTGCCGACCCTGAGTTTGTCGCCGCCGACCTGCTTTCCCAAGCGGAGCACGGACCGGATTCGCAGTCGGTGCTGATCAGCACGAGCGCGAACTTGGCCGCCACGGTGCTGGAGGCAGTCTCTACTCAGCAAGCGCGCTTGAGTCGTCGCGAGATAATCGAGAAGTCCCTCGCGCACTCGTTTGCGCTCGTCGTAGAGGATCTCGAGACGGCCGTCGATGTCTCCAATCGGTATGCACCCGAACACCTCATCCTGCAAATCGACGACCCGCGCACATGGGTAGAACGCATTAGTGCGGCGGGCTCGGTGTTTCTCGGTCCGTGGACGCCCGAGTCGGTCGGCGATTACTGCAGCGGCACGAACCACGTCCTGCCGACCTACGGATTCGCTCGTTCGTACTCGAGCCTCGGCGTCAGCGATTTCCTGCGCTCGATGACAGTGCAAGAGCTGAACAGGCAGGGACTCGAGACAATCGGGCCAACTGCCTGCACGCTCGCGGACATGGAGGGTCTCGACGCCCACGCACAGGCCGTGACGCTACGGCTCGCAAGAATCCGAGATGAAGCACAATGAGCAGCGTACTCGATCTCGCGCGTCGCGAGCTGCGGCAACTGTCGCCCTACGTTCCGGGCGACTACGCCGCGGACACGCTGCGCCTCAATGCCAACGAGTCGCCGTGGCGCGCACCTGGTGATGAGACCGAGCGGGGCCTCAACCGGTATCCGCCACCGCGGCCGGCTGTACTGAGCGAGCGGCTCGGCGCCTACTATCGCGTTCCCTCGTCTGAGATTCTCGTGACTCGCGGCAGCAGCGAAGCCATCGATGTCCTGATCCGGGCGTTTTGCGCTGCCGGACGCGACAGCATCGTAATCTGCCCGCCGACGTTCGACATGTATCGCCTCTACGCCGAGATCCAAGGCGCACAGGTCAAACGTGTCCCACTCAAGCGCAGCGACGATCTGGATGAGGACTTCGCGCTCGACGTAGACGGAATCTCAGCCTGCATCGATCAGGGCGCGAAGGTCGCATTCATTTGCTCACCGAACAACCCGACGGGCAACTCCGTGAACACGCTCGACATCGAGCGTCTCTGCGACGCGGCAGCCGGTCGGGCCA
>CAJIAZ010000292.1_pt1 | contig 10362 bp, 11 predicted proteins | sample 9199181 | NCBI WGS metagenome assembly CAJIAZ01 (sample SAMEA7708285, study PRJEB35096) | sediment metagenome | biome: marine neritic benthic zone biome [ENVO:01000025]; feature: sediment [ENVO:00002007]; material: shallow marine sediment [ENVO:03000034] sea grass bed [ENVO_01000059] ...
CTGTTATCGCTCATCTGTCTTTATGCCCCCGCGACTCGCCGCTCAAAGCTCGGTCGCAAGCTCGTCGAGCAGCGCCTTGTGCGCATTCGCATCGATCTCGCGCGAGAGTATTTTCTGTGCGCCGGCCACGGCGATTGCCGAGACCTGACCGCGAAGCTCGTCGCGCGCGCGGTTGATCTCGATCTGGATCTCGGCTTGCGCAGCCTCTATCTGTCGCTGGCGCTCCGCCTCACCATCGGCGCGTCCCTGGTCGACGAGACCGTTGGCCCGGGAGTTCGCCTGGTCGACGATGTCTCTCGCCTGGTCGCGCGCTTCAGCGACGACCTTCTCGGCTTCGGTCTTGGCTTTCCTGAGGTCGTCCTGCCCGCGCTCTGCAGCGGCGAGACCATCGGCTATCGACCTTTGTCGTGCCTCGATCGCATCGGTGATCGGTGGCCAGATGTATTTCATACAGAACCAGACGAACACGAGCATCGCGATCGACTGGCCGAACAATGTCAGATTGAAATCCACAGATTTCTCCTGCTATCTGTGCTGGTCTCGTGGGCTCAGCGGCCCGCGAACGATTCGATTAAAGCGCCGCGCCTTAGGTGATGTACGGGTTGGCAAACGCAAAAAACAGCGCAATACCCACACCGATCATCGCGATTGCATCGAGCAGCGCCACGACCAGGAACATCTGCGTGCGCAGCATCGGCGCCAGCTCCGGCTGACGCGCTGCGCCTTCCAGAAACCGGCCGCCCAACAAGCCCATTCCGATGCCGACGCCCAGGGCGCCCAGGCCGATGAGTAGCGCGACAGCGAGCAAATTCATACCAATAACAAAGTCCATCAGTCTCTCCAGTGAGTGATCCGGGCGTTAGTTAATAAGATCAGTGCTCTACCTCGTGGGCGGAGCTCAGATAAACGATCGTCAACATCATAAATATGAAGGCTTGTAGCGTAACTACAAGTATGTGAAACACGGCCCAGCCGAAGTGCAGCGGTATCTGGTACAGGCCGAGCAGTGCAATCAAGATGAAAATGAGCTCACCAGCGTACATGTTCCCGAACAGTCGCAAGGACAGGGAAACAGGCTTGGCAAGCAGGGAGACGCCTTCGAGCACGAAGTTGAAAGCAATGATGAACGGCGCGAAGACCAGGCCGATCCCCTTGGTTGGCGGCGCGATCGGGTGCATCGTCAGCTCTTTCGTGAACCCGACAAAACCCTTCATCTTGATCGAGTAGAACACGATCAAGATGAACACGGAGATCGACATCGCGAACGTGATGTTGACGTCCGTCGTGGGTACGACCTTGAGATAGGGCACGCCGACGGATGCGGCTATGGTCGGCAGCCAGTCCACCGGAATCAGGTCCATGAGGTTCATGAGAAAGACCCACATGAAGATCGTCAGCGCGAGCGGCGCGATCACCTTGCTTTGGCCATGAAACGCGTCACGAACGGATGTGTCGACGAAGCCGATGATCAGCTCGACGGCTGCCTGCAACTTCGTCGGATTTCCCGAAGTTGCGAGCGTCGCCACCCGGCGAAACACGGCCAGGAACAAGAAGCCCAGCAACACGGAAAAGGCCATCGAATCGACGTTCACGGTCCAGAAATTCCCGGCGCAATGGCCCCAGACCCATTCACCGTGATCGCGGCAAACTTGAAGATTCGTCAAGTGATGCTGGATGTACTCGCTGGCGGTTTGCTCCGCAGCTCCATGCGATTCTTCCATGCTTTAGCTCTTCTCCCCGGTATCAAGCTTTTCCGTTCCACCGCCGATCAGCAAAGCCGCCGGAATGACGACCTGCGCAGCGATGAAGCCGGCAAACACGGCCGGCCCCGAGATCGGCCGCACCGTAGCGAAAATCACGCCAAACAGGAGCGCGGTCAGCACCAGCTTGCCGAAAACGCCGACCCGGGCCGACTGCAGCAGCGCGTTCGCGTCGTTGCCACAACGAGACCCGATCAGCCGTGCGGCCAAAAAGGCGTTGGGCACGATCGCAGTCAGCCCGCCGAGCAATGCCGACGTGGCTGCCACCGCGTCCATCCACAGCCCCAGCAGGAGGCTCAGCGCAACCACCACAGCGGCTTGCACGAGCAAGGTCAACGGCACGACGCGGGTGTCGTCTGTCAACTCTGTAGCCTCTAGGTTTGCCAGGATATGCCTCTGGGCAAAGGGGCGCCGACAAAAAAAAGCCACGAGGGCATCGTGGCACCTGTCTAGCGGCTGCAATTCTAAGCAGTCGCCCCTACGTAAGCAATACGCGACGGCCGAAGGGTCGCCAAATTCATGACTCGATGTGGCCGAGAATCCCGTCGAGTTCCTCGAGGGTGTTGTAGGCGACCAAGATTCGTCCACCCGGACCCTTATGCTCGATTCTGACACGGGCGCCAAGCCGGTCCGCGAGTGCCGTCTCCAGCCGTAACACGTCAGGGTCCCGGGCGCCCGAAGGCTTGCGCGCGCCCTTGTGCTTGCGCGACTTCGGCAGGCGTTGGATGGCTCGCTCGGTCTCGCGCACGCTCCAGCCCTCCTTGAGGATGCGCCGGGCAATGTCCATCTGCGCCTCGACACCGTCCAATGCGAGCAGCGCCCGAGCGTGGCCCATGCCGAAATCGCGCCGCTCGAGCATTGCCTTGATCTGCGCGGGTAGATCGAGCAGCCGCAGCAGATTGCTGACCGCCACGCGCGAGCGCCCGACGGCCTCGGCAGCCTGCGCGTGGGTCATGTCGAACTCCTCGACGAGCTGGCGCAGCGCACGCGCCTCCTCGAGCGGATTGAGATTCTCGCGCTGGATGTTCTCAATGAGCGCCATCGCCACGGCCGCCTCATCAGGAATATCCCTGACGATCGCCGGAATCGAATGCAGGCCAGCCAGCTGGGCCGCACGCCAGCGCCGCTCTCCGGCGACGATCTCGTAATGCGTTTCGCCGCCATTCTTCTCGACAGAGCGAACGACGATCGGCTGGACGAGGCCTTGGGCGCGTATCGAATCGGCGAGATTAGTAATCGTGTCCTCGCGCATGTCCGAGCGTGGCTGGTAGCGACCGCGCTGCAGCAGATCCACGGGAATTTCCTGAAGTGAATCAGTCGCTGAGGCCGTGCTCACGCTGGCCGTGCTGCTGAGCAGCGCGTCCAATCCGCGGCCGAGACTTTTGCGTTTAGCCATGCTGCGATCCCATTGTGAGCAGCTCGAGACCGTCGAATTGTAGCCTAAAGATTTGCGCTCGCCGCCTCGCGACGGTTGATCTCTCCCGCAAGGGCAAGATACGCCAACGCGCCGCGAGAATATTTGTCGTGATAGAGCGCTGGGCGGCCAAAGCTCGGTGCCTCGGCGAGGCGCACGTTACGCGGAATAACCGTGCGGAACACGCGGTCGCCGAAATGGTGCATGAGCTGCCCGGAGACCTCCGTTGCCAGGTTATTGCGCGGATCGAACATCGTGCGCAATATGCCGTGCAGCTCCAGCTGCGGATTCGCGCCGCTGCGAATCTGCTCGATCGTACCGAGCAGTGCCGTGAGTCCCTCGAGCGCGTAGTACTCGCACTGCATCGGGATTAGCACGCCGTCGGCTGCGGCCAGGGCATTGACCGTGAGCATGTTCAGCGACGGCGGACAGTCGATAATGACGTAGTCGTAGTCGCCAGCGACTGATGCGAGCGCGTCACGCAGGCGGAACTCGCGGTCCGCCTGCGTCACGAGCTCGACTTCGGCAAGCGTAAGTGACTGATTCCCTGGCAGAACGTCGAAGCTTCCCTCCGCCGGCTGAACGATCGCGTCACGAGCCTCGACGTCATCGAGCAACACGTCGCAGACTGTCAGCTCGAGTGCGGATTTGTCGATTCCGCAGCCCATCGTCGCATTGCCTTGCGGATCGAGATCGACGACGAGCACCCGGCGATGCGTCGCGGCGAGCGACGCAGCCAGATTGACGCAGGTTGTCGTCTTTCCGACCCCGCCCTTCTGGTTCGCTATCGCAACAACTTTTCCCATGGCTCCTTCTTTGCCGCAGTTCAGCTCGTGCGACGCTCGATCGCGATCAAAGCGCCTTTTAGCCACTGATGCGCGTCGCGCTCAATACGACGCATCTTGAATCGGTCGTCGACTCGGCTCGTTGTTAGGTCGACGTCAGCCTTCGTAGGCACGAGCAAGAGGCTTTCCTCACCCAGCAAGTGGGCTGTGAGCTCGACGAGCTCGGGTAAGGGAGCGACTGCGCGGGCGAGCACGGTATCAAACGGCGCCGTGTCGCGTAAGTCCTCGACACGGCCATGCTCGACGGAAACGTTCGTCAAAGCCAGCGCTCCGTGCACGTGGCTCAAGAAGCTTGCACGCTTGGCGCGACTCTCGATCAGCGTGAATGACCTCTCTGGCTCAACGATTGCCAACGGAATACCTGGAAGTCCGGCCCCGCTACCAACATCGGCGATTCGCTTGCCGCTCAGAAAAGGCCCAAGTGCGAGGCTCTCGACCAGATGGCGTTCTACCATCTCGTCGGCTGTCGTGATCCCCGTGAGGTTGTGTACCCGGTTCCAGCGCTCGAGCAGCAGCAAATATTCTGTCAGCTTGGCGGCCTCGGGCGGCCGGACGTCGAGTCCAGCTTCGTCGAGGCGCTCGAGCACTCGGTCATGCATGCCGGCAGTATACGGGCCGGCGCAGGCTCAGACTGTCTCGAGAAGCTCCTCCGCGCGGTGGCAAGCCACCTGGCTCGGCCCGACGGCTCGTAGCTCGGGTATCTCCTGTGCACAACGAGTCTCGGCATGCCGACAACGTGTTCGGAAACGACAGCCCGACGGCGGATCCATCGGCGAGGGTAGATCGCCGAAAAGCAGCTCGCGGGCGCGGGAGCGTTCCTTGTCGGGGTCCGGAATCGGCACGGAGCTGATGAGCGCGCGCGTATACGGGTGACTTGGCCGGTCGTAGAGGTCCTCCCGAGAGGCGATCTCCACGGCTGTCCCCAAGTACATGACGAGAACTCGATGGCTGATGTGTCGCACGACCGCGAGATCGTGGGCGATGAAGATCAACGCGAGCCCGAGCTCCGCTTGTAGATCCATGAGCAGGTTGACGATCTGTGCCTGGATAGAAACATCGAGCGCGCTGACGGGCTCGTCGCAGATGATGAGCTTGGGCTCGAGCACAAGTGCGCGGGCGATGCCGATGCGCTGGCACTGGCCGCCAGAGAACTCGTGCGGGTAGCGGTTGAGCTCGCGGCCCTCTAGACCGACGCGCCTGAGAACGTCGACGACGCGCTGGCGCACTGCAGCGGTGTCGAGATCCGGACGGTGCGTCCAGAGCGGTTCGCTGACGATGTCGCCGACGGTCATACGCGGGTTCAACGAGGCCAGCGGATCCTGGAAGATCACTTGCAGCTCGCTGCGCATCGCGCGCATCTGAGCCTTGTCGAGCTCATCGAGCCCGCGACCCATGAGGCAGACCCGCCCGCCTGAAACCGGCACGAGCTTGAGTATCGCGCGGGCCAGCGTGGATTTGCCGCAGCCGGATTCACCGACGACACCGAGTGTCTCTCCTGGCGAGAGCTCGAGATCGACCCCGTCGACTGCCTTGAGCTCACGCGTGCGTCCCCACAACCCACCCGCCTGGATGCGAAAGGACACCTTGAGATCCTCCACTGCCAGCAGGGGATCTTTGCCGGAAGGCGCGCGTGCAGGCACAGCGGAGACGGTATCGTGTTTCTGCTCACGCACGTTGAGCAGGCGCTCGACACGCTCCTCGTCCAGGCGCGGCACGGCAGCGAGCAAATCCTGCGTGTAGGCATGCTGGGGCTCGTAAAAAATTTTGCGAACCTCGCCTTGCTCCTTGAGCTCTCCGCCCTGCATGACGAGCACGCGCTCGCACGTGCCTGCGACGACAGCGAGATCGTGCGTGATCAGAATGATCGCCGTGTCCAAACGGTCACTGAGATCGCGCATGAGGTCGAGAATCTGTGCCTGCACCGTGACGTCGAGCGCCGTCGTCGGCTCATCGGCGATGAGGATTTCCGGATTCAGCAGCAAGCTCGCCGCGATCATGACGCGTTGACGCATACCGCCAGAGAGCTCGTGCGGATAGCGGTCCAATCGGTCGTTGGCCTCCGGGATCCGCACGGCCTCGAGCATCTCCAGACATCGCGATCGCGCAGCTTTCTTCGAGACTTCTTCGTGCGCCCGAACGACCTGAATCATTTGATCCGCCACCGTCAGATACGGATTGAGCGAGGTCATCGGATCCTGGAAGATCATCGAGATCCGCCCTCCGCGAATACGCCTGAGCTCCGACTCCGAAAGTGTCAGCAGCTCCTGGCCGTCGAACTCTGCGGAACCCTCCGCACGGCCGTTGTCGGCGAGCAGACCCATGAGGCTCAGCACACTCTGGCTCTTGCCGGAGCCCGACTCACCGACGATGCCGAGCGTCTCACCACGCTCGAGACTAAAGGTCAAATTCTTGACGGCATGGACCTCGCCGTCAGGCGTGTCGAACCGCACGTTGAGATTCTTGATGTCGAGCAGGCTCATCCGCGGTCCTTCGGATCGAGCGCATCGCGCATACCGTCACCGAGGAAATTGAAGCAGAACAGAGTCGCGGCCAAGAACAGTGCCGGGAACACCAGCATCCATGGAGCGCTCTCGAGCTCCTCCGAGCCGTCCTTGACCAGCGCGCCCCAGGACGTCATGGGCTCCTGAACGCCCAGCCCGAGAAAGCTCAGGAAGGACTCGACGAGAATGACCTGTGGAATCGTCAGGGTCACGTAGACGGCAACGACGCCGAGTAGATTCGGCACCACGTGCCGACGCAATATCGCAAATGCCGTCACGCCCTGTGCCTCGGCCGCTTCGACAAACTCCTTGTTCTTGAGGCTCAACGTCTGTCCGCGCACGATCCTCGCCATGTCGAGCCAGTTGATCGCTCCGATCGCAACGAAGATCAGCACGATGTTGCGACCGAAAAACACCATGAGCAGTATCACGAGGAACATGAACGGCAGCGCATAGAGGATGTCGACGATCCGCATCATGATGTGGTCGAGCCGCCCGCCGAAGTAGCCAGCCGTCGCGCCGTAACTGATACCGATCACGAGACTCACGATCGTCGCGACGACGCCGACCATCAAAGAAATGCGTCCGCCGTAGAGCGTTCGCACGAACAGGTCCCTGCCGAGCGTGTCCGTGCCGAAGATATGGCCGGTCTCGAGGCTCGGTGCGATAGAGAGATTGCTCCAATCGGTGAAGTCATACGCGTACGGACTGAAGAATGGGCCGACGATGACGAGAACCGACATCGAACCGATCACGATGGCCGAAACCACCGCCGCCTTATTGCGCCGCAAAACACGCCACGCATCGCTCCAAAGGCTGCGCCCCGGAAGCTCGTCAGTCGGTACTGCCGCAGCGTTCGCGCTCATCCGTACTTGACCTTCGGGTCGAGCCACGCGTAGGCGAGGTCGACGAGGAAGTTGAAGACGATAATGAGCACGCCGTAGAAGACGACAACGCCCATGACGAGCGTGTAGTCACGGTTCAAAGCGCCCTGCACGAAGAAACGACCGAGCCCAGGAACGCCGAAGATCTGCTCGATAACGACCGAGCCTGTAATCACCGCCGCAGTCGCCGGGCCTAGATAGGACACCACCGGCAGCAGTGCCGGCTTGAGCGCGTGGCGCAGGATTATCTTGTACATGGGCAGGCCCTGCGCCTTCGCCGTGCGAATGAACGGACTGCGTAGCACCTCGATCATGCTGCCGCGCGTGAGCCTCGCGACGTAGGCGATCTGCGGCAGTGCAAGAGATACAACGGGCAGAATCATGTTGCGCCACGAGCCCTCGCCGAGACCGCCAGCGGGCAGCCAGCCCAGATACACGGCGAACAGCAAAATGAGCAACGGCGCCATGACGAAGTTGGGTACGGAGATACCCGTCATCGACAGAGACATAACCGTGTAATCAGTGCGCGTGTTCTGCCTGAGCGCTGCGAGACTGCCGGCCGTGATACCAAACAGGAGCGCGACGATCATCGCGCTGCCGCCGAGCCGCAGCGAGACCGGAAAACCCGTCATGATGAGCTCGGTAACCGTGAAATCACGGTACTGGAACGAAGGCCCGAAATCTGCGCGGGCGAGGTTGCCGAGATAACGCGCGAACTGCATCGGCAGTGGCTCATCCAGGTGATACGCCGCGCGCAGATTCGCTTCGATCTCGGGTAGCAGCGCACGCTCGGCATCGAACGGCCCGCCCGGCGCGAGGCGGATCATGAAGAACGCGAGCGCGATCAATATGAGCAGCGTCGGTATCGCGCCGAGAAAGCGGCGCAAGCTATAACGTAGCAACGGCTGTCCTACTGCTTGCTAATTCTAGAGGGCTGATTCTAGAGGGCTAGTGACTCAGGATATAGAAGTTCTTGCTACGGTGGTGATCCATGATATTGGGCTCGTAGCCGCCCAGCCATGGCTTCACGAGCTTGCTCGTGACGTAGTAGTAGATCGGTAGAATCGGCATATCCTCGAGCAGGATAGCTTCGGCCTGCTGCAGCAAGTCAGCGCGTCGGGCTAGATCACCCTCCATCGAAGCCTCTTGGAGCAGCGCGTCGTACTCGGCGTTCGCATAGCCGGAATCGTTCAGACCGCTCGTGCTCATCATGAGCTCTGCGAACGTGAACGCGTCGTTGTAATCGCCGATCCAACCGCCTCGAAAAATCTGCGTGTCGATCTGTTGGCGTCGCGTGTCGAGAAAGACCTTCCACTCCTGGTTCAAGATACCGGCCTCGACACCGAGTACTTGTTTCCACATCGCAGCAATAGCGAGCGCGATACGGCGATGGTCCTCTTGGGTGTTGTAGATGATTTCCGTCTGGAGCGGGTTCTCAGCGGAGTAGCCCGCCTGCGCGTAGAGGCGTCGGGCCTCCGCTTCACGCTCGGCCTGCGTCCAGGCAGCTTCCGGCATCTGCTGGCCCTCGTAGTTGTTCACGGGCGGTACCCAGCCGAAGGACGGCAGCTGCCCGGCGCCCGTGACCTGCCGCGTGATGATGTCGCGGTCGATTGCGAGCGCGAGCGCGCGGCGCAGACCCGGATTGTTCTCAAAAGGCGGCTGCGTAACGTTGAAGCCGAAATAGTAGCTGCCGAGATACGGCGCAATGGTCAGATCCTCGGCCAGATTTTCCCGAGCCCAGGCGAGCTGGCGCGTCGGTACCGTGCTCGTAATGTCGAGCTCGTCCGCGCGATACCGCCTCAGCTCGGCGGTCTGATCCTCTGTCGCGTAATACCAGACCTCATTCAGGGTCGTATTCTCGTCATCCCAGTACTGCGGGTTACGCACGAGCTTCATGTGCGATTGCACGACCCAGTCCTCGAGCTGATAGGCGCCGTTGGAGACGAGATTGCCTGGACGCGTATGCTGATCGCCGTGGGCTTCGACGCTCGGCCGATGCACGGCGTAGCTTGCGGAGTGCGTCAACAGGCCGAGGAAGTACGGCGTCGGGCCCTCGAGCTGAATCTCGAGCGTGTAATCGTCGATCGCACGCACGCCGAGTTCTGTGGGCTCCATCTCGCCTGCCGCAACGGCGGCCGCATTGCGAATCGGATTCAAGATGAACGTGTAGCGTGACATCGTCATCGGATTCAGGCTGCGCCGTAGGCTGTACACCCAGTCGTCGGCGAGCACTGCGTCACCGTTCGACCAACGCGCGTCGCGTCTGAGATCGAACGTGTACGTTAAGCCGTCGTCACTGATTTCCCAGGACTGGGCAGCACCGGGAATCAGATCGCCGTTCGGCGCCTCGTTGACGAGCCCTTCGAACAGATCGCGTTGGATGTTCGAGCTCGGCACACCTTCGGCGCGATGTGGATCGATGGATCCAGGCTCTGCACCGTTGCCTACGTGCAGCACCTGGACCTCGGCGAGCTCTTCCCCACTCGCGCCCCCGATCGGCACGTCCCGGCTCGCCGTCGCCGATCCGCCCGGCGCCTCGCCCGTGCCGCCACAGCCTGCAAGGAGGCCCAACAAGAGCGAGATGCCGACAACGTGGTGTTTTGCTGCGGGTGTCATGCTATGTCTCCATTCGCCGTTACGCGCTCTTCCTTAGATCGCGTTTCTTCAATTGAATCAGCAGCAACGATAACGCTGCCGGCGTGATCCCCGAGATTCTCGACGCCTGGCCGATCGTCTCAGGAAGGACGCGCTCGAGCTTCTCGCGAACCTCGTTCGACAGGCCTCGAACGTCCGCGTAGTCGAAATCGGGCGGTATGCGCGTCGATGTGTGCGTGCGCTGCCTTTCGATCTCGCGCGTCTGACGTTTGATGTAGCCGCTGTAACGCGCGGCGATCTCAAGCTGCGCGGCCGCCTGCTCGGCGAGCTCTTCGTTCAGCGACTCACCGGAGCGCGCAGGCC
>CAJIAZ010000507.1_pt1 | contig 10361 bp, 9 predicted proteins | sample 9199181 | NCBI WGS metagenome assembly CAJIAZ01 (sample SAMEA7708285, study PRJEB35096) | sediment metagenome | biome: marine neritic benthic zone biome [ENVO:01000025]; feature: sediment [ENVO:00002007]; material: shallow marine sediment [ENVO:03000034] sea grass bed [ENVO_01000059] ...
AATCATAGTATATGTTGGTCTGCGTGCGGCCATTCGTATTTTTGCGTAGGCTCGTCATTCGAGCATCTTACGTTTGCCTCTGAGCTGCAACTTTTACGGGAAAGACGAGAATGGCCAAAATAGCCGACGGAACCGAAGCTCGGATTCGCGAAGTGCTCGAGGAGATTGCGCGGCTCGAGCAGGAGCTCGGGCAGATCATTCAGTCGCAACAGGCGCGAATCCGTTACCGGATCGAGGGCACGAAAATTCGATTCGAGCAAGCCGTTCGCGAAAGTCACGCCCGCATGCGCACGAAACTTCCACAATGGTTCCGCGAGAGCAGTCCGCGCAACGTGCTATCGGCCCCATTCATATACGCGATGATCATACCGTTCGTGATTCTGGACGTCGGCTTGACCGTGTATCAGGCGATTTGTTTTCGTCTGTACGGTATGCCGCGCGTTGCACGCTCACAGTTCATCGTCATCGATCGTCAGAATCTGTCTTATTTGAACAGCGTGGAAAGACTCAATTGTATCTACTGCGGCTATGCGGGTGGGCTGCTTGCATATGCGCGGGAGATCGCCGCGCGGACCGAGCAGTACTGGTGTCCCATCAAGCATGCGCGAAAAGTGCTCGACCCGCATCGGCGGTATGCGCGTTTCGCGGATTACGGCGACGCAAACGACTATTATGCGCATCTGCAAGAGATGCGAACGCAGCTGACGGCGGAAGAACAAGGCCAGCGTGAAGAGGAGTAGAGCGTGCCTGGGGCTGTTTCAAGTCTTGGTTGGTCTTTGCTCCGGTGTCGCAGCAGCTCAAAGCGGTAACGAAGCGAGCAGTATCGCGCAGGCATTTCGTGACGGTGCCTTCGACATTGCGCTGCGCTACCGCTATGAGCATGTCGATCAAGATGGATTCACCGCGAATGCGAACGCATCCGTCCTGCGAACGCGACTAACGTTCGATACGGCGCGTGTGCACGGCGTCTCACTGACGCTCGAGGCCGACAATCTGCGGACCATCGGTGCGGATAGCTTCAACAGCACGCGTAACGGTAGAACAGAGTTCCCGATCGTCGCCGATCCGACGGCTACCGAGCTGAATCAACTGCTGATCAATCACGTCTCGGCATCGGGCCTCGGCCTGTCGTTCGGCCGTCAGCGCCTGACTTCGTCGAGCCGGCGTTTCGTCGGCAGCATCAACTGGCGGCAGAACGAGCAAACGTTCGATGCCTTTTCTGCCGTCCACACGTTCGATAGCGGTACCGAAGCCAGCTACGCCTACGTGAGCAACGTCCATCGAATCTTCGGACCGAAAGATGGCAGTCCACCTGCCGATCTCGGCGGTGCGATACATCTCATGGATGTCAGGCGAACGCTCGGTAACGGAACCCGGCTCTGGGGATACGGGTATTTCCTGGACTTCGACAACGCCACGGCACTGTCGACGGCTACGATGGGTTTGCGCGTGGAGGGTGAGTATTCGGTCGGTGCTGCGCTGCGGTTTCCTTTCGTCCTCGACGTCGCGCGGCAGCGCGACCATGCCCAAAATCCTTTAGACTATGCGGCCGATTACTGGCGGCTCGAAGGCGGTCTCACCTGGGCGGCATTCGGCGTCCACGCGGGGATCGAGGTGCTCGAAGGGACGGGCCGAGCAGGAGAAGTGTTCTCGACGCCACTGGCCGGGTTACACGCGCTAAACGGTTGGGCCGATAAGTTCATTTCGATCCCGCCTGGCGGTCTCGAGGATCGGCATCTCAGGCTTGGCCATGCGCTCGGCGACGGAAGGCTAGATGTCATCTATCACGACTACGGTGCCAGCGTGGGGCGCTCGAAGTACGGAACCGAGCTCGATGTATCGGTCGCATGGCCCATCACGGAGCGTTACTCGCTGTTAGTCAAGACTGCTGATTATCGTGCTGAGGAATTCGCAACGGATGTCAGAAAGTTCTGGATAATGCTCAGTGCGGCTTTCTGAGCCGCATCGTCTGCGATCTGGGTGCCGCGCGACGTAACCCATCGACGCTCGGTTACAACAGTACGTACTTGTGCTGATTGCTCGCGGTTGCCAGTCAGCCAGAATTCGAGCGAAAACCAAATATAGCGTGGGAGAGAGAGGTGTCGGTCATGAGAACCTTAAGACAATCAACGGTTGTAGTCCTCGGCCTCATTCTGGGATCCGGTGCCGTGCTTGCGCATCACGGTGCAGCCGTCGTCTATGACTTGTCCCAATCAGTGACGATGACCGGCGCGGTGACGGATTTCCAATTCGTCAATCCGCACGTGCTGATCTACTTCGAGGTCGAGGCCGATGATGGCGCGACGACGATTTGGTCGGCCGGCTTGACGAGCCCGAACCGCTTGGCTCGAAGTGACGGTTGGTCCAAGGACATGTTCCAGGCCGGTGACACGGTGACGATCACGGGTAGTCCCGCGCGTAGCGGTGCGCCGTCGCTGTGGGTCGATCAAGTGTTGGACGGCAACGGTCGTCCGCTGCTCGGCGAGGATTGAGCACGATGAGATCTCTAGCAGCGGCGATCGCCGCGACGGCGACGCTGTTCGCAACGCCGATTGGCGCGCAGATGGCAGAATCTGGCGCGCACGGCAGTATCGAGCATGGCGCGGACTTTGCCGGCGTCTGGACCGGGCATCGGCCGCCCGAGACACGCTCGTTCGGCGGATGGGCGTTCCATGAAGAATTGCCGCCGATGACCGACTGGGCCAGGCAACGGTACGAGACTGCCAAGCCGACGTTCGGTCCAACGAGCGTCGCGGTCGCTGATACGAACGACCCCGTCTATGCGTGCTTCCCGCCTGGCACACCGCGCATTTACTTCCACCCGTTTCCGATGGAGATCATTCAGTTACCTGGGCGCGTCATGATGGTCTTCGAGTACGACCACCTCATTCGCCAGATCTATACGGACGGTCGCGGTCATCGTGACGATCTGGCGCCAGGCTGGATGGGCGACTCGATCGGACATTGGGATGGCGACACGCTCGTCGTCGAGACGACGAACTTCAACGACAAGACTTGGGTCGACCGACGCGGTGTGCCGCACAGCGAAGAGCTTAAAGTGCTCGAGCGTATACACGTCAACGACGATGGCTTGCTGCAGATCGACATCACAGTTGAGGACCCGGTTGCGTTTACGGAGCCGTGGACGGGTCAGCGTTTCTATGAACGCGTTGACTGGACAGTTGAGGAATTCGTCTGCATGGACAATGTGACGTTTCTCGATTTCGAGCAGGACATTCTGGAGTTCGGCGAGTAGATGCTGATCCTCTGACACTGCTGTCATCGACCGGATAAGGCCACAGGCGCTGCGAGCAATCGCAGCGCCTGTTTTTCTTTGCGCCGAGTTTCCGAGCGTGGCTGACGTTATTTCAAATCGAGAGTGTGATCCAGGCCACACTTCTGGATGCATTCGGGCTCATGTGTGACCAACCATATTTCGGTCGTTTCCGTCAGCTTCTAACATCCTCTGATGAGTCCGAAGCCGAGTCTGGACAGGGTCTCCAGGCTCCAAACACACGTTACGGCATCAGGTCGTGTCCTGTCGCTAAAGGGAATCCTTTGGCTGTGCTGGATGCTGCCTGCTGCTGGTCAAGTGACCGACGCGGACATGGGTTACGCCGACGCCCAAGCGGCGGCAGTCGCGCTTGCGCGATCAGGTCAATACGCGCCTGCACTCGATGAGCTCGCGCGCCTGCGCGCTCAATTTCCCGACGACGCGACGCTGCTTCACGATGAAATCGCCGTGCTCGGCTGGGCGGAGTACGACGAGGAGGTGCGCGCCAGGGCCGCCCTCGTCGATCCCGAGACGACGCCTGTGTACGCGTTGCTCGCTATCGGCAAGTCGATGCGCAACCTGGCTCGATTCGAGGCAGCCGTCGATTGGTACGCGCGTATCGTGCAATCGGACCCAAACCACACTGAGGCACGTCTGGGTCTCGTGCTGGCCTACGCAGATAGCGGCGACGTCGAACGCGCCCAAGAAACACTGTCGCCGCTGCGGGGTGTGTCCGATCTCCTGATCACTGTCGAGCTCGCGCAGGCTTACATCGAGGAACGCGGTGGCCGGTTGCTGCCCGCGCTGGCAGCCTACGACCGCGTGCTCGCTCAGGATAGCGCCCATCGCGAGGCGCTACGCGGTAAGGCGCTCGTCCTGCGTGCGCTGCTATTGCCCACCGAGGCGCTGGCACTGGCTACTGCGCATCCCGGCATTTTGACCGACGCCGAGATCAGTCGGTTGCGAGCCGATGAAATTGCGTTACAGGTTCGGTTCGGTGAGCAGGTCGCTTATCCGGTCGAGCAAGAGCACGACATGAGAGACCGCGCGATTTCTGCGCTCGATGACTATCTTGCCCAAGGGCAGATCGATACAGAGACCGAGCTTGCGCTGAGGCTCGATCGTGTCATCGCGCTGGCCGGGCGTGGCGAGAGCCGCAAGGCGATCGACGAGTTCGAGGCGATTCGTGCGGAACAGGCGACACTGTCCGCACCCGTGCTCGCTGCAGCCGGAAAAGCCTACCTCGATCTTCGCGAACCAGAGCTTGCGCTCGATGTCTTGCAGCAGGCCGTCGAGCTCGAGGGCGACAACATCGAGCTCGAGACCGCGTTGTTCTACGCGTTCACGGACCTCGATCGGCTAGACGATGCGCTCGCGCTTGCACAGCAGATCGTTGCGAGGCAACCCGCCGTGCTTGGAGTGCCTGGTTCTCCCACGGCGCAGCCGAATCCGGAGCGGTTGCGGGCACAGATGCTCGTCGGCATTGCGCTGGCTTACGCCGACCGTCTCGAAGAAGCACAAGCGCATCTGGAGCAATTGCTGGCTGAGGCGCCACACAACTCCGATATCCGTCACGAGCTCGCCAATATATATCGATGGCGGGGGTGGCTGGATCGGTCGTTGTTCGAGTACCAGCAAGTTCTTGCTATCGAACCCGAGCTGCTCGAGGCACGCGTCGGCTGGGCGTACACGGAACTCGATCGAGGCGAGTTCGACGCAGTCGCAGCTGAGCTCGACAGCCTGAACGAGTCGTTCTCCAGGCGTCCAGGTGTCGCGCGTTTGAACACGCTGTGGACGGCGCACAATCGCAGTGAGCTGCGCGTCGATGCGACCGCACTCGATAGCTCAGGTGTCACGTTCGGTGCCCGCCAGCGCAGTCTCGGGCTCATGTGGCTCAGTGCGCCGATCGATTACCGGTATCGATGGTTCGTACGCAGTTTCGACAACTTTGCGGCGTTTCCCGAGGGCGACAGCCGTCGTCGACGTCTCGGCGCTGGCTTGCAGTACCAGTACGGGCGCTGGCTTGCGAGTGCCGAGCTCTCGGGTAGTCGCGACGGCGGCGGTGAGCTCGGTCTGCGTGCCAATGCCGAATACCGATTCAACGATTATTGGGCGTTGTTCTCATCTGTCGAGCGCCAGAGCGATCAAGTTCCGCTGCGCGGCCATCGGGTCGGTGTGGAAAGCGATCTCATTGGCTTCGGCGCACGCTACGTGCCTCACGAGTCCTTGATGCTACAGCTCAGCGCCGAGTTCGAGGACTTGTCCGACGGCAACAGCCGTCAGCAGCTTGCAGCCCAGGGACGCAGGCGGCTCGTCAATCGGTCGAAGTTTATCGTCGAGGCGCTCGGTGAGGCGTACATCGGTGATCGTGAGCGAGACGACGTGCCGTACTACAGTCCGCTGCGCGACGTCGGTATGTTCGCCGGCGCAGAGGCCCAATGGCGCGTCCTGAGCCGGTACGAACGCAGAATCACGCACATCGTGCGTGCCGAGGCTGGCATCTACGATCAATCTGGTTTTTCGAGCGGACGCATGTGGCGAGTTGCCTACATGTTACCGGTCGACCTCAGCCCGACTTTGAGCACGTGGTTCGGTCTTTGGCGCGCCCGGATGTTCTATGACGGCACGCAGGAATACCAGACGACGGCCTCGTTCTCGTTGCAGGTGAGGTTCTGACGGTGCGCCGTCAATTGGCGTGTTTGCTGACTTGTGCGCTCGTCATGGGTACGGCCCATGCGCGCCTGCATGCTTTCGCCTATCACGATGTGCGCGACAACGTTACCGACGGCCAAGATCCGGATCGGTACGCGATCTCGACGGAAAACCTGATCGCGCACTTCTCTTGGCTGCGGGCCAACGGCTTCACGCCTGTGAGTGTCGATGACCTCGTCAATGCGCAAGCCGGTCGCGGCGAGCTCCCCGAAAAGGCTGTGCTCTTGACCTTCGACGACGGCCTCGTGAGCACGTACACGCACGTGTTTCCACTGCTGAAACTGTTTGGCTATCCGGCCGTCGTCAGCATCGTGACCGATTGGATCGGCAATCCCGAGCCCGTCGCTTACGGTGGTGAGCTATTGGATCAGTCAGCCTTTCTGAGCTGGGCCCAACTTCGAGAGATGCGCGCATCGGGCCTCGTCGAGGTGGCGTCGCACAGCCATGACTTACACCGCGGAATCGAGGCGAATCCGCAGGGCAATCTGCAGCCGGCAGCTGTTGCGCGCAGCTACACGGGCCGTGGTTACGAGAGCGACGCGGCCTACACCGCGCGCATCGCGACGGATCTCGCCCTCAGCGTCGAGCGGATTCAGGCGGAGCTCGGCACGGCACCGCGCGTGCTTGCTTGGCCCTATGGGGCCTACAGTCTCGCCGTGCTCGAGGTTGCCGAGCAGAGCGGTTTCGAGGTCATGCTCGGGCTAACGGTGGCTTTCAATCCCGCGATTGAGCTGCATGAGATCCAGCGCGAGGTCATTACGGGCAACCCGGATCTTCAGAGCTTTGCGCCGAGTCTTTTGTACCCGCCGAGCGCACCTATCGTGCGCGCCGCGCAGGTCGATCTCGATTACGTCTACGACGCTGATCCTGAGCAACAGGAGCGCAACCTTGGACGCCTCATCGACCGAATTCATGCGCTCGAGATCAGCCACGTTTACCTGCAGGCGTTCGCCGATCCGGATGCCGACGGCGGCGCGGCAGCTGTCTATTTTCCAAGCGCGCATCTGCCGATGCGTGCGGACCTGTTCAATCGGACCGCCTGGCAGCTGCAAACACGTGCGCAGGTTCGGGTCTACGCCTGGCTCCCGTTACTGAGCTTCGTCGGGGCCGGCTTCGACCCGGCTTGGCGGGTGCTCGAGCAGCACGAAGACGGTAGCCGATTGCCCGATCCAAATTCTGAGCCGCGCTTGTCGCCGTTTCATCCGCAAGTGCGCGAGCGGATTGGCGCCGTCTATGGTGAGCTTGCAGCGCACGCAAACTTCGACGGCATCCTGTTTCACGATGATGGTCGTCTGAATGAGCGCGAGGATGCGAGCGACGCCGCGCTCGCAGCTTATCGAGAGGCGTTCGGTCAGGATTTTACGATCGAAAGCGCTCAACAGGATCCAGCGATCGCTGTGCAATGGGCGCGCTTCAAGTCGCGCGCGCTCATCGAGCTGAGCCAGGAGGTCGCCGCCGCTGCCCGACGGTACCAGCCCGATCTCAAGACCGCACGAAACTTATTCGCGACGGCGTTGCTCGACGCGCGCGGCGAGCGCTATCTCGCGCAAGACTACGGCGACTATCTCGAGGCCTACGATTACACGGCGCTGATGGCAATGCCGCGTTTCGAGGGCGCCGAGGATCACGCGGCGTTCTACTCGGCGCTCGTCGACGCAGTCGCCCGGGATCCGCGGGGGTTCGAGCGAACGTTGTTCGAATTGCAGACCGTCGATTGGCGTAGTGGCGAGCCCATTCCGGCGCTGGAGCTGCGCGACACGATGCGCTGGCTGCAGTCCCGAGGCGTGAAGCACCTCGGCTACTACCCCGATGACTTCATTCGCGGTGAGCCCGAGCTTGAAACCTTCCGTCAGGGTATCTCGTTGGCCGAGTATCCGAGGATGCTGCCATGAGCTCGGACGGCATCATTCTCTGGCTGCTCGACTTCGCGTTCTACTACCCGCTGATCATGTCCTATGTCTGGATGACTGGGGCGGTGTACTACTTCTTCTATCGCGAGCGCGTCGATCATTGCCCTGTCGACGAGCCGCCGCCTCTGAAAGAGACGCCGCCCGTGACGTACCTGGTGCCATGTCACAACGAGGCCGACAACATCGAGGAGACGATACAGTCGCTGTTGGATCAAGATTATCCGGAGTTCGAAGTCATCGCGATCAACGACGCGAGCCGCGACGATACCGGCCGCTTGCTCGGCGAAATCTCCGAGCGTGACGACCGGCTCAGAGTCCTCCACTTTCAGGCCAATCAGGGCAAGGCGATGGGCTTGCGCGTGGGCGCGCTCGCGGCACAGCACGACTTTCTCATCTGTCTCGACGGCGATGCGATCCTAGACCGGCATGCGACGCGTTGGCTCATGCGGCATTTCGTCAACGGCGCCCGCGTCGGAGCCGTGACGGGCAACCCGCGCGTTCGCAATCGGACGAGCCTGCTCGGGAAGATTCAAGTTGGCGAGTTCTCTTCGATCATCGGGCTCATTAAACGCGCTCAGCGCATCTACGGAAGACTGTTCACGGTGTCCGGCGTCGTTGCGGCGTTTCGCAAGTCGGCGTTGCACCGCGTGGGCTACTGGGGTCTCGACACAGTCACCGACGACATCGATGTCAGTTGGCGGTTGCAGCTCGCGCATTGGGACATCCGCTACGAGCCCAACGCCTTGTGCTGGATTCTTATGCCCGAGACGCTAAAGGGGCTTTGGGGGCAGCGATTACGTTGGGCGCAGGGCGGCTTCGAGGCCTTCGGCCGCCATTTCTCGAAAGTCACGCTCTGGCGTAGCCGGCGTATTTGGCTTGTCGCGTTGGAGCTCGCAATCAGTACGTTCTGGGCCTACACCATGGGCGCAGTGGCGCTGTTGTGGGTGCTCGGGCATTTCGTTGCGCTGCCACCTGCTTTGTACATCTCGACGCTCTTGCCGGGCTGGTCGGGTGTATTGCTCGGTACGACTTGTCTCGTGCAGTTCGGCATTAGCTTGTCTATCGATAGTCGGTATGAGCCGAAGCTCGGCCAGTTCTACTACTGGATGATCTGGTATCCGATGATTTACTGGGCGATTCATACGGCTGCGACTATCGTGGCGTTGCCCACGGCAATACTCGCTGCTCGAGAAAAGCGCGCAGTCTGGGAGAGCCCGGATCGCGGATTGCGTCCCGGCGTGAGGCGCACGTCATGAGCGGGCAGGAGACTGACGTCTGCATCGATTCCCCCGAGTTGCTGACGCGCCGCGAGCAGCTACGGGATACGGTCGTGACCGGCGTCATGTGGGCGCTGTACGCCTACCTATGGATACCGCTGGTCAGCTTGTTTGCGTGGATACTCGGTTTCGAGTTCGCTTACGACGTCATGATACGGGCGGGTGGCGCCGAGCACTTGGGGACCGTGCTCTTCTGGTACGCGATCGCGATTACGGTAATCTTCATCTTGTTCGGCATGTGGTCGTTGAGCAATCTCTTGCGCTTCGCTGGCCACAATCGCCGCGGAAATCTCGATCGCATTGAAGATCACAGCTTCATGGCGTTCTTCGGAATCTCGGCCGAGGAGCTCGAGCAGTTGCGCACGAGTCAGTCGCTGACGCTCGAGCTCGATGCGGTCGGCGCGATAACGGAAATCGCAGACGGTGAGTCAGTCGCGGAGTCGACTCCAGCGCGGGAGCGTGGAGACCAAGAAGCCGCCGATCACCATTAGGTAGACGGGTCCGTGGCCCGGCTCGACGTGCAGTGCCGACCAGTTCGCAAGCCAGAGCGTCGCCGCGACGACGAGCACAGAGCGTGACCACTGCGATAACCAATGGATCGACATGTCTTCCCCCGAATTATTGTTATCTGTTGTTTTGGCTGAGCCTACTACCATAGTCTAGGTGTGCCTAGCCTGGCGCTGTCTAGGCCGCAATCTCACTGGTTGCGAGCCGCCGTATGAGTTGACATAAGCTTGGCGCGCATCGCCGATAAGGGAGCAGCCGCATGCCGCGACTGCTCCCAACAAGGTTACGGTTCCCAGGTCCGAACGTGCCGGGATTGCGTACGCAAGCCCAGTGTTCGGATTTCTGAAGCATCTTCTGCGAAGTCAGCGTAGTCATCGCTCTGCAGCAGCGTATCGAGGTATTCATTGAGCGAGGCGAAATCAGGTGCCTGGGCGACTATGAAGTGCGTGTTCGGAGCGCCGGCCCGAGCTTCATAGAGCGTCGTCGCGCCTGGAGTGGCCTGACCGGTTTCCGAGGACATGAGGTCGTCGAACAGAGCGCCATAGGCTGCCGCGTCGCTCGTAGTGACTGGAAACACGGCGACGTAGCCCCAGTCCGCATCGGTGTCTCCCCAGGATGCGCGCTGGACGACGACGCCCTGCGTGTTGCAGTCCTGGTTATCGCTGTTTCGTTGGAGAATCA
>CAJIAZ010000523.1_pt1 | contig 10248 bp, 10 predicted proteins | sample 9199181 | NCBI WGS metagenome assembly CAJIAZ01 (sample SAMEA7708285, study PRJEB35096) | sediment metagenome | biome: marine neritic benthic zone biome [ENVO:01000025]; feature: sediment [ENVO:00002007]; material: shallow marine sediment [ENVO:03000034] sea grass bed [ENVO_01000059] ...
ATCGAGGACGGTACACGGATCTCAGCCGAATTCGTCCTCGAGGATCCCGAGTACATTGCCGAGCCGCTGACTCATTCCAGGGAATTGATCTACTCCCCGCAACTGGAAATCGCGAGCTACGGTTGCGATCCGGAAGCAGCAAGCCGTTTCCTGCCCCGGTAATCGTGAATCTGAGCAGGTCCGCTACTGGCCGAAAGCCGATGCTTTCTTTGGGGCGCCAAATGCGACCTAGCAAAGACGCGAGCTTTCGACCCAAAGCGGCTAACTGCCATTTCCCGCCCTTGTCGAGGTTAGAAACCCAAATTTTAGTGACTCGCTAGACGGCATCAATCACTCCTTCAACTATTGTATTCTCATGCCAATGGCCAACCGGGACTCCAATGATTGGAAACTGATTGCTGAAGTCGCCGCTGTCACTTTGCTCGCCGGTTACTTCTTATATTCGCGGGATATTAGCGCGGCTCTGGCTGTTACCATTGGTTTGCTAGTCTATTCACTTGCCTGGCTGGTGAAGGCACTGAAGACTTATCGCCGAGATCGAGATTCCGAGAACAATAACGCTACGGCAAAGAAGTTGAAGAAAAATCGCTGATCCGATAATTAATCGTACGCATGATTGACAGTTTCCGGAGAGTTGCGCGGCGTATTCAGATTCTTCGGCTCCCATCAATAGTCGTTGGGTTGGTTTGCTTGACGTCCATAGTTGTGATTCTTGTTGCTTCAGGCTCTCGTGCAGAAGATCGTATGCTTATGCCGAGTTTTGTCGGGTTACTCTGGGCAACCAGCCTTTATAGCTTTATCGAGAGTTTCTGTTGGGCGCCTGAAAGACTCGTTGAAAAGCAGGGGTTTATTCGCGATTTGAAGTACCGCATTCGGCGCGGCTGGTACTGGATTCGAGGATTTATCTTTCTCGCATCCACAGCAATTGCGCTGGTCATAACAAGTCGAATGGTATCTATCTGGTTGGCAGAATATTCTGGGTAGCCAGTGCGATCGCCTATGATCGAAAGGTGCCGGAGGTTTACATCAGATGAACAGTAGAAGAACAACAATAATCGTCGTCGATTTGCTGGCAACTTTACGCACAATTTCAAGGCCAGCACTTGGGAGCCTGTTTTTGACGGCCGCAAGTCTCGCTACCGTTTCCGTTGCGCACGCTCATCACAGTCGCGCCCAGTTCGATATGGACAATATTCTCGTGCTCGAGGGCACAGTGACGCGGTTCGATTGGACCAATCCGCATGTCTATCTCGCTATTGAGGAGGACGATGGAACTGAATGGCTGCTCGAAACGGATGCCGTCGCAGTCATGACGAGAAGTGGTTGGACCCGGGACTCATTCGTACCCGGTGATGTTGTTTCTGCGCGGTTTAATCGTGATCGAGAGCAGGCCAGAACCCACGGCTTGCTCCTTTCTATCCAAACGCCGAACGGCGAGCAGTTGGTTTCCAACAATAGATTCCGAGAACGAATAAGTTTCGACGCGAATGCCAGAGCCACAGATCTATCGGGAGTCTGGCAGGGCGATACGGTGCTATCGCGGGCGTTCAGCTCAGGGTTGAGCGAGCATCCGCTCACTGAGCGCGGGCGAATTGGCAAAGAGCAATTTGATGGATCCGTTGACCCAGGCGCGGAGTGCATTGCCTGGCCGGCACCCTGGCTCGTTGCAAGCGGTCTGTACTTGAAGGAGGTGACTCTCTCCGACGATGTGATCTCGATGAGGACTGAGTTCTATAACGCCGAACGAACGATTCACATGGGACTCACCGAGCACCCAGAAGATACCGAACGCACCGTCCAGGGCCACTCGATCGGCTGGTGGGAAGGCGACACGCTGGTCGTGGATACGCGGTTTTTCGCCGACCATCGTTCGCCGGTCTCGAATATAGGTATTCCGTCGGGAGCGATGAGGCACGTGGTAGAACGATATACGCTGGATGACGACGGTCGACGCGTGTCTATCGAGTTTACGCTGGAGGACCCGGAATATCTCGTGGAGCCCTTCACAGGTAATCTAGCGTTACATTATTCGCCACATCTCGAACTGATTGGTATTCCTTGCGATCCCGAGATTGCGACCCGGTTCCGGCAATAACGAGACTCCGTTGACGAATGCCCGGTTCTCGCCGTTTGCGGCACCGGGCGCTTAGATAGAAAAGTCATGCACGAAGAAGCGGACCAGCATAGCCATGAGTAGGGCGAAGGGTTGCCGATCGGTTGTGGCCGTGTCGCTCGTTGCGTTGCCACTGTCGGGCTTTACTCATCATTCCATGTCCGAGTTCGACCGCGGAGTCGTAACCGAGGTGGAAGGGGAGGTCGTGGGATTATCCTGGCGAAACCCGCACGTTCTCCTCGACATCGCGACCACTGACGACAATGGACAGGCGTTCGTCTGGCATCTCGAGGGAGGTGCCGTGAGCTCTCAGCGCCGTCGGGGGCTGACGTCCGAACGCATCCAGGTGGGCGATCACGTCCGCGCGGCCGGCTGGCCTTCCACTCGACGCCAGGGTTACCTACAGGTAAATCACATCCTGGCGCCCGACGGCACCGAACTTCTGGTCGGTCGGATACGCGAGCCGCGCTGGTCCGAAACTCACCTGGGCAGCGGTGAGTGGTCGGTCGAGCCCGCGGCCGCAGCGTCCGCCGCAGCACGGGGTCTGTTTCGCGTATGGAGCCAACGTTTAGGCGGCGCCTTTTACTTCCAGGGCGCGGACGCCTACCGCCTGACGGATTCGGCGTCGGCCGCCGTCGCGCAGTGGAATGAGTTCGAAGACGACCCTGTGCTCAACTGCACGGCGCCGGGTATGCCTGCCATGATGAGTAATCCGTACCCGATGGAGTTCGTGGAACGCGCTGACGGGAATATCGCCGTGCGCTTCGAGGAGTTCGACTCGGTTCGCACGATCCACATGACGGACGTTGCAGATCCTGCCGACATCCCGGCATCTCCCATGGGTTATTCGATCGGGCGCTGGGAAGGCGAAACGCTCGCGGTCTCGACTTCCCGGATCAACTGGCCCTACCTCAACCGCGTGGGCGTTCCTCAGAGTGAAGCCGTGGAGGTCCTAGAGCGCTTCACGCCTGTCGAGGACGAAAGTCGTTTGGATTACCAGCTGAGGGTCACAGACCCTGCAACCCTCATCGAGCCCTTCGTCTGGGAAGGCTACTGGGACTGGCGTCCGGGCGAAGAGGTTCAGCCCTACGAGTGCTCGGTAGAGGGCTAACGAAAGACGGCATTTGGCCGAAAGCGGTTCTAGAAGATCGTGCTGAGATAGATTCACTGAACGTACGGGAAGTCGGCTCTTGTGAATGCTCGAACGCGTCGCTTACGCGACGCTGTCGAAGAACTGCTCTTGCCGTAGACGTTGCGCTGCATCGGGCAGCTGCCCGTAGGCTGCGCCGAGATTATCGACAACATGACTCTCTCGGCGCGTGCCAGGGACAGCGCAGGTCACGGCCGGATGCGAGATGATGTATTTCAGAACGAACTGCGCCCAACTCGTGCAGTCGAACTCACTCGCCCAATCGGGCAACGGACGCGTTCCTATTCTGCGGAAGAGGCTGCCGCTGCTGAACGGTCGGTTGACGATGACGGCAATACCGCGGTCCGTTGCAACCGGTAGCAGTCGGTCTGCAGCGCGGCGCTCGTCCAGCGTATAGCTCAACTGCACGAAGTCCAGATCGTCCGTGTGCATGAGCCGTTCCATTTCAGCTGCGTACCCGTGGCGCGATGCCGTAACGCCGATGTAGCGCACGCGACCCTCAGCCTTGAGCTCGCGCAGCGTCTCGATGTGCGTCGCATAGTCCGTCAGGTCATGAATTTGAGCGAGATCGATTCGCTCACGCCGTAGCCGCTCGAACGATTGCTCTATGCTCCTGATACCGGCCTCGCGCCCGAAGGTGCGGATTTTGGTGCCGAAGAACAGCTCGCCGTTGATGCCGAGCTCGTGGCTCAGGTTGCCGAGATTGCTTTCGGCGCGACCATATTCCTGCGCGGTATCGATGACTTGGCCGCCGAGCGCGTGAAACCGTGCAAGCGTGGCTCGTAGATCGGCCATGCCAGCAGCAGAGGCACCGATGCCGTAGCGATTCGTGCCAATGCCGACGGGTGTGAGCTCTTCACCGGTCGACGGGATCGTCTTCTTGGTTGGACCGACGGGTTGTGCCAGAACAGCTTGCCAGGGCTGAATTGCCGCGGCGCCGATGCCGAGCGCGAGAAGCGCGCGCCGGTTCATCCGCATCGATGTATCACTCGTTGCATGGCCGGGATAGTGCCGGTCTGCTTCGACACGGGCAAGTTTGCTCGTGCGACTGGCCTCGAACAGGGAGGCTGAGTACGATCAGCGACATGAACGCATTTTTACGAATCCGCGCGGGCTTGTCGTTGGTGCCCCTCGTAGTCGCTTCGTCCTTGGCGACAGCACAGCCTACCGAGGTCGAATATTCGACGGCGGACGGCGCCAACATCGTTGCGAATCTTTACGGTGACGGCGCACATGCCGTGCTACTCGCCCATGGGGCGATTTTCGACAAAGAAAGCTGGCAGGCGCTGGCCGAGCGATTGTCTGCCGAGGGTCTGACCGTGCTCGCGATCGATTTTCGCGGCTATGGTCGGTCACGTCCCGGCAGCGACGGGCGTGGCGCGATGCACGAGGACGTGATCGCAGGCGTTCGCTTCCTGGCCGAGCGTGGCGCGAGTGAAGTCTCCGTGCTCGGTGCGAGCATGGGCGGTGGCGCGGTAGGCGAGGCTGCTGCGAACCTCGACGATGGCGAGATCGCGCACCTGATCTTACTGGCTGCCGTGTCAGCACCCGATCCGGAGCGCATGACGGGCACGAAGTTGTTCGTGGTCTCGGAGGGTGATTCGTTTCGTCGCTCCGTCGAGGAGCAGTTCAGGCGCGCAGCCGAGCCAAAGCGCATCGAAGTGCTCCCGGGTAACGCTCATGCCCAGCATATCTTCCGCACTGCCACGGGTGATGCGCTGACCGAGCTCATCGTCGCTGAGCTCACCGAGCAGCCATAGGTCACGTCGCAGCGCTGCGGTAACGCGTAATAAGTCCGCGACCTGAAGGGTCTCTCTAAGTGACAGCCGCATGGTCAGGCTCTGGAAACGCTCGATGACACGTTCCGCGCTTATCGTATTTGTCAGTCTCGTCATGCTCAGCCTGCCGGCTGCGCATGCCCAGCGCGGACTCAACGGTTTCAACGTTGCCAACGCGATCGTCGATGCAGATCTGATCGTATCGGGCGGCCCGCCCCGCGATGGAATTCCCGCACTGACGTTACCCGAGCACGTCGCGGCCGAAGATGCCGATTACCTGTCCGACGATGATCGCGTGCTTGGTGTCGTGCTGAACGGGATTGCGCGCGCCTACCCGATCATGATTTTGAATTATCACGAGATCGTCAACGACGCGTTCGGCACCGAACGCGTCGCCGTCACGTTCTGCCCATTGTGTGGAACGGGGATCGCGTTCGATTCAAGTGTCGAGGGGCGTGTGCTCACGTTCGGCGTCTCCGGCTTGCTTTATAACAGCGACGTACTGATGTATGACCGCGAGACCGATTCACTGTGGTCGCAAATACTCGCAACGGCCGTCGCCGGCCGGATGGTCGGTGCTGAGTTAGCAACGTTACCTGTGACGCATACGACGTGGCGAAACTGGCGCGAGGCACACCCCCAGACGCAAGTGCTGTCGATCGATACCGGTCACTTGCGTAGCTACTATCGCGATCCGTATCTAGGCTATGCCGATTCCTCCCGGATTTGGTTTCCGGTGACCAACAGGGATCTCCGGCTCACCGAGAAGACGGTTGTCGTGGGTCTGGAGATCGACGGCATTTTCAAAGCCTATCCAATCGAGCAGCTGCCCGAGGGGCAAACCGAGATCACTGACGTCGTGAGCGGCGTAGAGATAATGGTCATCTACGATCGCGAGGCAGTATCAGCCGAAGTTCGCGACTCGAGCGGAAACGTGATTCCGACTTTTACGGCTTTCTGGTTTGCCTGGGCCGCGTTTCATCCCGACACACTCATCTACGGCATCGAGCCGGACGAGTGATGTGCTCCCGCGCGCCGTAAGAATCGGCGCGACTACAGCTCGCACTCGTAAGGCTTGATCTGCTCTCCGGGCACGTACACCCAATAAGCCCCGGTCAGCTGAACCGGCTCGGTAAACGTCAGCGGGTCGGTGACCGTCATGTCCATGTTCAGGCGCTGGCCGGCGTCGCTGAGGGAGTAGCGCTCGACGATCTCGACCTCATTGCTCATCGGCGTGCCGACGTCGTCGAAGTAGGGCCAGTCGACATTCGTGGTCTCGACGATGAGCGTGTCGCCTTCCCAACGACCCACTGAGTAGCCGTGCGGTGTTGCGGGTTGATTCGCTGCAGCGCTGCCGCCGTCCATGTGAACAGTGCGCTCGACGTCCCACTCCTCGGTGCGAATCAGAATCTCCGAGCCTCGATCGACCATTTCCATCGGGAACGGGTTGTCCATGATTCCCGGCATGCCCTGCTGAATGCACGATAGCGCCGTGTCATCGGTCAACGGGTCGTACTCAGCCTGCGCGGCGCGTGCGGCTGGTCGCAAGGGTAGCTCGAGAACCGCGCCGTCTCGGCCGGCGGAGTCGGGACCGACGCTCCAGACGCGAAACAGGGTTCTCGAGCCATCGTCGACTGTCTCGGCAACGGCTGGGGCCCGGCGGCCACCCAGCCCCGCAGCGGTTCCACCGCCGAAAAGTCCAGGCCAGAGAACGACGTCCTCGCCATTGTCTAGCGTCACATAGGAGGCCACCATTGTGTGATTGCCATGTCTCGACGAGTAGCCCGTGACTGTGACTTCAGATCCGACAGTCATGTCGTCACGGCTGACGCCATCGCGCTCGAGAAAATTGACTGAGCCAGACTCGACATCCCAGACTTCGGTCTCTCCATTCTCGTTGATCCGTTCGACCTCGAAGTGGATGTGTGGGTTGATCCAACGAATGCGTGTAATGGTGCCCGAGAGCTGTGTAACGTTCTGGTCGTCGTAGAACGCTCTGACGGAGTGATGGGAGTGGGCGGCAAACGAGACGCATGCTATCAATAAGCCGACGGTGATTGTTCTCATGGCTCTCCCCGGTGCTGTTCAGGTGTCGGGAACTCGAACACGTGTCCGAGTATATGCCTATGCGTTTATGGGCAACAGTGGATACTGCCGCTACTCCGACGGCGGCGCCTCAATCGTTCGCACGGCTCGGCGGCTGTCGAGCGATAGCCGATTCTGGCTCAGTAGCGCGAGCAAGATCCAATAGTAGAGCCCGTAGTGCATGGAGATATGCGCACCGCTCCAATTCATTCGCACGACGTGACCGAACAGAATAATGAAGAACAGACAGAGGCCGCCGAGCAATGCCCAACGCGTGAACAATCCGAGTGCGATGCAGGTGCCGAGGAATACCTGAACGGGTGGGATCAAGTAGAGCGCAATGTGCACGAGCGGCATTGGCAGGAACGTGTCGGCGAACAGGGCAGCCGTGGGCACTTCCCAGGTGCTCACGCCGTTCACGAACCGCATGAAGCCGTGGAAAAACAGGTTCGCCCCAGCGAAAACGCGGAAGAAGACGTACCCAATCTGAAAGTTGTTCAGAGGCCCAGTGGTATTGGCGTCCGTGTCCAGAACGATCTGCATAGTTCTTGTTGTCCTTTCGATTTTTCTTGTCTGGGTGCTTTGCTCATGGCGCCATCTCGCCAGCGCTACGCGCTTCCTCGGCAGTCATGCCGGGAAATATCGAGAACCCGGAGAAACGATAGATCTCCATGAGCGCCTCGTTGGTCTCGTAGCACGATTCCTCGACCACTTCTCGTCCCTCGGTGTTTCGCCGGTAGGCGGCCGCAATCGTGAACGGGCGCGTGTACACGTTCGGCTCGTCGATCGTCGCCTGATAATGAAGCGAGTCGGGGCCGATCAGCGTCAAGCGTTCGACGACGGTTGCCTCTTCAGTGTAGAACCTCGCTCGCTGGTCGAGCCAGGACATTCCGTTGTGATGCGTCGTCTCAATGACGAGCGTGTTGCCATCCCAACGACCGGTCGAGACCCCATTCCAGAGCAGGATGTCCTCGCCAATGGGCGTTTGCTCTTCGAGCGTCACGATGCGATAGCCGTGCGCGCGCTCCCCGAGGATCACGAACTGCTCGGGAGTCTGCAGAAACTGAAACGGGGCGGGTCTGAGCATGAGGTAGGGCACGCCCGACAGGAAACAGGCCGCGGCCGGATGTACGAACTGTCCGACGAGCTCGCGCCGGCGCGCGTCCGACCACGCCTGCATCGGCACTTTGCCGTCCGGTGGGTCGACGACGAGCGTCGGGTAACCGTTGTCGTCGAGCGTCCCGGGATTGTCCTCGAGATCCTCCCAAGTCGAGCCCGGGACGTCCCAGACACCGCCGAAATCCGGCTGGCCATCCGGTGTACGCGGCGGGTCGAAGGCCATAGCGGCCTCCAGCGCACACGCGTGGAATGCCGTCGGTGTGCTATCGGGACAGACGAGCGCCGTCGCGGACTCTTGCGCAGAGCCCGGCAGCGCGCACAGCGCCAGGGCTGCCGCTATAAGCCACCGGCAAGCGGTCACGAGGCTGTCCCGGCGTTGGCAGTTTCGGCCGGAGCGGCCGAGCTCGGTCCATTTCAAGTCTCATCCCCCCGATCGGCTGGCTCGCGTCATGGAAACGCCCCACGCTACGGCGCGCGAGCGGTTACGGCCAGCCAGAGATAGACCGTCCCACGATAGGCAGGCGAGTTCAAGCGCCGCGCAGCTAGACTTGTCGTTGGGAGGGGTTTACTTTTAGCTCACGACGGCAGCGTCTCGACTGCCGCAATCGGCCGCTGGCCGTCGCCAAATGGGGGTATGTCGACTATGAAACAGCAACTTCGGATCACGATTCTAGCGGGCGCCTTTGTCATTCTGGCCGTGCCGTTGGGTCAGGCATTCGCTCAGGATGCGTCGTGGCCCAGCTGGGCTTACGGCTTTAGCGAGCCGCCACAGCCCGGTGACACCTATGAGTTTCAACCAAATCCGACCGGCGGGTTGCTCCCGGGGGACGATGTCGCCGAGATTCAGGCACCGCACCACGTCAAGGACAGCAGCGCTACGTATTCGCGTATGCAGGTCCGTGATGGCCACAACGTCATCGACTGGTTTCCGGGGGATCACCCGGAGATGACCGACGTCATGAAGCACGGGCCGGCCGCCACGATGGAGGAACGGGGCCGCGGTTGCGGGTCCTGTCACCTGCCCAACGGCAAGGGGCGCCCCGAGAACGCGCCACCTGCCGGGCAGCCCGTGGGTTATACGGTCCAGCAGCTCTACGACATGCGTGATGGGCTGCGCTACACCTCCGACCCGCGCAAGCGCAACACGCCGACGATGATCGATCTCGCCAAGGCGATGACCGAGGAGGAGATCCAGGAGGCGGCCGAGTACTTTGCGGCGATTCCGTGGACGCAATGGATGAATGTCGTCGAGGCCGAGATGATCCCCGAGATGCACCTCGAGGTCGGCAACATGTTCATCACGGTCGGCACGGAGCCGACGGAGCCTCTCGGCAACCGTATCGTCGAGACACCGGTCGACGAGCATCAGGCCAACTACCTGCGAAATCCGCGCACGGATTGGAACGTTTATGTGCCGGTCGGCAGTCTCGCGCGTGGCGAAGCGCTTGTCATGACGGGCGCCGGTAAGACCATTCAATGCGGGATCTGCCACGGCCCCGATCTCATGGGTCTTGGCAACATACCGGGAATTGCCGGGCGTTCGCCAAGCTACATGATGCGCCAGCTCTGGGATATGAAGCAGGGCACGCGTAGTGGCCTACAGTCGCAGCTCATGCAGCCCGTCATCGCGAATCTGAGCATGGATGAGATGACGGATATCGTGGCCTACTTGGCTTCGGTCGACGTGCCACCGGCACCGAGCGACGTGCAGTAGAGGCGAGATGGGCGCCAGGAGACGATACTTCTAACGGAGTGCGCCGTATAAGGTCCGTCGAAATGCGATTTGGCCCAGCCGTCTTGCTCGGATTCGTCGCGATGACGGCGTGCACGACACAAGATTCGTCTGACGACGCAACAGGCTTGCGGCTGGAGATTGAAGGTACAGCCACGTCCTGGACTGCGGTCGATGAGGTTCAAGCGCAGATGCGCGGAATCCGAGCAAGACGGCTGGGCCAAATCGCATTTCGACGGACCTTATACGGCGCACTCCGTTAGAAGTATCG
>CAJIAZ010000103.1_pt1 | contig 10114 bp, 9 predicted proteins | sample 9199181 | NCBI WGS metagenome assembly CAJIAZ01 (sample SAMEA7708285, study PRJEB35096) | sediment metagenome | biome: marine neritic benthic zone biome [ENVO:01000025]; feature: sediment [ENVO:00002007]; material: shallow marine sediment [ENVO:03000034] sea grass bed [ENVO_01000059] ...
GGCGCTGCGGTCGAGGCGGGAAAGAGAAAGTTCGTAGGTTTCGAGCTTCCCGGCAAGACGCTCGGCGTCGTTGGGCTCGGTGCAATCGGTGTGGAGGTTGCCAATGCCGCGCTTGCACTCGGTATGCATGTCGTCGGCTACGATCCGAAAATTACCGTACGCCGTGCGTGGCAACTATCATCAGGCGTCGAGCAGGCCGCTAATCTCGAAGACGTCTGTCGTCGCGCGGATATCATTACTTGCCACATTCCGCTCATGCCGGAAACGCGTCATTTGATCAACCATGACCGGTTACAGTTGCTCGGCGAAGACGCGATTATTCTGAATTTCGCGCGTGACGGAGTCATCGACGACGCTGCTGTGCTCGCGGCACTCGATTCGGGTCGCGTCGGCACGTACGTAACGGACTTTCCGACGCCGGATATCAAGGATCACGAGGGCGTCATCTGCCTGCCGCATCTAGGCGCATCGACCCACGAGGCCGAGCAGAACTGTGCTGTCATGGTTGCCGATAATCTTCGAGATTTCCTGGAGAACGGCAATATCCGTCATTCGGTCAACTTCCCCGAGGCCGTTCTGACGCGTACACGGCCCCATCGATTGGCACTGAGTAACGCTAACGTTCCGAACATGGTTGGCCAGGTATCGACGGCGCTGGCCGAGCAAGATCTCAATATCGCCGATTTGTTGAACGTATCCAGAGGAGGGGTCGCGCACACGATCCTCGATCTCGACGGTCCGGTCAACGATGCAACGCTCGGGAGAATTCGGGCCATCGATGGCATACTCTGCGTCCGAGTACTGCCGGTGCCCGCCGAGTATTGATCGCCGGTCTTCGCCGGCATGGCTCGGTCTGAGGATTAGGTCGAGTCGCTGCGAAGAGCCGAGTCTGAGTCATGAGCGAGAAGAAAGCCCCGCCATCCGATCTCGCTGCATTGCGTGTGCAGATCGATGGGGTCGATGAGCAGATCCAGCATCTGATCTCTGAACGTGCGCGTCTCGCTCAGGAAGTCGGGCGCGTGAAAGGCCTGACGACGACTGCCGAATTCTACCGACCCGAGCGCGAAGCACAGGTGCTTCGCAGAGTTGTCGAGCGCAATGACGGGCCGCTGCGGGATGAGGAGATGGTTCGCGTGTTTCGCGAGCTCATGTCGGCCTGCCTGGCACAGGAAGAACCGCTGAAAGTTGGTTTTCTCGGCCCCGAGGGCACGTTCACTCAGTCGGCGGTCCTCAAACATTTCGGCCACTCCGTGCATGCGTTACCGCTGGCGACCATCGAAGAAGTCTTCCACGAGGTCGAATCTGGCGCCGCGGATTTCGGTGTCGTGCCGATCGAGAACTCGACGGAAGGCACGGTCAACCACACGCTCGACATGTTTTTGACGTCGCCACTGAAGATCTGCGGTGAGGTCGAGCTGCGCATTTGTCAGCACCTCATGGGTCGGATGAAGGACATCTCTCAGATCGAGCGGCTGTGTTCGCACCCGCAGTCACTGGCGCAGTGTAGGGCATGGATCGCGCAGTTCCTTCCGAACGTCGAGCAGATTCCGACTTCGAGCAATGCCGAGGCTGCGCGGCGTGCACGCGACGAGGACGGCACAGCCGCGATCGCCGGTGATGCCGCTGCCGAGGTTTACTCTTTGCACACATTGTTTGCCAACATCGAAGATCACGCCGACAATACGACGCGCTTTCTCGTCATCGGCAGAAAGATGTTTCCGCCAAGCGGCGACGATCGCAGCACACTGCTCCTGTCGGCGCACGGCACGGAGGGGCCTGGTGTTCTCCATGACTTGCTCGATCCACTGGCCAAGTACAGTGTCAGCATGACGCGTATCGAATCGCGTCCGTCGAGACGGCGTAAATGGGACTACGTGTTTTTCATCGACATCGTTGGGCACTCCGAGGATGACAACGTTCGTGATGCAATAGGCGAAATCGAGAGCAACGCGAATCTACTTCGCGTGTTGGGTTCCTATCCCCGCGCGGTGCTCTGAGCATCGACCCTGATTGACATGCCCAGTGACGAGCGACAGCCGGCCATCCTGGCTCGGCCGGTCACACGCATCGGTGGCACGGTCGACGTGCCCGGTGACAAATCGATCTCCCACCGTGCAGTGCTACTCGGCGCTATCGCTAGTGGTCAGACGACCGTGCATGGTTTTTTGCGCGGCGAAGACTGTCTAGCCACCGTGGCGGCGATGCGTGCGTTGGGCGTGAACATCGAAGATCGCGGCGAGACGCTCGTCATTCGCGGCGCTGGAGACGCGGGCCTCGACGCCCCAGACGGCCCCCTGGACCTTGGAAACTCGGGCACTGCGCTGCGCTTGCTGGCCGGCATTCTCGCGGCACAGTCATTCTCCAGCGAGCTCACCGGCGATGCATCATTGCGCCGTCGACCGATGGAACGAATCGCCGAGCCGTTGCGAGCGATGGGCGCAACCATAGACACTTCGAGCGGCTGCCCGCCATTGCGAATTGCGGGTGGTTCGTCTTTGCACGGCATTGACTATTCGTTGCCCGTGGCAAGTGCGCAGATCAAGTCCGCGGTCTTGCTGGCCGGGCTCTACGCGCATGGACGCACGACCGTGCATTCGCCTGGGCCGAGTCGCGACCACACCGAGCGTATGTTGCAGGCTATGGGTATACCGATCGAGCGGGTCGCAGATGGATCGGTGAGCCTCGCCGGGCCCGCAAGCCTCAAGGGTCTAGAGATCGATGTGCCGGGTGATTTTTCTTCCGCAGCGTTTTTCATCGTCGCCGGATTGCTCGGTGCGCAGGAGGGCCTGCTGATCCGCGGTGTCGGGATAAACCCGACGCGCACGGGCATGCTCGAGGTGCTCGATAAGATGGGTGCGCAGATCGAGCTCAGGAACACGGATCAACGCGGTTCAGAGCCCGTTGCCGACGTCTGGGTCGAGCGAAGCGAGCTTCACGGCGTAGACGTGGGCGAGGATGCCGTGGCGCTGAGCATTGACGAGCTGCCCGTGCTCTTCATTGCTGCAGCTTGTGCGAAAGGCCGAACAACTGTGACTGGGGCGGCAGAGCTGCGGCACAAGGAGAGTGATCGCATCGCGGTTATGGCAGAGGGATTGCGAGCGGTCGGCATCGCGGTCGAAGAACGGCCGGACGGTCTGCTCATCGACGGCGGACCCATGCACGGAGGAACCATCGAAAGTTGCGGTGATCACCGAATTGCGATGGCATTCGCTGTCGCGAGCCTTCGCGCCGATGGGCCCATCGAGATTCGCAGCACGGCCGAGATTGCGACGTCGTTTCCGGGTTTCGTTGCCACGGCCGCACGTGCGGGATTGGCACTCGAGACGCTGGGCGGCTGATCTCGATGACAGCACAGGCGCCTGTAGTTGCTATCGACGGTCCGACGGGCTCGGGCAAGGGCACTGTGAGTCGCGGACTCGCGCGACGTCTGAACTGGCACTTGCTCGACAGCGGCGCATTGTACCGGTTGGTGGCCCTGGCGGCGCGACGCCGTGGCGTGTCCCTGGAGGACGTAGCGGGCCTCGTCAGCGTCGCCGAGACGATGGCTGTCGCCTTCTCTGCAGCGGGTGATGAGGAGCTGATTACGCTGGGGGGGCACGACGTAACGCTCGCGCTCAGGACCGAAGACGCTGGAATGGATGCCTCGAGAGTCGGTGCCATTCCCGAAGTGCGGGCCGCCCTGTTGGAGCGCCAACGCGGGTTTGCCCGCGCACCGGGGCTCATTGCCGACGGTCGGGACATGGGCAGCGTCGTCTTCCCGCAGTCCGTGCTCAAGGTTTTTCTGACGGCAGCCCCGGAAGAACGAGCCAAAAGGCGCTATAAGCAGTTGAGCGAAAAGGGAATTGATGTTAGTTTAGCGGCCCTTTCCCGGGAGATCGTCGAGCGGGATCAGCGCGATGCCAACCGGTCAATCGCGCCACTTCGGCCCGCTGCCGACGCTCGCGTGCTCGACTCTACGGGATTGACCGCCGAGCAGGTCATCGACACCGTCTTGAAATGGGTCGATGAAGCGGGCTTGGCGAGTGGAAAGTGAATGGGGCTTTGGCAGGACGCCTGAAGCCAGTGTTGAACAGACCACTGTGCCAGGAGGTGCGGTGTTAACTAGAGGTTACGCGCAAGCGTACTAAACATATATGGCAGAATCTTTTGCGGAGCTACTCGAGGAAAGCCTAGCTACCCAACAAATAAAGCAAGGCGCAATCCTGACCGGCACGGTCATCGAGGTGAACTCGGATGTAGTGATCGTCAACGCGGGGCTCAAATCCGAAGCAGTCATTCCCGCCAACCAGTTTCTAGATGAACAAGGCGAGCTCGAAGTCACAGTAGGCGATGAGGTCGAGGTTGCACTCGATGCCGTCGAGGACGGCTTCGGCGAGACACGCCTCTCGAGAGAGAAGGCGAAGCGTGCACGCACGTGGCGGGTGCTCGAGGAGGCCTTCGAGGAAGGCAATGTGATCAACGGTGTGATCAGCGGACGGGTCCGTGGCGGTTTCACCGTCGATATAGACTTCGTACGGGCATTCTTGCCTGGCTCACTCGTCGATGTGCGCCCGGTTAGAGATCCCGGTGCGCTCGAAGGCAACAGTTTTGAATTCAAAGTCATCAAGCTCGATCAGAAGCGCAATAACGTGGTTGTCTCGCGGCGGGCCGTCGTCGAAGCCGAATACAGCGCGGAGCGAGACGAGCTGTTACAAAATCTCCAGGAAGGGGCGGTCGTCAAGGGTATCGTCAAGAACCTGACCGACTACGGTGCATTCGTCGATCTTGGCGGCATCGATGGGCTTTTGCATATCACCGACATGGCCTGGAAGCGGGTCAAACATCCTTCCGAGGTCGTCAATGTTGGCGATGAGCTCGAGGTCAAAGTGCTCAAGTACGATCGCGAGCGCAGTCGCGTATCGCTCGGCCTCAAGCAGCTCGGCGCCGATCCGTGGACCGACCTTGCGCGTCGCTATCCACCTCATACGCGTCTATTCGGTAAGGTCACGAACATCGCCGACTACGGTTGCTTCGTTGAGATCGAGGAAGGCGTTGAAGGCCTCGTGCACGTATCGGAGATGGACTGGACGAACAAGAATGTCAATCCGCACAAGGTCGTGCAGATCGGTGACGAGGTTGAGGTCATGGTTCTCGATATCGATGAGGATCGTCGCCGCATCTCGTTGGGCTTGAAGCAGTGCCAGCCGAATCCCTGGGCCGAGTTTGCGGAGAACTACAAGAAGGGCGACAAGGTTTCGGGTCAAATTAAATCGATCACCGATTTCGGCGTCTTTATCGGGTTGCCAGGTGATATCGATGGGCTCGTTCACCTATCGGATCTGTCTTGGGACCTCTCTGGTGAAGAGGCCGTTCGAAACTACTCCAAGGGTGAGGAGCTCGAGACGACTGTCCTTGCGATCGACCCGGAGAGGGAGCGTATCTCGCTCGGTGTCAAACAGCTCGATAAGGATCCGCTATCGATTTTCCTCGCGGGAAATCCGAAAGGAAGCATCGTCAAGGGTGTTATTCAGGAGGTCGATGCGAAGGGCGCAACCGTGGAGCTGGAAGGCGGTGTTGCCGGCTATTTGCGAGCATCAGAAATCTCCAAGGACAGAGTCGAGGATGCACGCACCGTGCTCAAGGCCGAGCAGGAGCTCGAAGCGAGATTTACGGGTGTCGATCGCAAGACGCGCGTGATCTCCTTGTCTATCAAGGCTAAGGAAGCGCATGAGGAGCAACAAGCGTTGCAAGATTACCAGTCGGAGGCTGGAAAACCAGCAACCGGCGCTACGTTAGGGGATCTTCTGAAGGAGCAGATGACGCCTGACTAGTGGCCCTACAGAATAGCTACACGCAAGGCGAATAAGAGTCTGAGAACAAGGTGCCGAGCAATGACGAAATCCGAACTCATTGAAACGATTGCCCGCAAACAAAAACATCTTCCAGCCAAAGATGTCGAGCTGGCGGTCAAGCACATACTCGAAATCATGGGTGAGGCGCTGGCTAACGGTGAGCGAATCGAGATTAGAGGCTTCGGCAGCTTTTCTCTGCACTACCGGCCGCCGCGTATGGGGCGCAATCCGAAAACGGGCGAGGCTGTCGCGCTCGCTGGGAAGCACGTTCCGCATTTCAAGCCAGGAAAGGACCTTCGAGAGCGCGTTAATTCCGGTCGGCATCTGCCGGTTCGTGAGTGAGCGCACGGGATACCGACTCAACGCCAACCTAGCCCGAGTCCAAGGTAGCGTTTAGCTTGGTCACGGTGCGTAAAACGGCTCTCATTCTTGCACTGTTGTTAGCTGTGCTAGTCGCGGCTGTATTCGCGTACAACAACCCCGAGCAGATCGCCATCGACGTCGGCTTCGCCCGAATCGAGGCTGTTCCCGTGCCAGTGGCCTTCGTCGTTTGTCTCGCAATCGGGTGGGTCTTTGGTTTGATCAGCGCGGGCGTCGCTCTCATGCGCATGTCGAGAGAGCGCCGCCGCTTGCGAAGGGAGCTCAAGTTGGCGGAGGCCGAGGTCAAGAGTTTGCGCAGTCTGCCGCTGCACGATGCCGACTGAGTCGACATTCTTTCTAGCTGGGCTATTCATTGTCCTTGCGGCAGCTGGCTGGGCATTCGCCTACTTCTCCGGGCGGGGTAACGAGGAACCCCCAGCGCCGCCCGTCAACGCCGACTACCTCAGGGGGTTGAATCTCGTTCTCAATCGTCAGACCGATGAGGCCTTGGAGCTGTTCGTGCGAATGGCGAAGGTGGATGATGAGACGCTTGAAACACATTTCGCGCTCGGCCACCTGTTTCGACGTCGCGGCGAAATCGATCGAGCTATCCGCGTGCATCAGAATCTGCTTGCCCGGCCAAACCTCGCTGATACGCAGCGACACCAGGCGCTGTTCTCGTTGGCGCAGGATTATTTGAGCGCGGGCTTATTCGATCGCGCTGAGAAGCTTTTCTCAGAGCTACGAGGTAGCCCGACGCTCGCATCGGCCGCGCTCGAGAATCTCGTCGATATCTACGAACGCGAGAGCGATTGGCAAAAGGCCATTGAGGCTCATCGAGAGCTCGAAGTGCTTACGGGTGAAAAATCCAGCCAGGTGGCGCATTACTATTGCGAGCTTGCCGAGAAGGCCCGAGTCAACGGTGATTTGGATCTTGCCCGTGAGTACCTCAAGAGTTCTGTGAGAAGCGAGTCTGGCGCATTTCGCGGCAAGCTCATTCGTGCTGCGATCGCGCAGGAAGATCAGGATTACGCTCAGGCCATCCGCCTCTACGAGCAAGTGCTCGAGACCGATAAGCGACTCATGGCCGACGTCCTTCCCGAGCTTGTCTCGTGTTACCAACAGGCGAACCGCGAGCGCGAACTTATCCGATTCATTGAAGGTCTCATGGCGAAGGACTCCAGCCTCAAAGCCGCGCTCGCCTATGCGGTGGTCAGGAACGGTCTGCTCGAGCCGGCGATACTCAGAGACTGCGTTGAGGACTTTGTCGAGAGCCATGCCGTGCTCGCGAGTTTGGTTGAGGCGGATAGACTCGCGGAGCTTACGGATGCGGATCGACAGTCAGCCATGGCCAAGATCATCGGTGCCTTGCGGCGACTCGCGGAGTCCGGTGTTCGGTATCGCTGCACGAGCTGCGGTTACGGTAGCCAGCGCCTCATCTGGCATTGCCCGAGCTGCAAAGCGTGGGAAACGATCAGGCCGGTTCAAACACTGCAGTTAGAGAACCTCGTCGCGTAAATCTCGCCGAACGTGTCAGATTGGGAGCGTGCTGCAGTCGTGCCTCGCGCCTAGCATGCGCACTGTTCTTACTGTCGATGTAAAGGAGAGTGCGATGGGAAGCTGCAGAAGTTTGTTGTGTGCGCTGATCGTGGGTCTGGCTCCGGGCCTCGTATTAGCCGGGCCCGTGAACATCAATACCGCAGATGCGGAGACGCTTGCGGCCGAGCTTACGGGAATTGGACCGGCGCTCGCTGCGGCGATCGTTACGGACCGGCGCGAGAACGGTATGTTTGCAAACGCCGAGGCCCTGATGCGTGTGCGTGGTATCGGCGAACGCGTCATCGAGCTCAATCGAGAGAATATTCTGGTCAACGATCCGCCGTCGTAACGCTAGTTCACTCGTCCGACGCAAACATTGCGGCCCGGCGGATATTTCGTCGGGCCGTTTGTTTTTCTGATAGGCATTGCTGCGTCCGGCCGAACAACGTTGTTATCATACATATCTGTTTCGTGCGCACAGGAGTGGCTTGGCTTGGCAACAAAGATTCGTTCCGCAGTATTTCCCGTGGCAGGGCGTGGCACGCGCTTCTTGCCGGCGACCAAAGCATCACCGAAGGAGATGCTGCCGATCGTGGACAAGCCGTTGATTCAATACGCAGTTGAAGAGGCACTTGCCGCCGGTGCGACGAAGCTAATCTTCGTGACCGGCGCATCCAAGCGCGCTATCGAAGATCACTTCGACACGGATTCCGAGCTCGAGCGCGCGCTCGAGGATAGCGGCAAGGACGAGTTGTTGAAGCTCGTGCGCGATATTGTTCCGCCGGGCGTTGACTGCATCTACATCCGTCAAGGAGTGCCGTTGGGTCTGGGCCACGCCGTTCTCTGCGCGCGCGGCGCAGTAGGTGCGGAGCCCTTCTTCGTGCATCTTGCCGATGATCTGATTTTTTCGGATTCAGCTTGCCTGGAGCAGATGCGGGCGCACTACGAGCAGCACGTTTGCAGCGTGCTTGGCGTCGAAACCGTGCCGCAGGATCAGACCGGTAGTTACGGCATCGTTGCAGTCGACGACGCAGCCGCTGGCGTAAAACGCGTGACGCAGATCGTCGAGAAACCCAAACCTGAAGATGCGCCCTCTAACCTCGCTGTCGTTGGGCGATATATTTTGACGCCGGCCATCTTCGACCAGCTTGCAGTTACCGACCGCGGCGCCGGAAACGAGATTCAACTCACGGACGCAATTGCTCGGCTACTCGAGGACGAGCCTGTTCATGCGTTGGAGTTCGACGGTGTTCGCTATGACTGCGGAAGTAAGCTCGGGTATCTGCGCGCAACTGTGGAGTACGGTTTGCGACACTCGGAGCTCGGGGCGAGGTTTCGCGAGTTTCTAGCCGGACTCAAGCACTGACCTCGAGCTCCGCACGAATTTCCTCATTGTGCTCGCCGAGTCGCGGCGGATATCGGCGGTACGTCGGGCCATTGGCCGACATGTTGATCGGGTTACCAATCGAACGGACGAGACCGATTGCCGGGTGCTCGAGCTCTACGACCATATTGCGCGCGAGCAGATGCTCGTCAGTAAGCGTATGGTCTGGAAAATTGATCGGGCCGGCCGGGATGCCGTTCGCGACGAGCTCCTCGACCCATTCTTCTGCATTGCGTGTCATTAGAATTTGCTCGAGCTTTGCGATGAGCTCGGGACGATGGGCATTGCGGTCGGGATTTGTTGCATAGCGCGGGTCGTTGCGGATCGTGTCGCCGACGCCGAGCACGTCACATAGTCGGCCCCAGAGGCGCTCGGTTCCAACTGCAACGATCATCATCTTGTCCTTGGTCCGGACCGGCTGATACGGGGTAATGGTCGGGTGCATGTTGCCGATCCGCTTCGGTCTCTCTCCAGTTACGAAGAAGCTACCGCCGATGTTCGCTAGCCAGGTCGTCTGAGCGTCTACAAGCGAAACGTCGATGAACTGACCTTCGCCAGTTCCGGATCCAGCTCTATCGCGATCGTAGAGGGCCGTCAGGATCCCCATGACCGTATAGATGCCTGCCGTGATGTCAGCTATCGGAGTCGGAAAGCGAGTCGCTTCTCCGCCTTCTTGCCCCGTCAGCGCCATGAGCCCGGCTTCGCCTTGGGCGATGAGGTCGTAGCCTGGCCGGCTCGCTTTCGGTCCGGTATGTCCGTAGCCGCTGATCGCGGCGTAGATCAGGCGCGAATTGATCGACTGCACTCGCTCCGGATCGATCTCGGCCCGTCGCAGAGACTCCATGCGCGGAATGTTTGTGATAAAGACGTCCGCTGTCGCCAGGAGCTTGTGCAATACCGCGAGATCGTCGGGGTCCTTGATGTCGAGCTCGATGCTGCGCTTGTTCCGATTGACCGACAGGAAATAGGCGCTCTCTCCGTCAACGAAGGGCGGCCCCCA
>CAJIAZ010000394.1_pt1 | contig 9953 bp, 10 predicted proteins | sample 9199181 | NCBI WGS metagenome assembly CAJIAZ01 (sample SAMEA7708285, study PRJEB35096) | sediment metagenome | biome: marine neritic benthic zone biome [ENVO:01000025]; feature: sediment [ENVO:00002007]; material: shallow marine sediment [ENVO:03000034] sea grass bed [ENVO_01000059] ...
CTTCAACGGCCATACGAATGCAATGACGGTGTTGAACTGGATCTTCGACAACTTCGAAGCGCCTGAGACGGTCGTGGTCGGCGGATACACGTCAGGTAGCTACGGCACTCCGCTCTACGTTTCGCTCATGGCCGATCAATACCCCGAAGCGGCCGTGCGCCACATCGGTGACGGCAACGGTGCGCTCTTCCTCGGCGAGAACATGCGCGCGCTGCCCGAGGCCTGGAACACCGTCGAAGTGCTCAACCGCCACCCAGGCTTCGAGGCTATCGAAGCCGAGGGATTCAGTTTCGAGGACGTCACGATTGCAGCGGCGCGGCGTCATCCCGACATCGTTTTCAATCAGGTCATCACGGCGAACGACATGGTGTTTTCCGAGATGATCGACTATCTCGGTGCCGAAGAGCCGATCCTGACTTACATCGAGGCCGGCCAGGACTACGTGAAGCGTCAGGTCCCGAACTACCGCACGTATACGGCGGGTGGCGAAAAGCACATCATCGGTCTTGGCTACTACGATGCAATCCCGCAGCGCGGCAATCGGAACCGCGGACTGCCGGATATCTACGACCGCTTCTACAGCTACCAGGTCGACGGCCAGCGCTATCGTAACTGGATCGCCGACATGGTCGAGGGGCGCCCCATCGAGGATGTGCGGTGCACAGATTGCACGGAAATGCAGCACTACTCTGCTCCGTAGTAACGGAACCTCTCGTTCGAGCAGTTGCCGAACGTGGAGTCATTTTCAGTTTCGCTTTAGTAGTCTAGGAATAGATGAGATGAGATTCACACGCATTGCTGCCGCCTTGCTCGGCTTCTCCCTCAGCGCACTAAGCTACGGCCATCACAGCGATGCGGGTTACAACCGCGACGCCGTTGTCGTGCTGGAAGCCGAGGTCGTGCGCTACGTGTTCCGCAATCCACACGTCACGATCTTTGTCGAAACCGAAGATCCGAACGGCAACGTGGTCGAATGGGAAATCGAAACAGGCTCTACACCGATCATGCAGCGCAGTGGCTGGACGCGGGACCTGCTGAGCCAAGGCGATACGGTCATCGTGCGCGCCCACCCGGAGCGTACGGGACGGCAGCGCGCGATCTTGAACACGTTAGAAACCGACGACGGTCGGCTCTGGTCGCAAATTGAGCGCGATCTCGACGCTACAGAACGCGCCACGAGCTTGGCGGGCATTTGGAAGGGCATCTCGACGACGAGTCTCAACCGCCAAGTGCGCCAGGCAGCGCTGACGCCGGTGGGACAGGCCTCGCGCGACAGCTATAACGCAATCACGGACGATCCGAACAATCAATGCATCCCGAACCCACCGCCGTTTCACGTATCGAGCTCGAACTACCTCACCGGCATCGAAATCTTCGATGACCGCGTGATGATTCGCAACGAATTCTTCGACGTCGAGCGAACGGTGTGGACCGACGGTCGCGAGCATCCCGAAAACGTCGAGCTGACGAATCAAGGCCACTCGATCGGGCACTGGGAAGGCGACGTCCTCGTCGTCGATACAATCGGCCTTGCGCCAGCACGTGACGGCAACGGCGGTGGCGTCGCGTCGAGCGCAGCGCGGCACGTTGTCGAGCGCTTCTCATTGAGCGATGACGGTGGACGCGCAATCGTCGACGTGCGCATCGAGGATCCGGAATTCTTGGCCGAACCGTTCACGGGACGCACGGAAATGACCTACGTGCCGCATCTGCAGCTCTACCGCTACAATTGCACGACCGAGTAAACGGATGCACGCGCGCGGGCCAGCCTAGCCAGTGACGATTGTCAGAACTGTCGGCGCCCTACTCGCCGGCATCGTCGTCGGCAGTGCCGTCAACATGGCGCTCGTGACGATCGGCCCGAGCGTCATTCCGCCACCTGAGGGCGTCGATGTCTCGGACATGGAATCGATCGCCGCGTCGATCCATCGGTTCGAGGCGCAGCACTTCGTGTTCCCGTTTCTCGCGCATGCGCTCGGCACACTCTGTGGAGCCCTCGTCGGGTTTCTAGTCGCTACGCGTCACAAAGCGCTTATCGCCTACTTGATCGGTGCGCTCTCGTTCATGGGTGGCGTCGCCGCAAGCCGGATGATCCCGGCGCCGATGACGTTTGTCGCCATTGACCTCGCGCTTGCCTACTTCCCAATGGCATGGCTCGCTGTCCGGCTAGGCGCTGCGGCCAAGTCACGCTCCCGCGCGTCAGCCTGAGGTTTACTTCAGCGCCCGGAGCTCCTGCTGGCGCTTGACGATGAAGTGGGACAGCTGCTGCTCCTGCGCCACGAAGTTCGCGCTGCGCCTCGCGTCGAACTCGATTCCACAGCGCGCCGAGCCTTTGGCTTCTGATTTGCTTTTGACGGTACCATTGAAACTGAACCGATACTCCATGCCGGGCAATTCAAACTCCAGCCGAAGCGACGACTGCACCGCGGGTGCGTGCTCGGGGTCGAAGAATAGCAGGCAGCCACTCACAGACAGGTCACCGAGCTTGGCCGCGCCCGCCGCTCCGTCGGACAGCGACTGGACCTCTACGTCGGGGGCCGATTCCGCGATGAACTCCAGGCGGAAGTGCCGCCGGCGGTTGAACGCGGAGAAGACACGCGCGGGCAGCTGACTATGCGGCGTTTGCCATTCAATGATCTCGAGACCGAATACATGCCCATCGTCTGTCTCGCGCGCGTTGCTCACGACCGCTAAGATCCCCGAGATGGGATCGATGTCCTCGATTTCGACCGTCACGCAGACGTCGGCACCGACGGCAAGTGCAGCCAGGTTTTCGGTCGAAGCGTCGCGCACGAGCACTGCGGCGCCCGCCGCCGATAAGTCGACGAGCGTGCCCTCAATCGGCGCGTGCTCGAGCACGGCCATCCAGACACGACTGCGGTCGATCCCGTCAGTCGTGCGATACGGGTCGCGCCGTTCCTCGCGGCCGCCGGTCGCGCCGAGCGCCTTGGATCGCTTCGAAAAGCTACTCATGCTGCTCCCCTCTGAGCCCCGCCACGCGCCGCCAATAGCCCCCAGCGGGCCAACTGCTTTTCTACTGTAGTTCTTCCGGAGCCGGCGAAGTGTCAGATTTCATGCGTTTCTCGCGACTTTTTTGCGGCGGGCGATACCGGCCACACCGTCGAAACAGCTCAGTCGACTTTCGTCGGTCGGCTGCCCTTGATCGAGCTAGGGCTCGTGGGACGCAATCGGCAAAGCAGTCTTCTTGCCGCGCACAGCCGGTCGACGCATGACCAGCGCCTACGGTAGGTTAGGAGGCCCGATTACCGGCCGTTAGCCTCGCGAGACTCTCAGCGGAATCACGTTCGAAGGCGTGGCCGCCTGTGGGAGCGTCTCATTCCTAACCCAGTTCACGACTGGCATGAACTCTTGCCGCTGAGCAGCACACGCGGCAGCGTCCATCTCGAAGATGCCCCGCCCTGTCTCCGCGGCCTCAATGTATACCTCAGAATCCAGGATCTGCGTCAGAAATGAAAGCTTCAGCGATGCAACGAAACGCTCGAGCGGCTCGTAGACCGCTGCCGACGATCGAACGCGGTTCGCAACGATTGCGACGCGGATATCGCGGTGGCGTACACCGCCTACGAGAAGGAGATTCTTGATGAAGTTCGCGGTTGCCTGGATATCGATTGCAGAGGGCGCGACCGGTATCAATATGCAATCGGTTCGCTCCAGCATCTCCTGCAGCAGCAGTTTCGAAGGCCCCGCAGGCGCATCGAGAATCAACTGCTGCGTATCAGCGGGTACATATCGCGCGTGGCTACGCAACCCCGTTACTCGACCCGCGCCGCCGCTTGCACCGTGAATAGGTGGCGCTTCGGGCGGACGCTGCCGTAGCCAATGAAGGCTCGACTCCTGCGGATCGTAATCCAGGATCGCCGTCTTGATGTTATTCACGGCGAAATAGCTGCCCAGATTAGTCGTGATCGTCGTTTTGCCGACGCCACCCTTGGAGTTGATCACTAATGTCGTGTTCATGCCAGCCAGGGCTGTCGCAATGCCCGCAGATCTCCGGTGGAAACTCCAACTCAGTTTATCGCTGCGGAAACGGGGAGCGAGCACGAAGCGCGCAATGTGCGACGAGCGTCACACTTGTCTCGTCGGACCGCGGTTCGATCGAGGCAGATCGGGTGGTTTCTAGGCGCTATGGCGTAGCTGCATCAGTTCCCTACCTGTGTCGATGCAGCCTGAAGAGGTACTCCTGCATGCCGTTTCCGAGCAACCGGACGCCATCGAGATCGTACGCGGGCGTACAGCGGCGCAGGTCATCAGGCGTGTAGCGCGGCGCAGGTCGGTCAAGATCAAGACCTGAGTCGACTCGAAGGAGCGCGCCATCGACGGGTGCGAGCAAGCCTGGACGTTGCGGCATGAGACGCTCCGCATAGACGATGAGCGCGTGCACGGATGCTTGCGGCCGACAAAACGCCGCAAGCCTTTTCATGAACGAAGCCAGCATCTCAGCATCCAGGTAATTCAGAAAATCCCAGCTGAGGACGATGTCAACCGGCTCGGGCTGGCATAACTCACTCAGCACCTCGGTGATGTGCGCGATGCCCGACGAATCGCTCCCTTCGCGAGTGTCTGCGAAAGCCGTCGCAAGGTTGGCCACGATGAGTCGACAGCCCGAGTCGTTCAACAACGCCAGAAGATCCTGCCGTGCCGCGCCGAGCTCCAGGATGATCGGGCGCGGGCTCTCGGCGATTCGCTCGAGAACTGTCTTGAACAACGGAGCGCTGACCCGCGTCGGAGGGTCAGGCAGCATACGGGCGGTCGCCGCGCCCCGCGGCTCTCCCGAGCGAGCAACACGCATTGAGTTGGTCGTCTAGCGCGAAGGTTTAGCGTTCGCGGCTTTTCCTGAAAGCGTCTTCGCTTCTGCGCCTCTCGTCGGTTCGGACGCGGACGGACTCGCGCCGTTCGCATCATGCCCTTCGTCAGTGACTGCAGACTGAGCTTGCACTTTTTCCAGGGCAGATTTCACGCTCTTGGAGTCCATGTCGATTGAGCCTCTGAACTGCGCGCCCTCTTCCAAGCTTACGCGCGAGGAGACGATGTTGCCGACGACGCGCGCCTTCGAGCGGACCGTCACGCACTCGGAGCCATGAACGTCGCCATTGATCTCGCCGTCGATGACGACAGATTTCGCGTATGCGTCGGCGTTGATACGCCCCTCGGTTCCGATCGTCAGGCTGTGATTCGGCAGCTGAATCGTACCGTCGATGTCGCCCTCAATACGCAGATCCTCGTCACCACGAAGATCCCCGACAATCTTAATGGAGCGACCGATTACGGCGTTGCCCTCCGGCGCGGCGTTCGATGCACGGTAACTGCGGGTCGGCTTTGGCGACTGTGCATTTTCCGCCTCAGAGGTGTCTTTCTTATTCAGCTCGAACATGGCGATTTTCCTTTTGTGATTAGCACGAGGTTCCTCGCCTACATCTAGCCGAATACTTCAATTTGACACAATATGTCTCTGAATTGCGACATAATCCTGCCGCCGCTGCGCACCAAAAACGGGGCACTCAGTCCAAATCGAACGCCTCGGGGGCAATCGGCAGCGCGACCTCCTTACCGAGCGCCGCGGACCGATCCATGGCCATCGTCAGCAGCAGATTCCGGTGCCCATCGGCAGCAGACGCATGCGGCGTATCGACACCCATCATGATGCGCGTGAACCAGGAAATCGTCTCTTCCCGCATCGGGCCCCAAAACTGATCGTTCCAGATATCACCGGGCGGATAGCTCGTCAGGAAATCGACGTGGCGTTCCATGGGCGGCTCGAAACTGCGTGTCGTGTATCCCGCAGGCAATTTTTCCTCAGTCGCGAGCACGAGATCACGATGCGTATCCTCGACATCAATCACGCCCTTCGTGCCAACGATACCGATCTCGATACCGTAGACCGCACCGGGCCATACGACCGGCAATCCCCAGCTGATGTTCATCGAGAAGATCGTACCGTCATTCATCGTGAACAAGCCGAACGTCGAGTCCTTGGTGCCGAGATCGGCAAGCGCCTTGGCCGTTGAGCGCGCATAGACCGAAACGGGTTCCTTGCCCTCCATGAGCCACATCGACATATCGAAGCTGTGCGTTCCGGATACGACCATCGGCGTAAGATTTTTGCGCTGAGTTGTCTTTTCAATCGTCGCAATCGGCACCATGCGGTTCATGAAGGCCCGTGTAATAACAGAATGGACATCACCGATCTGGCCGTTCGTGAGGCGCTCTTTGATCGTTAGAAACCGACGTCGGAAACGTTGCGTATAGGCAATGCGAGCGTCAACGTCGTTCTGTGTGATTGCCTCGAGAATCTGCGCGGACTCGCGCGGGTCCGTTGCGAGCGGTTTCTCGATGAACATCTTCTTGTGCCCAGCCTCGACGGCGAGCAATGCCGGTTCCGTATGATTATTCTCATCGGTCAGCACCATGACCGCATTGACCTCAGGGCGCGCCACGATCTCGGCGGCATCGGTCGTGAAAAAATCCGCGCTGACGTCCTCGGCGAGCGCCTTGCCGCGCTCCTTGCTGATATCGCAAAGCCCAAGCCAATCAACGCCCGGATACTGCCGGGCCAACTTCGCGCGAATACGTCCAATCGTGCCGCAACCGATGATGGCCAGGCCGATCCGATCCAAAGTCTCCATAGTGTCGAATACTCCCTAAGTCGCTTTTCGGCTCGCGCGGCGCACGCCGGCGATGCCATCGTAAAACGTAAAAAGAACGATCAGCAGCAACACTGTGCCGAGCTTACGGTCCCAGAGCACGCTCAAAAATCCCGTGTCCTCGAATACGAGCAGCGCGCGGCGTAGATTCTCGTCGACAAGCGGCCCGAGAATGACACCGAGCACGAGCGGCGCGAGCGGAAAGCCAAAGCGGTGCAGCACGTAACCAGCGAAGCCCGAGATCAGCATGACGTAGACGTCGAAATAATTCAGATTCACGGCAAAGGAACCAAGGACGCACACTGGCAAGATCAGTGGCATCAGCAGCGTCTTAGGCAGGCTGAACAGCTTCACACACGGCTTGATCAGCGCGATTGCCATTGCGTACATGAAGAAATTCGCGACGATGAGCCCGATATAGATGTAGTAAATCAGCCCGGGGTTCTCGACCTGGATCAAGGGACCAACGACGACGTTCTTGAGCTCGAGCGCCGCGAGTATTGCTGCGGCTGCGGCGTTACCCGGAATGCCGAGTGCAAGCGTCGGCAGCATCGACCCGCCAATGTTGGCGTTATTCGCGACCTCGGCGCATACGATCGCCTCGTGGCTACCCTTGCCCCAGCGTTTGCGTTCCTCGGGCGCAGCACGCCGCCGGCCAAGGTCGTAGGAAAAGAACGACGCGACGTTCGCACCAGCGCCCGGTATTGCGCCGATGACGGTCCCGACGACGCCAGAACGTAAGCTCGCGCGTGCGTAGCCGATAAGCGCACGCATTGACGGCAGCACGCGGCCGACGTCAGAGGGAATTGAGGCCGGACTTTTCTGCGGCAGCACGCGCAAGATCTCCGCGAGCCCGAATAGACCGATGAGGACCGGAATGAAACTGATGCCGCCGTCGAGGTTGAACGAGCCAAACGTGAATCGCGGGACGCCGAAAATCGGGTCGAGACCGACGTAAGCGACCATGAGGCCGATGAAGCCCGACATCCAGCCCTTGAGCGGATCCTCGCGGCTCGCCATCGAGCCACATATGGTGATGCCCCAGAGCGCAAGCAGAAACATCTCCCAAGATCTGAACTGCAGCGCGAAAAACAGCACGGCCGGAATGAATGCGATCAACAGCAGTATGCCGACCCAGTTACCGAGAAACGATGCCGAAATTGCCGTCCCGAGCGCCAAACCAGCCTCGCCGCGCTTGGCGAGCGCGTGACCCTCGATCATGGTCGGCACCGCATCGGGCGTGCCCGGAATGTTGATGAGCACAGCTGAGATCGCGCCGCCGAATACGCTGCCCGTGTAGACGCCAACCATGAATAGGATCGCTGCCGACTGAGACATGCCGACTGTGAGACCGAGCAACAGCGTCATGGCCATCGTCGTCGAAAGCCCCGGCAACGCACCCCAAAGGATGCCGAGCGTCACACCAGAAAGACACGCAATCCAGAGCCAGGGTGACGACAGAATGAACCAAAGCTGCTCTTGAATCTGCGCCCAAACGGCCATCTAGAAGACCTCGGGCATGATCATGTTGAAGCCGAAACGAAACGCGAGCGCGAGCGCCTCGACCGCAAATACCGATACGAGAAAGCAACGCAGCAGCGACGCTCGCCAGAACAGCCGTAGCAGGAGCGTGATCATCAGAACGGAAATGACCTCGTACGCACTGAGCGCGTATCCGACGAGCGGCACGGGCAGCTCGAAGCTCAGCTGCGCGACGAGCACGACGTAGGCCAGCACGAGGGCACCCAGCAGCCATGTGCGCCGCTCCTCGCTCGAGGCGAAGTACGCAGCCCAGGCTCTAGAGAAGGCCGCGCCCGCGCCGCTGAGCGCGCCAGCCCGGACTGCGCGCACACCCAGCACGAGCGACATGCCGAGCAATGCAAGGCCCGTGATGAACGGCAGTAGGCCCGGCGCTGTAAAGCGTGTGTCTGGGACCTCGAACCTTATGGAACCCACCATGATCACGCCGGCGAACACGGCAATGGCGATAGCGCCCACGAGATCCTTGCCGGGGGTCGATTCCTTTGCCACGTCCTCCTCATCACGCATAAGGACGGGCTCGGTGCCCTGCTCTACCGACTCAGGCGACGTTTGGCTTTCTGCTGCCATGCGGACCTAGACTATCGAGCGGGAGCGCTGCTAACGCTCGGACAACGCAAGCGGCGCGTAGTCGGCTGGCGGCCACCAGGCATCGAAACCGTCTGGTGTAGGTAGCCCGAGCGCAGCGGCCGGCTCAGAGTTGGGGATCGCCAGCTGCTGGAACACCGTGGCAGCAACCGTTTCGAGCTCTGCCGCGCGCCGATCGGCCGCCTCGCCGAGCAGAATGTCGACAGCGAAATTGCGCACTGCAACCGCTTCTCTGAAAGCGTCCGAGCGCGCGGCGACAACGAACGCATCTTGGACCTGCTGGATGATCTCGATGGGCGTATCGCGTCGAACGCCGAGGTTGTAAGCCGCATTTGGCGGTAACCGCGATTCAATGTCGGGCACGAACCGATGCAACGAGGGCAGGACCTTACCGCTCGACGTGACGATGTCCTCGGCGGAGGTCTGCTGCAAAGAAACGAGCTGACCGGATTCCACGAGTTGAATGTGCTCGTGGACGCCGCCGCCAGCCATGTCGACCTCGCCGTTGAGGCCTGCCAGCGCAGCGAGTTGCCCGCTGCCGTAGGGGACATAGCGCAGCTCGATACCGACGGCCGCCGCAACCACGGCGCCGAGCTCGTGCCACTGCCCGCCGGATCCCGACGTCGAGATCGTAATCTCGCCAGGGGCCGCCTTTGCAGCCGCGACGAGGTCCTCGAATGATTTGTACGGCGAATCAGGGCGTACGGCCCAGCTGCCGTAGGCTGTTGCAGCCCGCATGTAGTACCAATCTCGCCAGGAGGCGGAGTCGCTGCCGCCAACGATGCGCGAGTACTTGTTGAAGCTCGATGCGGCCAACCAGGTATAACCATCCGCGGGGCGGCTGCGTACGAAGCGTGTCGCAAGCCCACCGGAGGCGCCAGGCCGATTCACGACGTTGATGCGCCATCCCGTGGTGGCTGCAATCTCGGTCGTCAGCGCCCGCAGGACGGTGTCAGTGCCGCCACCAGGCGCGTACATGACCACGACGGTAATCGGCCGCTCGGGCCACGCGCCCTGAGCTGACGTAGCATTGGCGCCGAAAAACACGGCGAGCGCCCCGAAAATGAGAAACAGTCTCAACTGCGTGCCAGTTTTGCTCTTCACGATCGTTTTTATGACTACTCGACAAGCCGACTCGGCTCTTGGTTAAAGGCATTCTTGCAA
>CAJIAZ010000444.1_pt1 | contig 9835 bp, 11 predicted proteins | sample 9199181 | NCBI WGS metagenome assembly CAJIAZ01 (sample SAMEA7708285, study PRJEB35096) | sediment metagenome | biome: marine neritic benthic zone biome [ENVO:01000025]; feature: sediment [ENVO:00002007]; material: shallow marine sediment [ENVO:03000034] sea grass bed [ENVO_01000059] ...
CGAAAATCGATTCGATCTCGTTAGCTTCCGCAAGCTGCAGGTTGTCTAGCTCAACCTGGGCTGTCGCCTGCGTGACGTCAGTGCCCGCCGTCTCCAACCACAGTGACAGGTCCCCGATACCGCCGTGTGGCAGTCCGGGCACGTCGGGAAGAAGCTCTGCGACCGAGCCGAAATCGACGTCGTTGAGCGAGGTCACGATCAACCAGTCGGCTGTCTCGTCATCGGCTCGAGGCTCGAGCGTTCCGTCAATCGAGATGTCGATACGGCTACCGAGCTCGGCGGGGGGCGCACCACGCGCCTGAAGTAAAACGCGGTCCTCGCTACGCTCGAGCCGCACGCGAACGTCGCTGAAGTCCCATACGCGCCCCTGAGTGCGGTCGATGTAGCTGATGTCGCTATCGCTCACGGCAATCGCGACGGGCGGCAGGTCCTCGAAGCGAAGGTCTGTGCTCGACTGCTGATCGGACGGTGCGCCCTGAAGCCTGAGCTCACCGTCAAGCCCACGCTCGAGTGTGAGCTCGGTGCGCTCGAGCGAGAGCCGGCTAACGGCGAGTCGGCGCTCGAGAAACAAGACCATCGGGCTCAAGCCGAGCGTCACCTCGTCAGCGCGGATCATGGGCTCGGCTTCTTGATCGGGCCGAGCAACGCTTGCGTTGTAGAACGACAGCTCCGGCCCCCGAAGCCCCCAACGCGCGTCGAGGCGGCTAAAGCTTACGCTCACGCCCAGCACTTCCTGCGCCCAGGCTTGCACTTGACCCTGATAGCTCGGCAGCGAAGCGATCACGAGCCGAAACCCACCAATGCCGATCGCAGCGACGATGACGAGCACGGCTGCGCCGACGCCGAGGCTCTTGATCAGCTTGTGCAGAAACTTCGGCATTCGCGGCTCACATCAAAATCACATCAAATTGATCCGGTGCGTACAGGCTCTCGCTCTGTAGGCGGATCGTCGCGCCCGTGAGCTCCTCGAGCTCGGCGACGCTAGCGGACTCCTCGTCGAGCATGCGCTCGATCACGCGAGGCCGAGCGAGAACGAGCAGCTCCTGGCAGTCGAACTGCCCATGCTGACGCAGGATCTCGCGAAAAATCTCGTAGCAGACCGATTCGGCAGTCTTGACGAATCCGCGGCCTTCACAGCTTGGACAGGCTTGGCACAGTACATGTTCCAGGCTTTCGCGTGTTCTCTTTCGGGTCATCTCGACGAGGCCGAGCGGTGAGACGTCCATGAACTGCGTCTTGGCGTGGTCGCCGGCCAGGCGGCCCGCGAGCGCCTGGAGGACCTGGCTGCGATGCTCTTCCTCTGTCATATCGATGAAATCGATAATGATGATACCGCCGAGATTGCGCAGTCGGAGCTGCCGAGCGATCGCGACGGCAGCCTCGAGATTGGTCCGAAAGATCGTCTCTTCGAGGTTGCGATGACCGACATAGGCGCCGGTGTTGACATCTATGGTCGTCATGGCCTCGGTCTGATCGAAGATCAGGTAGCCACCTGACTTGAGCACGACTTTGCGCTGCAAAGCGCGCTGGAGCTCGTCCTCGATGCCGTAGAGATCAAAGACCGGCCGCTCTCTCGTGTAGTGCTCGATCATCGGCGACATATGCGGGATGAATTTCTCTGCGAATTCCTTCATAGCCTCATATACCGGCTCCGAATCGACGCGCACGCGCTCCATCTCGGCGCCGAGCAGGTCTCTGAGCACGCGCAGCGGCAGCGGCAAATCCTCGTGCACGAGCTCCATCGCCCCGGCCTGTGCGGCAGCTTCCTCGATAGCCTGCCAAAGCTTGGCCAAAAAGCGCATATCGGCGTCCAGCGCCTCGGCGCTGGCGCCCTCCGCCGCTGTTCGCACGATATACCCTGCGGAGGCGTCGGCCTCACGGAAGCCCTCGATGAGCCCCCGTAGTCGCTCGCGTTCCGCCTCGTCCTCGATGCGCGCCGAGACCCGTACATCGCTGCCTAGAGGCATCATAACGAGATAGCGGGACGGAATCGTGATCTGTGTCGTAAGTCGCGCACCCTTGGTCCCGAGCGGGTCCTTGAGCACTTGGACCAGTATCTCCGAGCCCTCGCTGACGAGGTCGCAGATACTGACCTCCGTATCACGATCGTCCCCTTCGACGCCGTACCCGATATCCGAGGCGTGCAAGAACGCCGTGCGCTCGAGCCCCAGATCGATGAACGCTGCCTGCATGCCGGGCAGTACGCGTGACACCTTGCCCTTGTAGATGTTGCTAATCAGACCCCGGTGGTTCGCCCGCTCGATAAGCACTTCTTGCACGATGCCGTCCCCGACGAGCGCAGCACGTACCTCCCGCGGCGTGACGTTGACGAGGATCTCCTCTTTCATGCGCCGGCCCCGGCATCGCAGAGCCAGCGTGGTTCACTGACCTTCGCAAGCAGACCCGTTGTTTCGCGCAGCGGCAAGCCAACGACTCCCGAGAAGCTGCCTTCAATCCGCTCGACGAACACGGCTCCATAGCCCTGGATGCCATAGCCGCCGGCCTTGTCGAGCGGCTCACCCGTCGCGCAATACGCGCGTCGCTCGGCGTCGGACGTCGAACGAAACGTGACCTCGCTGATGCTCAGCACCGAGTCCAAGCCATCCGTATGGCGCAAAGCCACACCCGTCATCACACGGTGGCTGCGACCCGACAGATCCGCGAGCATGACGAGTGCATCGGCCGCATCTCGCGGCTTGCCGAGCACGCGCTCGTCAACCACGACCGTCGTGTCCGCCGCGAGCACGGGTCGAGGTCCCTCGCCGAGCGTTTGCTCCCAGACGGCGCTGGCTTTCTGCTCTGCGAGCCGGATGACGTAGCGTTCTGACGGCTCGTCGGGCTCACGTGCCTCGGAGATATCTGCTGGCAACACATGGTGCGCCACTCCGATCTGCGTAAGAAGCGCGCTGCGTCGCGGCGAGGCCGACGCCAGATAGATGAAATCCTTTTTCATTCAATAAACTATACGAGCTACGTCGAAGCAAGCAAAGCAACCGGACCGGTTATTTGCACCCGAGTCAGGCGCGATGATACGGGTGGCCGCGCAAGAGGCTGTCGGCGCGGTAGAGGGCCTCGGCGACGACGACGCGCACGAGCCCATGGGGCAAGGTCAGTGCCGATAGGGACCAGCGCTCGGTGGCGCGACTCGAACACGCAGATCCGAGACCGTCCGGTCCGCCGACGAGCAGACACACGGGCGCGCCGGCCATGAGCCAGTCCTCGAGCCGCGCCGCGAGGCGCTCGGTAGACCACGCCCGCCCGTCACGCTCGAGCGCCACGACGTGCGCGCCAGCGGGCACGTGGCGAAGCATCCTGTGGCCCTCGTCCTCGACAGCCCGCTCGACCGGTGCGGACGCCCGGTGCCGCGCGAGCGGCACTTCGACGAGCTCCAGGGCGCAGCGCCGGTCGAGGCGCTGCGCGTAGTGGGCGTAGCCATCGGTCACCCAGCGGGGCTGCTTATTCGACGCCGTGATGAGTCGGATGCGCATAAGGCGAGCGACTGACAGTCCGGGCTGGCCGAGATGCTCAGCCCGTGTCGCCGGTCTCGCGGCGAGGTGCGATGTCCCAGAGCTTCTCGAGAGCGTAAAACTCGCGCACGCTCGGTACCATGATGTGGGCAATGACATCGCCGAGATCGACGAGCACCCACTCGCCGCCATCCTCCCCCTCCACGCCGATCGGCTTGAAGCCGGCCGCCTCGCAGCGCTCCCGCAATGCCTGGGCTACGGCGCGCACGTGCCGGACCGAGCGGCCGCTCGCGATGATCATGATGTCGGTCATCGATGTCAGATGTCGGACGTCCAGACGCAATACCGATTGCGCCTTGAGATCATCGAGCAACTCGACGACGAGATCGCCTAGCGATTCAGATGTGACTGGCTCTTCTTTCTTCATATCGGGATCAACGGTAACACTCCGAGCGCATGATGATCTCGCGCACAACGTCCGGCACCAGGAAGCGCGGATCATCGCCGCGCGCGAGCGAGTCACGCAGGTCGGTCGCCGAGATCTCCAGCTGCGTCACCGGGGTTACGAACACGTATCCGGACGCGTCCTCGTGCAATGGCTCGGGTGTTGCGGCTCGACGCTGCGCGAGAAGCTCACCGAGCGGCCCATCAGCGGGCATGACCCAGCCGGGCCGATGCGCGACGACGACGTGAGCGACATCGAAGAGCTCAGTCCAGCGATGCCACGTCGGCAGCCCAAGAAAAGCATCCATACCGAGCAACAGACACAGTGAACGCGGTCCAAGCTCTGCACGCAAGCTCGTGAGTGTGTCGATCGTGTACGACGGGCCGGGACGCTGAAACTCGCGTTCATCGACGCTGAAACCGTCCTCCTCAGACACGGCCGCGCGGACCATATCGAGTCGCAGCGCACCCGCGGTCGGTTCTGTTTCACGGTGCGGCGGCACACGGCAGGGCACAAACTTGACGTCGGCCAGGCCTAGTATCTCTCGAAGCTCGAGCGCCGTTCGCAAATGACCGAAGTGGATCGGATCGAACGTGCCTCCGAATATGCCGACTGGCCCACTCGCTCCGTTAGCCTCGGCCAAGCTCAGGCCACCTCGGTAACGAGCGTGCGCCGGTCGAGCGCGAGTAACAGCAATTGCGTAAGCGCCTGCCACGCATTGCCCGCAATCACGCCTTTGACGACATGATCGGCCTTCGCCGCTTGCCTCAGCAAGAGCCGCACATCGGCCGCTGTGTAGCGCTCGAGTGCACGTCTGACGAGCGCCTGACGGCGCTGCCAGACGCCGTGCTTGGTCAACGCGCCCTCGAGTCGTTGACCTTGCTGCAAGGCCGTATGCAGGCGTGCCAGCAGGCTCAGCTCACGGCTCAGCGCCCAGCAGATCAGCGCAGGCTCCGCACCTTCGCTGCGCAGGCCGGCGAAGACGCTGAAGACGCGCCGTGCGTCTCCGGCGAGTAGCCCGTCTACGAGTCGAAACACATCGAAGCGTGCACTGTTCGCGACGGCATCCAGCACCTCGTCCTCGTCAATCGGTGACTCGCGACCGAGGATCGCGAGCTTTCTGAGTTCCTGATCTGCTGCTAACAGGTTGCCTTCGACACGATCGGCCAACGCCTCGGCCGCGCCCTGCGTGAGATTCACATTCAACGCCGAAGCACGACGCTTGACCCATGCCGGTAGCTCGCCACGGTCGATTGGCCAAACTTGCACGATGACACCGTTGGCGTCGATAGCCTTGGCCCACTTGCCTCGCGATGCCGACGAGTCGAGCTTGCTCGTCACGACTAGCACGAGCCGGTCTGGATCCGGCCGATTCGCGAGCTGCTGCAGTGTCTTGCTGCCGGCATCACCGGGGCGCGGCGTCGGCATGCGAAGCTCGATGATTCGACGTGCCGAGAAGAGCGACAAACTCTCGGCACTGCCTTCGAGCTCAGCCCATTTGAACCCACGCCCGGCCACGAGCAATTCACGCTCCTCGAAACCTTCGCTGCGAGCCTGCGAACGAATGCGATCGGCGGCCTCGGCCACGAGCAGCGGTTCATCGCCGCAGACAAGATAGATCGGGGCGAGGCCGCGCGCGAGATGACCGTCCAACTGCCGTGCGTTGACCTTCACGACGGCGGCCGACTGTCCAGCTGCGCCATCGAGATGCCCTGCTCGCTCAGCAGAACGGGTATTCCGTCTCGGATGGGGTAGGCGAGCTTACCGTCACGTGTGACGAGCGCGTCCTCGAGCGCCTCGGTGAGAACCTCGTCACCGCGGTTGCTTATCTTCGCCTCGGCGATCAGCGCGTTGAGCCGCTCGAGCTCGGCCGCACCGAGACGCTCGAGCGGTGAATGCGTCACTGGGCAGCAAATGATATCGAGCAGGCGGTCACCGTGACTCAAAACGTTCTCCCTCTCGCGCAGCCGACGCGCTCTCTGGTACTGGATCGTAGCCCGAACTGCCCCACGGATGGCATCGCAAAATTCGCCGCATCGCGAGCCAGCTGCCTCGCAGGGGTCCGTGGCAAGCGATGGCTTCGGCAGCGTACGCCGAGCACGTCGGCGTATATCGGCACGCGCGACCGAGCCACGGCGACAAAACGAGCTGATACCCGCGGATCAGTGCGAGCATCAGGCGTGTGACGAATCGGCTCAGCATGCTCGTCTCAGCGCGAGCGTCGCCAGCGTGGCCCGGCGGCGCTGTCTTCGATAACGATATTCTGGCTCGCGAGCCTGTCCCGAATCGAGTCAGCCTCGGCGAACTTGCGCGCCTGGCGTAGCGTCTCGCGCTCAGCCATGAGCGCGTCGATCTGGGCATCGCTAAGCCCGTCACCCTTCTCGCCCGCGGCTCCCGAGCGCATGAACCATGCCTGTGGGTCTTCCTGCAGCAAGCCGAGCATGTTCGCCCCGGCGCGCAACTGGCTGGCCTTCGTCATCCGCTCTTCGGCATCGTCCGAGCGATTGGCATCGCGCGCGAGCGAGAACAGCTCTGCAAGCGCGCGCGGCGTGTTCAAGTCGTCTTCCAGCGACTCGATAACGCTCGCGGGGGGCTCGATGCCGTCATCGACGGCCGGACCCGTGATCCCGGCCTCGCGTAATGCCCCATACATTCGATCGAGCTTCTGCTCCGCCTCCACTAGCACATCGCCTGTCCAATCGAGTGGCTGGCGGTAGTGCGCAGTCAGTAGCCCGAGTCGCACAACCTCACCCGGCGCCTCGCCGAGCAGGTCTCTAACGAGCAACACGTTACCGATCGACTTCGACATTTTCTCGCTGTCGACGTGGATAAGACCGTTGTGTATCCAGTAGCGGGCGTAGGCGCGGCCCGCGTGCGCGCACGTGCTCTGCGCGACTTCGTTCTCGTGATGCGGAAAGACGAGATCTTGCCCGCCGCCGTGGATATCGATCGTGTCGCCGAGATGGGTCTCGGCCATCGCCGAGCATTCGATGTGCCAGCCCGGCCTGCCACGGCCCCAAGGGCTATTCCAACCGACGACATCCTCGGACGAGGGCTTCCAGAGTACGAAGTCAGCCGGATCTCGCTTGTATGGCGCAACCTCGACGCGTGCCCCGGCAATGAGCTCATCGCGCTCGCGTCCTGAGAGCCGACCATATTCAGCGAAGCTCCCGACGGCGAACAACACGTGTCCGTCAGCTTCGTAGGCGTTTCCCGAGGCAATGAGCTTCTCGATCATCGCAATGATGGGTCCAAGATTATCGGTGACCTTCGGCTCGATGTCCGGCGGCAATACGCCGAGCGTTGCCATGTCCTCGTGGTAGGCCGCTAGATAGCGCGCCGTGAGCACGCCGATCTCGACACCCTCTTCTGCAGCCGCAGCGTTGATCTTGTCGTCGACGTCGGTAACGTTGCGCGCGTACGTCAGGTCATAACTTCTGCGTAGCAGGCGCGCGAGCACATCGAAAACGACCGGTGGGCGAGCGTTGCCGATATGCGAAAAGTTATAGACCGTCGGCCCACAGACATACATCGCGACCTTGCCCGGCTCGGCAGGCTCAAAGCGCTCGCGCGAGCGCGTCAGTGTATTGTGCAAATACAAGGCCATCGGTGAGGTTCGTCCCTGCCGCTCGGGCGGCATCAAGGCCGGCTATGATACCAAGCCCGGCGGGATCGCCGGCGGGCCGCGAGACGGCGCTGGTGACTTATAATTGCGACTTTGTTGATGGGAACGTCGATCATGACTATGGACTTTGCGCCGCGAAAAAGCATTGAGCAGGTCGAGGAAGGTACCGAGCTTGCGCCCAAGTTCGATGCTCAGGGGCTCATTCCGGCCGTGACGACCGATTTCGAGAGTGGCGAGCTACTCATGCAGGGCTATATGAATGCCGAGGCCCTGCGAAAAACGATAGAGACCGGCGAGGCGCATTATTTCAGTCGAAGCCGCGGCGTGCTCTGGCACAAGGGCGCAACGAGTGGCCTCGTGCAGAACGTACGCGAGCTGCTCATCGATGACGATCAAGACTGCGTCTGGCTCCGCGTCGATGTCGCTGGCGGCGCTAGCTGCCACGTTGGGTACCGCTCCTGCTTTTATCGGCGCGTGCCGATCGGCCCGGACGCCGCGGACAGCGAGCTGCAGTTCACTGAGACCGAAAAAGTCTTCGACCCAGAAGCCGTCTACGGCGACGCACCGAACCCGACGAAGCTCTAGCGCCAGTCTACTGCCAGCCGTTCGGACGGACTCTTCAAACGAAGCGTCGACCATCCGGGCTGTAAGGAGAGTGTGCGTTAGACCTCGATAGAGCGTAAATCTTCCCGCGAGGGAGAGGTCTAACGCGCGATCTCCAACCGCGGTTGCCGGAGAAATCTTAACTGCGTAACCGCAGCGTCGGCTGCTCATGCGCGTCGATGAGACCACGGTCGGTGAGCCATCTTCTTGCCTCGACGCCGTCGCCTGCGAACCACGCCGCGGCCGAGCCCTCGCGAAAGCTATAGCCCCACGTGTCGAGATCAGTCAGTAGCCGCTGCCGCCCAAGCTCCGGCAGACGGTCCGCCAGCAGCACCTGGAGGTAGCAGACGGCACATTCCTCATCGTCGTCGCCGCCGGCGTCGCGCCAGAGCGCCGCGCGCCGCTCTGGCGTCATACAGACGTAGTGACTGAGCTCGTGCAGCAACGAGTGCGCGGGTGTGTCGGCGCGCACGAACACGCACTGACCGGCGATACCGGCCTCGGGCGCGCCCCAATAGGAAGCGGGAATCTCAGCGTCGAGCGTCAAGGTGATGAGCTCGAGGCCGTAGGCCGACAGGAGCTCGTCGGCTGCGTCGCGAGACAGGTCGCGGAACTCGACGACGCTCAAGTCGCCGGAACGCTCTGCCTGTCGGCCGCGATGCGCCGAAGTACGCGTAATGCGAGATCACGCGCGAGCGACTCACGCAACGCGGTCTCCTCGGCGTTCTTGCCGAGCACTTGTGTCTCATCCCAGGTATAGCTGCGCGTCACGAGCATCGACTCAGGCGCAAGCAGCTCGCTGCCGCCCGCCTCGAGCGAGAATGTGACCGAATAAAAGATTTCGTACTCGCGCGGCACGTTGCGCGCAGATACCGACAGTATTCGCTGCCCGTAGCTATCCTCGATAATTCGCAGCACAGCGCTGGCGTCCTGCGGCGATTCGACGACGTCCGCACCGCGCTCGCGCAACGCTCGCCTGAGGCTTTCGTAGAAATCCGAGTAAGGATCTTCAGTCTGCAAGTAGGTCTGCGCAGTTGCCGTGGGCAGCTCACCGTTTGTGCCCTGTAGATGAAAGCCGCAGCCGGCGAGCATCCCACCCGCCGTCAGTGCGGCGAGGATCCCCGCCGAGTGCTTGATTCTGTTGCAGATTACAAAGATCATCCGTTCCAGCCACGCAGACCGCAATTCGCTCTGATCGCCGAGTCCCAGGCAGATCCAGCCGCTTCCGAGGAATTATCGAATAATGTCAGGTTATCCGTTCAAGGAGATCGAACTCAAGTGGCAACAATACTGGGACGAGAATAAGACATTCAAGACCCCGCATCCCGTCGACCGGTCCAAGCCGAAGTACTACGTCCTGGACATGTTCCCCTATCCGAGCGGCGATGGGCTGCACGTCGGTCACCCGGAAGGCTACACGGCCACCGACATCATTGCCCGCTACAAGCGTATGAACGGTTTCAACGTGCTGCACCCAATCGGCTGGGACGCTTTCGGGCTGCCCGCCGAGCAGTATGCGATCCGCACGGGCAGGCACCCGAGAATCACGACAGAGAAGAACGTCGAACGATTCCGCGAGCAGCTCAAATCGCTCGGCTTCTCCTACGACTGGGATCGCGAACTCAACACGACAGATCCGAGCTACTACCGCTGGACGCAGTGGATCTTCAAGCAATTCTTCGAGCGCGGCCTCGC
>CAJIAZ010000457.1_pt1 | contig 9779 bp, 8 predicted proteins | sample 9199181 | NCBI WGS metagenome assembly CAJIAZ01 (sample SAMEA7708285, study PRJEB35096) | sediment metagenome | biome: marine neritic benthic zone biome [ENVO:01000025]; feature: sediment [ENVO:00002007]; material: shallow marine sediment [ENVO:03000034] sea grass bed [ENVO_01000059] ...
CCAACGACGAGTCCTACGCCATGCGCCTGGCGGAGTCGATCACGACCGATAACTTCAGAGCTTATACGTCGACGGACATCACGGGCGTGGAGGTCGGTGGCGCGACGAAAAACGTGCTCGCTATCGGCGCCGGTATATCCGACGGGCTAGGCTTCGGCGCCAACACGCGCATCGCGCTGATCACGCGCGGCCTGTCCGAGATGACGAAACTCGGCGTAGCGCTAGGCGCAGAGAAAGACACGTTCACGGGCTTGTCCGGCATGGGTGACCTCGTGCTGACATGCACGGACGACCAATCTCGAAACCGGCGGTTCGGGCTTGCGCTCGGCAAAGGCGCCGACATCGAGCAGGCCCGTCAGGCGATCGGCCAGGTCGTCGAAGGCTATTACGCCGCCCAGGCCGTGCACCGAGTCGCAAAACGACTCGAGCTCGACATGCCGATCGTCGAAGAGATCTACAAAGTCGTCCATCACGGCGACAGCCCACAGGATGCCGTCGTCACCTTGATGCACCGTCCGATCACCCCCGAGTGAGCCGTCTCAAAGACCGCCGCTGAAGCCGATCTGCCGCCACGCTTCGAAGAGCACGACGGCAGCAGCGTTGGATAGATTCAGGCTGCGGTTACCTTCGCGCATCGGCAGCCGCAATACGGCTTGCGCGCCGCGTTCCTCGAGGACCCAGTCCGGCAACCCGCGGGTCTCCGGACCAAGCAAAAACGCGTCACCAGCTGTGAAACGCTGGTCGTGTACGGCGCGCTTGCCCTTGGTGCTCAACGCAAACACGCGCGCCGCGCCGAGACCGTCGAGACAACTCGCAAGATCCGCGTGCTCCTCGATACATGCGAGCTCATGGTAGTCGAGGCCAGCACGCTTCAAGCGCCGCTCATCGAGCTCGAAGCCGAGCGGATGGACAAGATGCAGACGCGCGCCCACGTTCGCGCACAAACGAATGATGTTGCCCGTGTTCGGCGGGATCTCCGGCTCGAAAAGAATTAGCGAAAACACATCAAAGCCACGATCAGGATCGCTGAAACTCCGGCCGGCATGGTAGCACCGGCCCGAGCCGGCGCACCGTTCTCTCTCACGTCAGTGGACGCGCTTTGGGCCTGTCGCGTGGCTTTCCGCAAACGCGATCCTTACAGCGAGGGCACGTGTGTAATACCTCGATTGAGCGTAAATCTTCCCGCGAGGGAGAGGTACTACACTCGGGACCTCGCCTTGCGCCAACGCTGACTGTCGGGCGCGGTGCCGCGCCGACGCCAACGGGCTGTGCGATAATGCCGGCCGCCCGATGCTGACGTTGACGACATGACCGACCCCCTCGCGATCAGCTTCTGCGGTCTCGATTTCGCCTCCCCCGTCGTCCTTCTGTCAGGCTGCGTCGGTTTCGGCGAGGAGTACACCCGAATCGAGGGCTTCTCCAACCGCGACGCCGGTGCCGTCGTGCTCAAGGGCACCTATCTCGAGCCGCGGCTCGGCAACCAACCACATCGCATATGGGAAACGCCCGCGGGTCTGCTCAACGCGATCGGATTACAAAATCCTGGGGCAGAAACCGTGATCGACGAGATTCTGCCCGGGCTCGACTTTAGCGAGACGCGTTTCCTCGCCAACGTCTGCGGCTCGACGATCGAGGAATATGCCGAGGTCACGCGAAGATTCCACGACTCGCCAATCGACGCGATGGAGATCAATATCTCCTGCCCTAACGTAAAAAAGGGCGGCGTCGAATTCGGCAACCGCCCGGAGACCTCAGGCCGTGTCATCGCAGCTTGCCGTGCAGCGACAACGAAGCCGATCATCGCCAAGCTCTCGCCGAACCAGACCGATATTGCTGCCAACGCTCGAGCGTGCATCGATGCTGGCGCAGACGCCTTGTCCGTCATCAACACGGTCATGGGCATGGCCGTGGACATTCACACGCAAAAGCCCGTTCTCGGCAACCGTAGCGGCGGTGTCTCCGGACCCGCGATCCGGCCGATCGCCCTGCTGAAGGTGCACCAGGTCTATCAGGAGGCGGGTCCACGCGGCATTCCGATCATCGGCCAGGGTGGAATCGAAACCCCCCACGATGCGATTGAGTTTCTGCTTGCCGGCGCAACGGCCGTCGGTATCGGCACCGCGCTGTTCTACGATCCCCTTGCTGCGAAGAAGGTTAACGCCGGCATACGCGAGTACCTTGCCGAGCGCGAGCTCAGCAGCGTCAGCGATCTCGTCGGCAAGCTAGCGCTACCGGAGCAGCCCGCGTAGCGTCTGTGCCGATCAACGCATGTGCATCTCGATCACGTCACCGTCACAGAGTGCGTGCTCCGGACCGACCTGCTGACCGTCGAAGACCTCACGACCCCAGGCGCGCGCATACCGCAACGAGCCTGCGATGTCCTTGTGAACCAAGCGGGCCACGTCGAGCACCATGGCACCTTGGCGGACGGTGAACGGCTTTTCCATCTCGGGCGGCTTTCCCGGTGCCTTCGTATAGACGCGAACGACGCCCAGCCCCTCGAACAGAAATCGACCTATCGCGTCCAATCCGCGACGCGTCGTGACAGATACGGCCATGGCCGGAAGCGTGACGCCCGTAAGCTCCTCGAGAACGGCGAGCGCTTCGGGATCCGGGTCGAGATCGCTCTTGTTCGCGACGAGCAACGTCGGTAGATAGATCCTGAAAGGGTCGAGCTCGTCGGCGATTTCGGCTTTCGCATCGGACGTCTCGTCCGCATGATCCGGCCAATGGCTCGACAACGTAACCTTCTTCTCGTCCAGCCGGGACAGGATCGTTACGAGGTGCTCCGTGCACGCAGGATCGGCGATGTCGATTACGAGTAATGCCGCGTCGGCCGGCTGAAGCGCGTTAACAAACCAACTCTCCATGTACTCCGCGCTTACCGGCGGCAAGTCGACGAGCTGAAAGTGAATATCCTCGTAGGGCAGCATTCCAGGCAACGGCTCGTGGGTCGTATGCGGGTACGGCCCGACATCCGCCTTGGATCCAGTCAGCACCGCATGCAGGCTCGACTTTCCCGAGTTCGGCGGCCCAATCAGCGCGACCTGGGCCGCACCCTCGGGGCGCACGGAATGCACGGGGCCCGTGCGCGTAGCGCTTTTCTTGGGGCCTGCTAGATCCTCAGTGAGCTGCTTGATTCGGCTCTTGATGTCCGCCTGCAGATGCTCCGTGCCTTTGTGCTTCGGAATCGTGCGAAGCATGTCCTTTAGGCACGCGAGACGGTCACGCTCGTCTCGAGCTGCACGGAATGCCTGCTCGGCCTTCTTGTATTCGGGGCTTAGATTCGCTGGCATCGGTCTCTCTTGGAAGTATTATGCATGAGCACAACTCGCGCCGGCCGGACCAGAATGCCTGGTGTATGCCGATGGGCGCGGCGCGATCTCGAGAACAGATGTTTTTCACTTGAGTATTCATTCGACAGCAATCGTCGCCGAGGAGGCCCAGATCTCTCCAGAGGCTTCGATCGGTCCCTACTGCGTCGTCTCTGGCGCTGTTGCAATCGGTGCCGGAACGGTCGTCGAATCGCACGCACGCATAGGCAGCCGCTTCGGCGAGGTCGTCATCGGCGAGGGCAACTACATTCAAAGCGGTGCTGCGATTGGCGGACCGCCGCAAGACCGAACCTACGAGGAAAGCCGTACCCGCCTTGAGATTGGCAACAACAACAGGATCGGCGAGAACGTCACCGTGCATCTCGGCACGGCGAAAGGCGGCGGCGTCACGCGTATCGGCAGCGATACTTTGCTCATGGCGTACAGCCATGTCGCACACGATTGCCAGGTCCTCGACAATGCCATGTTGATCAACCTCGCCCAGCTCAGCGGGCATGTCACTGTCGAAGAGGGGGCCGTCGTCGGCGGCATCGTCGCCGTCTCGCAGTTCGTTCGTCTAGGCTCGCTGAGCTTTCTCGCTCTCGGTGCCATGGTCAACAAGGACATCCTCCCGTACACGATAGCGGAAGGTCACTGGGCCGTACCCAAGGCAACGAACAAAGTCGGCCTGAGACGAGCGGGATACTCCGCCGAGGACGTTCGCGAGATCGATAACGCCGTGCGCATCCTGCTCGATCGCACGAAGACCGTAGACGTCGCCGTCGCCGAGATCAGCGCGTCCGGGACGGGCTGCGCGGGTGTCGAGCACCTCGTCGAGTTCGTCGCCTCATCCAGGCGCGGGCTCGCAAGACCGTGAGCGCATTGAGAGCAGCCGTCGTCGGCGTCGGCTATCTAGGCCGCATTCACGCGCAGAAGTACCTCGGCCTCACCGATGTCGAGCTCGTCGGCGTTAGCGACAAGCGGGCCGAAGAAGGGCGCGCGTTCGCCGAATCGTGCGGCGTCGAGTTCTTCGATGAGCCGCGCGACCTGCTCGGGCGAATCGATGTCGTCACGATCGCCACGAGCACGCCCGCGCATTTCGAAATTGCCAAGCTTTTCCTCGACAACGGCGTTCACGCATTCGTCGAGAAACCCTTGACGACGACGAGCGCTGCCGGGCGCGAGTTAACGGCGCTTGCCGAACGCGCCGGTCTCAAGCTCCAAGTCGGTCACGTCGAGCGGTTCAACTCAGCTTTGCTGTCCGCACGAGACAAGCTCGAAACTGTGAGATTCATCGAATGTCATCGATTGGCACCCTTTCAGATTCGCGGTGCGGATGTCAACGTCGTGCTCGATCTCATGATTCACGACCTCGACGTGATTCTTTCACTGATCGAAGGTGAGCCGCAGAACGTGTCCGCCGTCGGCATACCCGTGCTGACTGACAACATCGATATCGCCAACGCTCGGATCGAGTTCGACACGGGCGCCGTCGCGAACGTCACCGCATCACGGGTATCGATGGCCGCTCAGCGCAAGTTCCGGGTCTTTCAACGTAACCAATATCTATCGATCGATTTCGGTAACGGCGATGTCCAGCTCCTCACGCACGCGCCAGGCTCTGCCGATGCGCCCGGCGAACTCGACGAGCAGACATGGAACCTCGAAAAGGGCGATGCGTTGCTCGCCGAGGTCGTCGCGTTCGTGCATGCCGTTCGAAACGACGAGCCGTGCCTTGTCGGCGGTGAGGACGGGGTCGCTGCGCTGGAGCTGGCCGAGCAGATACTTGCGGATATCGAGCGCCGGGAGTTCTAGCCCGTCGAGGTAGCAACCCTCGCCGAGCCAACTAGCCGATTAGGCTCCCTCGCTCTCGTATCGCTCGTCGAGACCCAGCTCCTTGAGCTTGCGCGTCAGCGTATTCCGGCCCCAGCCCAGTAGCTTCGCCGCTTGCAACCGTTTACCGTGCGAACGGCGCATCGCCGCCTCGATGAGCGTGCGCTCGAAGGCCGGCCGCGCCTCATCGAGCAATGGCCGATTCGGCTCGCTGGCGAGACGCCCCGCGGCCCAGCGCGCAAGACCCGAGGTCCACTCCGCGCCGCCCGCCGACTCCGACACGACACCGCCGAGCTCGGTTGGCAGATCGTAGGCCGTGATCTCTCTGCCTGCCGCCGTGACCGTCAGGCGTCGGCAAAGGTTGACGAGCTCTCGCACGTTGCCCGGCCAGTTGTAATTGAGAAATAACTGCGCGGCTTCCGTGGTCAGCGTCTTCGGTACGAGCGACAGCTCGCTCGCGGCTTGCTCGAGATAAAATCGCGCAAGCTCGAGAATATCCTCGCGCCGCGCCCGCAGCGGCGGCGCCTCGATGCGCATGACGTTCAGTCGATGGAATAGATCCTCGCGAAAGCGGCCCGCCTCGACGGCGCGCGCAAGATCCTGATGGGTCGCTGCGATCACGCGGACATCGACGCTGATATTCTGCTGACCGCCGACGCGGAAGAATTCATTCTCCGCGAGGACGCGCAACAGCCGCGTCTGCAGCGCCGGCGACATGTCGCCGATCTCATCTAAAAATAGCGTCCCGCCGTCTGCCTGCTCGAAACGACCGACGCGCCGCTGGTCGGCGCCCGTGAACGCCCCCTTTTCGTGACCAAAGAGCTCCGATTCGAGCAGCTCCGCGGCAATCGCCGACGTGTTCAGGGCCACGAACGGCTTGCTCGCACGCGGCGAATTCTCGTGCAACGCCCGGGCGATGAGTTCCTTGCCCGTACCCGATTCGCCGGTGATCAGCACGGTCATGCTCGTGCGCGAAAGCCGCCCGATTGCGCGAAAGACCTCCTGCATTGCCGGTGCCTGACCGATGATCATCGACGACTGCTGCGGCGCCTGCGCGTCACCGTCGGACGTGCCAGCCTGGACCGCACGCGATACGAGCTCAACGGCCTCGTCAATGTCGAAGGGCTTTGGCAGGTACTCGAACGCGCCACCCTTGTACGCCGCCACGGCGCTGTCGAGATCGGAGTGCGCCGTCATGACGATGACGGGCAAGTCAGGCTCCCGCGCGCCGAGCTTCTCGAGCAGCTCGAGCCCCGACATTTCGGGCATACGTATGTCCGTTACGAGCACGTCGGGTCTCGCGTCATCGAGCGCGGCAAAAAACTTCGACGCGGAGTCGAAACTGCGCGGAATCATGTGCGCTTGCTTGAGCGCCTGCTCGAGCACCCAGCGCACGGATTCATCGTCATCCACGACCCAAACTGAAATACCGGGGGTGATCATGACGCCTTACCGGCAGACTCGTCATCCCGCACGGGCAGGCGCAAATAGAACTTCGTTGTGCCGGGGCGGCTCTTGAACTCGATGAGCCCGCCGTTGCGGCTGACGAGGTCTTGCGCAATCGTAAGACCTAGACCCGTGCCCGTGGTCTTGCCTGTGACGAGTGGGTAGAAAACCGTCTCTGAGAGCTCCTCCGGGATACCGGGCCCGTTGTCCTCAATCTCGATAGAGAGAACTAAGCGGTGTCGCTTCCCCGCGAGCGTGTAGTTCGACAGCGCCCGCGTGCGGAAGATGAGCCGACCGTCCACAGGATCGACCGCCTGCAGCGCATTGCGCGCTACGTTGAGTAGCGCCTGAATTAGCTGATCGCGGTCAACTGTCGTCGGTGGCAGACTCGGATCGTAGTCTCGTACGAGCTCGACCTCGGGTGGCTTCTCCGCCTCGATGAGTCGGCTCACGTGCTCGGTGACCTCGTGCAGATTGATGAGCGCCGGCCGCGGCTGACCCCCCGCCCTCAAGATACCGTCAACGAGTGCGGCGAGCCGGTCCGCCTCTTCGATAATGACCTTCGTGTAGGCCCTTAAATCTGGACTCGGCAACTGTCGCTCGAGTAACTGCGCCGCACCGCGGAGACCGCCGAGCGGGTTCTTGACCTCGTGCGCGAGCTGACGAATGATCCGCCGGCTCAAGCGCCGCTGCGCGACCAAGTCCTCCTCTCGACGAAGCTGGCGGTCCACGACCGTGTCGAATAGCTCCAGCAGCAGATGGTCGGGCTGCGCATCGAGCAACCCGACCCGGCAGTCGAGCATGATCTCGCGGTCACCAACGCGCGCGGCGAGCTCGCGGCAACCGTAGGTCAGACCGCTGTCGAAGGCTTTCTTACACAGACCGATCAGCTCGTCCGGCGGCAGCACGAGCTCGGCAAGCGGTTTGCCGAGCGCCTGGCGCAGACTCGCGCCGAGCAGTGTTTCAGCCGCAGGGTTCAAAAAAACAATAGTCAGATCGCGGCCGAGCACGACGACAGCCGTCGTCAGGCCCTGCAACACCTCATCGCTGTCGGGGCCTGCTCTGCGTCGCGGGAAGCGAGCGACTGACGAGCCCGAGCGTGCAGCTTCCTCACCGAGCGAAGCCACGGCAGCATGACGTTGCGCCGGCGCGGCACCGGGCCGGTGCCCATGGGGGGTCGGGGCCTTAAGCGGCCCTAGTTTGCGAGGGGATTGGCGGGGTTCTGCAGAGAGGTCTGCTGAACCATGAAGCTCGTGGCAAGCGAGCGCAGCACCTCGGTGTCGTCCTCGTCGAGGACCACCGCTTGCAGCGTGTGCAGGCCGCGAAAGACTTCCGGCAACTGGAACTGTGTCGACGTCGCCCCGACGTCGATGAGCTGACCGTCCAAATACGCCCCGAGACGGTGCCCCGACTGCAGGCCGGGCTCCAGCTCGACCTCGACGTTGAGTACCGCGCCGATGTTCCAGAGCGTCTCCTGCTGCACGGGTTGGACGACGTTGAACGCCGTGTAGGCCTGAACGGGGTCTGCCTCCTCGGCGGGGACCGCGTCGGTCGGCTCGGGCGTCGCCTGAATCGGCTGCGGCGCCGCAAAGCCCTGAGCGGCCCTGAGGTCTATCGTTTGCGCACCCGGGAACGGGCGATCCGAGTAATGCACGGTGCCGTTCTCGTCGGTCCAGGTATAGGCCTGCTGACCGAGAGCCACGACGCTGAACAGACTTGCCAATAAGAGCCAAGATCTCATTCCTCAAGCTTAGCGCCTAGGTTTCGCCGGTGCCAAGGACTGGAGTGGAATTTCGAGAACTCCACCCCAGTCCTGGCGATTTGACAAAACGTATGCGCTGCTACCTAGAGGCTGTAGTACATGTCGAACTCGACCGGATGCGTGGTCTTACGCAAGGACGTGACGTCCCCGGACTTGAGCTCCAGGTAACCGTCGATGAGGTCGTCTGAGAACACGTCACCGGCCTTGAGGAAGTCGCGGTCGGCGTCGAGCGCGTCGAGCGCCTCCTCGAGCGAGAAGCAGACCATCGGCAGACCGGCCTCTTCCTCGGGCTCGAGGTCGTAGAGATCCTTGTCCATCGGATCGCCCGGGTGGATCTTGTTCTGGATGCCGTCGAGGCCCGCCATGAGCATCGCGGTGAACTGGAAGTACGGGTTACCGGTCGAATCCGGGAACCGGACTTCTACGCGGCGACCTTTCGGGTTGGCGATGTATGGGATGCGAATCGATGCCGACCGGTTTCGCGCCGAGTAGGCGAGAATCGTGGGCGCCTCGAAACCCGGTACGAGCCGCTTGTAGCTGTTCGTCGACGCATTCGTGAAGGCGTTGATGGCCTTGGCGTGCTTGATGATGCCGCCGATGTAGTACAGCGCCGTTTCCGATAGACCGCCGTATTCGTCTCCGGTGAACAAATTATTCCCGTCCTTGAACAGCGACTGGTGACAGTGCGCGCCGTTGCCGTTGTCATCGACGAGCGGCTTGGGCATGAACGTCGCGGTTTTGCCATACGAATGCGCGACATTCATGACGACGTACTTGAGAATCTGGACCTGGTCCGCCTTCTTAACGAGCGTATCGAAACGCGCTCCGATCTCGCACTGCCCGGCGGTGGCGACCTCGTGGTGGTGGACCTCGGTTTCAACGCCCATCTCATCGAGCGCCATGCACATGGCTGAGCGTATGTCGTGTAGCGAATCGACGGGTGGCACTGGGAAATAGCCGCCTTTGACTGTAGGACGGTGACCAATATTGCCCTCGGCGTATTCCTTGGATGAATGCCAATGGGCTTCCGAGGACTCGATCGCATAGAACGCGCCCTGCATGCTGACGTCCCAGCGCACGTCGTCGAACACGAAGAATTCGTTCTCCGGGCCGAAGTAGGCCTCGTCGGCCACACCGATCGAGCGCATATAGTCCAGGCCGCGCTTGGCTGTCGAGCGGGGACATCGGATATAGCCCTGCATCGTGCTCGGCTCGACGACGTCACAGCGCAAGTTGAGCGTAGCTTCCTCGGAGAATATGTCGACGACCGCAGTCGGGCTGTCCGGCATCAAGATCATGTCCGACTCGTTGATGCCCTTCCAGCCGGAGATGGACGAGCCATCGAACATCTTGCCGTCCTCGAAGAAGCCCTCGTCGATCGTACGGGACGGGACGGAGACGTGCTGTTCCTTACCCCGAGTATC
>CAJIAZ010000061.1_pt1 | contig 9666 bp, 7 predicted proteins | sample 9199181 | NCBI WGS metagenome assembly CAJIAZ01 (sample SAMEA7708285, study PRJEB35096) | sediment metagenome | biome: marine neritic benthic zone biome [ENVO:01000025]; feature: sediment [ENVO:00002007]; material: shallow marine sediment [ENVO:03000034] sea grass bed [ENVO_01000059] ...
ATCTGAACTTTGCGGCGGATGCCAACGATACGCTCTGGCTCAACGGCTACGGCAGCACCGTCGTCGGCTGGATCGACACCAGGATGTTCGACGAGACCCAGGACGAGGTGGCCTCACAGGGATGGACCGCGCTCATTCTCGATACGAACGGTAACGGTATGAGGGACGAGTACGTCGGGCCCGATGACCCGGTCGATCCCACGAAGGACAAGCAGATTGCCGACGCCTTCTACGCCGTCGCCCCGGCTGTTGACGGGTCCGTGTGGGGATCGATCCTGGGCTTCCCGGGCGCGGTGGTCCGCCTCGATCCGGGGTCGAATCCGCCGGCCACCGCGCTGGCCGAGCGATACGAGCTGCCGTGGGACGAGCCGAACGCGCCCGTCAACGGATACAGCCCGCGCGGCATGGACATCGATCGTAACGGCGTGGCCTGGATGGGTCTTGGGAGCGGGCACATGGCCAGCTTCGATCGGAGCAAGTGCAACGGCCCGCTCAACGGCCCCAACGCGCTGGGGCGGCACTGTCCGGAAGGTTGGACGCTCTATCCTGAGCCGCTCCCCCAGTTCAAGAACGTGACCGACTCCGGTAGCGCCGAGGGCAGCTACTACACGTGGGTAGACCAGTTCGATACCCTCGGCCTGGGCCCGAACACGCCCATTAACACCGGAAATCTGTCCGAAGGCCTGCTCGCCCTCGATGACGGGGAGTGGGTCGTGCTCCGTGTCCCGTATCCGATGGGATTTTACGTCAAAGGGATGGATGGTCGGATCGACGATCCCAGCCTTGGCTGGAAGGGCAAGGGTGTATGGACCGCGATCGGGACGCGCGCACCGTTCCACATGGAGACGGGCCAGGGCACGCTGCCCAAGGTCGTGCACTTCCAGGTTCGCCCGGATCCGTTGGCGAAGTGATGGGACGAGTCTGAATCCGACCCGTCAGCTCCCGGGGTTGCTTGAAGTATGGGCAATTCAAAAGCCTTGGTTGAAGATCCGATCATCGCTGATCGGATCGTGCTCGCGACTTAGCGCAGCCGCGTCGGCAATGATTTGCGTGAGGGCTTTGCGATCACATTACGGACGTTCGACTTTGCGATGTGAAAGTCGGAAAACGGCCAAAAGCGGTCATTCCCTAATCTCCAGCGAACCTCATCAGAACATCGGTCATCATCTCCACACCTCGTTCAAAGGTGTCGACTGATATTCGCTCATTGTTTCCATGTACCGATCTTGCATCTTGCTCGGGGACTACAACAGGCACGTAGCCATAGCTAGTTATCCCGAGATCACGAAAAAAATGACTATCAGTGAACCCGCCTAAAACTGCAGTTACGACTCCGGCTGTTGGATAATGATCCTTGCTGACCGCTTCAAGAATAGTAAAAAGACCCGTGTCTGAACTCGACTCGGCTGGACTGAACAACATGAGTTCCTCGACGGCAATCTGATCGTCATCAATTCGACGCCGGATAGACTCCAGAAACTCATCGGCATCCTGGTCAGGCAAGATTCGGCAGTCGAGCTCTGCAGAGGCCAAGGGCGGAACTACATTTATCTTGTTACTGCCTGACAACATGGTTATCGAGCATGTGTTCCGCAAGAGCGCGTGCAGCCCAGGCTGTTCCGCCTGAAATTGCCTTAGAAACTCTGGATCTTGAATTGCTGCATCGATATTTCGCAACGGGTCTCGCCACTGTTCGTCGGAGTAGTGCGATATACCTTCGAACATAAGGCGCACCGGAGGTATCACTCGAGGCTCAAACGGCTGCTCCTGAATACGCTGCAGAGCAGCGATGAGCCTTGTCGTTGCTGATGTTGGTAAGGGCCGGGAGCCGTGACCCGGCTCGTCGTTCGATGTGAGTCTCAACCAGAACGGTCGCTTCTGGGCAACTTCGATCGCGAAGTATGTCTCCCCGTCCGCACTAACGCCCCTTCCTCCCTCGTTCAAGAGGAAACCTACGTTTTCGAAAATCTCTAGTCTGTTCTGGGCAAGCCAGCCAGCACCATAAAATCCGCCAGCTTCTTCATCTGCTGTGGCCATAAAAATGACATCGCGATCCAACGGTAGTCCGCTTTCATGCAGGGCTAGAAACGCCTCCAAATGAATAATTCCGAGCGATTTGGTATCGAGCGCGCCACGGCCAATCAGCATGCCGTCTCGAATGACGGGTTCGAAAGGGTTTGTGTCCCAGGTCTCCGGCGTCGCGGGAACGACGTCCATATGGTGCAGCAGGACGATGCCCGGCTCGTTGCCTCCTTCAAGGCGAGCCCAAATATTCCCTCGCCCCGGAGCGGATTCAGCGGTTTCATACTCGATACCGGCTTCATCAAAGATGTCTGCGAAGAACTCAACTGCGCGAGATTCATTGCCGGGAGGGTTTGTCGTGTCGATTGCGAGGTACGTCATGAGCCGATCAAGCGGCTGCGCAAGAGCAAGCGAGGTCTCTAAAACAGCGAATGCGGTGAACAATATATAGACGCCAATGCGCATTTGACTTCCCCGGTGATTCTCGTTTTCTTGAATTGATCGATGTCCGCTTCCGGCCATTAGCTGCCGTGTTGCTCGCCCTCAAGAATATATCACCGCAACGACAGCTTTTTCCCCAACAGCCGCCGTTAAGTGATGGTCGAGATTGGCGTCTGCCTTACGCTGTTCAACCCGCTGGAATCACTGGTACGAGCAGATAAGGCGGCGACTCGGCCGAAAAATGCAGCGTCGTCGTACCGTCGAACAAATCCGCTGGTCGATTTACGGGATCGTCATGCAGGAACGGTCCGCTGCCGCGCATCTCGTTCTTGAAGTTCGAAAGCCTGATTCCCGTCTCCTTGGCATACTCATAATCTTTCCCCCGCACGCTCAGTCCAATCCGATAACCTCTCGGAATTACGATCGACGTCGGCCAGATTTCGACGTCGAGGTCGACGGGATCGCCAGGCGTTAGCATCTGGCGCTCCTCATGCGTGTGATACGGCCGATACGGCAGGCTCAAATCCTCATCGAGCTTGCGGTGTGACGCCCTGAGCCAACCCTGCCCAATCGGCGTATGTGGATCGATAGCGCCTTGGAAGACGACTTCTTTGCCGTCCGGATCGAACACACGCAGCACCGCAAAGATGTCGGCATCGGCTGTGCTCGAGGAAACACGCAGCTTCAGAGCCGACGGTCCGGTGACTTCAGTCTCAGCATCGAGTGGCTCCGTCAAAAAGGTGAATCCTTCGCCTTGCGCCTCGAAGCTCAACTCGCTTTCTTCCGACGGCTCAGCTTCGCTCAGCGTCTTTCCATCTGGCGAGAGATACAAACGCGTCCACTGCGTACGCGCAATCGGCCATTCATTCTCATCGCGCTCGACGAACTTGTCGACGTGGCGCACCTGAAGCTTGACGCGCGGCTGCTTGTCCCAGCCGTTGTCCTCGCCCTTCAAGAAATGCGCAAAGAACTTCTTCTGCAACTGAACGCCGTAGTCGGTGTAAAACTCCGTCCAGTGCTCGAGACCGTGGGCCTCGAGCCACTTCTGATCGGATGCCGCACGCATGAAGCCCTCGAAGTTGCCACGCGGGTGCAGACCCTGCCCACCCCAGTTCGCGGCCGACAGAAACGGCACATCGATCTTGTCCCAATACGCCGAGCGCACGCGATGATACTCGTCGTCGAGTGGATGAGAGCGTATCTCGTTGCCGAAGTCGGCGCGGTTGGCGGCGAGCTCCTCCTCGCTGAGCGTCACGTCGCCACACGCCGGCACGCCGGTGACGGGGTTCTTCGGTCCGCGCTCGCCGAGCCCGTACTGAACCGTCTTGACCTGCATGTCGTACCAGTTCGCCCAGAACGTGCTCAGTAATCCGCCGTGGAAGGTCATGTCACGGTACCAGTCGGCCGCGCCTTCCCAGATACACATCGCCGTGAGGTGCTTTGGCTTGGTCGAGGCAACCTGCCACTGGTTGATGCCGTAATAGGAAATACCGTTGAGACCGACCTTGCCGTTGCTCCAGCCTTGTGTCGCAGCCCACTCGATGCACTGCGCGAAGTCGGCTGTCTCGCGTGGCGAGAAGTGATCGACATAGCCAGGTGAGTTACCGCAGCCGCGCGAATCGACACGGACGCAAACGTAGCCTTCCGGCACCCATTTCTCCGGATCGACAACCTCCCAGTTCTGGTACTTGTTGCTCGAGCCGGCCTCGACGTCCGGGTGCTGGCTCGTCATGATCTCCCAGGCGCTCGGGTACCCCTCCTGAAACGCGAGCCCCTTGGCATACGGCCCATAGGACAGGATCACCGGACACGGCGTTTCATCGAGCGGGCGAAAGACGTCGGCCCTGAGCACGAGGCCATCATCCATCTCGATCGGCACATCCCAATCGATGCGCATTCCGTCGCGCGTCTCGGACACCTGTTCAATCATTACGCGTCCTCCGGAACGGCAATGCCGAGCAATTTCGCCGCATTGCCGCCGACGATTGCAGCCTTATCGGCATCCGTGAACTCAGCGCAACCTTCGACGAAATCGACGGGCTCATACATGCCCATGTCGAAGGGGTAGTCCGTGCCGAGCACGATGTGATCGCTGCCGTACTGCCTCACGAGGTACTCGAGCTGATGCTCCGTAAAGACGATCGTGTCGAAATAGAGGCGCTTCAAGTAGCTCGTCGGCGGCTCCTGGATACAGCGCCGGCAATCCGAGCGTGCACTATGCGCATGGTCGATGCGTCCTGAATAGGCTGCCAGATAGCCGCCGCCGTGCGCGCAGCAGATCTTGAGCTTCGGATAGGCGTCGAGCACACCGCCAAAAATAAGATGATGCACGGCGACCGTCGTATCGAGTGGATTACCGATCACGTTAATGAAGTAGTGATCCATGAGCCGCCGTCCCTCGGAGAAGCCGCTCGGATGCAGGAACACGACGACATCGAGCTCCTCGGCCTTGGCCCAGAACTTGCGAAAACGATCCTCGGAAAGCTCCGCGCCGGCTACATTCGTCGAGATCTCACAACCGCGTAAGCCCAGTTCCTTGACGGCGCGCTCGAGCTCGGCGACGGCGAGCTCCGGTGACTGCATCGGCAGGTTTGCAAGCCCGACGATGCGGTCACTATTCTCTTCGGCAATTGTCGCAATACGGTCGTTGATCATCCGTGCTGCATCACGACCGAGCTCTGGATCGAGAGCGTAGTAGTACTGCAATGGCGCCGGTGAGATCGCCTGCACGTCGACGCCCATGGCGTCCATATCGGCGAGACGGCGCTCGACGGACGTGAGCTGCTCGTTGATCGTGTCGGCCTGCTTGGCGTTGACGTCGTTGGTCGCCTCGTTGGCAAATTTGAATAGGTCATCCATCTCCATCTCGAAGGCATCGCCGACGAGCGCGTGCGCTTCGGGAACGAACACGTGGCAGTGCAGATCCACGGCAAACCGGCGATGCGAGCCGGACGTGCGACCCGACCGACCGCCCACGACGGTCGGTTGACCGGATGCCGGATTACAGGAATAAAGCATGCAATTCTCCTCTCAAATCAAAACACGCCGAGATGCTCGCTCAAGTCAGCACGACTTGCGCTCAGCCTCTCGGCACTATCCGATATGACGACCCGTCCCGTATTGAGGATCACGACGTCATCTGCTATATCGAAGACCAGCTTGGCGTTCTGCTCTACGAGCACAATCGACAAGCCCTGCGCCCTAAGCCGGCCGATCGTCGCCATGACCTCCGCGACGATCTGCGGTGCGAGACCTTCAGACGGCTCATCCATGAGCAGCACGCGCGGATTCGACATCAACGCACGCCCAATCGCAAGCATTTGTTGCTCGCCGCCCGACAAAGAGCCTGCCATCTGCTTCTTGCGCTCTGCTAGACGAGGAAATGCGTTGTAGACCGTAGCCTCGGTCCAGAGATCGTGTGACACGCCGACTGGGCGCCGGGCAGCCACGAGCAAGTGCTCGGCGACAGTTAAGTTTTTAAAAATTCTACGAGTTTGGGGGACCAGGGCGACACCCTTGCGGCAGATTTCCTCGGGCTTAAGGCTCGAAATCGTCTCCGAGAAAAGCTTCACACTGCCCTGCCGGGCCGCCAACAGCCCAACCGTAACGTTCATGCATGTCGACTTGCCGGCACCATTGCGGCCGAGCAGACCCAGTAACGCACCCTCACGCAATCGGAACGATACGCCGCGCAATACGAGGCTGTCGCCGTAGTAGGCATCAACGCCTTCGAATACCAGGGCATCACTCGCCAAGATAGATCTCCCGCGTACGCTCATCGGCAACGACGTCGGCGCGCGAGCCCTCTACGACGACTTCACCAAAGTGAATGACGGAGATTTGCTCGGCATACTCGAGCGCTACATCCATATCGTGCTCGATCATCACGATTGTGACATCGCGCGGAATCGACCCAAGCAGATTCGCGATATCGGCTCGCTCGCTCATCGATAGACCCGCGAAGGGCTCATCGAGCAGGAGAATCTTAGGTCTCTGCGCAAGCGCCATCGCGATCTCGACGCGACGCTGTTCACCGTAGGCCGTCTCGCGCAGTCGCTTGTCGGCAGATCCATCGAGCCCGACCGTAGAGAGGACTTCGTCTGCCTCACTCATGAGGCGCTCCTGACGATCTAAGCGCGACAGCGGATTCCAGCGTGCTGATGACAGCCCCAACAAGGACAGTGCAACGTTTTCGCGCAAGCTACCATCAGGGAACAGCGTGATGATCTGGTACGTACGCGCCATACCGAGATGCGCCCGGCGCCGAGCTGGGCTACGCGTAATGTCATCGCCGAGCAAACGGATCGACCCATCATCGACGCGATACTCCCCAGTAATCAGATTGAACAGCGTCGTCTTTCCGGCACCGTTCGGGCCGATAATGAGCCTGCGCTCACCGGCTTCGACAGTCAGGCTCAAATCCGAGATCACGCGTAGTCCGCTGAACGACTTCGAAACCGACCGCAACTCGAGCGCGTTCATGGATCGTCCCCCGGAGCGCGCTGCTTCGACAAGAGCCGAGCACGAAGCCACGCCCAGAGCCGCGCGGAGCCGGGCACGAGACCATCGGGCATAAAGACGACGATAGTAACGAAGATCGCACCGAGCACGAGGTTCCAGCGCTCGATGTACGCACTCGCAACATTCTTGACGATGACGACGAGCGCCGCCCCGACAACAGGGCCGAGCAGCGTGCCTGTACCGCCGGAAATAACCATGAGCAACACTTCGGCGGAGCTTGCGAGGCTCAAGCCGTGTGGGCTAATGAACTGGTGATAGTAGACGAACAACAAGCCGGCGATGCCGCTGAACAATCCTGAGAACAGCACCGCTAAGAAACGGATGAGCCAAACGTGATAGCCGAGCGCACTCATGCGGCGCGGCTGATCGCGCGTGCCGCGCAGACTCGCGCCGAACGGGGAGGCATCGAACGCTCTCATCAGAACATAGGTCAGCAGGAAGACAACCAGCGTGAACACGTAGAACGCGCCCGGCGTGCTCAAATCCATCCCGAGGGGCAACGGCCGATCATCGACGATGATCCCGTTGTCACCGTTCGTCAGCGCAATCCAGCGATAGGCAATGCCCCAAAGAATCTGCCCGATCGCAAGCGTGATCATGATGAAACCGATGCCCGCCGTGCGTAGCGATAGCAGACCGAAGACCGCGGTCACGGCCAATGTCACCAACAGGGCACCGAGCGCAGCCGCGAGATGTCCCCAACCGGCTACAACGAGCCACGCGGCCGCGTAGCTTGCGACGCCGAACAAGCCTGCGTGCCCGAGCGAGACTAGGCCCGCCCAGCCGACAAGCACGTTGAGCGCAAGTGCAAAGACTGCCCAGATCAAAATCTGGCTTGCGATGTTTACGTAGTAGTTGCTGTCGAGCCAGAGCGGCAACGTGACAAGCGCCAAGAGAGCAATCAAGGCCGGCAGGCGACTCATAGGCTCTGCCGCCCGAACAAGCCCTGCGGACGCACAACGAGGACGATGACCATCGGCAGAAACAGGATCACGTAGGCGAGCTCTGGAAACATCGCCTGACCGAAGTTATAGATGAAGCCGATCACGAGACTGCCAAGCAACGCGCCGGGCAAGCTGCCGGCGCCGCCGAGGATCACGATGATCAGTGCTAGCGGCAACATCTCTGCGTCTAGACCGGGATAGACCGACAAGATTGGTCCGCTCAAAACGCCGGCGAAGCCGGCAAGTGCGGAGCCAAAGCCGAATACGGCCGTGAACAGCCTCGACACACGGATCCCGATGACGCGGGCGATCTCGGGATCGTCGACCCCGGCGCGGATCGTCGCACCGAGTCGCGTGCGCTCGAGTAAATACCACATCACGGCGGCCACGACGACGGCCATGACGACGACGGCGAGCCGGTACTTCGGAAACACAATCGTTCCGGCGCGAAAAACGCCGCGCAGACTCTCGGGCGTTGCAAGCGGTATCGGGTCACCGGTCCAGACGAGCAGACAGACGTCTGCGATGATGAATGCGAGACCGAGCGTCACGAGCACCTGGGCGAGCTCCTGGCCGGCGAGTCGCCTGAGCAGCAACCGCTCGATCAGCGCGCCGATTATGCCGAGCACGATCGCGCTCAGAATCGCGGCGACCCAGAAATTGAATCCGAGACGCAAGAACGTCACGCCAAAGTAGGCGCCGAGCATGAACAGCGCCCCATGCGTGAGGTTCGGAATCCGCATGAGTCCGAATATCAGCGAGAATCCGGCGGACAGCAGGAACAGCAACCCGGCGAGCGCGATGCTATTGATCGTCAGAATGATCCACAAAGTCATGGAAAACGACCCCGGACGCCCGCGCCAGCCGCGGCCGTCGCTGGATTATCTCGCGTAGCGCGCCGGCGGATAGTCGCGCGAATAGACAGGTTGGGCGAGAAATTCGTCAGGGTCGTAGGTCCAGAACTGGCTGACGTTCTCGTACGTCTTGATCGGCGTATTGACGAGCCGGCCGTCGCGCCGCTGCACCTCTAGAATGTAGATGTTGCCGACAACGTTGCCGAACTCGTCGAAACGCAGAACCCCTCGTGGCGTGTCCTCGAGCGTGAGCCCGCGCATGGCCGTCATGAGCGCCGCTTTATCGTCGGTGCGTCCGTCCAACTGCTCAAGCCCGGCGGCAAGCACCGAGGCTTCGAGATACGCCGAGACAGCGTAGTAACCCGGATCGACATCGTATGCGCTGCGAATATTCTCGACGAACCTGCGATTGGCTGGTGTATCGAGCTGTGCCGAGTAGAACGATGAAACGATGACGCCGAGCGCTTCAGTCGTCATGTTCTTGAGCAGCGACTCGTCGGCCGACGTCATTCCGCCGAGCAACGGAATCGCACCCTGCAGACCAAACTCTTCATACTGGCGCATGAAACGCAGGCCGTTCGCGCCAGCGAACGCCATGTAGACGACGTCGACGTTACGAATCTGCGCAATGTACGCGCTGTACTCGGCGACGTTGAGCGGCGGCCAGAGCTTCAGCACGACCTGCCCGCCGTTCTCCTCGAAGACGCGTTGAAACCCCGCGACCATCTCTTGTCCATAGGCAATGTCATCACCGATCGTCGCGGCACGACGAAATCCCCGATCGACGGCAGCATAGTGACCCATCGGATGGGACGCTTGCGCCGAGCTCGACGACGCGCGAATGAAGTACGGATTCGGTGTTCGCTGCGTCATATCTTCCGCCG
>CAJIAZ010000297.1_pt1 | contig 9577 bp, 6 predicted proteins | sample 9199181 | NCBI WGS metagenome assembly CAJIAZ01 (sample SAMEA7708285, study PRJEB35096) | sediment metagenome | biome: marine neritic benthic zone biome [ENVO:01000025]; feature: sediment [ENVO:00002007]; material: shallow marine sediment [ENVO:03000034] sea grass bed [ENVO_01000059] ...
GCCGTTGTGAATCCGAATAGACCGACGTCCTCGGGAAGCCGCATCGATCCGACCCATGCCGCCGCCGCAATGGCACCGGTCATTGTCGCAAGCCCGACGAAGCCCGTCAGTCCGATTACAGCCAGCCAGATCACGATGATCGCGATCGCCAGCTGCGGCTCGAGTGCGCAAATAATGCCGATAGCCGTTGCACCGCCTTTACCGCCTTCGAAGTCGTACCACAACGGATAGACATGACCGAGGATCGCAGCGAACGCCACGGCGTAGAGTACGAGGTCTCGGTTAACCGTCGGGTCAACGCCGAGTCCGAACACCTCGAGGTTCGGCAGAAGGAAAACGGCAACGATGCCCTTTCCGACATCGATGATCATGACGCAAATCGCGAACAGCCAGCCCTGCGTTCGCAACGCGTTCGTGCCGCCGGGGTTACCGCTGCCGACCTCGCGAATGTCGACACCACCGCGGATGTAGCCGATGACGAGGCTGCCGAGCACCGAGCCAAGCAAATAGGCAGCCGTAAATTTGAGCCCGAGCTCGATCATGACGTGATGGAGAGTCCGCTGCTGCGGTCAGCGCATTCTACCATCGGCGACGCGCTACAAGGCGCCGAGCCAGCTCCGGCGTAGCGCTAGCGCGCTTTCCGAAGCTTTCTCCACAGCAATGACGCTGCACGTGTCGAGCGGCGCAGCCTCGATCGCAAGTTCGGTCTGCCTGAGCTCGCCGCGACGGAAGTAGGCGACAGTCACCGTATCGCCCAGCGCATACCGCGCCAAACGTTTCGCGAGATTCCGTGCGTCGACACGATACCCATCGACAGCGATGATTTGATCCCCGGCGTTCAAACCCGCGGCCTCGGAAGGCCCGCCGTCGCGAACCTGCGTGAGCTCCAACCCGCTTGCTATCGCCCTGAAAGCGATGCCGAGACTGACGGGCGTTTCGGACGGGCGCTTGCCGAGAACGCCGCCTAGATCGTCCGGTCCGCTCGCGGCGCGCAACTCGAGCTCGAGCCCGAACGCCGAAAGCAGCTCTGCGACCGGGATGTCCTTCGTGCTGCGTACGGCCATGTCGAAGAATTCGTCGAGCTCAATTCCGGCAACTTCTGTCGCGACGCGCTCGAAGTCGTGCTCGTCGACGCCCTTGCCGGGTCTGCCGTAGCGATTCCATAGCTCGAGCATGATGCGATCCAGCGATACGTCCGATCGCGTCTCGATGCGCACCTTCAGATCGAGCGCGAGTGCCACGAACGCGCCCTTGCCGTAGTAACTCACGGTCGCGTTGACGCTATTGGGCTCTGGCTTGTAAAGCTTGTCCCACGCCTCGAAGCTCGACTCAGCGAGCGTTTGCAGTCTGCGTCCAGGCGTCCGATAGGTCCTAGTCAGTACCTGCGCAAGGCGATCGAGATAGGCCTCGAGGCCTATCAGATCGCTGCGCAGCAGCAGCAGATCCTGGTAATACGATGTGATGCCCTCGAACACCCAGAGCAGCCGCGTGTGATTTCGCTCGCCGAGACGGTAGGGCGAGAATGCCGCCGGCTTGATCCGCTTGATGTTCCAGGCATGAAAATACTCGTGGCTCACGAGACTGAGAAAACGCTGGTACTCGCGAGGCACGCCGGGCTCGCCAGGCTTTGGCAAATCGCTGGCGTTGAATACGAGGCTCGACGAAGCACGATGCTCGAGGCCGCCGTACCCTTGATCCACAGCGAGGCCCAGAAAGACGTAGTGATCGAACGGTGCGGGCTCGCCGAAGAAACGTAACTGCGTTTCACAGAGCTGGCGCAGATCGGCAGCGACTCGTTCGAGATCCGTGAGGTGGCGACCCGAGATCACGAGCGCATGCGCAATGCCCGCCGCCGTGAACTCGACGCGCGCGAAGTCGGCGATCTCGACGGGATGGTCGATGAGCTCATCGTAATTCTCTACCGTGTATCGGCCGAAACCTCGGTCGTCGACGTCGGCCGGCGTCATGGCTGTCGCAACGCGCCAATCCACACACTTTGGATCGATGGGCGCCTCGATGACGAGCTCGGCAGGCTCAGTCTCGCGCTCTAGCACGCTCAAGAACACGCATGTGCCGTTGAAGAAAGCGCGCGTATCGTCGAGGTAGGCGCCGCGCACGGACAAATCCAGCGCATGCACGCGAATCGTTACGGTCAGATCCTCGCCGCCACCTTCGACCACCCACGAGCGCTTGTCTATTTTCTCGATCGGTACGGGGCGGCCGTGCGATTCGGCGCGCGCACTCACGACGTGGCGTGCGTACTCTCTGAGCAAGTAACTGCCAGGAATCCACGACGGCAGGCTGACGCGCGTCTCGCTCGCGGGTTTCTCGATGCGACACTCGATCTCGAAATGATGCCGCTCGAGATCGGCAAGACGCAGTCGATAGAAAATCACAGTATCAGCCCGCGGCGACCTTAGCTCGTGGCTGCCTGCACGGCGGCTCGCGCAGCAATCGTCTCCATCCAACGCGCGACCTTCGCATGCCCGGTTGTCGGATCCTCGCCCAGCGTGCGTGTCGCGAAGCCAACCGTTACGTACGCGGCAATGTCAGCGTACGTATAGCGCTCACAGGCTAGATACTCGCTGTCGGCCAATCGATTCTCTAGCTTATCGATGAACACACCAATACGCTTGCGCCCGCGCTCGACCAGTGCCGGTATCTGCTCGTACGGCTCCGGTCCCGGCAGCGCGCGGCCTTTGAAGAACTTGGAGCCATTGCGCAGCAACTCCTGGACGCCGAGATAGCCTTCGAGCGTCGCGATATCGTGCCACTGAAGCACGAGCGCCCGCTCCTTGGGATCACGTCCCATGAGGTTGGGCTCGGGATAGGTCTCGTCGAGGTAGTGGGAAATCGCCAAGCTTTCCGTCAACCGTGTGCCGTCATCGAGCTCGAGCATTGGGACGGTCGCGCCCGGATGTTTCTGCCGGTAAGCCTCTTCCTGCTGAGCGAGCTCGCGCAGATTGATCGTCTCGGTCGGAATCTCGATACCTTTCTCTTCGATGACGATGCGCACTTTGGTCGGGCTCGGCGCACCGCGAAAGTCGTAGAACTGCATGGGCTTGGTCACTCCAAACGTTGGGCGGCGCTGAATTATAGAGCCAATCTCGAGAAAAAACGGGCGTCCCTGACCACGTCTCCGAGAATTGCGGTTCGCCACCGATTTCCGCAAGCTAGCAAGTGATGGAGACCACGAACACGGACGTGCGCCTCATCGGCGTCTCGAAGACCTACGGCGACAGCGCCGTGCTCCGCGATGTCGATCTCGAGATCAGTCACGGCGAGTTCGTCGTCGTTCTCGGTCGTAGCGGCACGGGCAAATCTACGCTCCTCAACTTGATTGGCGGACTCGACGATCCAGCCCACGGCGAGGTGCACCTTCTGGGTCAACACCTGACCACGCTAACCGAGACCGAGCGCGCGGATCTGCGGGCCCAGAAACTTGGATTCGTCTTTCAGTTCTTCAACTTGATTCCGACGCTGACCGCGAGGGAGAACGTCGAGCTGCCGTTAGCAATCAACGCGACGCCGAAACGCGAAAGCCGGAATCGCGCAGTAGCACTGCTGGGTGAACTCGGTCTGTCCGACTGTGACAACCGGTTTCCCGAGGAGTTGTCAGGTGGAGAGCAGCAGCGTGTCGCCATTGCGCGAGCGATTGCACACAATCCGGCCGTGATTCTCGCGGATGAGCCGACGGGCAACCTCGACCTCGAGACGGGCAAGTCCGTGCTCGCGTTACTGTACGACATTTGCCGACGTCGCGGCACGACACTCGTCATAGCGACACACAGCGACGAAGTGCTCGGACTCGCCGACCGCGTGCTTACGATCAGCAATGCGTTGCTGGAGGAAACACGACGTTGATTGCGCCGCTACTGACCGCATCGCGGCGTTTTTACTCTCGCCACCCGTTACAGCTGTTGCTCGCGATCCTCGGAGTTGCGCTCGGCGTTGCGGTCTTCGTCGGTGTCGATCTCGCGAACGACAGCGCCAGACGTGCGTTCGAGCAGTCAGAGGCCTCGCTCGTCGGTAGCGCAACCCATCAATTCATCGGCGTCGGCACCGAGATACCCAACGACATCTATCGCGAGCTACGCCTGAATAACGGCCCGCTGATCGCCGCGCCGGTTGTCGAGACTGAGGTTCGGCTGGTTGGCGCAGGCGAGCGCAGTTTTACTCTGATCGGTATCGACCCGCTGGAAGAGCTCGAATTTCGAAGCTATTCCAGCATGTCGCTGGATATGGAATCGGACTCGTCACGGCTCATTGTCGAACCCAATACCGTACTGATTCCGGCCTCGTTGAGCGACGAGCTCGAGATCGAGCTCGGGTCCTCGTTGAGCGTCAGCGTCGACCGGCGCGCACCTGTTCCACTGACAGTCGTCGGACGCGTTGGTGATCAGCGCTACGACCCCGACGGCTTGAACCTACCGCTCGTCGCCGATATCGCAACCGTTCAGGAACTGCGCAACAGCGCAACGCTGACTCGCATTGACGTCATCATCACGCCGCAAGAGCTAGAGGCACTCGAGAACCTCACGCTGCCCGGCATCGCACTCGTGCCTACGCCTAGCCGCAGCGAGGTCTTCGACGAGCTCTCCCGCGCGTTTCGAATCAATTTGACGGCCTTGAGCCTGCTCGCTCTGCTCGTCGGCGTCTTTCTGATCTACGCGACGATGTCATTTGCCGTGCTGCAACGCCGCAGCCTATTCGGCACTTATCGCGCCCTCGGCGTGCGCCGGCGTAGCCTGTTGATCAGCGTACTCTGGGAAGCGGCCGCGATCGGTGGGATCGCAACAATCCTAGGCATCGCGCTGGGCTTTGTGCTCGCTCAGGGTCTCGTCGAGCTCATGTTGCGGACGATTGGGGATCTTTATTTTTCCGCAGCCGTGCGCGCCGTGGAGCCGTCGCCGACGCTGTACGGGAAAGGATTGCTAGTCGGCATAGGCACGAGCATGCTCGCCGCGCTCGTTCCCGCCCTCGAGGCGACGGCAGTGACCCCGCGCACGGCGATGAGCAGGGCCGAGCTCGAGCGCGCGGCGAAACACGCCACGCGAGTGGGCGCGAAGCTTGCCGGACCGTGCCTCATCGTCGGAGTGATCGCGCTTGCCGTCGCACCGCGGAGCTTGGCCGGCGCGTTTTTCGGATTGTTTCTCGTGATCCTCGCCGCGGCCCTGGTTATCCCGACCTGCGCCGCAATTGGGCTTCGAGCGGCTCAACCCGCGGCCGAGCGCGCGTTCGGCGTCTCAGGCTCGCTGGCCGTTCGCGGCGTCACCGCAGCGCTGAGTCGTACGGGCGTCGCTACCGCCGCGCTCGCCGTTGCGGTCGCAACAGTCATTGGCGTAGGGCTCATGATCGGCAGCTTCCGCGGCAGCGTGGAGCGATGGCTCGAGGCGACGCTTCTCGCGGACCTCTACGCAGATGTCGAGAATTGGGATGTGTCGGCGAACGCGCCGCTCGAGGGCGAGCTTGGCGAGCTCGCATCGATCACCGGCGTCCGCGGCGTCAGCTTGCTGCAGTTCACACGCCTGACAACCGCAGTCGGTGAGATCAGTGTACGTGCGATCCTGCCGGGACCGGACGGCTGGGGCCTGACGATTCTCGACGAAGGCACGGGTGATGCGATCGAGCGCATGGTCGCCGGTGAGGGTGTCCTGATCTCCGAAACGCTCGCGTATCGCCGAGAACTTGCTGCCGGCGACGAGCTCACACTGCCAACGAACGAAGGCAGCGAAACGTTCGCTGTGCTGGGCACCTACCGCGCCTACAACACCGACGGTGGCGGGATCACGATTCCGTTGTCGCGATATCAATCCTACTGGCAAGACCGCAGTCTCGACGGCATCGGAATTTACCTCGACGATTCCGTTGACCGAGCTGAAGCACGCCAGGACATTCTTAGCGTATTCGAGGGACGTGCGGACGTACGACTGAGATCGACGCAAGCGATTCGCTCGCGGTCGCTTGAGATCTTCGATCAAACGTTCCGTATTACCGAAGTGCTACGTATACTCGCCGGCCTCGTTGCGTTTCTCGGCCTGTTGAGCGCGCTGCTCGCGATCGAGCTCGACCGCGGCAAGGAGGTTGCGGTGCTCCGAGCTCTCGGATTCACGCCGCGTCAAATCGGCACCCTATCCCTAACGCAAACGGTCGTGCTCGGCACCGCAGCGGGCGTCCTTGCCATTCCACTCGGTATCGTCATGGCAGGCCTACTCGTCGAAGTCATCAATCAGCGCTCTTTCGGCTGGGGCATGGATCTTGTCATCGAGCCGGCGCCCTTGGGACTGGGGCTCGCACTCGCGGTTGCCGCGGCACTGCTTGCAGGCATATATCCGGCGTGGCGCATGAGCCGCAGCAGCGTCGCCGCGCGGCTGCGAGAGGAATGACGGATGCGCACAATTGCAGTCATCGTGCTGAGCCTGGCCTTCACGGCCTGCGCTCGGGATATCGGGCCAGCTGAGCCCGAGTCCTCGGCTGCCGTAAGCGAGTTTCTGACCACGACGGAGCTCGCTGGCTACGATCGCGCACTCGCGCCGCGGCCGCTCACGTTTCCGCGCGACCATGCGAGCCATCCGCAATTCAAGACCGAGTGGTGGTATTTCACGGGCAACCTCGCAGACGCACAGAATCGTTCGTACGGATTTCAACTCACGTTCTTTCGCTTCGCGCTTGCCCCAAACGCACCGCAGACGGAGTCGCCATGGCGCAGCCACCAGGCTTGGATGGGGCATCTTGCAATTACCGACGCGGCGAACGGCGAATTCGTGCATGCGGAGCGCTTCTCGCGCGACGGACTTGGGCTTGCCGGCAACTCGGGTTCTCCATTTCGCCTGTGGCTCGAGGACTGGTCGGCCGAAGCCCGCGGACCGGCACCGTTTCCTCTTAGGCTGCTGGCCGGCACGAAGGAAGCCGGACTCGATCTAACGCTCAACGTCGGTAAGCCGCCGGTTGCACACGGCGATGGCGGTCTCGATCGCAAGGGTCCGGAGGCCGGTAACGCTTCCTACTACTACTCGATGCCGAGACTGTCCGCCGAGGGTGAGCTGCGCATTGGTCAGGAACGACACGGCGTTACGGGCAGTGCCTGGCTGGACCGCGAATGGAGCACGAATTCGCTGAGCCCGGACCTCGCCGGCTGGGATTGGCTCTCGCTCGAGCTATCCGACGGCCGCGATCTCATGTTGTATCGCCTGCGCACGACTGCAGGCGAGTCGAGCCCGTTCAGCAGCGGTTCGTTGATCGACACCGACGGCACCGCGCTGCCGCTCAGTCGAGACGATTTCGTGATCGAGGCGAATGAGTATTGGACAAGCACGGCGACGGGTTCTCGCTACCCGGTGGGTTGGAACGTCGAGCTGCCGGCGCAGGGTCTTCGACTCGAGGTCCGACCACTGATACCGAATCAAGAGATGAACCTCACCATCCGCTACTGGGAAGGCGCCGTTCTGGCGCAAGGAACACGAAACGGCGAATCGCTGACCGGGCGCGGCTACCTAGAGCTCACAGGTTACTGACACTAGGCGCGTAACTCAGTCGTAGACCCAGTCGCCGCCGGCCGTCTCACTGTACTCGAGCACCGGAGACTGCATGTCCGCATGTTTGAGGAATCGATCGAACCAAGCGATCGACTCGGCAACAACCTCGCGCTGAATCGGGTCGGGATCGTACACGCCGTCCGCGTTACGCTGTATGAATGCGAAGCCGTGGTGGTCGTGGTCGTACGAGCGCCATTCCACGAGCTTGCCGAGCTCCTCGAGCAGCTCATAGCTGAGCCTGAACGTTTCCTGATTGTGATCGCGGTCGCGGCCCACGACCATGATCGGCGTTTGGATGGTGCCGAGGCGTCGCTTGGCCTCGGTTTCGTCGATTCGCGAGCGCAGCCGCGCGACGGCCTCCGCCTGCATCTCGGGCGTGTTGACAGCCAAAGTTTCCGGCTCCTCGGGCTCCGGTGGCGCGTTTGGATCCCGCGGCAGCGGCGCAAGATAACCGGTGGCCGCAGGCTCGGTCGCGACCGCCGCAGCCAAACCGTTGTAGATACTCGTGATCTTCAGGAGCATCTCGCTACCATGGCTTACGCTCATATAGCCCACGCGAGCCGCGTCGACCTCCGGCAGCGACTTCACGTATTCGATAATCTCGATCGCGTCTTCGAACTCCTGCGGTCCGCGGCTGAATCGGTCTCGGCCCTGCCACGGGCGCACCGTCAGCGGCACCGAGAAATCCGTGTCGACCTCGGATCGATACCGCATCCAGACGACCGCATAGCCCGCATCGAGAAACTGCTCGAGCGTACCGCTACCGTAGTTCGTCCATTCCCTTATCCAACGCAAGCCGAAACCGCCGTTCATGTGCGCGAAAACGATTGTCGGAAACGGGCCGTCGCCATCCGGCGTCCTAATGCCGATTGGCGCGGAGACGCCGTCCAGAAGCTCGACATAGGCGTAGCGGACAGGAATGTCCGAGCCCATGACCGGCTCAGTCAATTCCAGGCGTGCCTCTTCTAGGCGTTCAGGCACGAACAGCCACGCTGGATCGACGCTCTGGTTGTCCTGGGCCAGGACGCAGGCCGGCAAAATCAGCCCTGCGGCCGCGGCGATGAGAATCTTGCGCATCGTGTTTCTCCGAGAGATACGGTCGTTGCAGACGTAGGCGCAGATCATAGTCGGTTTTCAGCGGAGACGTAAAAACCTTGCGGGCCGAGTTTGCCCCACCGCTCGAAAGCTGAGAAGCTTTTCCGCACCAGTGCAGCGAGCGGTGAACCAGCCGTGCCGATTGAGCGCTGCCCTAGAAACGCATACAGACGAAGTTAACAGCCAGGGGGACACATCACGATGGATATCGAGTCGAAATTCAGTCGACGAAGCATGGTCAAGTGGGGTCTGTTGTCGGCAGCGGCGGCGCCAGCAATGCCGAAGCTGCTCGGTGATGAGGCGCTCGCGCAGGAAATGGCGCTCGGCGCTGGGAATGAGCTTTTCGGCGTCGTCGGTGGACGCGACGGCGACAAACTCTACACGGGCGAAGCCCTGCGCGGCGGCGGGCAGATGGAGATCCGGCTCAATCAGTCGATCCACACGGACGACCCAGACGAGCTCGAGGTGGCTAACCGCTTGCGGCCGTTCGATCCGCAGTCCTGGTACAACGAGTGGCGGCGCGTCGCCGAGCTCAACGAAGAGCTGGCCGAAGCCTATGAAGCCGACAATCTTCGGCTCTCTGCAAACACTTACTACATCCGTGCATTTCGGTTCTATCGGGCCGCAATCATTTATCAGGAAGATACTGACGCGACGATGATGCCGGGCTACATGAAGATGATGGATATGTACAACAAGGCTTGGGAGATGGTTCCGCCGCCGTTCGAGCGCGTCAAAGTCACGGTCGACGGCAACGAGCTCGATGGCTATTTCCGCAAACCGCGCGGGCCCGCGGGCACACGCTTCCCAACCGTCATCAACTACCTCGGTGCCGACTCGATGGCGGAATCGACGATTCTCGGGCGCGGTAGCTACGTCGCTCGCGGCCTGGCGTTTCTCGTCATCGACCTGCCGGGTCAGGGTGCGGCCAAGCGCCTCAAGCATCC
>CAJIAZ010000085.1_pt1 | contig 9461 bp, 7 predicted proteins | sample 9199181 | NCBI WGS metagenome assembly CAJIAZ01 (sample SAMEA7708285, study PRJEB35096) | sediment metagenome | biome: marine neritic benthic zone biome [ENVO:01000025]; feature: sediment [ENVO:00002007]; material: shallow marine sediment [ENVO:03000034] sea grass bed [ENVO_01000059] ...
GGGAAGAAGCCACGCTCGAATACACCGTGCGGGCCGACGATGTGCTCGATTATCGTCGTACATTCACGCCGCCTCCGCTGCGCGGGCAGGGGATCGCGAAGGCTGTCGTGCTGTTCGGACTCGACTACGCGCGCGACAACGGCATAAAGATCATTCCGACGTGCCCGTATGTTGCGAAAGTGATTCGCGAGAATCCGGATTACGAAGCTGTCGTTGCCGAAGTAGCTTAGCGCGTCTGGTCTGCGGTTCGCAGAAGCTTGTGCGAAATGGCGATGAGCGCTAGCGCTGTCGTCGGCATAACCACCGCGTAGAGAAGCGTCGTGATTGCGAGCGTCTGGCTACCGATGAGCGTGAGCGTCACGAGCAGCGAGAGCGAAATATTTTGCACGCCGATCTCATAGGTCAGCGTAATTTGCTGGTTCAACGGTAGCCCGAAAGACTTTCCGAGCCCGAAACCCATACCCATCGACAGAAAATTTAGCGCAACGACCAGCAGTCCTGCCGCGAGTAGATTTTCGAGAATGATCTCGTAGCTCGAAATGGCCGCCGCCATGATGAGCAGCATGAGGACGCCCACTGTGACTCGACGCAGCCGCTCGAGCAGACTTTCTGCAAAGGCTGGCCAACGCCAGCGCACAGTCATGCCGGCTGCAATTGGAACGATCGACAGCATGAACAGTGTGCGAAAAATATTTACGGTCGGCAGGTCCGGTCGCTGACCTGCATCCATGAACAGTTGCATGGCGAGATAGGTCAGTAATGGGATCGTGAAAACCGTGATGACACTGGATATGGCCGTTAGCGTAACGGACAACGCGACATCCGCTCGGGCCGCGAAAACGTAGGCATTCGAAGTTACGCCCCCTGGACACGCAGCGAGGATGATTGCGCCGACGGCAATCTCCGGGGATGGCGCAAGCAACGACGCCAGTGCAAGTGCCAGTAGCGGCAGTGCTAGCAGCTGTCCGACCAAGCCGATCGTCGCGGCCTTGGGGACGACAACCACGCGTTTGAGATCAGCGATCGTTAGGGATAGACCAAGCCCGGTCATCACCATGATGAGCAGCACCGGAATGACGCGCGTGTATAGGATCTCGATTATGGCGTCCATCAGGCGTTCCTTATTGTTCTTGTTCGAGGCGGGCGTCTACGCGCACGGCTTGGGTGCACCCCGTTTACTCGGTCATCGGCGGCGTTCTAGTCTGGAAGCGGAATAAATTCATCGTCGCCTGGCACCTTCTCGAAGCGGTCGTTGCGCCAATCGTCCTTGGCTTGCTCGATCCGATCGCGTGAACTGCTGACGAGGTTCCACCAAACATAGCGCTCGCCGGCTAACGTCGCACCGCCGAGGATCACGGCCTTGGTTTCGTCGAGCGCCTCGATATTGACGGCCGCATCCGGTTTCAGGACGGCCATGGCGCCGGGCGCAATCTGCTGGCTGCCAATACGGAGTCCGCCGCTCACGACGTAAACCGCGCGCTCATCGATGCCATCGGGAACGGCTAGCGTCGCGCCGCCCTGCATCTCCACAGCGAGGTACAGAGTCTCGGATGTCGTCGCAACGGGAGATTCTTCGCCGAAGGCGTTTCCGGCGACAATCTGAATATTGACACCGGGCCGTGACACGACTGGGATCGCCTCGGCAGGGTAGTGCACGAACGCTGGGTCCATCTCTTCGAGCTCGGTGGGCAGGGCCAGCCAAATCTGCAGGCCATGGAGTTTCGAGCCGCTTGCGAATAGATCGGGTGGTGTACGCTCCGAGTGAACGATGCCGCGGCCAGCCGTCATCCAATTCACGGCGCCCGGCTCGATGGGCTGAACGAAGCCAAGGCTATCGCGATGCAAAATCGTGCCTTCGAACAAATAGGTCATTGTCGCAAGCCCGATATGCGGATGCGGCCGGACTGCCACACCAGTGCCAGGCGCGAACTCAGCCGGTCCCATGTGATCGAAGAATACGAACGGCCCCACGCGTTGGCGTTGCTTGGACGGTAGCGTGCGTCTGACGACGAACTCACCGAGATCTTTGGGACTCGACTCGATGAGATGCTCGATCAGCGCCGTATCGGTCGGTTTGAGTTGGGTTTGCTCACTCATGGCCGCCATTCTGCATCGGTGACCGGGGGGATGCCAGCAGGGCGTTAGCCGGCTGCCTCGACTGCCGTGTGGTGGCCTGCGCCGAACTGCAGCTCTGCTAGCCGCGCGTAGAGCGGATTGCGCATTGCAAGCTCGGTGTGCGTGCCGACGTCGATGAGTTGGCCGTGATCCATGACGGCGATTCGATCAGCCTTGAGAACCGTGGCGAGGCGGTGCGCAATGATGAGTGTCGTGCGTCCCTGCATGAGATGCTCGAGTGCCTCCTGCACGAGACGCTCGCTCTCGGCATCCAGCGAGCTTGTGGCTTCATCGAGTAACAGGATCGGCGGGTTTCGCAGGATCGCGCGGGCGATAGCTATGCGCTGACGCTGACCGCCGGAAAGACGCGTTCCGCGTTCGCCGAGAAACGATTCGTACCCTTCCGGAAGCTTTGTAATGAAGTCGGCAGCTTCGGCTGCGCGCGCGGCCGCTTCAATCTCGGCATCCGATGCCCCAGGGCGCCCGTACCGAATGTTTTCACGAGCCGTCGTCGCAAACACGACTGTCTCCTGAGGAACGAGCCCCATGCGCTGGCGCAGGTCTCGCGGATTCGCAAGCTTAATATCCAGGCCATCGATGAGAATGCGCCCTTGCTCGGGATCGTAAAAACGCAGCAGCAGTTGAAAAAGCGTCGTTTTCCCCGCACCGGACGGACCGACGATCGCGACGGTTTCGCCGGACTCGATTGTAAGGCTCAGATCGTCGAGAGCTCGCGTGCCCGGGCGCGACGGATAGGCGAACGTCAGGTCCTCGATGACGATGCGTCCGGTACCGTCGCGCGGGAACGTCTGAGCGTCGGCTGGTGCTTTGATGAGCGGCTCCGCGCGCAGGAGCTCCATGAGGCGCTCGGTCGCGCCCGCGGCGCGCTGAACCTCGCCCCACATCTCGCTGAGCGATGCGGCCGCGCCCGCAACAAATAGCGCGTACAGCAGAAACTGACCGAGCTCACCGCCAGTCATACGATCGTCGAGCACGGCTTGCGAGCCGATCCAGAGCACGAGCGTAACGGCGGCGAAGATCGCAAAGATTGCAACGGCGATCAGCACCGCGCGCAAGCGAATGCGCTGCAACGCGGTTGCGAACGCTTGATTTACGGCCTGGCTGAAGCGTGCGCTCTGCAAGGGCTCGAGTGTGAAGGCTTGCACCGTCTCGACGGCGTTGAGCGTTTCACCGGCCAGGCCACTCGTGTCCGCCACGCGATCCTGGGCGGCGCGAGACAGACGTCTAACCCGCCTGCCGACTAACAGAATAGGCAGAAGGATTAGCGGCACGAGCACTATGATGAGTCCCGTCAGCGCCGGGCTGGTGATCGCGAGCATGACGAGCCCGCCTGTCAGCGTCAGGGCTGAGCGCAATGTAATAGAGAGTCCGACGCCGGCGATCGATTGAATCAACGTCGTGTCGGTCGTCAATCGCGAAAGCACTTCGCCGGTCTTCGTGACCTCGTAGAACGCCGGATCCATGCGGATGACATGGCTGTATACGGCCTCCCGGATGTCAGCGACGACTCGCTCGCCGAGCCACATGACGAGGTAGAACCGCAGTGCCGCGAACAAGCCGAACACGATCGTGACACCAAGCAGCAATAAGAAGTACCGGTCGATCGCAGCTGCGTTCTCAGCCGCGAATCCATTATCGATCAGGTAGCGTAGAGCTACGGGCAGGACGAGCATCGCGACGGCGGCGACCAGTAGCGCTACGAGCGCCAGGGCGAGATGTCCACGGTACGGACGGATGAACGGGTAGAGCTCGCGCAGCGGGCGTACCGATTTGGCTTTGGGCCTGTCTTCCGTGAAGAGATCCGCCATCTGCCCTCAAGTCGCCTCCGCGAAGCTGCCGAAGAGTCCACGGCGGATCGCAAGTTTAGCGAGCTCCAGGACCGGCACGATCGTCAATGCGAGCATGACAATGAGCACCCAGTCGGATGCGGTCAAGTTGAACGTGCCGAAAGGTGCATGGAGCATCGGTAGATAGACGATGAGTGGCAACAAGCTGAGTTCCCCGATCACGGCTGCGTTCAGCCAACGATTGGCGAACGGTGCATTTAATATCGAATCACGGTCGGAACGGAAGCTATAGGCCTCGAACAGCTCTATGAGCACGAGAACGAGGAAGGTCATAGCCATGGCTTCCTCCAGCGGGCGGCCTGAGCTCAGCAGCCCGAGAAAGAGACCGATGCCGACGACCGTTGACCACAAGCCGCCGAGAACGAGGAGTGCGACGACGGGTACGGTGAAGATGGAACGATTCGGATCGCGAGGGGATGCGCGCATCAAGCCGGGTGCGGGCGGGTCCGTGGCAAGGGCGAGGGCGGGTAGCCCATCGGTTGCGAGGTTAATGAAAAGAATTTGAACGGCCGTTAAGGGCAAGGGTAACCCCGCGAGCGTGGCAACAGCAATCACACCGATCTCACCTATGTTCGCCGACAGCAGAAACATCAGGAATTTCTTGATGTTGGCGAATACTCTCCGGCCCTCCGCCATCGCGCTGACGATCGAGGCGAAGTTGTCATCCGTAAGGGTCATATCTGCAGCTTCGCGGCTCACGTCCGTGCCCGTCAGGCCCATGGCGATGCCGACGTCGGCCTTCTTCAGCGCGGGCGCGTCGTTGACGCCGTCGCCGGTCATCGCCACGATCGCGCCGCGCTTCTGCCATGCGTCTACGACACGGATTTTCTGCTCGGGCGAGACGCGTGCGTAGACCTCGATGTCCTGCACATCTTGCTCGAGCCGCTCATCAGACATCGCCTGAAGCTCGGTGCCGGTCACGACGAGACCCGTCGTCAACAGGCCGAGCTCGCGCGCGATGGCCGCACCCGTCTGTGGATGGTCTCCGGTGATCATGACTGGCTTGATGCCGGCCACGTTGCACGTCGCGATCGCTTCGGCAACTTCCTCGCGAGGTGGGTCGATCAAACCGGCAAGGCCGAGAAAAATCATCTCGTTCTCGGCGGTGGCCGGCACATCCGTCGGCTTGTAGGCGACGGCGAGCACGCGTAAAGCCTCCGCTGCCATCGAAGCGCTCGCGCGCTCCAGTATCTCGCGGTCGTCTGGTTCGAGCGCGGCAATGTCGTTGCCGAGGCGTTGCGTGTCACAGGACGCCAGGATGACTTCGGGAGCACCCTTGGAGTACGCGATTGTTTCGGATGCGCGGCGGTTCAGCGTCGTCATCCGCTTGCGCTCCGACGAGAACGGGATTTCATCGACTCTCGGTGCCTGCGCCTCGAGGCCGCTCTTCGCGATGCCGGCTTTCGCTGCCGCCGCAAGAAGTGCGCCTTCGCTCGGATCGCCTGCCGTATCCCAGCGTCCACCTTCCTCAACGAGATGTGCATCGGAGCAAAGCACGGCAGCTTCGAGAAAGTCGCGTAGTGTTCCATCGGGCTCGACGGCATCCCCGTCGACGGAAAAGGCGCCCTCTGGAGCGTAGCCCGTGCCCGAGATATCTACGAAGCGACCGTCGACCCAGATCTTGCGCACAGTCATTTGGTCCTTAGTCAGCGTGCCGGTCTTGTCCGTACAGATGACCGATGTGCTGCCGAGCGTCTCGACTGCCGGTAAATGCCGCATCAGGGCGTTGCGTTTCGCCATTCGTTGAACGCCGAGTGCGAGCGAGATCGTCACGACCGCGGGTAAAGCCTCGGGCACGACGGCAACAGCGAGCGCGATGCCGAAGATCAGCAATTCGAGCAGGCCGGCGCCGCGGATCAAGCCCAGTAATACAACGATACCGACGATCAACAGCGCGATGATTGCGAGCACCTTTCCGAGGCGATCCAAGTTTTGTTGTAGTGGCGTCTTGGACTCCTCGAGCGCGGCGAGCATCCCGCCGATCCTGCCAAACTCCGAATCCATGCCCGTTGCGACGACGAGCGCCGTTGCGCGGCCGTATGTGATCGTGGTCCCCGAGAAGATCAGATTTTTTTGGTCTCCGATCGCGAGGGTCGGATGCTCGAGCGCGTTGATCAGCTTGGAGGTTGGTACCGACTCGCCGGTCAGCGATGACTCGTCGGCCTTGAGGTTGAATGTCGCGAGAACCCGTCCGTCAGCCGGTACTCGGTCTCCGGCCGTCACGAGTATGACGTCACCCGGGACGAGCTCTCGGGCGGGGATGGTTTTCTCAATGCCGTCGCGTAGGACTTTTGCCGTCGGCGCTGTTAGCTTCTTGAGTAGTGCGATGGCGCGCTCAGCGCGATACTCTTGAACGAAGCCAAGCACGATCGCAAAACCCAGGATGACGGCAATCGCGATCGATTCGACGGCGTGGCCGAGCGTGGCGGATATCGCAGTCGCTATGAGAAGAATGATGATCAGCGCGCTCTTGAACTGGCTCAAGAGCACCTGCCACGGAGAGACCTCGTCGGCCACTGCAAGCTCGTTCGGACCATGCTTACTGAGTCGGTCGCTCGCCTCTTGCGAGCTCAGTCCCGTCTCCGTGACGTTCAGCGCGCGCAGCGCGTCGGTGCTCGTTAGCGTATGCCAGGCCTGAGGCGTTTCGGTCATGCTGGATGGGTTGGTGACGAGTTTCGGGGGCGTCGACCCGGTCAAGTGTACGCACGACCGCGGTGGCTTGCAGTGGCAGGCGGCAACCGAGCATGCTTCGCAGGAGTTAGACGATGAGCCGTTGCGGAGAATCTGTTGAGACACCGAGCGTAGGCCAATCCCAATGAGCGAGACACCGAAAACGCGAGACGGCGATGAGCACTGGGAGCACTTCGACCACGGCGCGGACATCGGGCTGCGCGCGCAGGCCGAGAGCCGGACAGCGTTGTTCGAACTCATGGCCGAAGCACTCACGGCCGTGGTAACGCCGCCGGCGCGCGTGAGAGGCGAGGTCGAGGTCGCGATTCGCTGCGAGGCGCCGGACGATGCGTTGTTGCTCGTCGACTGGCTCAACGCGCTGGTCTTCGAGATGTCGACGCGCGGGCTGCTATTCTCGGAATGGCGCGTTGCGCTTGATGACCACAGGCTCGATGCGAAAGTTCGTGGGCAGGCCGTCGATCGTCTTTCCCACGAGCCGGCCGTCGAGGTCAAGGGGGCGACGTATACGGCGCTAGAATTCGAGCAGCTGCCGAACGGGCACTGGCTCGCGCAGTGTGTCGTCGACGTATAGGCACTCATGGATATCACCCGTCTGCAGCAGGACAGCGAGTTCACCTGGCGTATCGAGCCGCATGGCAGCATGCGCGTTCCGGGCCTGATTTACGGCGATCGTGAGCGCCTCGAGGCCATGGATGACAAAGTCTACGAGCAGGTTTGCAACGTGGCGACGCTGCCGGGCATCGTCGGCGCTTCCTATGCAATGCCGGACGCACACTGGGGTTACGGTTTTCCGATCGGTGGCGTGGCGGCATTCGATCCCGGTCAGGGAGGCATCGTCTCAGCGGGCGGCGTCGGCTTCGATATCTCCTGCGGCGTGCGTGCTCTGCACACGGGTCTCAAGCTTGCAGATATCGAAGGCGTGAAGGCGCCGCTCGCTGACGAGCTCTTTGCAACGATACCGGCCGGCGTAGGCAGCACAGGCGCGCTCAGTCTCGACGATGCGCAGATGACAGCGATGCTCGAGGGCGGCGCGCGCTGGGCGGTAGAGCGCGGCTACGGGACGATGGCCGATCTCGAAAGAATCGAGGAGCAGGGCTGCATCACGGGCGCCGAGCCGCGTCACGTCTCTGACCGCGCCAATCAGCGTCAGCGCCGGGAGATGGGGACGCTGGGATCCGGCAACCATTACCTCGAGGTGCAGCACGTCGTGCAGGTGTTTGCGCCGGACATCGCCGCCCAGTATGGGCTGGAGCAAGGCGACATCGTGATCAGCATCCACTGTGGCTCCCGCGGCCTCGGGCACCAGATCGGCACGGATTATCTGCGCGAGATGGTCATTGCCGCACCCAGTTTCGGACTCGAGTTGCCGGACCGTGAGCTGGCGTGTGCGCCGATCGTTTCCGAGCTGGGTCAGCGCTACCTCGGGGCCATGCGCGCGGCAATGAACTGTGCGCTCGCGAACCGTCAGATCATCACGGAACTGACGCGTGAGGTTTTCGCGAGCGTAGCGCCCGACGCTGCACTCGAGCTGCTCTACGATGTCTCACACAACATCTGCAAGGTCGAGACTCACGACGTGGACGGCTGCGCGCGTGAGCTCTACGTGCACCGCAAGGGCGCGACGCGGGCCTTCGGGCCCGGGTCGGCCGAGATTCCCGCGCCGATCCGTGCTGCCGGGCAGCCCGTCATCATCGGCGGCTCCATGGGCACGGCGTCTTACGTGCTGGCGGGCGTAGCACAGAGCGAGGCGCGCGCGCTGAGCTCGGCCTGTCACGGCGCCGGGCGCTCGATGAGCCGAACGCAGGCGCGCAAGCGCTACCAGGGCTCGCACATCATCAAGGTGCTCAAGCAACGCGGCATCCTGATTCGCAGTCCGTCGCTGCGCGGTGTCGCGGAGGAGGCGCCGGAAGCCTACAAGGACGTCGATATGGTCGCTGACATCACCGACTGCGCGGGTCTCGCGCGTAAGGTGGCGCGGCTCGAGCCCGTCGTCTGCATTAAAGGCTAATCCAATGTCCGCGAATACCTTCGCGGTCATGGTCAGTCCGTCAGGTGGTGCTTGCCGATCAGGCTGACCGAAGACGCTTGCGGTCCCTTGTCGCCTGCTTCCTCGTCGAACCGGACCTCAGTGCCGGGTTCGATCTCCTCGAGCTTGGCGTTGAGCAGACTGTTGCGGTGGAAGTAGACCTCGCGCCCGTCTGCGGTAGTAATGGTGCCGTAGTCCTCGTCCGGGTGAACGGCTGCAACACGGCCGTGGGGCGGCGTCTCGTGATGCTTGACCTTGCCGCGGCGTACGCGCGTGTGGTCCTGCAGCTGTCGCCCAGCGGCACGAAATGCATCACGGATCGCTACGTAGAGGTCCTCGTGCGCATGGTTCTGTCCGGGGTCACGACTAACGACGATGTGCTTGCCAGGGACTTGGACATCGACGGAGACATGGTAGAGCTTGCCTTTGTTGTGATGCTTGTGCGGGGCGTCGATACGGACCTGACAACCCATGATCTTCTCCGCGAATCGCTCAAGTTTCTCGGCCTTCTCGCGTACTGCTGCTTCGACGGCAGGCGAGGAATCCATGTTGTGTACGGTTATTTCTAGTGGAACGGGCATCTGGTCTGACCTCCTAACGTCATAGCCTCCTTAAATCATAGCCTACTCGAATCATAGTATATGTTGGTCTGCGTGCGGCCATTCGTATTTTTGCGTAGGCTCGTCATTCGAGCATCTTACGTTTGCCTCTGAGCTGCAACTTTTACGGGAAAGACGAGAATGGCCAAAATAGCCGACGGA
>CAJIAZ010000393.1_pt1 | contig 9459 bp, 5 predicted proteins | sample 9199181 | NCBI WGS metagenome assembly CAJIAZ01 (sample SAMEA7708285, study PRJEB35096) | sediment metagenome | biome: marine neritic benthic zone biome [ENVO:01000025]; feature: sediment [ENVO:00002007]; material: shallow marine sediment [ENVO:03000034] sea grass bed [ENVO_01000059] ...
GCCTTCGATATTGATCTTCATCAGAGCAATTTCTTCGACCGCGGCGTCATCGAACCACTTCTTGACATCGCGAAAATCGACGTCCACTCGTGTTTGTTTGGCTTTGTGTGCAGAGCTGCTGGCGCCGGCAAGGCTCAGCGTTTCCGTTCTGTCGCTCGCGCCGAGCGCAAACGCATGAACGTCGATATCCGGATTTCGGGAAAAACGCGCATCGATCAGTTGCGCGAATTCGCGGACAGGCTCGAAGATACGGATCTGGCATCTCTGGCGTGCATAAAGATCACTTGCCCACTGCCCCTCGTAGCCGCCGACATCGAGGACAATGGACGCAGGCGTCAATTCGTAGTCGAAGCGAAATCGCGTATCCCCGCCGTCAGCATTCCAGCGCGCCAGCACCGCGCGATAAGCGCGACGTTGTTTGCGATTTCGAAGTCTCTCGAACATATGGGCGCTCCTATCGGCGCGAAAAAAGCGTAAGACTACAGAAACAGAGTTCTCAAGATGTGTTCCTGAACGGGAATTCCATCGCCGAGGTTGCCGAGGTAGTAGCGTGGAATGCCGAAGCCCTTCTTGCGGCGGTCCAGAATCTCATCTGGCAAGATACCCCGATAAGCTTCGCGCAGCAGGCCCTTCGGCGCCCCACCAGGCAGACGGATCTCCTCCGGCAATGAAAACGAGAACTCGATGATTCGCCGGTCGAGCAGCGGCACGCGTGCCTCGAGCGATACTGCCATGCTGGTGCGATCGACTTTGGTCAGCACCAGGCCGGGCATAAACGTATGGAAGTCGACGTACTGCAGCCGTGTCCGAATCGGTAGATCCTCACGCCAGTGTTTGGCGAAATGCCACCAATCTTCATAATCATCGGGAATATCGAGCCGCTCACGATACGACGCTTTGGCCTGTGCCGGCATCCCGCCCATTATTCTGGCCCACAGTCCTGGTCCGGAGCTGAACCCCATCTCGAGTAGCTGCAGCACGCGGCTTCTCGCGCTGCGCCTGTGCGCGCGTGCGCGTAAGGTCCACGAGAGCCTCTCCATGAATCCGGGCCAGTTCGGCCAGCTCTCGTACCGTTCGAATCGAGGGTACGTGCGATACCCGCCAAATACTTCGTCACCGCCGTCTCCGGTGAGTACGACAGTCACTTTCTCGCGTGCTGCCGCGCTGACGAGCCAAGTCGGCATCGCAGACTCGTCGGCAAACGGTTCGTCAAACCACTCTTTCAGCCTCGGCAGAAGCTGCAGCGCATCGTCGGCAGAAAGGATTCGTTCGAAATGGTCAGTATCGAACTGCTCTGCAACCTGTCGAGCGAAGGGCGTCTCGGAGACGGAATCGGCGTCGAAGCCGATCGAGAACGTCTGCACGTCGGCGTCCAGCCGGGCAGCGGCTGCGACGACGACGCTCGAGTCGACGCCGCCCGACAGGAAAAAGCCAACCGGCACATCGGCTACTAGTTGATCGCCTACCGAGGCGTCTATCAGGCTGCGAAGTTCCTCGCATGCCTCGGGGAAATTGATACTTCGATCGAGTGACGGATCGAGATGCCAGAATCGCTGCGGTGCCGAAAGGTCTGCAGTCGCGACGTCGAACTCGATCGTATGGCCTGGTTCGAGTTTGCAGACGTTGCGGTACAGCGTTTTCGGCGCGGGCACATAACGATAGCCTAGGAAATCGTAAAGAGCCGTGCCATCGACGCGAAGCAGCTCAGCGGGAAGAGCGGCTTCGATTGCTTTGAGTTCCGATGCAAATGCGAACCGCTTGCCGTCATAGTAGTAGTAGAGCGGCTTGATACCGGCCCGGTCGCGAAATAGTTTGATCTTCCGCTGCCGCGCATCCCATAGCGCAATGGCAAACATGCCGTCGACTTTGTCAATGAACGAATCGCCCCAGGTGAGGTAGGCTTGAAGCAGGACTTCGGTGTCGGACTGAGTGTCGAACCGTGCACCTAGTCGTTCGAGCGCTTCGCGTATTCGCTTGAATCCATAAATTTCCCCGTTGAATACGACGCAGACGTCGCTCGAAGACGCGCACATCGGCTGATTGGCGGCAGCGTTGAGATCGATGATTGCCAGACGACGAAAGCCCAGTGATACGGATTCGCCGAGGAGTAGCCGGCTGTCATCGGGACCGCGATGGGCAATGGCATCGAGCGCGCGCGAGTAATTCCACTCGGGATCTGTCCCGCCGACAAAACCGCACACGCGTGCAAATCTCCTCTTCGAGCCGCGATCTACCCAGCACGCACTCTATTCAGTTAAGGTAGGTTCCGCAATCCGGCGCTGAAACCTTATGGCTGAATTCGTTGTTTGCCACATAAACGTTGCTCGCGGCTACCGCGGGGGCGAGAGACAAACTGAGCTGCTGATTCGCGAACTTGCGAGGCGAGGCGTGCCGCAGGCACTCGTTTGTCGAAAAGCGCAGCCACTGAGTCGGCGCCTGCTGGACATCGACGTCGAGGTCAGAGAAGTTTCCGGCAATCCGCTTGGTCTCGTGACAGCCTGTGGACGCGCCGAGCTGCTGCACGTGCACGAAGGCCGCAGTGTGTACGCGGCATGGATTCGGCATTGCTTGGTGGGCGTTCCCTATGTGATTACGCGCCGCGTCAACAACCCCGTTGGCGAACACCGCTTGGCACACAGGGCCTATCGCGGAGCAGCAAGAGTCGTTGCAGTTGCGCCGCAGGTTGCGGACATCGTCACAGCCTGGGATCCGGCCATCAACGTGACTGTGGTTCACAGTGGTAGCAGCGGATTCGAAGTCGATGTCGAAGAGGCTCGAAAAATTCGGGCGCATTGGCCTGATAAGTTTCTGGTTGGTCATGTCGGCGCACTCGACAATGCACAAAAGGGCCAGGAATTCATCCTTGAGGTGGCCCGCAGGTGCGAACGCGAGCACCCTGATGTGCATTTTCTGCTCGTTGGCGGAGGCGATGACGAGCAGTTCTTACGCGAGCTTGCACAGGGCCTGGACAACGTCACCTTTACGGGGTTCATCGACAACGTAGGCGACTATCTCAGCGTACTCGATATCTTTATTCTGCCGTCGAATCGCGAAGGCATCGGCAGCATTCTATTCGATGCAATGGAGCAGCAGCTCGCCATTGTCGCGAGCCGGGTCGGCGGTGTGCCCGATATCGTTCACGACAATCAGAATGGGTTGCTCATTGATCCGGCTTCTCCGTCACAGCTCCTGGATGCGATCCTAAGGTTGCGTGACGACGCACCGATGCGATCGAGGCTGGGTGAGGCGGGTAAGCGCATCGCAGCGGATTTCACCGCCAGTGCCATGTGTGAGAAGTATCTCGCGATTTATGGCGAGACGCTGGGAAAACCGATAGTGATGACGGAGTCCTCAAACGGATGAAAGCACTGTGCATCACTCAAGACCTGGATCGCCCAACCACGGCGCTGTTTATAGGATTGCGCAGATCCGGAGTTGATCTTCGGGTTTCCTGTCCTTCCAGTTCGGTCAATCTCAGCCTGCTTGCGGAGGCGGGAGTCCCCTTACTCGAGCCGAAGTTCTCGAACAAAATGGATCGCGCAGGAATCGAGCGGCTTCGTGCCGAGCTCCGCGATGACTACGACATCCTGCACCTGTTCAGCAACAGGGCGCTGCGCAACGGGTTGGCCGCAGCAAGGGGTACGCGAGCGCGAATCGTTGCCTATCGAGGCATCGTTGGGAACGTCAGTTTTCTGAATCCGGCTTCCTGGATGCGCTTTCTAAATCCGCGCATCGACCGAATTATCTGTGTGGCCGAGGCAGTACGCATTTATTTTCTCAACATGCGCCCGAAGTTTCTGCGCATGCCGCCCGATCGGCCTGTCACGATTCATAAGGGGCATAGCCTCGATTGGTATACGGCGCAGCCGGCTGATTTGCGCGAGCTTGGAGTGCCCGAAAACGCGTTCACGATTGCTTGTGTCGCTAACTACCGGCCCCGCAAAGGCATAGAAGTGCTCGTTGCGGCGCTCGCGCGTTTACCGCCGGGCTGCAATGCTCACCTGCTGCTCGTCGGCCGGATGGAATCGCGAAAACTCGACGAGGCTATTCGCAAGGCCGGCGTCGAGGATCGTGTGCACCGCCTCGGATTTCGCATGGACGCGCCGTCGATTACCGCAGCCTGCGATGTCTTCGTATTGCCATCCGTCAAGCGTGAGGGGCTTGCGCGCTCCCTGATCGAGGCGATGGCCTACGGAGTCGCTCCGGTCGTTACCGATTGCGGCGGGAGCCCCGAGCTCGTGCGCCACGAGAAATGCGGGCTGGTTGTGCCCGTGCGTGATGCCGGCGCACTTGCAGGTGCCATCGAAACGCTGTGCGCAGATCCGGAACTGCGACGACGCTACGGCGCTGCGGCTCGTGATCGGATCGCGCAAGATTTTCGGATAGAAACGACCGTCGAAAAAACGCTGGCGCTTTATGAGGAACTGTTGGCCGAATAGACGGGTGGCGCAGTATGCCGACGCTCCGTGAACGCCCGTCAGCCCTGAGCTGGGCCGTTCTTTCGCCTCGTGTCGCCTGTCTGATTACCGACTTCGCGAGTGACTGGGAGAGAACCGAGTAACTCACGATCTCTTCTCTGCGCCCGTTAGGTTCGCTTAAGATAGCCCTAGCCGCACGGATCGCCTCACCGGGCTGATGTGAGGCGTATCTGTCTGATTCGCGGGTGTAGTTCAATGGTAGAACCTCAGCTTCCCAAGCTGATGACGTGGGTTCGATTCCCATCACCCGCTCCAAAGAAGCAAAGGGCCCGCAAGCGGGCCCTTCGGTTTTCGCTCTGCAATACCGAGGATCCCGAGTGGAAGTCTTGGCGGTTAATCTGCGACGGCGCGAAGTCTTGCAAGTGACTCCTGCATGAACATCGACTGGTGGCAACCGCTAGCCGGGCTGGGCCTTTTCCTGTTCGCCATGCGGCAAATCGAGCAGGCGCTGGAGCTCGCCTCTGGCCGTCGGTTGCGCGAGTTCTTGCGCGATAACACCGATAGTCCGATTAGGGGTGTCGTCACAGGGACTGCCGTGACGGCCATCCTGCAAAGTAGCTCGCTCGTCGGTCTCATGATGCTTGCGCTCGTCGGCGCAGGTGTCATTCAGATGCGCAACGCTCTTGCCGTTATTTTCGGCGCGAACCTCGGTACGACCTTCACGGGCTGGATCGTCGCGACGATTGGATTCAAGCTCGAGCTCGACGCGTTTGCGCTACCGCTGATCGCTGTCGGTGGCTTGGCGTACATTGCGACGAGCCAAAAAGGCCCCCATCAATCTGCGCGCTTCATGTTGAGCCTCGGTCTGTTGCTCATGGGCCTCGAGTTCATGAAAGGTGCGGTGGACGATGCCAGTCAGTTAGTCGACGGCGATGCGTTTAGCCGCTACGGCGCGTTGCAGTTTCTCTTATTTGGCGCGTTGTTCTCGGCGCTCGTCCAGTCAAGCTCCGCGACGATGGCTGTGACGCTGAGCGCGCTCTATGGCGGTGTGATCGACCTGCCGTCGGCCGCCGCAATGGCGATCGGTGCCGACCTCGGCACGACGAGCACGGTCTTGCTCGGGGCAATTCGCGGTACCGCGGCAAAGAAACGCGTCGCTGCAGGCCATTTCTTGTTCAATCTCGCGACGGACGTCTTGGCCTTCATACTACGCGGCCCGCTGCTTGCGATCATCGCTGTCGCCGGTATCACGGACAACTTGATCACCCTCGTCGCGTTTCACAGCCTATTCAATCTGATGGGGCTCGCGCTGTTTCTGCCGGTCATCGGACTCATCGCAAACCTTCTCGATCGTCGTTTCGTCGATGTGCAGACGGGCGTCAGTCGCCACATCGGCTCGGTCCCGCCAACGGTGACCGAACCCGCGCTCGAGGCTATCCAACTCGAGACCGAGCACTTGCTACAGCGAGTCATCGAGCAGAATCTACTGGTCGTTGATCCACCGATCCGTGTGGCCAAGGGCCGGCTGCCTATCGGCTCGGTCGAAGACCCGACCAAGCGACAGATTGCGACGGACAACTTCGCGAACGAGTATCAGACAACCAAACGTCTCGAAGGCGAGATCCTGGCCTTTACCATCGACGTTCAGAGCGCGGCGCTCGATCCCGATCAAAGTGGCCGCATCGACCGCTGCCAGCAGGCGGTACGCGAGGCCGTGCATGCGAGTAAGAGCCTCAAGGATATCCAAGCGGACCTGATCCACTTCAGCGCATCCACTCTGCCGGTCGTTGCTGCCTATGGTCAGCGTCTTCGGGACGTGCTGACTGAGTTCAACTTGGCGCTCTACGCGGTCCGCGATGCCGAGTCATATCAAGTAACGCTCGAGGACATCATCGAGCTCAATCGGCTCGCTCATCGGGGACACGAGGAGATCCATCGGACCATCTATGCCGATGTCCGCTACGGTCGCCTCGAGGAGGACGATATCTCGTCATTGCTGAACGCCAACCGCGAGCTATTCATGTCTTGTCGCTCTTTATTGACTTCGATTGCGGAGCTCGCTTTGCCGCAAGAGCAGGTCGACACCTTGGAGGTGCTGCCCGACAGCGTGCTCTAATAGTTACTAACGTCGCTCCTGGCGTAGCCGCCCAGTTCAGGATCTCGCGGTGAGCGCCGGCATCAGCCTGATCCCAGCGTCTCGCACTCAAACGTCAACGATTGTCACAGTCCGCAGAGCTGCTGTTGCGGCCGCGTACGATCTGCCGATCGGTGACTCGGCGCCGTGGCGAAAGCGCGCGACCGAGCAGCGGCAATGAATCATCAGCACGGAGTATCTAACAATGTCCAAGAGTGCTTTCGTCGGCTCTGTCGGGGCCTGCCTTGCGGCGCTGCTGCTTTTCGCGGTGCCACTAGGCGCGCAGGAGCGCGAGTTTTCTGTGACGCCCATGATCAGCCATCTCGATGGCAATACCGAGAGAGGCTATGGGAGCGATACCGCGCTGACGCTTGCGGTCGGGACGCCTCTCAATGACCGATGGAACGTGGAGGGCCACTACCAATCTTTCGACCCGAACGGCCCTGCCGCTCAGCGGCGAAAAGCCCTCGGAGTCGACTTCCAGTACATGATCGAATCGGCGGGTAGAGTTACACCGTACCTGTTCTTTGGTGTCGGGAGTGTGAAGGCCGAGCTCGACAGTGGCGTGGATTCCGATTCCGATCTGAGCACCTCGTTCGGCGCAGGCCTGCTGGCCGATATTTTCAATTCCGACCGTACAGCGCTCCGAGCAGAGCTCAGGCACCGGAATGACGGTGCGCTTTCCGGTCGCGGGCACGACAGCATTCTGAGTCTAGGTCTGCAGTTTATGTTCGGTCGCTCTGCGGCGCCGGCTGCCGCGCCGCTCGATGATGACGGCGACGGCGTATCCAATGCCGCCGACCAATGCCCTGGCACGCCGCGCGGGACGATGGTGAACGCGCAGGGCTGCCCGGTCGTCGTAGATACAGATGGCGATGGTGTAGCCGACGACCGTGACGCATGCCCGAACACGATGGCCGGCGTGGCCGTCAACGCCAATGGCTGCGAGCGCGACTCGGACAACGACGGCGTCGTCGATCGGCTGGACCAGTGTCCGGGCACCCGTGCTGGTGCGCTCGTCGACACATCAGGTTGCGAGATACGCGAGGAGATTCAGCTGCCGGGCGTGAACTTCGAGACGAACTCCGACGTGTTGCTGCCGAGCGCGACCGATGTGCTCGAGGACGCCGCGCAGACGTTGCGCAATAATCCGACTATCGTTGTCGAGGTCGCCGGCCACACGGATAGCGATGGCAGCGATGAGTACAACCAATCGCTCTCTGAACGCCGCGCAGTAGCCGTGCGAAGCTACTTCATCAATGCAGGTATAGCGGCCAATCGACTAACCGCTCGTGGGTACGGCGAATCGGAGCCAGTCGCGAGCAATGCGACTAACGACGGCAAGGCGCAGAATCGCCGGGTCGTTCTGAGAATTCTCTCTCGCTAGCTCACGCGAGAGTGGTGGGCCGGGGGAAGTTGCCTTTCCTCGGCCCTTCTTTCGTTGTCAAAATGGATTGGGCGCTAGCCACGGCTGGCGCTGTCGTGGGTACCACTGCGACCTGTATCATAGGTCGCTTGCCCGGATTATTGTTACGCTGACTACAACCAAGCATTCGAGGTGGGGTCATGGCTAAGCTACTGAAATTACTGGGCATCGTCGTCGGTGCCTTGATCGGTCTGTTCGTGATCGCGCTCGTCGGCATCGCTCTGGTATTCGACCCGAACGACTACAAGCCAGAAATCTCGGCTGCGGTCGAGGATGCGACGGGTCGGACGCTGACGCTCGACGGCGATCTCGAGCTCAACCTCTTTCCGCGGTTACGCATCGCGCTCGGTGAAGCCGAGCTCAGCGATGCAGCGGGATTCGGCACGGGGCCCTTCGTCACTATCCAGGGCGCACGACTACAGGTCGGGCTCCTGCCACTCATTCTGTCGCGAAGCCTCGAGATTGACGAAGCGCGTCTCGACGGTCTCACGCTGAAACTAGCGCGCAACGCTCAGGGCCAGGGCAACTGGGAGAGCATGGGGCAGACGGCGGCTGGCGAGGCTGAGGACGAGCTCATCGACGACGACGAGGCTGTCGAGCCCGTCGAGGGTAGTGAGCTGACCGTAGCAGTCCAGGCGATTGTCATCGAGGATGCCGAGGTCAGCTGGACCGATGCGGCCACGGGTGAATCCTGGCAGCTCGGTAACTTCAACCTCGAGCTCGAGGACTTCGGCCCCGGCGTCGCGTTTCCGATGAACACGAGCTTCGCGCTGAGCGGCGAGGACATCGCAATCAACCTCGCAGCGGAGATGCAGGCGACCGCGGACTTGGACGGCAACAGCTACCTGCTCGAGGATCTTGTCGTCGACATCGACGGCAGCGGTGCGGCTTGGCCTGGTGGCGAAGGCGCGCTCGCGCTGCAGTTCGATGCGCTGGACGCCGATCTAGACGCCGAGACTGTCGAGCTCTCAGGGCTCGAGCTCGAGTTTCTCGATATCGTCGTTAACGGAAATCTCTCCGGCAGCGGGCTGTTCTCGGGTCTGACGCTCGTCGGCGGAATTGAGATCGATGACTTCGATCCCGCCGAAATCATGGAGCTGTTCGACGTCGAGATCGAGACAGCAGACCCGGACGCTCTTGGCCGCGTCGGCGCGAGCGCTCAGCTGACCCATGATGCGAATCGCAACATGCTCGAACAGATGAGCCTGCGACTCGACGATAGCGAGCTCAGCGGCTCGCTCGGTATGCAAGGCGGAACACTGAGCTTCGATCTGGCGATCGACGCGTTCAACGCAGATCGCTATCTGCCACCGGCCGAAGACGAGCCGCAGGCAGAGGAAGAGGGCTCGCTTGACGAGGTTGATCTACCGCTCGAATTTTTGCGGGGCCTCGATGCGGATGGCCGCTTTGCAATCGGATCGTTGCAGTTCGACGGGCTGACATTCTCCGACCTGGCGCTGGTCGTCTCAGCAAACGACGGA
>CAJIAZ010000379.1_pt1 | contig 9416 bp, 3 predicted proteins | sample 9199181 | NCBI WGS metagenome assembly CAJIAZ01 (sample SAMEA7708285, study PRJEB35096) | sediment metagenome | biome: marine neritic benthic zone biome [ENVO:01000025]; feature: sediment [ENVO:00002007]; material: shallow marine sediment [ENVO:03000034] sea grass bed [ENVO_01000059] ...
TCCGCGAGCTCCCGGACAGTCGCGAGGATGCAGCTGTCTGCGAGGTCGTCATCGCTACAGCTCAGAAGTTTGGCATGAAGGTCATTGCCGAAGGTGTTGAGACCGCGTCCCAGTCTGATTTTCTGCGCAGACATGGGTGCGACGAGATTCAGGGATATCTCATTTCGGCGCCGCGACCGCTGGCGGATCTCGAGCTGCAACAGCCTTGCTCTGACGAAAATTGGGAATCCGGCGAGCAGATCGCCTGACGGGCTAGCCAAACCGACTCTGCGCCGGCCGAGTCGTCGTGTGACACACGTCACAAAAATCTCCGCTTTTGCGCACTCCGTCACGGTCTGGAGGCAGTTTCGCTTTACAGAACGCCGATTTGACGGGCGATTATGTGACGCAGTTCACACTTTGGGCCCGATGCCGGATGACGTGATCGCGGCGCATGCACGAGGTCTCTGCTGCAATCGTTGCTTCCGAATAGGACGGCAAAGGCTGGATTGTGGTGAGAAGACTTCGAAGAAATACGGGACCGGCAATCGTTGCTCTGACTATTCTCGCGAGCGGAGCCTGGTACGCGGCGGTAAATAGCTCATCTGGAGACGACTCAGGAGCGGCTCATGGCGCAGCCGTCGCCGAGCGACCTGCGGTCTATATTGTTCAGGCCGAGAGTGTCGAGGCTGCGGTCGAGCTCGTCGATCGAGTGGGCGGTATCGTGACGGACGAGCTCGACATCATCGCTGCCGTCGGTGCTTTGTTGACGCCGGGACAAGTTGAAACTATTGAAAGCCTTACCGTCGATCGCGACGTCCGCATCCACCGCGACCGCAACGTCAATGTCAGTGGTCAGTTCCCCGAAAGCCAATTTCCGACGCTGATCGGTGCGACTGACCTACATGCCGCGGGTATCGATGGCCGCGGTATCACGATAGCCGTTATCGATACGGGTCTGTGGCGAGATAGCGGTACACAGTACGCGCTCGATCAAGAGCATCGACTGCTCGCCCAGCACGATCTGCTCGGCGGAGCCTGGCTCAGGTATTTCTCGCGCAGTTGGTGGTCCGATGAAGATGACGACGACGATGACGATGACGATGACGAAGAGGAGAGCCTGAGATACGATCAAGATATCGATGACTTCAACGGTCACGGTACGCACGTCACTTCAGTCATCGCCAACAGTGAGCGCTCGTCAACCGGTCTGTATCTCGGCGTCGCGCCGGGAGCTAATATCGTTGCCGTGCGCGCTTTCGATGCGGAAGGCTCGGGTCGCTACATCGACGTAATCAAGGCGATCTCCTGGATCATTGCGCATCGCGACGAGTATGAGATTCGCGTTCTGAATCTATCGTTTAGCGGCGAGGCGTACGCGCGTTACTGGGAGAACCCGCTCAATCAGGCCGTCATGGCCGCCTGGCGAGCAGGCATCGTAGTGGTTGCCGCGGCTGGTAACGCCGGGCCGCAACCGATGACAGTAGGCGTTCCCGGGAACGTCCCTTACGTGATCACGGTCGGCGCGATGACCGACAACTATACGCCGTTCGATTCGACGGACGACGCACTCGCAACCTTTTCTTCGGCTGGGCCGACAACCGAGGGCTTCGTCAAGCCAGAGGTCGTGGCGCCCGGCGGCCACATTTGGGGTCTCATGCCGCCGCACGGCTGGATTCCGGGGCGTTATCCGCAGTACCGGCATCCCGCTGAGGATTACTTCAACATGTCCGGTACGTCGCAGTCGACGGCGGTCGTGAGCGGCGTCATCGCGCTGATGTTGCAGACAGATCCTTCTTTGGAGCCTGACGAGGTCAAGTGTCGTCTCATGGCTTCGGCGCGTCCGGCGCGCACTCCTGAAGGCGAGCTCGCGTACAGCATCTTTCAACAGGGAGCGGGTCTTGTGAACGCGGTCGACGCAATCAGTATTTCGGCGTCGAGTTGTGCGAACCAGGGACTCGATGTCAGCCGTGATACGCGTGGCATGGAACATTACTGGGGCCCGGCTCGAGTCGACGAGACCGGTGACTACTACATTGTCGATCCCGATGCCGGGAATGATGCGCCACTCGCTGGCGACGGCTACATCTGGAGCCGCGGCAGCGTTTGGAGCCGTGGGGCGATATGGACTCGCGGAGGGCTGTGGAGCCGGGGTTCGCTCTGGAGTCGCAGCTCGGGGACCAGCGGGGAATTCAACACTAGCAATGGATGGTTCACGAGCCTAGATCGGCCGATGTCCATCAACACTTGGGTCGAGCCAGAATGAACGCAAAGACAGCACGCAATATGACTAAGCAAATCGCCAGCCAGCTCGCGCTCCTGATCGGAGCCATGTCGATTCAGGCCGGTGCGGCGCAACAACCGATGCACTTCGAGCACGTCACGATACAGGACGGTCTGTCACAGAGCTCCGTAATGAGCATATTGCAGGACTCGCAAGGCTTTCTGTGGTTTGCGACGGAGAGCGGGCTCAATCGCTACGACGGATACACCGTGCGGACCTTTACGCCGAATCGTCGTGATCCGAGCTCGCTCCCGGTCGGCTTTGTCTGGACGATCTCTGAGGACTCGAAGGGCGATCTTTGGCTCGCGACTGAAGGTGCAGGTGTCGTGCGATATGAGCGCTCGACCGATACTTTCGCGAGCTTCGCGTTCGATTCGAGCGATGCGAGCAGTCTTTCAAGCAATGTCATTCGCACATTACTGATCGATGCCAACGAGCAGCTATGGGTCGGCACGCGAGGTAGCGGACTCGATCAATTAGACCCAGTGACGGGGCGCGTACGTCATTTCCGTCACGATCCCACAGATTCTCGAAGCCTAAGCGACGACACTGTCTATGCGATTCATGAGGATCGGTTCGGTGCTCTCTGGATCGGTACCGAGCGCGGCCTCAATCGATTCGATCCGAGCACGAGTCAGTTCGAGCGCTTTATGCACGATGCGCAGGACCCGGGCAGCCTCAGCGCCGACAGCGTCATCAGTCTCTTTGAGGATGGCGATGGAACGCTCTGGGCCGGCACGTTTGACGGTGGACTGAATCGTTTCGATCGTCGGACACGCAGCTTCATCACTTATCGGCACGATGAGGCCGAAACGGCGACGCTCAGTCATGACCACGTTCGCGTGATCTTCGAAGACACGGGTGGGCGTTTCTGGGTTGGCACAGAGAATGGCTTGAACCTCATGGACCGCGAGGCGGGCACGTTCACGCGTTACTACCACGACTCCGCCAGTACGAGCAGCCTCGGCGACAGCTACGTCATGTCCATCTATGAAGATCGTGGTGGCGCACTGTGGGTAGGTACGCGCGCGGGCGGGGTCAGTAAGTGGAATACGCGAAGCTGGATGCTCGGGCACTACCGCGACGAGTGGGTGCACGATCTCGACATGACGTCGTTCGCGCAGGACCGCGAGCGCCATGTCTGGGTGGGCACGTTCGGCGGCGGTGCAGCGCGGCTAGATGCGAATCTCAACGTCGTCGAGCGTCTACGCGCAGACTTGGGCACGGGATCGGGGCTCAGTGACGACAACGTGATGTCGCTCGCTTTGGATAGCCGAGGCGCCTTGTGGATCGGGACGATGACGGGAGGGCTCAATCGGCTCGATCCTGTCAGTGGCCGCATCGAGGTGTTTCGTCACGACCCTGATGATCCGACATCCCTGGGCGCCGACGGGATAATGTCGTTGTTCGAGGATACGGCAGATAATCTCTGGATCGGGACCTTCGGAGGCGGCGTGACGCGCCTGGATCTCGACTCGATGGTCATGCGGCGTTTCGCCTCGGATCCTAACGACGCGACGAGTCTGAGCAGCCCGCGCGCGACCGCGTTCGTCGAGGACTCGACCGGCCGGATCTGGGTGGGCACAGACGCGGGCGGCTTGAATCTCTACGACCCTGCCACGGAAAGCTTCACGCATTTTCGGCACGAGCCCAGCGACCTCGAAAGCCTAAGCGCCGATTCCATCCACTCGCTGCATCTCGATCCTCGCGGAAACCTTTGGGTCGGGACCGCCGGGGGTGGTCTCGACCAAGTCATCGGCTCGCCGGAAAATCCCGAGGAAATCCGTTTCGAGAATATTTCTACGATCGATGGCCTGCCGAGCAATGTCATCTATGGCATTCAATCCGACGAGCTCGGTCAGCTATGGCTGAGCACAAACAACGGCTTGACGCGTCTGGACCCAGAAACAGGAAACGCGAAGACGTTTCATCGGAGCCACGGGTTGCAGGCGGACGAGTTCAACTATGGTGCCCATCACAGAGGTAGCGATGGCACGCTCTACTTCGGCGGGGCATACGGATTCAATGCATTCTCTCCTTCGGATCTTCTAGAGACGACCGAGCCACCGCGCGTCGTGCTGACGTCGTTCGAGAAGCTCAACGAGCCGGCGGCGACTGAGCTGCCACATGAGCTGCTCGACAGCGTCGAGCTGGGCTATCGCGACGATGTCGTGACCTTCGAGTTTGCTGCGCTCGACTTCATTGCTCCCGAGAAGAATCAATACGCTTATCGCCTGGAAGGTTTCGATCAAGATTGGGTGCAGCTCGGCAATCGCCGCCGCGTTACCTACACGAATCTCGATGCGTACGACTACATCTTTCAGGTGCGAGCTGCGAACAGCGATGGGGTATGGAATGAGCAGGGGCTCACGATTCCCGTCTTCGTGGCGCCAGCGCCGTGGGAGACGGTATGGGCCTATGCCGCATACGCTGGATTCGGCATGTTCTTGCTCCTATTCGGTTGGCGTCACCATCGGCAGAAGCTGCAACGGGAAGCTGAATACAGCCAACAACTGGAGCAGCAGGTGCGCGACCGCACGACGGAGCTTCAGCAGCGCAACCTAGAGCTCGAGGACGCCAGTCGCGCCAAGAGCGAGTTCCTTGCGCGAATGAGTCACGAGATACGCACACCGATGAACGGTGTCCTAGGTATGACGGAACTGCTGCTCGGAACGCCGCTCGAGGACAAACAGAGTCGTTTCGCGAACGCAATCAAGACGTCGGCCTCATCACTGCTCGAGATTATCAATGACATTCTGGATTTCTCGAAGATCGAGGCCGGTAAGCTACAGCTCGAGACGGTCGAGTTCGATCTGATCGATCTCGTCGAGGACGTTGGTGAGCTTTTTGCAGGGCCAGCGGCCGAGAAGGGGTTGGAGTTCATCTGTGCGACGCCACCGGATAACGTGCCTCGCGTCGTTGGCGCGCCGCTGCGGCTGCGCCAGATACTGGTCAACCTGATCGGCAACACCATTAAGTTCACGGATGAGGGTGAGGTTGTAGCGCGTTTTACCGTCGTCAGTGAATCCTCGAGCTCTATCAGCCTGAGGTTCGAGGTGGAAGACAGCGGCGTAGGCATCAGCAAGGCGAGTCAACCACTAGTCTTCGACTACTTCTCCCAAGAAGACGGGTCTGCAACTCGCCGGTACGGTGGAACCGGCTTGGGTCTCGCCATCAGCAAGCAACTCGTCGAGCTCATGGACGGTGAGATTGGCGTTAAGAGCGAGCCGGGCGTCGGATCGACGTTCTGGTTCCAGGTTCCGTTGCAGCGCGCCCAGAGCTTGGCGCCGGTTCGCTGGACGACGCTCAATCTCGAGAAACTGCGCGTATTGGTCGTGGACGGTAGTGCTACGCATCGCAGAGTGCTCGAGCGGCAACTCAAGGCTTGGCAGGTGCGTGTGGATTGTGTCGATACTGTCGCAGACGCGTTCGAGCAGCTGCAGGCTTCGGCAAAAACCGATCTGCCGTATGACGTCGCTATCGTGGATATGGGCATCCTGGACAGCGAGATGCTGATGCGGGCGATTCGCAACGATCATCGCTTGAAGCAGCTTCGCCTAGTGCTCATGAGCTCGATGGCAACCGAGATCGACAGAGCACGGCAAATGGATCTGCGCTTGGACCGTTACCTCATCAAGCCCGTACGCCAGTCACACCTCTACGACACGTTGATCGAGCTCGGCAGCGAGACGGAACCGGTCTCTGCAACCCCATCCGAGGACACGGAAATGGTGATTGACGGTGGCGGACGAATCCTTCTCGTCGAGGACAACGATGTAAATCAAGCAGTCGCACTCGGCATGTTGAAAGTCCTGGGTTGTGACGTCGAGGTGGTTGACCATGGCGAGGCAGCCGTACGCCGCGTCGCCGATGAGGACTACGACCTCGTGCTGATGGATTGTCAGATGCCGGTCATGGATGGCTTCGAGGCAACCAACGCAATCAGGCAGGCGGAATCCCGCGGAGGCGGCAAGCGCACAACAATCGTTGCGCTGACGGCCAGCGCGCTCGATGGGGATCGTGAGCGTTGCTTGTTGGCAGGTATGGATGACTATCTCAGCAAGCCGTTTACCCTGCAGGGGCTCTACTCAGTGCTGACTCGGTGGCTCAAGACCGAGAAAACGGACAAGACGACATCAACCCGCGAGCACGCAGCGAGTCGCCAGTTCCGGAACGGCATTCTCGATTCGTCAGCGCTTGAGGATATACGCAACCTCGAGCACTCGGGGAATGGCGGGATGTTCAACCGGGTCGTCCATCTGTTTTTATCAAGCTCTGCGCGGTTAATGACAACGCTCGAGCAGTCACTGGATCAAGAGGACCTCGTAGGCGCTGGACGGGCTGCGCATACGCTCAAATCGAGCAGCGCCAATCTCGGCGCAACGGCATTCTCGGCGATCTGCCGTCAGCTCGAACGCGAGTGCGTTGCGAAAGATACAGCTTCAGCGCGAGGGTCTTTCTCGAAGCTGGAGGGGCTCTATCCGGATGTCGTCACTGCTCTCGAGCTGGAGCTGCACAAGAAATCTGCATGAGTACCCACGACGTAAAGCCGTCGCGATCAGTACTCGTCGCCGACGACGATCCTACAACTCGGTTCCTGCTGACGGCTATGATCGCGGACGCTGGTTTCTCGATCATCGAAGCAGCAGATGGCGAGAGCGCCGTCAAGAAATTCAGCGCGAGTCGCCCGGATCTGGTCCTTCTGGATGTCGAGATGCCGATCATGGACGGTTACTCGGCTTGTGCTGAAATACGTAGCCAGCTCGACGGTAGGGATGTGCCGATCGTCATGGTGACGGCGCACGAGGATACAGCCTCCATCGACGAAGCCTACGAGGCAGGTGCGACCGACTTCATTGTTAAACCGATCAACTGGCCATTACTCAAGCATCGTCTTCGCTATGTGATGCGCGGCTCGGACACCTACGCGGCGCTCAAAGCCAAGGAATCAGAGAATCGTGCGCTACTCGAGGGAATTCCAGATCTGATACTCATCCTCAGCGAAGAGGGTACGATCGTTCGAGTGCTGAATAGCAAAGTTTCGATCGGCGACGGGGCTGCCGAAGAGCTTGTCGGGTGCAACGTTCGGGACGTGCTTCCCGAGTCTGCGGCGGATCGCGCACTGATGTGCATCCATTCGACAATATCGACTGGGCAGCAGCACACACTCGAATTTACGACGAAACGTGCAGACGGCACGACGTGTGACTACGAGAGTCGTTTCGTCGCGCACAGAGACGGCCGGGTCTTATGCGTCGTTCGCGATGTTTCCGAGCGCAAACTGGCCGAGGCAAAGATTCACCGACTCGCCTACTATGACACTCTGACAGGTTTGCCGAATCGTCAGATGTTCATCAAACATCTGAAGCACGCCATTACCGAATCTAAACGCGACGGGACGCGCTTTGCGACCCTCTACATCGATCTCGATCGCTTCAAGCGAGTCAATGATACGTTAGGGCACAGCGTCGGCGACTTCGTATTGAAGCGCGTTGCCGAGCGTCTATTGAAATGCGCTCGTCGCGGTAGCGCCGACGTTCGTCGACGATGCGGTGAGCTCGGACGCCTCGGCGGTGACGAGTTCGTGCTTCTACTAACAGACATTAACAATGATGCCGAGGCAATGGCCGTGGGTCAGCGCATACGCAAAGTACTTGCCGAGCCGATTTTCCATGAGGATCGCGAGTTCGTTGTGACTCCGAGCATCGGTATTTCGATCTATCCTAAAGACGGCGAGGACATACTGAGTCTTCTGAAAAACGCCGACTCCGCCATGTACGAAGCGAAAGCATCCGGACGTAACGGCTGCCAGGCGTATCTGACGTCGATGAATGCTCTCGGGATAGAGCGTCTAGATCTCGAGACCGAGCTACGGCACGCAATCAAAAACGACGAGCTCGAGGTCTATTACCAGCCCAAGTTCAATTGCCGGGACCTCAGTATCGTCGGCGCCGAGGCGCTTGTGCGTTGGTTTCATCCGGAGCGCGGGGCGATTCCAACAGAGACTTTCATCGGCGTCGCCGAGGAGTCGCGGCTCATCGCAGATCTCGATCACTGGGTTGCCACCGAAGTTGGACGTCAGCTTGCCGTCTGGCAGCGTGCTGGCCTTCCAACCGTGCCGGTCGCCATCAATTTGTCGGGTCACGAATTCTGCCATGGTGACCCCAGCGCCGCGCTCGCACCGATCGTCGAAGGCAACGGCTTGGTGCCGGGCAGCTTGGAGCTCGAGATTACCGAGAATGTCTTGATGCAGGACGTGCGGTCGGCAGGACACGCAATCCGGGACCTCAAGGATTGTGGGTTCAGTTTGGCGGTCGATGACTTCGGTACCGGCTATTCCTCGCTTAACTATCTGAATCGCTTTCCGCTCGACGTTCTCAAGATCGATAGATCGTTCATTAGTGAGCTTGGCAGTGACACGAGTAACGACGCGATCTGTGAGGCCATCATTTCGATGGCGCATGATCTCGGTCTACGCGTGATCGGGGAGGGTGTCGAGAACCATGCGCAGCTTGCCTTCTTGCGGTCGCACGGCTGCGATCAAGTACAGGGCTTTCTGCTCGCTCGGCCGTTGAGTTCGGCGTCCTTCGCAGAGCTGCTCGCCGACGTCGGTCAACACACAATCAAGCGTGAACCCCTAAAGCTCAAAGCGGCATCCTGATTTAGATCTGCAACTGCGCGTATCGAAATGACCGCTGTCGGTCCGAATCGGTGACCCGTCGTGATTCTGAGTCGCTCGCTTCGGTGTTACGAACACCGAGCGGTGCAAGGTATGATCTCGTTGACGGGTAAATAGCGCTATGCTAAACGTCTGAAGCGAAATAGCCTTTGCATAGCTCGACGAAACGGGGGGTCTGAATGTTGCTGCGTGTTTTGAAAACAAGTTCATTGTTTTCACTCGTGACCGTTCTCACGCCCACGCTGCTCGTCGGTCAACCGGCCGGCGTACCGGACTTCTCTGGAAATTGGCAGGCTATTCGGGAGTTTTATGCCTGCGGGGACTGGAACATCGATCACAACGGGCAGGTGCGGCAAGAGTGCACGGTGCCCATAGATCAGATGCCGGCGAATGCCAGATTGCGCGCGTGGCCGGAGTACTTTGACGAGCCTATGTCGGGGATGTGGGACTGTGCACCGGCGCCGCTACCGAGCA
>CAJIAZ010000220.1_pt1 | contig 9399 bp, 5 predicted proteins | sample 9199181 | NCBI WGS metagenome assembly CAJIAZ01 (sample SAMEA7708285, study PRJEB35096) | sediment metagenome | biome: marine neritic benthic zone biome [ENVO:01000025]; feature: sediment [ENVO:00002007]; material: shallow marine sediment [ENVO:03000034] sea grass bed [ENVO_01000059] ...
CCCGCTGAGGACAAGGCGCGGGACGGTTCCCGGCGGCCGTATCAAGTCATGCAGCTGCTCGACGTGCAAGAAGGTATGACGGTTGTCGATGTCGCTGCGGGCGGGGGTTGGTACACGGAAGTGCTGTCGGCTGCAGTCGGTCCCAGCGGCACGGTGATCGCGCAGTTCGGACCGCGCGGCAATGCTGAGGAGCGCCAAGCAAGAGCGAACCGTCTCGGTAACGTCGAGGCCGTGTTCGAGGGCCTGCCGACGATCGGTACGGGCGTCGCAGACAGAGCCATAACGGCGTTGACCCTGCACCATCGAGACACCGCATACTTGCGTGAGATTTACGAGGCTTTAAAACCGGGCGGTATGGCGGTCGTTATTGACCATGAAGGCAGCCCCGGCATGGACAACGATGAGCTGCACCGGATGCTCAAGGCCGACGCGCGGAGCTGGATCGAAGAGGCAGGCTTCGAAATTGTCGAGGACTCCGATCTTTTGCATACGAGCGCCGACGATCACTCCATGTACATCATGGCGCCCGAGCTCGGTCGGGACACGGACCGCTTCTTGTTCCTAGTTAGGCGCCCTGCAGGTAACTGATCGATTTGGGTCGAGACGCGCGCCTCGATCTATTGCGCTAGCGTCCGCTCGTAATCGCGTGGCTCCAACCGCGGTACGCCTCGGCGTGCAGCGGTACGTTGTGAACGCGCAGGATGTCGATGCCCTGCTCGCACAGCGCGAGCGATGTGCCGACGGTCGCGAGATCCCTATTCTCGACACTGGCACCCGTGAGGTTGCCGAAGAAGGACTTGCGAGAGTGGCCGACGAGAACGCGTACGCCAAAGCGCCGGAGTCGTCCGGCCGAACGCAGCAGCTCGAGAGACTGTAGCGCGTCCTTACCGAAGCCGATACCAGGATCGACGATAACGCGATTGAGGTCGAGGCCCGCTTTCCCCCAGTTCTCGAGTCGCTCGATGAGCCAAGATTCCACAGCGGCATAAGCGCTCTCACCGGCGGGCAGCGTTTGACGTTTATCGACGGGTACGCCAAGACTATGCATCGCGACCCAATCCGCATCGCTGGACTTGGCAAGCTCAATCATCGCCGGGTTTGTTAGACCGCTGACGTCATTGATCATGTCGACGTTGCGTTCGAGCGCGCGCCGTGCCGTCTCGGGCTGATACGTATCGACACTGATCAGGGGGCGTAGCGGGTCGCCCGAGAGTTGCTCCTGTAAGGGTGTGAGAATTGGCTCGAGCCGTTTCCACTCCTCGACAGCGGTGATCGGCACGGCGCCAGGGCGTGTCGACTCGGCGCCGATATCGACAATGTTGACGCCCGCATCGAGCATCGCCTCGACCTGCGGCTGTACGCTCGTCCAATCCAAAAAGGATCCGCCGTCGGAAAAGGAGTCCGGTGTGACGTTGATGATGCCCATCCAAAGCGGAATGTGGTCGTCGTGAGAATGCGACCAGTCGAGAATGGTTTTCTCTGGTCGCCCGGGGAGGCGAAGTCGCGGTGCGAGCGCGACGAGCGGCGTTAAGACGAAGCTGCGCCGATGCACATCGCGATGAGGAATCGTCAGCGTCTCGGTCTCTATGCGTTCATCACCCCAGAGCAAGATATCGATGTCCAATGCGCGAGGCGCCCAGCGGTTGCCCTGTTGGCGACCGAGAGCCTGCTCGATCGTCTTGATTTTCTCCCGTAGCGCTTGTGGCTCGTCCCGCGTCTGCGCCTCTAGGACGATATTCAAGAACGGCAGGTTCCAATCGGACGGTGCGTCGGGTGGTAACAACGCCGGGGACTCGACTACAGGTGAGACGCGGCGCACGGCGACGCCGCACTTCTCCAGCGCGGCAATGCCGCTACGCAAGCATTCGCGTCGGTCACCGATATTCGATCCGAGTCCGAGATAGGTTTGCATGTCGCCGTTCGTTGCGCGTGCCTGGTGCAGCCGCTCGTTGCTGCTAGTATAAGCTGCAACGACAAACACTAATCGCTCATCGGGGGAAAGAATGAAAACGAGAGCCGCGGTCGCATGGGAAGCTGGTCAGCCGTTGACGGTGCAGGAGGTCGACATAGAAGGGCCGAAAGCCGGTGAAGCGCTCGTCAGGATCGTCGCTACGGGTGTCTGCCATACGGATGCCTATACGTTGTCGGGCAGCGACCCCGAAGGCGCTTTCCCAGCCATACTCGGCCACGAGGGCGGTGGTATCGTCGAAGAGGTCGGTGCCGGCGTTACGAGTGTGAAGCCGGGCGATCACGTCATTCCGCTCTATACACCGGAGTGTCGAGAGTGCAAGTTCTGCAAGTCGGGCAAGACGAACCTGTGTCAGGCTATCCGTGTAACGCAAGGTCAGGGCCTCATGCCCGACGGCACGAGCCGATTCTCCGCAGATGGCAAGCAGATCCTCCACTTTATGGGTACGTCGACGTTTTCGGAGTACACAGTGCTACCAGAGATCGCCCTCGCCAAGGTCGCGGAGGCAGCGCCACTCGAGAAGGTTTGCCTACTTGGGTGCGGAATAACGACGGGCATTGGCGCCGTGTTGAACTCAGCGAAAGTCGAGCCCGGGGCGAGCGTTGCCGTATTCGGTCTCGGCGGTGTAGGTCTAAGTGTCATCCAGGGTGCCGTCATGGCGAAGGCCGAACGCATCATTGCGATCGATACTAATCCCGACAAAGAGCAAATGGCCCGCCAGCTCGGTGCGACCGATTTCGTCAATCCGAAAGACTATGATCAGCCGATCCAGGACGTCATCGTCGAGCTTACGGATGGCGGGGTCGATTACTCGTTCGAGGCCGTCGGCAACGTCGACCTCATGCGCGCTGCGCTCGAGTGTTGCCACAAGGGATGGGGCGAGTCGACGATAATAGGTGTGGCAGGTGCCGGTCAGGAGATATGCACGCGGCCGTTCCAACTCGTGACCGGGCGCGTATGGCGAGGTAGCGCGTTCGGCGGCGTCAAGGGGCGCAGCGAGCTACCAGGCCTTGTCGATCGATATATGGCCGGTGGCGTCAAGGTCGACGAGATGATCACGCACACGATGGGCCTCGACGACATCAATCACGCGTTCGATCTCATGCATGAGGGACAGAGCATTCGCTCCGTCATACATTTCTGATTGGCTGCGACTAGAAGTCGTAACGCAGCTCGATACCCGCGTAGAGATTTCGATCGGGCGCGGGCTCGAAATAGCGCGCACCGAACGCATTGATGCGGATATCGGAGTTGTAGCTCTCGTCGAAGAGGTTGTTGATGCCGACGAATGGTGAGGCGATGAACGGTCCCATTGCCCTCTCAAGCCCGACGCGAAGATTGCCTAGCGTGTAGCTGTCGACCGAGACGGTGTTCCCATTGTTGGCATAGAGGTCGTCGACGAAGCGAAGATCGAACGTGCCGAAAAAGCCCGATGGATGCGTGTAGCTGACTTCACCGAACAGGAAGTGCTCCGGAATGCCCGGTAGCGTATTGCCTGAGAAAACGTTGCCATTGTTGTCGACGAACTCGTCGAACTCGAAATCAGAATACGTGTAGCTCACGACGAACCTGACGTTGTCGAACGGCTCGGACTGGAGCGAGAACTCCAGGCCTGTTCGATCGGATTTTCCGGCATTGACGAAATATTCACGAGTCGCCGTTTCGAACGGGATGAGCTCATCCTTGACGTCGATATTGTAGATCGCCGCCTCGTAGGTCGTGGACGGGGCCAGGCGTCCGCGCACGCCTACCTCGAGATTGGTCGCCTCCTGTGGCTCGAGGTCGGGATTGAAGCCGCCACCGCCCGTGGGGTTGGCGAACTCCGTCGTCGTCGGTGTCTCGAAGGCCGTCGAGTAGGTGCTGTAGAACGTCAACTCGGGGGTCAGGTCGGCGACGATACCGAGCATCGGGTTCACGTTATCGAGAGTGCGAGTCCCTGAGTCGTCACCGTCGATCAAGTAGCGGTCACCGAGCTCGAACTCGATCTCGTCGTAGCGTAGACCGGCCGTTAGGCTGATCGTATCGCTGAGGCTGAGCTCGTCCTGAATGAAGACGCCTCGTGCCCTCACGTGCTCGTTCTGATCGAAGACGAGGGGGCCCAGGACGCCGTCCAGATTGTCGAAACGCCTACGGTCATCGTCCTGATCGTCGAAATCCAGGCCGACGATGAGCCGATTGGGCTTGTCCCGCAGCATGCCTGCATAGGTATAGCTCACGCCGCCGCCCGAGAAAGCGCGATCGATCTCGACAGCTCCGCCGCCCTGGAAGGGTAGCTTGTTCGCAAAGTCGCGGTCGACGTGATACGTCCTGACCGCGAGCTCGTGCTCGTCGGCGATTGGCAGGGTATAGACGAATCCGACACGAGTTTGCTCGAGCGCCTCGCCCGCATCGAACTGAACGTTTCGGTCCCGGGCCGAGCGCGGGTCGGCGGCTGCCTGCGCGGCATTAATGCCGCCTGGATCGTTCGATACGGGTTGATCCGTATGGTTGATGACTGCGAGAAAGTTGGCGTCGTTACCAAGGTCGAAATTGAAGCGGCCGCTGAGCTGCGTATTCTCCCACTCGGCGTGATCGCGGTAGCCGTCGAGACTCGTATCGGCGAGGCTCACGACGTAGTCCATTGGGCCCGCGGTTCCGCCGGTCTTGACCTGAATTTTGCGGAAGTCGAACGCGCCGGCGGAGAGCCGCGCCGTTGCATACGGCGTCTCAGTACCGCCTTCGGAGATGACGCTAACGACACCGCCAGAGGCATTGCCATAAAGACTTGAGCTCGGGCCGCGTATGACCTCGATCTGGCGCGCCGTGCCGAGGTCGATCGTGTCTACCTGACCTTGGCCGTCTGGCAGGGTTTCCGGGATGCCGTCGACGATAATTTTGACACCGCGGATGCCGAACGCTGAGCGGGCGCCAAAGCCGCGAATCGAGAGCCGGAGATCCCGCGAAAAGTTGTAGTTGCTCTGCATGAACAGGCCAGGCACGCGGGCCAAGGATTCGTCCAGACCGAGTTGTTGGCGGCCGAGCTGGATGTCATCGATGCCGACGACGCTGATCGCCGCGGGCGTGCGGCCGAGCGCCGACTCTAGGCGCGTGGCCGTGACGATAACCTCATCCAGGGCCGCATTCGTTGTTTCGGAGGCTTCCTGCGCAGGCAGCATCAGCGGTGCACAACTGAGACCGCAGGCGGTGATATACGGTGCGATGAATCGCATCGCGGTCTTTTTCTTGCCGGTCATTCTTATTGCCTCTCGAAGTTCTCGGCTGTATGGGCCAGAGCAATGATACACGCTCACTCAGGCATTTCCTTCGAGCAGGCGCTCGATCAGATACAGAACGCTCTGGGTATGCGCACGCGTCTCCAGATTTCCACCACGCTTCCTGCTCAATGAGCGCTCAATCTCCTGAATCTGAAAGAGTGCCATCGACCTCGAGGTATGGTCATAGTCATCCTCGTCGGCAACGATGGCGATGAGCTTGCGCACGTATTCTGTCTGCAGATTCTGTCGAAATGTGTTCACGTCGCCGCGCAGGTCAGTTTCGAAAATCGCATCGGTCAGATCCGTCATGACCTCGGCCAAGCCGTACTCGTTGCCATAGAGGCGCGAGTCGGTAATGCGCGTCATGACCCGGGCGTGCAGGAAATGGTCGAGTGCACTGCGCTGCAGGTCCAAGACCCACTCGTGAACCTTCGGATCCTCGGTCGAGTTTCTGAAGTTCCAGAGGCGACGCTGCTCCTGCAAATGATTGTAGAGAGTTGCCGGAGCGGTCAGGGCGGTCGGCGCAAACAGGTGCTGCGAGAGTGCTGCCATTGCACGTTGCTGATCCGCAAGTGATACGGGCTCGAACGGCGTCCGGGCACCGGCCTGGCCGACTATGGAACGGTTCACGTATACGCCGCCGACTTGATGTGTGAGGACGCTCACCGATCGTCCGATCTGGGCCAGCATGACGATATAGCCGTCGCGCAGCTCATGGTACGACTGACCGTCACGCGAAAGTTTGTCGACTGCCTCGCCGAGCAAGCTCTCGATGAGCTCGATGCGCTCAACGGCATAGCCAATTGGATCGCTACTCATGTCATACCAATGAATGCGAGGGTCGGACCCCAGCCCGGCCCCGCGCATGACGTGATCGTCCGTGCCGAAGAGCAGCGATGTTTGCGTCGAGCGCGCGGCAATCGAGTCCAGACGCTGCTGTTCCGCATTCGGATCGTCAACGCCCTGCGAATAGCTGTATTCGACGATCCAGTCATCGTAGGGACCGGGAACGACCGTGAAGAAATTCGTCTGCTCGCGCCCCGGCGGTGCAACGTGAATGTCCGTGTAGTCCATGACCGTTGCATAGAGGCCAGCTCGATCGTCTGCAGCTGGGTCGTAAAGCTCATCGTGGCTCAGCATTCGCGAGCCGGCGAAATTATGCGCAAAGCCGAGCGTATGCCCGACCTCGTGCAGCACGAGATCGATGAGAAACTCGCGTAACACTTGCTCCTCGACAGCCGAGCCGAGGTTCAATGCGTTGACGGCGAAGCGTCCGAACGCGTGACTGACCTGCAGGTCGTGCGCGAAGGAGCAGTACGGCTGGTCCAGTCCCTGTGGGATCTCAGTGGATTCGCCGCCGAGGCTACCGAGAATGCGCTGGTATTGGACACGCCGCAGCGTCGTTGCGTACTCGAGCATGATGTCCGCACCAATGATTTCGCCCGTGCGCGGATTCGTGAATGAAGGCCCGTAGCCGGAGAACAAGGGATCGGGCGAGGAGGTCCAGCGCAGCACGTTGTAGCGAATGTCCTCAGCGTCCCAATCAGCGTCGTCGGGCTGCACGCGAACCTCGATCGCGTTTCTGAAGCCAATTTTCTCGAACGAGCGATTCCATGCGAGAACGCCTTCTCGCACAGCGTCGCGGAACTCTACTGGTGTCGTGTTCTCGATCCACCACACGATTGGCTCGACGGGCTCGGAAAGCTCCGCGTCCGGATCTTGCTTGACGAGGTGCCAGCGCTCCACGAGATCTCGATACGGTGTCGGGTGATCCTGAGTCAGGTCCGTTACCTGCTGGGAAAAATAGCCCATTCGGTGATCCGTGAAACGAGGCTCGTAATCGTTCTCAGGAATCGCGATCAGCGAATGCTGAACCGAGATGCTGACGTAGCGGCTGTCCGTGATTTCCTCGTTGCCGCGGACGACTGGAGCGGGATTGTCGTAGACGTATTCGACTTGGATATCCGTATTGAGCGGGTAGCTGCGAATAGCCGTTATCTTGGTCTTATCTTCGCTGAGGTCGCCGAGGCGGAAGGCGTCTTTCGGGCCCTGGTCGGGATCTGGTGTTGCTTTGATCTGTAGCAGATTTTCGCTGACGAAAAGCTCGTCGGCACCGATGAGCAGCTCACCGGTTTCCTCGTCCTCGGCGGCAATCTCGACCGAAGCCAGAAGGGCCGGGCTGATGTTTGCAACAGCAGCTCGACTCAGCGGATGCTCCGGATCGAAGTAGAAGGCGGTGTTTTCGTAGTGAAACTCGATTCGGTCGAAATGCCGACGCAGGGAGATGATTCTGTTGTCTCGGAAGTTTCCTCTGAAGTGGCCGCCCTGACGAACGCCGTTGATGCTGACGGCGAAGTAAATAAATTCGCGATCGAGCTGCTCGGGCTCAATGAGTAGATGCGTCTCGCCCGATTTGCGATTTCGGAAGAGCGTGAAGAGACCTTCGATACGATCACTCTCGGCTGTGATGTCTGCGATCGTCTGCGGGCTGTCCTCTTCGTCTGCCGCGCCATTTTCTTGAGCGGTTGCGGGCGTGCTCAGACTGAGACCCATTAGTGCGAGAAATAGCCAAACAGGGGTGTCGACTCTCATGACGTTTACCTCCGCGGGGGCCTCGAAGCATAGAAAATATGCAGGCGCTGGGCCAGCGCCCGCAGCGCGCGCACGGCCCAGGCGTTGTAAACGCGCACTTGTGGGCGCGATGGCTATGCTACGAATGCCGTGGTAAACTTTTCACAGATCGCAACTGTTGTATTATTGCAACACGCGCACTGAACTTGGGGAGTGACGTTCGCATTGACAGCTGGACGTTGTCCTTTATGAGGGGCGGCTCAAAAGCGCCCCTTTTTCTTTGCGCCACAGATAGTCCTTCGATAGTCCTTTTTCAGAGCGCGGCCGCGCGCGATAAAGCCGTCGCGCCGACAAAGCCGAATCTTGGCTCCTGTAAGATGGCTGTTGCTTGCGCCCGTCGCGCGAGCAACAGCGCATTCGGTCATGACTACGGGAAAGATCTGCATCTATTTGCCAGTCGATGAGTCCGGCGAATCCCATCGACGCCTCGAGTCGGCCGGCTGCACTGTGCTCCTCGGCGATGCCCGCTGGCGCACGGGCGTAGATCGGGATTGCGTACTGCGCCTCGCACGCGGTGCGCACGCGCTCATGGGCTCGACGATTCGTGGCGCGCCGGTCGACGGCTCGTTTCTCGACGAGATACCGGAGCTCAGAATCATTTCGAAATACACGATCGGTGTTGAGGATATCGATCTGGAAGCGGCGACGGCGCGTGGCGTGATCGTGACGCATTGCCCGACCGAGGCGAACTGGGGTGGCGTTGCAGAAGGTACGATCGCGTTCCTGCTGACGCTGCTCAAGCGCATACGCGAGCGTGATCGGCAAGTGAAGCAGGGCGGTTGGCGTGACGCCAGTCTCGTCGGTCGATACGTCGGGTCACGCCAGGATGGCTTTCCCGGGTTGACGATCGGCATCGTCGGCTTGGGCCGTATCGGAGGGCGCGTCGCCGATTTGCTTGCACCGTGGCGCCTGCGAATACTCGCTGCTGATCCGTACGTCGAGCCTGGCAAGTTCGAACGTCACAACGTGGAGCGAGTCGATCTCGACACGCTCTTGCGAACCGCAGACGTCGTTTCACTCCATTGTTCCCTCACGAGTGAAACGCGTGGCCTGATCGGAGCCACGGAGCTTGGGTGTATGAAGCCCGGCGCAGTGCTCCTCAATACGGCTCGCGGTACGCTCGTGGACGTTGAAGCGCTCGCCGACGCGCTGGATTCAGGCGCGCTCGCAGGCGCGGCTTTGGACGTGCTGCCCGAGGAACCGCCACCGTCGAACTCGCGTCTGAAGGCTATGGACGACCGAGTCCTGTTGAGTCCGCACATGGTCGCGGCCAACGACCGCGGCACGTTGCACGCGGCAATCCCTTGGGCGACCGACGCAGCGCTCGCGGCGCTTTCAGGTCGTGTCCCGGAGCACGTGGCGAACACTGATGCCATTCCCCGTTGGCGGGAGCGTTTCGAGGGTCGTTCATTGATTGCCCGAGCGGCGGAGTAATTCTGCGTATGCGTGAACGAGGGATCACGAGCAAGGCTCATGGCGCTCAACCCGATCCCGGCGATAGGCGGGTGATCTGGTCGTGGGCGTTATACGATTTCGCGAATTCGC
>CAJIAZ010000018.1_pt1 | contig 9355 bp, 10 predicted proteins | sample 9199181 | NCBI WGS metagenome assembly CAJIAZ01 (sample SAMEA7708285, study PRJEB35096) | sediment metagenome | biome: marine neritic benthic zone biome [ENVO:01000025]; feature: sediment [ENVO:00002007]; material: shallow marine sediment [ENVO:03000034] sea grass bed [ENVO_01000059] ...
GGACTCGTTGCTGGCGAGAGCTACATCGTGACGTCACGGCCGCACGAGCGCATCAATGCGACGTTTCACTCGACGCTGCAGGACATCATGGTGCAGGTTGCGGATGACCTGCGCCCGCTGCTCGCTGCTCAACCGAATCTGATCGGCGGCGAATAGCCGCATTAGTCACCCGCCCGTCGTTACTCGAACAACGCCCAGGCTGTCAGATTCGTGCCGGCAGGCGCCAGCACGTACTGACGCCCATCGACCATATACGTGATGGCCGACGTGCCCCAGAGCGTCTCGCCCATCTGATAGCTCCAGAGCGGCTCGCCCGAACGCGAGTTCAATGCGATGAGGTTTCCTTGCTCATCGCCCGTGAAGATCAGCCCGCTGGCCGTCGTCAACAGACCCGCTCCCGACGGTGTCGGATAGCGGAACTCCCAGACGCGCTCACCCGTAGCCGGGTTCAGCGCACGTAGGGCACCGAAATGCGGCATGTCGGGATCGTCGCGGATGTACTGCCCCGCACCGCCTGTGTAGCGCTGCCCCGGAATGTATTCCTGCTCCCAGGCAAAGTACGTCATGCAGCCTTCACGCGCGTTGACGTAGAAAAGCCCCGTCTCGGGGTCGAAGCTCGGCGGCCAGAAGTTCGTGCCGCCGCGAAGATCGGGGCACGTGATCTCACCGTCTTCGGTCGGCGTGTGGCCCGGCAGCAGGATCGGTCGTCCGTCGACGCCGATCTCCTCGGCCCATGTCGTGCGAACGAACGGCTCGGCGACGAGCAGCTCGCCGGTCGCGCGATCGAGCGTGTAATAGAAGCCGTTGCGGTTGGCGAACATGACGACCCCGCGCTGCCCGCCGTCGATCTCGATGTCAGCGAGGATCGGGACTTCAGTCGCATCCCAGTCGTGCACGTCGTGGGGCGTGAATTGATAATGCCAGCGAAGCTCGCCCGAGTCGGCATCGAGCGCGACAATCGAGTCGCTGTAGAGGTTGTCGCCAAGTCGGCTCTCGCTGTGATAATCGGGCCCCGGATTGCCAATGCCGTAGTAGAGTAAGTTCAGGTCAGGATCGAACGCGCCCGTCACCCAGACGCTCGCCCCGCCCGTTCGCCACGAATCGCCAGCCCAGGTGTCGTTGCCGGGCTCACCGGGACCTGGAATCGTGTAAAACCGCCAAGCGCGCTCGCCGGTCTCGGCATCGTAGGCATCGATGAAACCGCGGATGCCGAACTCACCGCCCGCGACGCCGACAATGATGTTGCCGTTAGCTGCGATTGGCGCGATTGTCGCGGCATAACCGATGCTGTAATCGGCCAGTGTTGCATCCCAGACGATGCGGCCTGTCGCGCTGTCGAACGCAAGCAGATGCGCGTCGAGCGTAACCATATAGAGCTTATCGCCGAGCATCGCGAAGCCACGATTGACGAGGCCGCAGCAAGCCGTGAGATTCTCGGGCAGCTCGCGGCGGTATTCCCAGAACGGCCGGCCCGTACGCGCATCGAGCGCCCAGGCCGTATTGAGCGGCCCCGTCACGTAGAGCACGTTATCCCGGAGCAGCGGCGTCGTCTCGAACTTCTCGAGCTCACCCGTCTGGAACGTCCACTGCGGCACGAGCCGATCGACGTTTGCGGGCGTGATCTGGGTCAGAGGGCTGTGGCGCTGGTTCGCGTAATCGCCGCCGAACGTCAGCCAGCGCGAGCCGTCGACGGGCAAACCCTGCTCGATCTCCTCTTGCGAGACGAGCCGAGGCACGGGCGCTTGCTGCGCGAATACAGCTGAGGCCGTTAGACAGGCGGCCAACACACACAACAAACGAGAAACCGAAACGCGCATGGAACCTCTCCTCATTCAACTGCCGCATCGTGCCCGCGCAGCGTCACGAGATAGCTCAGCAGGTCCTCGAGCGCATCGTCGCTCAAAACTTCCGGTGAATAGACGGGCATAAGTGATTCGGGCGAGACATCGAGCGAGTCGAGCTGGTCCTTCTCGAAACCCTGGATACGTCCACCCATGTCGATGACCTGGATCGAGAAAAGGTCCTCGTTCTTCTTCACACCCTGCATGCTCTCGCCACTTGCGGCTGTAAGCGTCGTTGGCGCGAACGATGGATCGACCATCTTGCCGTAGTCGCCGCGGATACGCCGCTCGAGAGAATCGACCGAGCGCGCGAGCCCGATGCGCGACAGATCGGGCCCCATACGCCCGCCGATGGCGTTGGCCTGGTGGCACACGGAACACGTCGTCTCGAAGATCTCTTGACCGCGCGAGGCATCTCCCGTGAGCTCGCGATGCGGCGGCGCGGCCAGGGAGCGCAGATAAGCAACGACGTCCCAGATCTCCGAATCGCGCGTGCGCACGCGGTCGATCGGCTGCATAGTCGTACCAGAAACACCGTCGGTTATCGTCCTGAAGATGCCCTCGTCCGTCCGGCCCCTGACCCAGAGCTGCGTCAGGTCTGGTCCGCGCACGCCGCGCGCGTCGGTGCCGTGACAATCCGCACAGCGCAGGCGGAATACGCCCATGCCCCGGCGTATGGTCTCGGGGTCCTCGACAAATGCCACCGTGGGCGAAACATCCTGCGCTGAAAGCGGGCTCGCAAGCAGACAAAGGAGCGCAAGGACAGCAGCGATCGCAAGCGACCGGAACGTCTCGAGCTGGGTGCCCGACTCTCCCCTGGAGGGCATGGAAATCCCCCTGCTTATAGAATTCTTACAAGACACGATTCTACGCCGCCAGCACTAAACGATCTAGGCACGTAGTGAGTAGAATGGGGCCATAACCGTCTTCGGCGCGTAGGGGGAAATAGGGTGGGCGTACTAGGAATAAAAAGAACCCGGGCCGGCGCGATGAGTCTGATCGCGGCGTTCGCGATCGGCGCCTGCGGGCAGCAGGAACAGGAAGCCAGCGAGTCCACGACGACGGCCGAGCAACCCGGCCAGATCAAGGTCATCTCGTCGGGCGGCTTCATGGCAGCGTTCAACATTCTGGGTCCCATGTTCGAGCAGGCGACTGGAATCGAGATCACTGTCGTCCACGGCTCCTCAATGGGCGGCGGTCCGGACTCGATGGCCATGCGTTTAGCGCGCGGCGAAGCAGCGGACGTGCTGATCTTCAACGATGCGGCGTTCGATGATCTGCGTGAGTCGGGCTACCTACGCGCTGATACACGCATCGATCTCGGCGAGTCTGTCATCGGCATGTCCGTTCGCAGCGGTGCACCGAAACCTGACATCAGCACGATGGACGCATTCATCGAGACGGTGCGTGCAGCCGAGTCAATCGGTTATTCCGCGAGCGTCAGCGGCACGTATCTATCGACCGAAATCTTCCCGGCTTTGGGTCTGTGGGAAGAGCTCGAGCCGAAGTCGACGCGTGTCGTCGGCGAACGCGTTGCTAGCCCTGTCGCGCGCGGTGAGCTCGAGATCGGCTTTCAGGCGGTCAGTGAGATCTTGTCGATCGAGGGCGCTGACTTGGTCGGCACGATCCCCGAGGAGATCCAGCAGGTTTCGACGTTCATGACCGTGATGCCCGAGCGCGTCGAGAACGAGATCGGCGCACGCAGGCTCATCGATTTTCTCGCATCCCCGGCTGCAGCAGGCATCATCGAGTCGACCGGTCTGCGGCCCGTCCCACAGAGCAGACGCTTGAGTGAGACCCGTGAGTCGGCTCGCGAGTTACACGTGATCACGTCGGGCGGCTTCACGGCCGCGTTCGACGTTCTTGGCCCCATCTACAGCGAAGCTGCAGGCGTGGAGCTCACCACCGAATACGGGTCCTCGATGGGCGGCGGTCCGCAATCGATTCCGGTCCGACTCGATCGCGGTGAGACATTTGACGTTGTCATTCTGAACCGCCCGCCGCTCGATGCATTCGCCGAAAACGGTCGGGTTCGGCCCGATACCCGCGTCGATCTCGGCCGCTCACTCATCGGCATGGCCGTTCGCGCAGGCGCGCCGCAGCCGGATATCTCAACACGCGAGGCGTTGATATCTACGCTGCGAGCAGCAGAATCGATCGGCTACTCGGCGAGCGTCAGCGGCACGCGCTTATCGACGGAAGTCTTTCCGAGCCTCGGCATTTGGGAAGAGATCGAACCTAAAACGCTGCGCATCGTGGGCGAACGCGTCGCAGCCGTCGTAGCACGTGGCGAGGTCGAGATCGGCTTCCAGCAGATCAGTGCGATCCTGCCGGTGGCGGGCGCTGATTTCGTCGGCACGATTCCCGACGAGTTGCAGGAAATTGCGTTTTTCTCGGCGGGGATCATGGAGCAGGCAACCAACCAAGAAGAGGCTGAGCGCCTCGTCGAGTTTCTCTCATCGGCTGCCGCAGCCTCCATCATCGAGTCAACCGGACTCATGCCGGTCGTTGCAGCGTGGCGCCCATAGGCGCTCTGCGTCTTTTGGTATTTTGCAAGTCAACGGAACGCTTGCGCTCGCGTTGTGTCAAATGAATATCATCGTCGCGCAACGACAATCGCAGGAAGCGAGTATGAAGATGAGTTTGGCGAAGTCTTGGGCCCTCGGCATTGGTATCGCACTTGCAGCAATCTTTCTCGCCTCGCGCGCGGACGCTCAAGATCTCAGCGGCGATTGGCGCATCGACCTAGAGGACAGCGACGAGCCGGCTGACGTCTTTGAGCCCGTTACGCGGCGTGACTCCGGCGGACTCGGCGGCGTTCGCGCAGGCGTCAGCATCTTCGGCATACCCGTCGACGTGACAGACGTATTGCCAGGCCGTAGTTCCGACGGCGAGGAGCCACAAGATGAGATTCGCGGAGAACTCGGGAAGCTGCGCCGGCATCTGACCGACTCCGTCGACGGCTTGAGCATCGTGGAATCAGCCGACACGGTGCGCGTCGAATATGACGATCTCGGCACGTTTATCTACAGCACGGACCAGACGGTCGATGTCGGCGACGCGACCGTAGACGCTCAGTGGCGCAGGGGCGTCTACTACGTCGAGCGGTTTCTCGAAGAAGGCACGGAAGTCGTCGAGCGGTTCTGGCTCGATCGAGGCGACGCGAACCGTCTGCATTGGTCCGTTGGTATCGACCTGAGCACAGGCAAGAACATCCGTATCGAACGCGTCTTCGATCGCGTCGTTGCACCGTAGCGACGCATTCTTAATTTTCCATAACGTCGCTCTGTTCACGAACGTGTCAACCGATCGCGTCCTCGCGGCGTTGTAGTCCTCGAGAATTGAATGAATCCGAGGAGTATGGAAATGAGAAACGGAATTCTGATAGCTGCTTTCGCAATCGCTGCGGCGAGCGGCCAAGCCTTTGCCGAGGACACTCCCCGTTCCGAGCGACTCGACGAACGAGGCGATCGCATCGAGCAGCGGCTCGACAACCGAGGCGACCGTATTGAAGAGCGTCACGATCGACGCGGCGACGCTGCCGACCGGCGTCTCGACCGCGCGAGCGACCGCGCCGAGGCTGCGGGTCGTGACCGCGCCGCCGAACGGCTCGACCGCAAGGGTGATCGCATCGATCGGCGCATGGATCGCCGTGGCGAGACGATCGACCGCCGTATGGATCGGCGCGGCCAGCAGATCGATCGGCGCATGGATCGACGCGGACAGCAGATCAATCGGCGCGCGAACCGCGCGCAGCGCACGCGCTAAGTTACCTAGAAATTATGCCGCTCGATAAGGGTGCACCGGAGATCCGGCGCACCCTTTCTTTTGCGCGTGAGCTACCGATCGGGCGAGACAACCGCGGCCAGGCTACGGTGACCCGACCTCGGCACCGACTCGCAGCTCGCTGGCGATACCGCGCTGGCCGATGCTGTCGGCGTAGGCGGCCAAGGCGGCGGATGTCTCCACCGACATAGCGAGCTCACCGCCGGCTTGCCGGCAATGCGTAAAGAGCTGCAGCGCGGCCGGCGTATCGCCGATCTCCACGAGCCGGTCGATCAGTCGTTCCGCCACCCGAAACGCGTGCTGACCGTCTTCCCAACCGGACAGCTTGTCGAAAAGCCAGCACTGAAGCTCGATGCTCTGGTTATTCCTTTCGATGAGCTCTCTGAGGACGCCGTAGCCTTTTTGCAAATCTCCGCTACGGAGGGAGCCGTAGGCCAGATCGAGCTCTGCCTGCCATTCTCTCCTGAGATCTTCGGTCTCGCGCTCCTCAGGCGACGGAGGCGCACGCGGAAGATCCAAATCGTCGCTGTGAGCGTGCAGAGAAGAGCCAATCAGCGCGAATACGGCCAGCAGCGTCCAGACCTCGAGCATCGTAGCCGTCACTCCGGCGAGCAACCCGAAACCCGGCAACAGCGTTGTGCGGATCAGCGCTGCCCCGAAGACGAGGCCGGCACACGCGGCTACTAACCATGCGTAGTCCAGGCCAAGCGTGCGTACGACCGAACGGATCGCGGCTGGATTCAGAGCCGCCACGATGTTCGACGTATAACCCATGATCGCCGCGGACGCCGGAAATACGCCGACCACGACGAGCGAGAAGGAGGCGCTCAGCACGCTGCCGACAGGCTGGTCGCCGACCGGCCAGATCTGTGCGATCAATGCAATCAGCGCCGGAAACAGGGCAAAGTGCAGCAGCAACGTCCAGCTGCCGACAGGATTCATGCTCTCGATCCCGGGCGGCGGAATATTGCGAGCGCCCTGAGCGACTGCCCGAAGCACGGCGTAGCCGTAACGCCACAGCGACAGGATAACGAGCACGAGAAGCCAGATGCCGAACAATCCGGCACTGATCGCGAGAACGATCAGCATCGCATAAACGCCCGCCGTGACGAACAGGGTGGAGTTAGTCAGCACCCTCCAGTTCATGTCAAACGAGAGGTGCGCCCGCGTGGACCGTCACTGAATCTGCTTTCCGTCGCCGAAAGGCAGCGTGATCGTCAGGAGCCGCATGAGCGGATAACCATCCCGCTTTGCAACGGATCGGACCGCATGACGAAAAAACGACGGGCGTCGACGCGCGCTGCACCACGGGTCAGCAAGAATGTGACTAAGGATCTGCGCACTATCATTCCGTTCCGATGAATCGGCTGTCTTCGGGATCGCAGATCGATTCGAAGATCATACCGTCAGGGTCGAGCTCCCACGTGTACTGACGCAACCACGTCCCTTCGAATGTCTCCGGTGCCGTGATATAGACGTCGCCCGCCAATCCACGGCCTTCGTCGACGAGACGATAGCGCTCGACGACCGACACATCCCCGTACTGAAACACGCCCCGACTGACGAGAACTCCCGGCGCATGATTCGTCGTTTCGATCACGAGCTCATCGCCTTCAAAGCGTCCGACAGAGAACCCCATGAGCGAGGGCGGCCAGTAATCCGGCATTGTCCGCCCATCCATGTAGATGCGCCGAATCATGCCGAAGGTTTCATACAAAAATAAAATGAGCGTGTCGGTCTGCACGATCTGCAGCGGATAAATGATCGAGCCCGAGCGCGGAAAACCCGGTGGCACACAACGAATCACCGGATCGGTCAGCGGATCGAAAGTAGCGAGATCCGCCTGGGCACGTGCCGTGAGCGCCGGCATCGGCTCGCCGCCACCGCCACGCGGCGAAGTTGCGGTCCACACGCCCGTAAAATCGGGGACCGCCTGTGCAGCAGTGGCTTGCGTGAAGATCAGCAGTACGGCTGCGACGTAGACCTTGGTTTCACGAATGAAACGCTTGCTAGCCAATCGTTCGAGCTTTCCTGCCATGCAACCAGTCTTCAGGCACGACCCGACTCCGTTCCCGGCCGCAGTCCGCCTATTGAATTCGTTTCTGCTCACCGTCGGGCAGCGTAACCGTCAGTAACCGCATGAGCGGGCGGCCGTCGCGCGTCGGATTACCGACGGCGGAGATTTCGTCTCCAGGTCCGATGACATCAGGCGTCACGCCGGCACGTATGAGTTGGCCCGGGGACGTCGTCTCGAGCTCCCATGCCGTAACCACGCCGGATTCATCCGTCACGTCGACGAGGATGTAGGCGTGCGGTGCGATGAACTGAAACTCGGTGACGACGCCCGTTACTTCTATGTCCTGAGATGCGTCGAACAGCATGAAAAACGAATGATGTGCGCCGACACGCGCAGCACAACCGAGCAACCAAACGGCAACGATGATCCTGCTAACGTTCATTGTCCCTCAATGAAGCGGCTATCGGCCGGGTCGCAAATCGCTTCGAATATCATACCGTCGGCGTCTAACTCCCAGGTGAAATGGCGCACCCAGGTTCCGTCGAAGGTTTCCGGTGCCGTGACGGCAACTTCGCCCTCCAGACCGTGGCCGTCATCGACGAGACGATAACGCTCGACGACGGACAGATCCCCGTACTGCTGGACACCCGTGATCACGAGCGCACCAGGTGAATAGTTCGTGGTTTCGATGACGAGCTCATCACCCTCGAAGCGCCCGACTGAGAAACCCGACTTCGACGGCGGCCAATAGGAGGGCATCTCCCGGCCGTCCATGTAGATACGTCGGATCGTTGCGAAAGACTCGTACAAAAACAGAATCAGATCGTCGGTCTGGACAATCTGCATCGGATAAATGATGAGGCCCGAGCGCGGAAAGCCGGGCTGAACGCACCGGATAACGGGATCGTCCAGCGGATCGTAGACATCGAGATCTGCCTGCGCACGCGCCGTGAGCTTAGGAATCGGCGCGTGACCGGTACGCGGCGTCGTCGCAGTCCAGACGCCCGTAAAGTCCGGCGACTCTTGTGCTCGCGTGACGTTGATAGAGACAAGCACTGCCGCCGCGACACAGGCGATAATCGTTCCGGCCGCACGCTTTGTTACTGCTCTTTCGAATATGCGCATCTCGGTACAGATTCTAACCTAATCTCTAACGAAATCGCGGCCGTAGGAAATATGTATACCGCGGTGCCGTAGGCGACCGTAAATAGGTTGCACTGACGGATTGCGTACGGCTCTATTCGTAGGAGAAACTGTAATCCGCCATGAGCCCGAAACCACCCGACATTCTGCGCAAGTCGCATCGCCACACGGAGCGCAAACAGCGCACGACAGCGAAGGAAGATTTGCGCCAAGAAATTCCCGATGCCGTCGACGAGCTCGACGATGAGGTCGGAGAACAACCCATAGAGGACGAGAAACGCGATCGGGATGAGGAACGGAACTAGTCCGATTCTTCCCAGATTCGAATCAGACCTTCCTGGCCTGTCGAGGCGACCAGCTCACCGTCCGCGTTGAAGAACTGCCCGTATGCGAGTCCGCGCGCGCCGGACGCGTTGGGGCTCGCCATCGAGTAGAGCAGCCACTCGTCCACGCGAAACGGCCGATGAAAATACATCGCATGATCGAGGCTCGCCATCTGCACGTTGCCGGTCTCCCAGTGGATACCGTGCGGTAGCGTCGCCGTACCGAGTAATTGGTAATCGGAAAC